>Ga0056909_1000274_pt1 | contig 63240 bp, 90 predicted proteins | sample EBPBio102011_DNA_FD_62115 | JGI IMG/M metagenome (GOLD analysis project Ga0056909, IMG submission 62115) | Wastewater treatment Type I Accumulibacter community from EBPR Bioreactor in Madison, WI, USA - Reactor 1_1/10/2011_ DNA | ecosystem: Engineered > Bioreactor > EBPR > Anaerobic-Aerobic >... | reverse complement strand
CCACATCCAGAAACACGCGAAACCCGCGAAGACGAGGCCAAAAGGCGTCTGCTTGTCGATCAGGGCAGGCCAGTCGATCCCCGGTTCTGCGCGGCCTTGCCAGAGGATGCGCTCGCCAGGTGCCAGGATGCCCTCCCAGCCCGCAGGCACCGGCGCGGGGGGGGGCGGCGGCGGCACGGGTTCGGCCAGTTCGGTCATCGCCGCGTCTCCCTGATGCGGGCGATCACCGCCGGGGCATCGGCCAGATATTTCATCAGATGCTTGTCGCCCGCACGGGTGATGACCAGCACATCGCTGAGGAAGGGGCGGACCGTCTCGATGGAAGACAGCGGCACGATGCGCCCGCCGGGGCCAAGCAAGCGGCGCGGCGTGAGCCGCCACGTGTCGCCCAGCGCCTCGGAGCGCAGATAGAAGGCGCGGGCAAAGACCGCCAGCAAGGCGGCGACCGGTCCTGTCCAGGGATGCGGGTTGCCCATCGCCACCAGCACCAGTCCGGCGGCGAAACCGAGGACCACCGACAGGATCAGGTGGTTCTTCCAATAGACGCCGGGATCGGCCCGCCATTCGGCCAGCAACACCTCGCCCGGCTCCAGCGGGGCCGGTCGGGGATGCATCCTTTCGGGGTCGATCCGCGCCATCGCTATCCCATCCAGACGAAAAGCACGGTCAGCACGGCCAGAAACACCAGCACGGCCGTCGCAACCATCCCGCCCATCCGCGCCTCGGATTTGGAAGGCTTGCGGTCGGGATCGGGTCCGCTGCGGCCCGGGCCGGTCATACCATCGTCCCCACCAGCTTGCGGCCGCGTTCGGCGCGCAGGTTGCGGGCCAGAAGGTCCATGCAGGCCATGCGGACGGCGACGCCCATCTCGACCTGGTCCTGGATGACCGAGCGGTTGATGTCATCGGCCAGATCGCCGTCGATCTCGACCCCCCGGTTCATCGGGCCGGGATGCATGACGATGGCATCGGGCTTCGCGTGCAACAGCTTTTCGGCATCCAGCCCGTAGCGGTGGTAATATTCGCGTTCCGAAGGGATGAAGCCGCCGTCCATCCGTTCCTTCTGAAGCCGCAGCATCATCACCACATCCGCGCCTTCCAGACCCTGACGCATGTCGTCATAGACCTCGCAGCCCAGATCGGCCACGCCGGGCGGCATCAGGGTCGGCGGCCCGATCAGGCGCAGCCGGTTTTCCATCTTGCCCAGAAGGATCAGGTTCGACCGCGCCACCCGGCTGTGGGCGATGTCGCCGCAGATCGCGACGGTCAGGCGCTGGATGCGGCCCTTGGCGCGGCGGATGGTCAGCGCGTCCAAGAGCGCCTGGGTCGGGTGTTCATGCCGCCCGTCGCCCGCGTTCAGCACCGCGCAATCCACTTTCTGCGCCAGAAGGTTCACCGCCCCGGACGCCGCGTGCCGCACCACCAGCAGGTCGGGATGCATCGCGTTCAGCGTCATCGCCGTGTCGATCAGCGTCTCGCCCTTCTTCACGCTGGAATTGGCCACGGACATGTTCATCACATCGGCCCCCAGCCGCTTTCCCGCCAGCTCGAAGCTGGATTGGGTGCGGGTGGAGTTTTCGAAGAACAGGTTGATCTGCGTCATCCCCGCCAGCACGTCGGACTGTTTCACCGTGCGGCGGTTCAGATCGACATAGCGGTCGGCCAGATCAAGGATGGTGGTGATCTCAAGCGGGGTAAGCTGTTCGATCCCCAGAAGGTGGCGGGCGCGGAAGGCCATGGGCGGTTCCCTTCGGATTTGCCCGCTTATGGCAAAGGGCAGGGCAGGGGGCAAGCGCCCACAGGTGATGCCGCGCCTTGCTGCCCCGCCGCCGCCCTCCTACTCTGCGGGCCATGGGAATCGCCGAAGACTTCACCGACAGCGTCACGCAGGATTGGCACGCCGCGCTGGCGGCGCTGGCCTGGCAGGTGGATTGCGGCGTGGACGAGGTTCTGGCCGAGGCCCCGGTCAACCGCTATGGCCTGCCCGATGCCGCCCCGGTGCGCGCGGCCCCGCCCCTGCGCGCCGCCGCAGCCGCCCCGCAGCCTGTGGCCCCGGTCGAGGTCGATGCCGTGGCTGTGGCGCGCGAGATGGCGGCGGCGGCCCGGACGCTGGACGATCTGCGCGAGGCGCTGCTGCGCTTCGATCTGTGCGAGCTGAAAAAGGGCGCGCGCAACACGGTTTTCGCCGATGGCAATCCGGCGGCGCGGGTGCTGGTCCTGGGCGAGGCGCCGGGCCGGGACGAGGATATCGCGGGCCGTCCCTTCGTGGGCGAGGCCGGGCAGTTGCTGGACCGCATGTTCGCCGCCATCGGCCTGTCGCGCGGCAGCCCCGATGCCGAGGGCGCGCTCTACATCACCAATGTCATGGCCTGGCGCCCGCCCGGCAACCGCGACCCGGACGCGGTGGAAATCGCCATGATGCGGCCCTTTGTCGAACGCCATATCGAACTGGTCGATCCACAGGTCATCGTCGTGATGGGCAACACGCCCCTGGTCGCGCTGACCGGCCAGCGCGGCATCCTGCGGGCGCGCGGCACCTGGACCACGGCGCTGGGCCGGCCGATGCTGCCGATGACCCATCCCGCCTATCTTCTGCGCAACCCGATCGCCAAGCGCGAAGCCTGGGCCGATCTTCTGGCCCTGCAAAAAAGGCTGCGGGGATGAGCCTGCTGCCGGTCGATGCGCTGACGCTTCTTGCCTTCGCCCCCGCCGCCCTGGCGCTGAACCTGACGCCCGGGGCCGACATGATGTTCTGCCTGGGGCAGGGGCTGAAGGGCGGGCCGCGCGCCGGGATAGCGGCCAATCTGGGGATCGCTGCCGGAGGCATGGTGCAGGTGCTGCTGGCGGGCTTTGGCCTTGGTGCGCTGGTCGCGGCGCATCCCTTCGCCTTCGAGGCGATCCGCTGGGCGGGGGTCGCCTATCTTCTGTGGCTGGCGGTGAAATCCCTGCGCGCCGCCGGGCCGCAGGCGGCGCAGGTCAGCGCCATGCCGATGGGGCGGGTCTTCCGCGAGGCCCTGCTGGTCAATCTCCTGAACCCCAAGGTCATTCTGTTTATCCTGGCCTTCCTGCCGCAATTCGTTGATCCCGCCCGGCCCGTCCTGCCGCAATTCCTGGCTCTGGGCGCGGTCTTCTGTCTGGGCGGGCTTCTGGTCAACGGGCTGGTCGGCGGCTTTGCCGGCACGATCGGCGGGCGGCTGGCGCGGTCGCAGGTGCTGGCGCGCTGGCTGTCGCGGGCCACGGCGGCGATCTTCGCCGCGCTCGCCCTGCGGCTGGCCATGATGCAAAGGGGATAGCGATGGGACGCATCGACGAGACGAAAGAGTTCATCCCGGTCAATATCGCCGTCCTGACCGTGTCGGATACCCGCAGCCTGGCCGAAGACCGCTCGGGCGACACGCTGGTCGACCGGCTGGTTACGGCGGGGCATCACCTTGCCGCCCGGGCCATCGTGACCGATGACCGCGACCGTATCGCCAGTCAGCTGCGCGCCTGGATCGCCGATCCGGCGGTGGATGTGATCCTCACGACCGGCGGCACCGGCCTGACCGGGCGCGACGTCACGGTCGAGGCGCATCGCGATGTCTATGAGAAAGAGATCGAGGCGTTCGGCACAGTCTTCACCATGGTCTCGATGCAGAAGATCGGCACCTCTGCCGTACAATCGCGCGCCTGCGGCGGCGTGGCGGGCGGCACCTATCTCTTCGCGCTGCCCGGCAGCCCCGGCGCCTGCCGCGACGCCTGGGACGAGATCCTGCTCTGGCAGCTCGACTATCGCCACCGGCCCTGCAATTTCGTGGAAATCATGCCGCGGCTTGAGGAACACAAGCGCCGCAAGTAGGGCGCCTTTGGATCAGGGGGCCGGGCAGCCGGTGACTTCGACCGCGCCGCGTTCGGAAATCACCGTCACCTTGACGCCCGAGCGATCCAGCGCAAAGGGCGCGGCTTCGGGCGGGACCAGATCGGCAACGGCGACCAGCGTGCCGCCCTTGCGGCTTGCCCCGGCCTCGGACACCCAAACCCGGCGGTCGGCGGTTTCGATGGCGACGGTTTCTTCCTTGCCCTGCGCGGGCAGGGCCAGAGTGGCGGTCAGGCGCAGCCCGTCCTTGATCGGCTCGACCGCGCAGGAAATGCCCGAGAGCCCCGCCGTCTTTGCCGCGACCGGCTGGGCCGCCAGCGCCGTCTTGATCGCGGGATCGGGCGCACCCGGCCCTTCGATCCGCGCCGACAGCGCGACCGAGGCGGGCAAGCAGATGTCGCGGCAGATGCCCATCTCCATCGTCACCGCCAGATCGACAGGCTTTGACGGGTCCTTGGCGCGAATCTCGACCGGCAGCACCAGAAGATCATGATAGCCGATCGTGGTGAAACCCGCCGTCTCGAACACGGACGGGGCTGGCCAGTGGAAGGTCACCGAGGCCAGGTTGCGCGATTGCGACCAGTCGAATTCCGGCGGGATGCCCGCATCGCCGGGGCTGCGCCAATAGGTCTTCCAGCCTGGCGCCAGATCCAGCCGCAGCGCCACCATCTGCTGCCCCGCCCCGGTCTGCCAGCCGGTCAGGACGCTGGCCTGAAGCACGTCGTCCTGCGTCGTGGCGCGCGCGCCGCCGGTGGCAAAGGCCAGGGCGATGGCGGACAGGGTGCAGAGGCGGGTCAGGGCAGGGCGCATGAACATGCCGCCAAGATAGGCAGAGCCCCGCCAGAGGGAAATCACTTAAGGGCGAGACGGCGCGTGATGTGTCGCCTGCGCCGCAGGCCGGGCTTGTGACTGCCGCAGAGGCGGCCCATGTTCAGGACAAGTGAAAGGGGGGCCTTGAGTCGATGGACCTTGCTGGCAAGATCCTGATCGCCATGCCCGGCATGGGCGATACGCGCTTTGCGCATAGCGTGATCCTGATGTGCGCCCATGACGGCGACAGCGCCATGGGGCTGATCGTCAACAAGCCCGCGCCCGATCTGAGCTTCGCCAATCTGCTTGATCATCTTAAGATCGCCCGCGCGCCGGAAGGCCGGGAAATCCGCGTCCATTACGGCGGGCCGGTCGAACGCGGCCGGGGTTTCGTGCTGCATTCGGCCGATTGGGATGGCGAGGCCGCGACGATGCGGGTGCCGGGCGGGTTTCGCCTGACCGCGACACTGGATGTGCTTGAGGCGCTGGCGCGCGGTGCAGGGCCGGAACGGGCGCTTCTGGCGCTGGGCTATTCCGGCTGGGGGCCGGGCCAGCTGGAAGGAGAGATCCTGCGCAACGACTGGCTGATCGCCGATGCGCTGCCCGAGATCGTGTTCTCGGCGCCCGATGCAGAGAAATGGGGTCTTGCGCTCAAGGCGCTGGGGATCGATCCGATCACCCTGTCGCATACAGCCGGCCGCGCCTGAGCCGCGCCCGGCCTGCTGCTTGTCGGCCCGGGCCGCGCGCATTCCGCAAAACCGCCACTTTTTCTCCTGACAGGAACAGGGCGACGGGGTGAAATGCCCGCTCGGAATCGGTGGGGCATGACAGATGACAACGGGTTGGATCGCGCGCGGGCTGGCGCTGGCTGTGGCGCTGACCGCGGGTGCGGCGCAGGCGCAAGAGCGGGTGACGCTGGGCTGGGGCCGCATGTTCACCAATGACGGCATGGGCGACGGCCATGACCGCTGGCGCACCGGAGCTTATACGGTCAGCCGGTTGCGCGGGCCGTCCTGGTCGGGCAGCCTGCCCGCCACTTTCGGCGAGATCCTGGAATTCCGGGCGCGGGCCGAGATCATCTCGCCCTCGACCCTGTCGAACCCGCCGCCCGGCGACCGCCGCTATGCCGGGGTGCTGACGCTTGGGATGCATACCCATTTCGAAAGCGGGGGGTTCGAGACCAGCCTGGGCCTGGACCTTGCCGTCACCGGGCCGCAGACCGGGCTTGGCCGCTTGCAGGACCGGCTGCACGATCTTCTGGGTGTGGCGCAGCCGCAGGTGCTGGCGGACCAGATCGGCGATGCGGTTTACCCGACGCTTGTGTTCGAGGCCGGGCGCAGCCTGCCTTTGGCCGATGCGGTCACCCTGCGCCCCTTCGTGGCGGCGCAGGCCGGGGTCGAGACCTGGGCGCGGCTGGGTGCGGACCTGACGCTGGGCCGCTTTGGCCAGAATGCGCTGATGCTGCGCGAGGCGACGACCGGTCAGCGCTACCGCGCGGTTTCCGGCGATCATGTGCCGGGCCTGACCTTCACCCTGGGCGGCGACATCGCCCATGTCTGGGACAGCGCGCTGTTGCCCGAAGGCGGGGCGGCCGAAATGAAGGACACGCGCGAACGCCTGCGCGCCGGACTGGCCTGGCAAGGCGCGGGCGGCTTTTCGGCCTTCTACGGCCTGACATGGCTGTCGGAAGAGTTCGAAACCCAGGGCGAGGGACAACTTCTGGGTGCATTGACCATCAATCTTCGCTTCTGACCCTGTATTTGCGCACAAAACCCGTCGCTTTCGCCGCAACTGTGGCTTTCCGGCCCTAGCGCGGCGGAATCCCGCCTGTTAACATTTCGGTCAATAAAAACAAAACGAGCAGGCATACAGGCATATGGGAACGGGCTTGAGAGCCACGTTCGTCATCTCCTGGTCGCAGACGGAAGTAGACGGGCTTCGCGCCGCATCGCTGGATTCCGTGACGGTCGGCGCCACTTGGCGCTTTTCCGGCACGGCGGTCCGCATCGATGCGCCCGGCGATGTGCTGCTTCTGGAAGCGGCGGAAGGCGGGGCGGATATTCGCAGACGCGCGGCGCGCATGGTCGAGCGGCTGATCGGCGCGGCGGTAGGGCGCGCGGGCAATGGCGCGCCTGCGCCCGAGACCGATGCCGAGACGCCGCAGCAGAGCTTTGTTGTCACCGACGGGCTGCGCTCGCATATCGCCACGATCCTGCCGGTGCCCGACAGCGGCGCGCGGCTCTTGATGTTCCTGGGCGAAGTGCCGCCCGCAGACCGCGATCTGTGGATCGTGCGGGCCGAGATCGACCGTTCGGGCGGCGCGGCGGGCAGCCGGGCCTCGGGCGGGGTGATCTGCTTTGCCCCCGGCACAAGGGTCCTGACACCCGATGGCCTGCGCCTGATCGAGACGCTGCGCGAGGGTGATCTGGTGCAGACCCGCGACAATGGCGCCCAGCCCGTGCTGTGGTCGGGCAGCCGCCGCATGACCGGGGCGCGGCTTTACGCCATGCCGCATCTGCGCCCGATCCGCATCCGGGCCGAAGCCTTCGGCACCGGGCGGCCCGATGCCGATCTTCTGGTCTCGCCCCAGCACCGGATGCTGGTGCGCGGCCCGGCGGCGCGCGCATTGTTCAACGCCGAGGAAGTGCTGGTCGCCGCCGAGGATCTGGTCAATGACAGCTCGGTCCTGGTCGACACGGCGCTGCGCGAGGTGACCTATCACCACCTTTTGCTGGAACGGCACGACATCCTGTTTGCCAACGGGCTTGAGACCGAAAGCTTCCACCCCGCCGCGACCGCGCTTGACACGATCGACACCCATGACCGCGCCCGTCTTCTGGCGCTAGTGCCGGGGATCGACGTCAATCCGATGGGCTATGGCGATTTCGCTCGCCGCAGCCTGTCTTCCTCGGAAGCGGCGATCCTGCGGCATGAGGCGGGCCCGGGCCGCGCGGCCTGACCCGGTTTACGGCCTGTGACGCCTGCGGTTGACACTGCCGTCGCGCCCCTTATAAGCCCCGCCACGGTCCCGGAAGCGATTCCGGGGCTTTTCATTGGTGTTGGTGGCCCGCGCAAGCGGATGCCTGTCGCCGGGGCAACCCGGAAAGGACAACGCCCTTCAAAAACGCGATGAAGGAGATCAGCGGTGACCAAACGCACCTCTGCCAAGTACAAAATCGACCGCCGCATGGGCGAGAACATCTGGGGCCGCGCCAAGTCGCCGGTCAACAAGCGCGAATACGGCCCGGGCCAGCACGGCCAGCGCCGCAAGAACAAGCTGTCGGACTTCGGCACCCAGCTGCGCGCCAAGCAGAAGCTCAAGGGCTATTACGGCGACCTGACCGAAAAGCAGTTCAAGAAGATTTACGCCGAAGCGGCCCGCGTCAGCGGTGACACCGGCGAAAATCTGGTGGGTCTGCTCGAGCGTCGCCTCGACGCCGTGGTCTACCGCGCCAAATTCGTCGCGACCATCTTCGCCGCGCGTCAGTTCGTGAACCATGGCCACGTCCTGGTGAACGGCAAGGCAGTGAACATCGCCTCCTACCGCGTCAAGGAAGGCGACGTGGTGGAAGTGCGCCAGAAGTCGAAGCAACTGGCGATCATCCTCGAAGCCATCGCGCTGACCGAGCGGGACGTTCCGGACTATCTGGAAGTCGACACCAACAAGCTGACCGCCAAATTCGTGCGCCAGCCCGGCCTGGGCGATGTGCCCTATGCCGTGAAGATGGAACCGAACCTGGTCGTCGAATATTACGCCAAGAACTGATCGGTCCCGGCCTGCGGGCCGGACCCGTCTTCTGCAAGGCCGCGCCCCCGGGTGCGGCCTTTTGCTTTGGCCGCTACGGCGGGGCTTGCCTTTCGGCGCGCTGCGGCTATCTCGGGGAACAGTCAGAAAGCAGGGGCCGCGGCATGAGCGACACATCGGACAAGTCAGCAGTTCGCAAGGTGGAACACGCCTACGAGCGCACGCTTTTCGCCAGCCGCTGGCTGATGGCGCCGATGTATCTGGGCCTTGCCGTCTCGCTGGGCATGCTGACGGTGATCTTCCTCAAGGAGATGGCCTATTACCTGCCCCAGGTCCTGTCGATGAGCGCCGAGAAGATGATCCTCGTCGCGCTGACGCTGATCGACCTGACGCTGGCGGCGAACCTTCTGCTGATCGTCATGTTCTCGGGCTATGAAAGCTTCGTGTCCAAATTCGATCTGGGCGAGCATGAGGACCGGCCCGGCTGGATGGGCAAGGTCGATTTCGGCGGCCTGAAGATGAAGCTCATCGCCTCGATCGTCGCGATCTCGGGGATCCATCTGCTGAAGCGGTTCATGGAGATCAACGATATCGAGACGGCCAAGGCCTTTGGCGAGACCGAGTTGAAATGGCTGGTCATCATCCATCTGACCTTCGTCATCTCGGGCGTGCTGATGGCGCTGATGGACTGGCTTCAGGCCAAGTCCTATACCAGCAAGAAGTAAGCATCCCCAGAATTCGATGCGTCGCCGCGTCGCGGCCTCTGGCCTTGCCACCGACCTGCCGGTAATACCCATGGCGACAGCAGGAGGCCCAAATGTCTGACGCGATCCGCCCACAGCCCGGTATCCTTGATATCGCCCTCTATGAAGGCGGCAAGGCGACGGTGCCCGGTGTGTCGAATGTGACCAAGCTGTCGTCGAACGAAAATCCCTTCGGCTGTTCCGACCGGGTCAAGGAAGCCTATCAGCGCGCGGTCCACAGCCTGCACCGCTATCCCACGACCGACCATGCCGCGCTGCGCGGCGCGATCGCCGAGGTGCATGGCATGGATGCCGCCCGCGTCATCTGCGGCGTCGGCAGCGACGAGGTGCTGCAATGGCTGGCCCAGGCCTATGCCGGCCCGCGCGACGAGGTGGTCTATACCGAACACGGCTTCCAGATGTACCGTTTGCTGGCGCTTGCGGTGGGCGCGACCCCCGTGCAGGTGCCCGAGCGCGAGCGGGTGATCGACGTGGACGCGATCCTTGCCGCCTGCAACACCCGCACCAAGCTGGTCTTCATCGCCAATCCGAACAACCCGACCGGCACGATGATCTCGCCCGCCGAAGTGCAGCGTCTGGCCGAAAGCCTGCCGCGACAGGCCATTCTGGTGCTGGACGGCGCCTATGCCGAATATGTCGAGGGTTTCGATGCCGGGCTGGCGCTGGTCGAGGCGCGGCAGAACGTGGTGATGACGCGGACCTTCTCGAAGATCTATGGCCTGGGCGGATTGCGGATCGGCTGGGGCTACGGGCCGAAACACATCATCGAAGTGCTGAACCGCATCCGCCAGCCCTTCAACCTGTCGACGGCGCAGCTTGATGCGGCGGAAGCGGCGGTCCTGGATCAGGACTGGGTCGCCAAATGCCGGTCGGAAAACGCCCGGATGCGCGGCTGGCTGGCCAATGCGCTGGCCGAACATGGCGTGCCGTCTGATGTATCTTCGGCCAATTTCATCCTGGCCCGCTTCGCCAATGTGGCCGAGGCCGAGGCCTGCGACGCCCACCTTCAGAAACAGGGTCTGATCGTGCGCCGCGTTGCGGGCTATGGCCTGCCGCATTGCCTGCGCATCACCATCGGGGACGAGGCCTCTTGTCGCCGGGTCGCCCATGCCGTGGCGCAGTTCAAGGCGGCAAGTGCGGCGCCCGCCGCCCGCGCATCAGAAGACGTGGCCGAGTGAGCGCGACCTATCCCCGCGTCGCCCTGATCGGGCTGGGGCTGATCGCCTCGTCCATGGCCCATGCCATGCGCGCAAGCGGTCTGGCTGACGAGATCGTGGGACATGCCAAATCGGCCGAGACCCGCGCCGTCGCCCGCGACCTGTTCTGCGACCGGGTCTGCGACACGGCGGCCGAGGCGGTGCAGGGCGCCGATCTTGTGGTTCTGGCCGTGCCGGTGGGCGCGATGGCGGCCATCGCCGCCGAGATCGCGCCGCATCTGAAACCCGGCTGCACGGTCACCGATGTCGGCTCGGTCAAGGCTGCGGTCGTGCAGGCGGTGGCGCCGCATATGCCTGCGGGCGTGCATTTCATTCCCGGCCACCCGATGGCGGGAACGGAATATTCCGGGCCGCGCTCGGGCTTTGCCACGCTGTTCCAGAACCGCTGGTGGCTGCTGACCCCGCTGGAAGGCACCGCTCCCGCCGCGCTGTCGCGTCTTGAAGATCTGCTCAAGGCCATGGGCGCGCAGGTCGATGCGATGGATGTGGCGCATCACGATCTGGTCGTCGCCGTGGTCAGCCACGCGCCCCATCTGATCGCCTATACGATGGTCGGCGTGGCCGATCACATGCGCCGCGTCTCGCAATCCGAGATCATCAAGTATTCCGCCGCCGGGTTTCGCGACTTTACCCGGATCGCCGCCAGCGATCCGACCATGTGGCGCGATGTCTTCCTGACCAACAAGGATGCGGTTCTGGATATCCTTGGGCGTTTCACCGAGGAACTGTTCATGCTGCAACGCCAGATCCGCATGGGCGATGGCGATGCGCTGCACGCCTATTTCACCCGCACCCGCGCCATCCGCCGGGGCATCATCGAGGCCGGGCAGGACACCGCTGCCCCCGATTTTGGCCGTGGTGCCAAACCCGCCGGGGATTAGGCCCATGCGGCGCGGCCTGAGCCTTCTGCTGGCGCTGGCCGCCGCCGCTCCCCTTGCCTTGCCTCTTGCCGCGCAGCAACTCGACCGCTCGCCCGTGCCGCCCGCCAGGCCGGCCTTGCCGGCTTCTCCCGCAGCCGCGCCCGAAGCCGCGCCCGCCGTCGGTGATGCGGCGCTTCTGTCCTCGCCGCGCCCGCAACCCCGCCCCGTCGCGATCACCGGCAAGGTCGCAGCCGTGCGCGAGGCCAGCGCCGCCAAGGCGGCCGGGCCGGATCTGCTGGCCACGCGCCCCGCGCCCAGGCCGGATGACGCAGAGCTTGCCCTGGCCGAACCGGCCCCCAAATCGAAGAAGAAGAACCGCGAGACAGGGTCGCGCAAGGGGTCGGTCTGCGGGGTGAACGCGATCAAGGGCGAGAAGATCGCGACGATCAAGTCAAAGGTGAAAGGCTGCGGGCTGAAGGACGGTGTCCGCGTCACCAGCGTTTCGGGCGTTGCCCTGTCGCAGGGCGCGACGATCGATTGCGCCACGGCAAAGGCGCTGAACACCTGGGTCGAACAGGTGGTCCAGCCCGCCTTCCGCGACCAGGTGGTCGAGTTGAAAGTGGCGGCGCATTACATCTGCCGCTCGCGCAACAATGTGAAGGGCGCCAAGGTCAGCGAACATGGCCGCGGCAAGGCCGTCGACATCGCGGCGCTGGTTCTTGCCAATGGCAAGGTGCTGAGCGTGGCGCAGAATTACAAGGCGCTGCGCGGTGTGCACAGGGGCGCCTGCGGCATTTTCGGCACCACGCTCGGCCCCGGATCGGACGGCTATCATGAGGACCACCTGCACCTCGACACAGCGCCCTACCGGATCGGCCCCTATTGCCGCTAGCGGCTGATTTCCTGCGAAAATCAGGGGGGTGACACGGAGGGTCCGCGCCTAGCTGCGCGGCATCAGCAGGGGCGCCGGACCCAGCGGGAAGGGGCCAAGGCTCATCTGGCCATCGGCAAGTTTCAGCGGCAGTTGCAAAAGCGCCGGATCGCCGGTCTGCCCGGCCAGCGCCTTCATCATATTGCCGATGGTGGGCGCGACTTCGGGCTTCACCAGACCCAGCGCCACCAGAACCGGCGGCAGCCGGTCCCAGTTGGTCACGGTCAGCTTGATCTCGCCCGCCGCATAGCCCTGGGCATCTGCCGCCAGCTTGCCCGTCGCCTCGACGATCAGCGCGCCCCATTCCAGATGCAGCTCGCCAATGTCCAGCCCGGTGAAACGCGGCTGCACCGTCGCATAGTTGCGGTCAAGCGGCGCAGTGAAATGCAGCAGGATATTGGCGCGCAGCGGCCCGGCCTCGTCGGGCATCTCGGGCGGTGGCTGGTCGGGCAGGGCGACCGCCGCCAGCCGCGCGCCAAAGGCCGAGTCGATCCGCACGCCCTCGGCCGTCAGCGCCAGCGCGTAATCGGCGGGGCCCGTTTCGGCCTGGCGCAGCGCCAGCAGCAGATTTCGCGCGCCGCTTTGCCAGCCTTGGCTTGAACGCACCCCGATCTCCTGCCCGCCTAGCCGGGCTTCCTCAAGCGGCAGATCCATGGCCGGGCGCGCCCGCAGGCTGGCCATCATCTCGGTCCCCGTCAGCTCGATCTCTTGTCCCGCCACGGTCACGAACTGATCAGGCGGCAGGGCCGCAAGGATATGCCAGGGCTTCCAGGCCATCGCCACGACCTGAAGCTTCTCGCCCTCATAGCCAGCGCCCGAGACCGGGTCTTGCAGCTTCAGCCCGTCCAGCGTCAGGTCGAAGCGATAGGGGAAACCCTGCACCGAGACATCACGCGTCTCGATCTGTACGCCGCCTGCCTGCTGATCGGCCAGAAAGCCATTCACCCCGTTGCGGATCGCCGTGGTGGCGGCGAACCAGTAGCCGAACCACAGAAGCGTGACAGCAATCACGATGCCCAGAAGCCAGCGCATCCGCGCCCCCTTTTCCTGCCCGCAAATCGGGTGTTTACAGGGCCGGACGATACAGGCGCAAAGGGGCAGGGGCCAGTGAGCGATACGGAAATGTGGGTTTTCGGCTATGGATCGCTGATCTGGAACCCCGAATTTCCCGTGGCCGAACAGCGCATCGCCCGCGCGCCCGGCTGGCGGCGCAGCTTCTGTATGCGCTCGATCCACCATCGCGGGTCCGTCGCCGCGCCCGGGCTGGTTCTGGCGCTGGATGCCGCGCCTGACGCACATTGCGACGGTGTCGCCTTCCGCGTGACCCCTGGGGCCGAGGCCGAGACCCTGGCGACATTGCGCGAGCGCGAACTGATCTCTTCGGCCTATCTTGAGGTGACGCTGGATCTTTCCACTGCCAAGGGGCCGCTGACTGCGCTGGGTTTCGTGATCGACCCGCATCACGTGCAATATTGCGGCGGGCTGGCGCTGGAAGAGCAGGCGCAGATCATCGCCCAGGCATCGGGCGGGCGCGGGCCGAACCGCGATTACCTGTGGTCCACCGCCGCCCATCTGGCCGAGCTGGGCATCGCCGATGAGGAACTGGAATGGCTGGCCACCCGGGTGCGCAGCCTTTCCGCCTGACGCCAAATTGCTTTTGACCGCGCGGCCAAGCTGCTAAGGTCGCGGCAAGAGCGAACAGGGGCAGGCCGGTTTCATGCAAAGACCCGATCAGGCGACGGGCACGACCTTCAGCCAGCCGATCCGCGCCATCACCACCATGCTGGTTGTCTGCGTGCTTGTCGCGGCGGGTGCCTGGGCGATCCATGGCCAGGTCCGCGATATCCTGCTGTCCAATCCGCTGCTGAACGGCCTGATCGGCTTTGTCTTCCTGCTGGGCGTGCTGACCTGCTTCTGGCAGGTGCTGATCCTGGCGCAATCGGTCAGCTGGATCGAGGCCTTCCTGCGCCATGACCCGCAGGCCGACCAGTCCAGCGCGCCGCGGCTGTTGGCGCCGCTGGCCGCGCTGTTGCGCGGGCGCAGCGGGCGGGCGATGACGATTTCGGCCTCCTCGGGCCGCTCGATCCTCGATTCCGTCGCGCAGCGGGTGGACGAGGCGCGCGACATCACCCGCTACCTGATCAACCTTCTGGTTTTTCTGGGGCTTCTGGGCACGTTTTGGGGCCTTGCCACCACCGTTCCCGCCGTGGTGCAGACGATCCGCGGCCTGGCCCCCCAGCCGGGGGAAAGCGGGCTTGATGTCTTTGGCAAGCTGATGGGCGGGCTGGAAAGCCAGCTTGGCGGGATGGGCACGGCCTTTTCCTCTTCGCTTCTGGGCCTTGCCGGGTCGCTGGTCGTGGGCCTGCTGGAACTGTTCGCAGGCCATGGCCAGAACCGGTTCTACCGCGAGCTTGAGGAATGGCTGTCCTCGATCACAAGGATCGGGCTGAGCGAGGGCGAGGGCGGCAGCGCCGACCAATCGGCCATCGTGCAGGTGCTGGACCATATGGCCGGGCAGATGGAAAGCCTGCAGACGCTGTACACCCAGGCCGATGTCGCGCGGTCGGTCATGGAAGACCGGATGAACGATCTGGCCCAGGCGGTCGACCGGCTGGCCGGGCGGCTGGGCGAGGAGGACGGGGGAACCGCGCTGTTGTCCCGTATCGCCGAGGGGCAGGCGGCGCAGACCGCCGCGCTGACCGCCGCCCTTGAGGGCCGCGAGGAAGCGGGCAGCGTCGATGCCGAAAGCCGGATGCGTCTGCGCTCGATCGACGTGCAACTGTTGCGTATTCTTGAGGAAATCAGCGCGGGGCGGCAGGAAGCGGTGGCTGACCTGCGCACCGATATCGCCGCGCTGACCGCCGCAATCCGGCAATTGTCGCGCTCGACCGTGGGGCGGGGCTAGGCCATGGCCCTGTCCCGCCGCCGCGATTCCCACATGATCTGGCCGGGTTTTGTCGATGCGGTGACGACGCTTCTGATGGTGCTGATGTTCGTGCTGACCATCTTTACCGTCATGCAATCGGTGCTGCGCGACCAGATCACCAGCCAGTCCAACGAGCTGGACGCCAAGACCACCGAGCTTTCGGTGCTGAACGAACAGGTCGCGGCCCTGTCGCAGGCCCTGGGGCTGGAGCGGCGCAAGACCGAGGGGCTGGAGGGCCAGGTCGGCGAATTGCAGGCCTCGCTTGCCAGCGCACTGGCCAGTGGCCGCGCGCAGGAAGGCGTGATCGCCGGGCTGCAAGGCGATCTTGCCGCACGGCAGGCCGATCTTGCCGCCGCCAAGACCCGGATCACCAGCTTCGAGGCGCAGGTGGTGGCCCTGGTCGCCGACCGTGACAAGCTGGCGGCCGATCTTGCCACTGTCACGGCCGACCGTGACGCGCAGACGGAAAAGGCCACGGGCCTGGCCGCTTCGGTGGCCGATCTGGAAGCGGCCAAGGCCCGGCTGATCACCGAGCAGGAGGCGCTGCAACTCGCGCTGGCCAAGTTGCGCGAGGAGACCGATGCCCAGACCGAAGAGGCGCGTCTCGCCGCCGCGCGGGCCGATGCGCTTGAGGCGCTGGTCAAGGATCTGCGCAGCACAGGGGCAAGCGACAAGGCCGCGCTGGATGCGGCGCAAAAAGGCCTGAGCGAGGCCGAGAAACAGAAGCTGGCCGATGCCGCGGCACTCGAGGCGCTGCGCAAGCGGCTGGAAGGCGCCGACACCGAATTGACCGCGATGACCCTTGCGCTGGAAGAGCAGCGCAAGAAGGCCGAAGAGACCCTGACCCTTCTGGCGGCGGCGCGCGCGGCGGAAGCCAGCGGGAAAAAGACCGCCACCGACCGCGAGGCCGCGCTGGCCGAGGCGGAACGCCAGCTCAGCGCTGAACAGGAAAAGGCGCTGGCCGCCGCCCGCGAGGTCGAACTTCTGAACCAGCAGATCGCCGCGCTGCGCGACCAGCTTGGCGCGCTTCAGGGCGTTCTGGACGACGCCCGGGCCAAGCGCGCGGCCGCCGAGGTGCAGATGGAATCGCTGGGCCGCGACCTGAACGCGGCCCTGGCCCAGGTGGCGGCGGAACAGAAGGCGCGGGCTGAGCTGGAAGAGGTCGAACGCAAAAGGCTCGAGGCGGAAAATGCCGATCTCGCCAAATTCCGCTCGGAATTCTTCGGCCAGCTTTCCACCCTCTTGTCAGGGCGCGAGGGCGTGCGCGTGGTGGGCGACCGTTTCGTCTTTTCCAGCGAGGTCCTGTTCAACCCCGGCTCCGCCGATCTTGCCCCCGAGGGCCAGGCGCAGATCGCCAGTGTCGTGCAGATCCTGAACGAGATCCGGGCCGAGATTCCGCCCGGCATCGACTGGATCATCCGGGTCGACGGCCATACCGACAACGTGCCCCTGTCGGGCCTTGGCCAGTTCCGCGACAATTGGGAATTGTCGCAGGCCCGTGCCCTGGCCGTGGTGCGCTATATGCAGAACGATCTGGGCTTTCCGCCCGACCGGCTGGCCGCCACAGGCTTTGGTGAATACCGGCCCGTGGCGCAGGGTGACAGCGAAGAGGCCCGCGCGCAGAACCGCCGGATCGAGCTGAAACTGACCGAACGCTAGGGCGTCGACAGTTTCATCAGCACCAGCCCCGACAGGATCAGTCCGCCCGCGACCAGACGGCCCGCCGTTGCGGCCTCGCCCAGAAGCACGATGCCCAGGCCAAAGGCCCCGAGCGCGCCGATCCCGGTCCAGATCGTATAGGCGGTGCCAAGCGGCAGGCTGCGCATGGCCAGCGCCAGCAGCCCGAAACTGGCGGCCATGGCGACCAGCGTCACGACGCTGGGCCAGAACACGGTGAAGCCTTGCGACTTCTTCATCGCAAAGGCCCAGACGACCTCAAGCAGACCGGCAAGAACCAGATAGATCCAAGGCATCACCCAACCCCGTCGTGAAGGCCGGGCCGTCCCGGATTGCTCGAACATGGCGGGTCGTCCCGCCCGGTCAGGCTAGGGGCGAAGGGAGCCGGGGGCAAGCGGGCAAGCGACCGGAAGGCAAAGAAAAACCCCCGCCGAAGCGGGGGGGTTCCGGCTTATTCGGCCGTCAGAAGCGGCGGCTTCTGCCCGGTCAGGCGCGGCTTTTGCGGCTCTTGCACCTGCAACTCGATCGCGTCGTCCTTGACGGTCACGCGCACGACGCCGCCCTTGGTCAACCGCCCGAACAGAAGTTCTTCGGCCAAGGGCTTCTTGATATGCTCCTGGATCACCCGGCCCAGCGGCCGCGCGCCCATCTTGTCGTCATAGCCCTTTTCGCCCAGCCAGGCGGCGGCCTCCGGGGTCAGCTCGATATGGACGCCGCGGTCGATAAGTTGCGCTTCAAGCTGCAACACGAACTTCTCGACCACTTGCAGAATGATCTCGCGGCCCAAGGGCGCGAAGCTGATCACCGCATCCAGGCGGTTGCGGAATTCCGGCGTGAAGGTGCGTTCCACCGCCGCCGTATCCTCGCCCTCGCGCTTGTCGCGGCCGAAACCGATGGCGGCGCGCTGCATATCGGCCGCCCCGGCATTCGAGGTCATGATCAGGATCACATTGCGGAAATCCACCGCCCGGCCGTTATGGTCGGTCAGCTTGCCGTGATCCATCACCTGCAGCAGGATGTTGAACACATCCGGATGCGCCTTCTCGATCTCGTCCAAGAGCAGCACGCAATGCGGGTGCTGGTCGACGCCATCGGTCAGCATGCCGCCCTGGTCGAAGCCGACATAGCCGGGCGGCGCGCCGATCAGGCGCGAAACCGCGTGCTTCTCCATATATTCCGACATGTCGAAGCGCAGCAGTTCCACGCCCAGCGTGTTCGACAGCTGCTTCGCCACCTCGGTCTTGCCGACGCCGGTCGGGCCGGTGAACAGGTAATTGCCGATCGGCTTTTCCGGCTCGCGCAAGCCAGCCCGGGCCAGCTTGATCGACGAAGACAGCGCCTCGATCGCCTTGTCCTGACCGAAGACCAGCCGCTTCAGCGTCTTTTCCAGATCGCGCAGCACTTCGGCATCGTCCTTCGAGACGTTCTTCGGCGGGATGCGGGCGATCTTGGCCACCACCGCCTCGATTTCCTTGGTGCCGATCACCTTTTTGCGCTTGCTGTCACTGACCAGATGCTGCGCCGCCCCCGCCTCGTCGATCACGTCGATGGCGCTGTCGGGCAGCTTGCGGTCATTGATATAGCGGCTGGCCAGTTCCACCGCCGACTTGATGGCATCGGCGGTGTAGCGCAGGTCGTGATGGCTTTCAAAATGCGGTTTCAGACCCATCAGGATCTTGATCGCATCCGGCACCGAAGGTTCATTCACGTCGATCTTCTGGAACCGGCGCGACAGGGCGCGGTCCTTTTCGAAATGCTGGCGGAATTCCTTGTAGGTGGTCGACCCCATGCAGCGCAGCTTGCCGCCCTGAAGCGCGGGCTTCAGCAGGTTCGAGGCATCCATCGCCCCGCCCGAGGTCGCGCCGGCGCCGATCACGGTATGGATCTCGTCGATGAACAGGATCGCGTCGGGATGATCCTCCATCTCCTTGACGACGGCCTTCAGCCTTTCCTCGAAATCGCCGCGATAGCGCGTGCCGGCCAGAAGCGCGCCCATGTCGAGCGAAAAGATGGTGGCCCCGGACAGCACATCCGGCACTTCCTTCTTCACGATCTTCCAAGCCAGGCCTTCGGCGATGGCGGTCTTGCCCACGCCGGGGTCTCCCACCAGAAGGGGGTTGTTCTTGCGGCGGCGGCAGAGGACCTGGATGGCGCGCTCGACCTCGGCCTCGCGCCCGATCAGGGGGTCGACCTCGCCCTTGCGGGATTTCACGTTCAGGTCGACGCAATATTTCGACAGCGCCGATTCCTTGGCCTCACCTGCCTCGGCCTTGGGCGTCTCCTGCGGCTCGTCCGCGCCCTGCACCGGGCGGCTTTCCCCGAAAGAAGGGTTCTTGGCCACGCCATGCGCGATGAAATTCACCGCGTCGTAGCGCGTCATGTCCTGTTCCTGCAGGAAATAGGCGGCATTCGACTCGCGTTCGGCAAAGATCGCCACCAGCACATTCGCGCCCGTCACCTCGGTCCGGCCCGAGGATTGCACATGGATCGCCGCGCGCTGGATCACGCGCTGGAAGGCGGCAGTTGGCACGGCTTCCGACCCTTCGACGCTGGTGACCAGCGTGGACAGATCATCGTCGATGAAATCGGTCAGGGTCTTCTTTAGCTCGTCCAGATCAACCGAGCAGGCCTTCATCACGCGGGCGGCATCGGGTTCGTCGATCAGGGCCAGCAGGAGATGTTCCAGCGTGGCGAGTTCGTGGCGGCGGGCATTGGCAAGCGCCAGGGCGCCGTGAATGGCCTGTTCAAGCGTGGACGAAAATGACGGCACTTTAGCGTGCTCCTGTTCCTCGGGGGTCAGGTCGGGCCGTCGACAGGGCCCAAACCAACCGTGGCCTCATACTGTTAAAGTTCGGTGTTCCGCAGCGCACTGCAAGCCCAAACTGCGCCCCCGCCGCAAAAGCGATCTTGCATCACGGCAAATGTGATGCAGACGCTTCAGAACCTGTCTTTTCTCTGGCGGATTTCGGCAAAAACGGCAGCATCCGGCGCATCTTCCATGCCCAGAGCCGCCTTCATCTGCGGCAAGCCCGCGCGGAGAAAGGGGTTCGTCTCCCGTTCTTCGGCAAGGGTCGACGGCATGGGAAGGCGGCCTTCGCGGCGCAGCGCTCCCAGACGTTCGATGCGCAAGATAAGCGCTGCGTTGCCGGGTTCAAGAGAGCGGGCGAAACGCAGGTTGCCATCCAGATAGTCATGGCCCGACCCGATCAGCGTCTCGCCCGGCAGGGCGGCGAATTTCGACAGGCTGTCCCACATCTCCTGCGCCGTGCCCTCGAACAGGCGGCCGCAGCCCGCCGCCATCAGGCTGTCGGCGGTAAAGGCCATCCGGCTTTGCGGAAAGTGAAAGGCGATATGGCCACGCGTATGGCCCGGCACGTCGATCACCACGCCCTGTTCCGCCCCCACGGCCACGGCATCGCCCGCGCGCAGCGCCCGGTTCAGCCGGGGCAGGCGATGGGCATCGGCGGCAGCGCCCAGAACCTCGGCCCCGGTCGCGGTGCGAATCTCGTCGACGCCCTGGATATGGTCGTCATGGTGGTGGGTGATCAGGATGCGCGACAGCCCCCAGCCGCGCGCTTTCAGGGCGGCAAGGATCGGCGCGGCTTCCGGGGCATCGACCAGCGCCACCTCGCCCGAGGCGGCATCGCGCAGAAGGAAGGCGAAATTGTCCTTCAGGCAGGGCACGGTCACCAGTTCAAGAGCCATGGTCATTCCTCATTCCGCGTCTAAGATGGCGCCCAGCATCGCCCGGGAAAGGGGACGGCCGCAATGCACCTTGATGTGCAGGATCTGCGCGACTTCTACTATCGCACCGCGCTGGGGCGCGTGGCGCAGCGCGCGATCCGCGATCAGATGCTGCGGCTCTGGGCGCCCAGCCCCGGCTGGACCGTGGCGGGCTTCGGCTTTGCCGTGCCCCTGCTGCGGCCCTATCTCGCCCAGGCGCGCCGGGTGGTCGGGCTGATGCCCGGGCCGCAGGGCGTGATGCCCTGGCCGGTCGGGATGCCGAATGTCAGCGCGCTGTGCGAGGAAACCGCCTGGCCGCTGCCCACCGGCCTGGTCGACCGGCTGGTCCTGATGCACGGGCTTGAGACCAGCGAACATCCGTCGGGCGTGCTGGACGAGGCGCAGCGCGTCCTTGGCCCCGGCGGGCGGGCGCTGTTCGTGGTGCCGAACCGTTCGGGCCTGTGGTCGCGGCGCGATGCCACGCCCTTCGGCTTTGGCCGACCCTACTCCGGCTCGCAGCTCGAGGCGCAGCTTCGCCGCCACGGCTTTACCCCCGAACGCAGCCTGACCGTGCTGCACGCCCCGCCCAGCCGCGCGCCCTTCTGGCTGCGCACGGCGGATTTCTGGGAAAGGCTGGGCCACCGGCTGCCCTGGCTTTCGGGCGGCGTGCTGATGGTCGAGGCGACCAAACAGGTCTATGCGCCCACACGGGGCGGGCTGGGGGCGGTGGTGAAGACGCCGCTCAAGGTGCTCGAGGGCGTCCGCGGCGGCAACCCTGCGCCGGAACCGGCGCTGGGGCGCAACCACAGGGCGGGGCGCTAAAGAACCCGCACCTGGGTGCCGACCGGGCACAGCGGGAACAGCTCGGCGATCATCTCGTTGTACAGCCCGATGCAGCCGTCCGAGGATTTGCGGCCGATCTTCCGCGTGTCATGGGTGCCGTGGATGATATAGGCGGGCCAGGACAGGTACATCGCATGGGTGCCCAGCGGATTCTCCGGCCCGGGCGGCACGGGCTTCCAGTCGGGATAGCGTTCGCGCTGGCTGGCGGTCGGCGTCCAGCTTGGCCCCACCTTCTTGCGCACAATCTCCGTATAGCCGCGCTTGGTCAGCGCGTCCGAGATCGGCACCGAGGTCGGGAAGATCCGGTAATCGCTGCCATCGCCGCTCCAGTAATGCAGTGCCCGCGACACGGTGTCGGCCACGATCGTGCCCTTGCCCAGCGTATCGAAATGGTCCTGCCAATGCTGCATGCGGAAGCTCGACGCATTGTTGCGGATGATCGGCGCGGCAAGGGCCGGGGCCTCCTGCGCCTGCGCCCGCAGGCCGATCAGGCTGCCCGCGGCCGCACCAAGCCCGGCGATGACTGCGCTCCGGCGCGAAAGACGGTGTGAGGCGGGATGGTCTGACATGGCAAAGCCTTTCTTGGGCCCGCGCGCCGGGGCGGCGGGGTAAGGGAGAGAAGGGGCAAGGAAGGGCCGGGGCCGCAGGTCTTGCGACGATATATTCTGTTTTTCATATGGATCTTCGCACCCCGCCAAAGTCAACCGCGCGCGGCCCTGCCACCCCCAGTCTGACGTCATCGTGACCAGGCTGTTAACCTGGCGCAAAAGGGGCGTCGCCCAGTGGTTGCCGGTCAGCCCGGTCGAAATGCTGCACTGCCGAATCTTCGTGGAACCGGGCGAATTTCCACGATTGGCCCGGTCTGGGCCGGTGCCAAAGCGTCGCAGGGCCGCAATGTTGGCGCTGACAGGGGTGAAAACCTGTATCGCGGTCTCACGAAAGCGCGACCAACCCCGTTGCTAGGGGCGGAAGCCTCTGCTAAGGACGCCCGCGAAATCGGGTGAACAAAGGGCTTCCAGATGTCGCGGTCGCGCGGATGCGTGCGCCGGGGCAGGGTGGAGTGAGGCCCGAAAAAAGGGGAAGGAAGGCCGTGGCCGAACCAGCTTCGATCTCTCAGGGCATTGCCGCACGCTATGCGACAGCACTTTTCGAACTGGCTAAGGAGGCGGGCAGCCTGCCGGCCCTTGAAGCCGACACCGCCGCGCTTGGCGATGCGCTTGCCGCCTCGCCCGAGCTGGGCGCGATGATCGCCTCGCCGGTCGTCTCGCGCAGCGAGCAGGGGGCCGCCATGGCGGCCATCGGCGCCAAGATCGGCCTTTCGCCGCTTGTCGCCAATACGCTGGCGCTTATGGCCGAAAAGCGCCGCCTTTTCGTGCTGCCGCAATTGCTGCGCGCGCTGGCCGCCCTGATCGGCGAAGAAAAGGGCGAAGTGACCGCCGAAGTGGCTTCGGCCACCAAGCTGACCGCCGCCCAGGCCAAGAAGCTGGCCGAGACGCTGAAAGCCAGCGTCGGCGGCAAGACCGTCAAGCTGAACACCACCGTTGATGAAAGCCTCATCGGCGGACTTGTCGTCAAGCTGGGCTCGACCATGATCGACACATCGGTCAAGGCGAAGCTCGCTTCCTTGCAGAATGCCATGAAAGAGGTTGGGTGATGGGAATCCAGGCTGCTGAGATCTCTGCGATCCTGAAAGAGCAGATCAAGAACTTTGGCCAGGAAGCCGAAGTGGCCGAAGTGGGCCGCGTGCTGTCGGTCGGCGACGGCATCGCCCGCGTGCACGGGCTGGACAATGTCCAGGCCGGCGAGATGGTCGAATTCCCCGGTGGCATCCGCGGCATGGTGCTGAACCTCGAAGTCGACAACGTCGGCGTCGTGATCTTCGGCTCCGACAAGGACATCAAGGAAGGCGACACCGTCAAGCGCACCAAGTCCATCGTGGACGTGCCCGCCGGCAACGGCCTTCTGGGCCGCGTCGTCGACGCGCTGGGCAATCCGATCGACGGCAAGGGCCCGATCGTCGCGTCCGAGCGCCGCATCGCCGACGTCAAGGCGCCGGGCATCATTCCGCGCCAGTCGGTGCATGAACCCATGGCCACCGGCCTCAAGGCCGTCGACGCCATGATCCCGATCGGCCGCGGCCAGCGCGAACTGATCATCGGCGACCGTCAGACCGGCAAGACCGCCGTGGCGCTCGACACCATCCTGAACCAGAAGGCCTATAACGACGCCGCCGGTTCGGACGAGTCGAAGAAGCTGTACTGCGTCTATGTCGCCATCGGCCAGAAGCGCTCGACCGTTGCCCAGCTGGTGAAGAAGCTCGAGGAAACCGGCGCCATGGCCTATACGGTCGTCGTCGCCGCCACCGCCTCGGACCCGGCCCCCATGCAGTTCCTGGCGCCCTTCTCGGGCACCGCGATCGGCGAATTCTTCCGCGACAACGGCCGCCACGCCCTGATGATCTACGATGACCTGTCCAAGCAGGCCGTCGCCTATCGCCAGATGTCGCTTCTGCTGCGCCGCCCGCCGGGCCGCGAAGCCTATCCGGGCGACGTGTTCTACCTGCACTCGCGCCTGCTGGAGCGTTCGGCCAAGCTGAATGCCGATTACGGTTCGGGCTCGCTGACGGCGCTGCCGATCATCGAAACCCAGGCCGGCGACATCTCGGCCTATATCCCCACGAACGTGATCTCGATCACCGACGGCCAGATCTTCCTGGAAAGCGAACTGTTCTACCAGGGCATCCGCCCCGCCGTGAACACCGGTCTGTCGGTGTCGCGCGTCGGCTCCTCGGCCCAGACCAACGCGATGAAGACCGTCGCCGGTCCGGTGAAACTGTCGCTCGCCCAGTATCGCGAGATGGCGGCCTTCGCTCAGTTCGGCTCCGACCTTGACGCCTCGACCCAGCAGCTTCTGGCCCGCGGCGCGCGCCTGACCGAGCTGATGAAGCAATCGCAATACTCGCCCCTGACCAACGCGGAAATCGTCTGCGTGATCTATGCGGGCACCGCTGGCTTCCTCGACAAGGTGGCGGTCAAGGATGTCGGCCGGTTCGAGACGGGCCTCCTGGCCTTCCTGCGCGGCAAGCGCAAGGACATCCTCGACTGGATCGCCACCGCCGACCCCAAGATCAAGGGCGCGGACGAGCAGAAGCTGAAAGACGCGATCGCCGAATTCGCCAAAGACTTCGCTTGACCCCGGCCCTGAAGGAGAAGGCACATGCCCAGCCTTAAGGACCTAAAAAACCGTATCGGAAGCGTGAAGAACACGCGGAAGATCACCAAGGCCATGCAGATGGTGGCCGCGGCAAAACTGCGCCGCGCCCAGGATGCCGCCGAGGCCGCCCGTCCCTATGCCGAGCGCATGGGGGCGGTGATCGCCTCGCTCGCGGCGGGTCAGGGAGAGGGCGCTCCGCGCCTTCTGGCCGGCAATGGCCGCGACCAGACCCATCTTCTGGTGGTGATGACCTCGGAACGCGGCCTCTGCGGCGGCTTCAACTCGACCATCGTGCGGCTTGCCCGCGCCAAGGCCAACGAGCTGATCGCCCAGGGCAAGACGGTCAAGATCCTGACCGTCGGCAAGAAGGGCCGCGAGCAGCTCAAGCGTGACTGGTCGCAGCACTTCACCGGCCATGTCGACATGAGCGAGGTCAAGCGCGTCGGCTATTCCAACGCGCAAGGCATCGCGCGTGAGGTCATGGCGGCTTTCGAAGCCGGCGAAGCCGATGTGGTCACGATCTTCTACAACCGCTTCCAGTCGGTGATCAGCCAGATCCCGACCGCGCAGCAGATCATCCCGGCCAAGTTCGACGCGGCCGAGACCAACGCGCTTTACGACTACGAACCCTCGGAAGAGGCGATCCTCGCCGATCTCCTGCCGCGGGGCGTGGCCACCCAGATCTTCACGGCCCTCCTTGAAAACGGCGCTTCGGAACAAGGCTCGCGCATGTCCGCCATGGACAACGCGACCCGCAACGCCGGCGAGATGATCAACAAGCTGACGATCCAGTACAACCGGTCGCGTCAGGCTTCGATCACCAAGGAACTCATCGAAATCATTTCGGGCGCCGAGGCGCTCTGACGAACCCGGAGTAGAGACACATGGCAAGAGCCCCGAAAGCTTCCGCCGCTGCCGCCGCTGGCGCGGGCAAGATCACCCAGGTCATCGGCGCCGTCGTCGACGTGCAGTTCGACGGCGCGCTGCCGGCGATTCTGAACGCGCTGGAAACCACCAACAACGGCAAGCGCCTGGTCATGGAAGTGGCGCAGCACCTGGGCGAGAACACCGTCCGCTGCATCGCCATGGACGCGACCGAAGGTCTGGTCCGCGGCACCGCCTGTACCGACCTCGGCGCGCCGATCTCGGTTCCGGTGGGCGACGCGACCCTGGGCCGCATCCTGAACGTCATCGGCGAGCCGGTGGACGAAAAGGGTCCGGTCAGCGCCAAGGAAACCCGCGCCATCCACCAGCCTGCCCCCGACTTCTCCGAGCAGGCGACGGAATCGCAGATCCTCGTCACCGGCATCAAGGTCATCGACCTGCTGGCCCCCTACTCCAAGGGCGGCAAGATCGGCCTGTTCGGCGGCGCCGGCGTGGGCAAGACGGTTCTGATCATGGAACTGATCAACAACATCGCCAAGGTGCACTCGGGCTACTCGGTCTTCGCCGGCGTGGGCGAACGGACCCGTGAGGGCAACGACCTGTACCACGAAATGATCGAGTCGGGCGTTATCAAGATCGATGACCTCGCCTCGTCCAAAGTGGCCCTTGTCTATGGCCAGATGAACGAGCCTCCGGGGGCGCGTGCCCGCGTTGCGCTGACCGGCCTGACCCTGGCTGAACAGTTCCGCGACATGTCGGGGACCGACGTTCTGTTCTTCGTCGACAACATCTTCCGCTTCACCCAGGCGGGTTCGGAAGTGTCGGCTCTGCTGGGCCGTATTCCTTCGGCCGTGGGCTACCAGCCGACGCTGGCGACCGACATGGGCGCTCTGCAGGAACGCATCACCTCGACCAAGAAGGGCTCGATCACCTCGGTCCAGGCCATCTACGTTCCGGCCGACGACCTGACCGACCCCGCGCCCGCCACCTCCTTCGCCCACCTTGACGCCACGACCACCCTGTCGCGCGCCATCTCGGAACTGGGCATCTATCCGGCGGTTGACCCGCTCGACTCGACCTCGCGTCTGATGGACCCGCAGATTGTCGGCGAAGAGCATTATGCCGTCGCCCGTTCGGTGCAGGGCATCCTGCAGCGCTACAAGTCGCTTCAGGACATCATCGCCATCCTTGGCATGGACGAACTGTCGGAAGAGGACAAGCTGACCGTGGCCCGCGCCCGCAAGATCCAGCGCTTCCTGTCGCAGCCCTTCGACGTGGCCAAGGTCTTCACCGGTTCGGACGGTGTGCAGGTCCCGCTGGAAAAGACCATCGCCTCGTTCAAGGCCGTGGTTGCCGGTGAATATGACCACCTGCCGGAAGCCGCCTTCTACATGGTCGGCGACATCGAAGAAGTGAAAGCCAAGGCTGCCAAGCTCGCCGCGGCTGCGGCGTAAGGGGGCTTAAATGGCAGGAAATCTGCAATTCGATCTGGTCAGCCCCGAACGGAGGCTGGCCTCCGCCCAGGCGACCGAGGTGCAGATCCCCGGGGCTGCGGGCGACCTGACGGCGATGGAGGGGCATGCCCCCACCATCACCACCCTGCGCCCGGGCGTGCTCAAGGTCATCTCGGCCGAGGGCTCCAAGGCCTTTGTCGTCACCGGCGGTTTCGCCGAGATCAGCGCCTCCAGCGTCTCGGTCCTGGCCGAACGCGCGGTGCCGGTCGAGGAACTGACCCCGGCGCTGCTGGACCAGCTGATCGCCGATGCCTCCGAGGCGACGGCGGTGGCGCTGGATAAGGACGCCGCCGACAAGACCATGGCCGACCTTCTGGCGATGAAGACCGCTGTCGCGGTCTGATCCCACGCGGGAAACGCTTTCGCAAAGGCCCCGCCAAACGGCGGGGCCTTTGCACTTTTTCGTCCCAGAGTTGTCTTTTTCGCGCGATACTACCGCGGAAAAGCGGAGTCTTCGAAACATGCGGCGGTTCGGATCATCCATCGGTGTCCAGCAGGGCTCGCGTGTGCTGTTCTCGGATTTCGCCGATGGCGGGCAGATGTGGACGGGGCAGGGCGAGCGCGAAAGCCGCTTCCTGGTCAGCTTCCGCGAGGCTTTCACCGCTCCGCCGGTGGTGACGCTGGGCCTGTCGATGTGGGACATCGATCACAAGACCAATTCCCGCGTCGATCTTCAGGCCGAGAAGATCACCGCCAAGGGTTTTCACATCGTCTTCCGGACTTGGGGCGACAGCCGCATCGCCCGCGTCCGCGCCGACTGGACGGCCATCGGCCCGGTGCGCGACGAGGACGACTGGGACGTCACCTAAAGCTGAGAGGGTTGAACCGATGGTTCTGGCCTGATCACGAGATTGGTCAGTGGTACTCCGACGACAAACACGATGAGGCCGCCCAGCACGTCGATCACATGGTGCCCGCCGTGCAGCAGCGTGGCAGGAATCATCGCAAGGTTCAGCATCAGGATCGGCAGGAAAAGGACGGTTCGGCGGCAATACCAGGTAACCATCAGCGCCATGACCGTATGGTAGGACGGGAAGCCCACGACCCCGGTAATCACTGCCGGCGTGATCCGTTCAGGCCCTTCCTGCAGCAATTGGGTGAGAAATTCTCCATAGTTCACTTTGAACCGGAATCCCATCTCGGCCATCACTTCAGGCGAATAGGGCAAGACCCCGATGTAGCCGACGCTTGGCCAGCGCCACCAGATTGCCACCGCAATGGCGAGCGTGACCATTCCGACGAAGATGAAGCGGTGAAGCTCCAAAGATCGACCGTAGAAGGACAACAAACATATTGTCAGAACAATCTGCGGAATCGCGCTCTGATAGACATAGCCCAAAGCGCGCGAAATGGCCGGGTACTCTGTCATTCCGGCAACGAACGAGCGCCAGTCGTAGCCAACCCAGTGCCCCGTTTCTGTCAGGAAGGAATCCACCATGGGATGGGGCAGCGGCAGCAGGGTGTAGATCAGCACCGAACACGCCGAGGTGAAGGCCATGAAGAAGCCGATCCCTTGCAGACCAAGCGCAAGCCGCGGTTTTTCCTTGACGTGCCGGATGTATGCCCCGATCGCGACAAAGCCCATCGCGGCCAGATAGCCGCCGAGGAAAGGTGCCCAATCGACCGTCAGGTCCAGGAGCTTGGCAAAGAGGAAGGCGAGCAGCTCGGTTCCGATGGCGATGCCAAGGAGAATTCGCTCGGACAAGGACAGCGCAAACATGTCCCGCCAGGACCGCTGACCGGCGCTCACCAATTCGACCACGGATGCCTCCACGCAGGCTGTTCCATTCACCGCAACAGTGGAGGCAATCTATGGAAATTGTGCTGGAAGTTGGGCGTTAGGGGCGCGATTTTGCGTCAGCTCCGCTGATAGAGCCCTTCGTAGATCGGACCCAGCGTCTCGTCCTCGAACAGCGACGAGACCGACATGCCGCCCCAGATGTTCAGGATCGCCTGTGCGAACATCGGCGCGGTCGGCACGACGCGGATATTGGGCGCGGCCAGAACCTTGTCGCTCTGCTGGATGGAATCGGTGATCACCAGCGATTTCATCACCGATTTCGTAACCCGCTCGACCGCCGGGCCCGACAGGACGCCATGGGTGATGTAGGAGTGAACTTCCTTGGCGCCCTGCTCCATCAGCACTTCGGCCGCCTTGCACAGCGTCCCTGCCGTGTCGCAGATGTCATCGACGATGATGCAGGTCTTGCCTGTCACATTGCCGATGACGGTCATCTCGGCCACTTCACCGGCCTTCTCGCGGCGCTTGTCGACGATGGACAGCGGGGCATTGATCCGCTTGGCCAGTTCCCGCGCACGGGCGACGCCGCCCACATCCGGCGACACGATCATCAGCTCGTCCAGTCGGCCCTTGAAATGGTGGCGAATGTCCAGGCTGAACACCGGTGCGGCATAAAGGTTGTCGACCGGCATGTCGAAGAAGCCTTGGATCTGGGCGGCGTGCAGGTCCAGCGTCAGCACGCGGTCCACACCGGCTTCCGAGATCAGGTTCGCCACCAGCTTGGCGCTGATCGGCGTGCGCGCCTTGGCGCGGCGGTCCTGGCGGGCATAGCCGAAATAGGGGATCACGGCGGTGATGCGGCTGGCCGAAGAGCGGCGCAGGGCATCGACCATGATCAGAAGTTCCATCAGGTTGTCATTGGCCGGGTTCGAGGTCGGCTGGATGATGTACATGTCCTCGCCGCGGACATTCTCGAACACCTCGACGAAGATCTCCTGATCGTTGAACCGCTCGACCCGCGCATCGACCAGGCTGATCGACATGCCGCGATGCATCGACATCCGGCGGGCGATCGACTTTGCAAGAGGCAGGTTCGCGTTGCCGGAAATCAGCTTCGGTTCGGTGATGGCGGGCATGGGGGGCTCCGATGGCAGCGGATTCGGTTGCGGCGGGGCATAGCACCCGCGCGCAGGAAGGCAAAGGGGAAGCGGTACCGGGGGCGTCGTCAGTTTCATGCAGACCCCTTCGGGACGCGCGACGCCGTCGGGAAGCCTTTTGGCACGGACAAGCGACCTTCAGCGCGCGATGGTGCCGCCCCGAGGGCGCTTCGCCACAGACTGATCTCGGAGAAAAATGGTGCTGCAAGAGAGGATTGAACTCTCGACCTCTCCCTTACCAAGGGGGCAATTCATTTCGATTTACCCCTTTTCTTTCCGCTGGTTGCGCTTGCCGATGATATAGCCTTTGCCATTTTTTTGCCAGTGATCTTTGCGGCGCGCCCCTGCGCATTCGTCGGATGCTCATAGATTTTCGCCACCAGTTGCGGGCTTTTCCACCCTCCAGCCTCGGCAATCGCCTTGCTGCCCCATCCCAGATCTGACAGGTGCGTGGCGAAGGAATGCCGCCCAGGCTGATGCGTTCCGAGATATTCGACCCCGGCCTTCGTAGCCGCCCGGCGCAGAGTTCCGTAAAGCCCGCTGCGATGCACATAGCCGAACAACAGGCCGTGGCGCGGCGGGATGCTGTCAAGCATCTGGGCCATTTCATCCGAAATGATTGCCGTCGCCGCTTCGCCGTTTTTCGTGCGGTCGATGGTGATCAACGTGCCGTCCCGATCCTCGGGCTTAAGCCGCACTGCATCCCCAACCCGCCGCCCGGTCATGTGCAGGAATGCCATGAGGGCAAAGGCGCGCAGGGGCAGGTGAGGGCGCAGGGCCGCGATGTAGTCTGCGCCAACCGCCTTGCGCTTTGATTGCTCGACAGCCAGACGCTCAACCCGGATCAGACCACACCAGCCTTGCGCATGGGCATAGTTGACAACGGCCTGCGCTGGCGTGATGCCCTGCCGGTTCACTGTCGCGGCGGATGCCTGCGGGTATGCGCGGCGGGCGGCGTCTCGGATCATCTTGGGCGTTATCTCCCTGAGCAGCTTGCCGGTAAGTTTCTCGGTCACCTTGACCAGAAAACGGGCTTCCCCGCCGTCCTCTGCATAGGCGAGGGCGGCCTCATCGAACGTTACGACCGCTTCCGGGCCGTAGTGGCTGACCTTCCAGAGTCGGGCCTCAAGGTGCGCTCTTGCCTCTTCGGCGCGGCGATCATCCTGAGTCTTGAGAGCGCGTCGGATGCGTGCGCCATCAGGGCCGGTCCCGTAGGCGTAGGCCCAGCCTTTGATCCATCGGACTTGGAGGCGCATTCGTGCATTCCTTGGCGTAGCTGGGCGATGTGTTCGGGATAGAAGACTTTCTTGCTGCCCCGGAATTCATAGAAGGGCAGGCTCCGCAGGGCATAGGTCAGCATCCGCCGGGAAATGCCAAGAACTTCCGCCGCTCCGTCCATGTCCAAGGGTTTTGCCGGGTATCCCATCAGACCAGCGTCCCCCGATATGCCCGCAATACCGCCAGCAGCCATGCGCGGGCGGGGTTGTCAGCCATACCACTCCATGAAACGCCCGGATTGCCGTTGTATGGGTAGACCTTGGCATTGGACGGCCCAACAAACCACTCCCACCCCGGCAGCAGCGCGTCGTGCAGCGCCTTGGCGGCGTTCAGGTCATCCTGCGCGTAGGCTGACCCGACATTCATTGCGGCAACGGACAGGTCGAACACCGCTGCCGCCATTTCTTCGATTTCCGTTCTGGTCGCTTTCCCCGCCTCCACGGCGGCAATCAGGCGGTCAAGGGCTTCGGCTTGCGTGGTCATTCCTCATCTCCCCGGAAAAACAGCATGTCAGCCACGACCATCGCCGCGACCGTCGCGACTGCGCCGATGGCAAGGCCAGCGATAAAGGCGAGGGCGGTCATTGGGCACCTCTCTGCATGAGAACAACCCCAAGAACTGCGGCGATGAGAGCCTTCTGTGCTAAGGCAAATTCGCCACGGGCCATCGCTATTAAAGCGACGGCAGATGCCATAATGACGATAAGCCATAGCAGGCGTCCCATCACCGCCCCTCCCGTGCATCGCGCAGGGCGGCGAATAGGCTAGGAATGTCAGGATCGGAGTTCAGAGCGGAGATGAACGAAGCGACGCTACTTTCGTCCCTTGGCTTACGCGCATCCCAATCCGGGAAAAGCATATTTCCGACCCGGCGCAATTCGGTCTTTCCAGCCATGACGAAAACGGGGCAAAGAGACACGTCACGATGACTGTCGTTCTTGATGGCGTTTCGCCATTGTTCGACCAGGTCCTCCACACTTATCGCGTCGAATTTGCAAAAGCTGTGGTCGTCGAACATACCGTAGCAGTGCAGGCTGTCGGCAACCGGGACAGCCTTCAACCGCGCGATCTCCGCCCGCGCCTCTGCCAGCGCGGCCACCACGTCTTCGCGTTCGGGGGTGGGGGTCATTGGGCGGCCTCCAGCGCATCCTTGAGGGCATGGCACTGTCCGACGCATAGCCACACGTCGCCGTAATCCATGGCTGCGATCAGGATCGCGCCGACAAGAAGGCCTGCGAAGAACGCGGCCTTGGGCTTCGCCATTTTTCCACCCCTCGCGATAAAGGCGCTGCGGAGTGCGGATACGACTTCTTCATCGGTAGCGTTGGTGAGCCTAAGGTTGTAATCCTGCCGCATCACACCGCCCCCCGCAGCAGGAAGCCGCCGACGATCAGCAGCACGGCGTAGAGCAGCATCATCACCGGATGGCCCCAGCCGGGCTTGTCCACGGGCCGCCCGGACAGGCTCAGACGCAGCGAGGCGATATCCGCGCTGTCATGTTCGTTACCAAGGGCCAGCAGCGTTTCCAGCGCCTCGGCCCGTGCGGGCTTGGTGTAGACCAGCGGATCGGCGGCGATTTCCCGCGCCTTGAGCAGCAGGTGCGCCATGTCCATGAACGGCGCATCGACGGGGTAGCGGAGATGGTGGGTCATGCTGCGCCCGCCTTGCGTTCGACTTGCTCAACAAGCCCGGCCATTTTCAGAAGATCGAATACAATCTTCCCCGGCTCCGTCAGGTCGTATAGTCCGGGGAATTCCGGGTCCGGCGCAAAGACCAATCCCTTGTCCTCAAGGACACGGCCAGACACTACAGAAGTGTCGTGCGCCCGGTTGAGCCGGAATAGGTTGATGTATGGGGCGTCATTGCGCCCAGCCACTTCGATAAGCTTGATGATCTGCGCCTTTGAAAGCTGGAGGCTAAACGCGATCCCCGTGACGTGGTTCGCAAATTTTTGGTTGATCTCTGTCATGGTGTTTCCCATTCGGTGAGGGCGGCGCGGGCGCGCTTGAAGTCGCCTGCGGTCAAATCGACCTGGCGAAGATGGCTTCCCATATCCACGGCTGTGATCTTCCAGTCATCGGGAACGCTGCGCAGGGTCGTGCATTTCTCATCGAACGGTCGCAGCGCCTCCGCCAGCTTCTCCGCCTTTGCGCGCAGGGCGGCGTTATCGGCGGTGAGGGCGATCACTTGACGGGCGAGGTCGGGGGTGCGGCGGTTCCATTCGGAGATGGCTTCCGCTTTTCCGTCGCGCCCATCGTCGCACATAATCAAAGCGCAGCATGCCTTGCAGCCTACAAAGTCAAAGCTGCTGTCAGTCGAATACGCGTGGTATCGCGATAAGTGCGCCTCGCCCCCGCAGAACGGGCAGGGCAGCAGCTTTTCCAGATCGGCGCTCATCGCCCGGCCTCGCGGGTGGCGAGCATGGCATCGGCGATCTGATAGGCGTTGCGGGCGATGTGCTGGGGGAATTCCCCAGGCTTGACCGTGTCGTGGACGCAAATCGGCAGAAGCCCTGCAAGCGCCTGCCCGGCGAACCAGTCGCGCAGGGACATGCCGGGCTTGTAAGGCATTTCAGTCGGAAACGCTGGCCCGCCGTCTTTCGTCTTGCTCATCACTCGCTCCATTGGTTGATGGTTGCCCCCGCCCGCGATCATCGCGTGGTGAGGATGACTGCCAGCAGGATGATCAGCAGCACGACAATCGTCGGGACCCAGATCGGAGAAAGAACCCACCACCACGACCACGCGATGTAGCCGGTCAGCTTTAGACCGATGAACAGGATGGTCAGCAGGCCGAAGAAGCCGATGCCGCCGGAAGACGATGGGGATTTGCTCGACATGTCGTTTCCTTTGCTGGGATTGATGGTTGCCCCCGCCCGGTAGCCGTAGCCGATCACAGGCGGGGGCGTTGCGGCGCGCGTGGGGGACAGGCGGTGCGCGCCGGGGGAAATCAGGGGGCGGGCCTCACAACCAGCAGCCCCATGCGATAGGCGTTCAGAACGGCGGCAGTCCTGATGGCGTCCATCTTCGCATCCTCGGGGAAATCAAAATCGCCCATCGCGGAGCCGCGAACCTGGTCGGTGACCAAATGCCAGTCTTTTCCGTCTTCGTTGGAATTCCCGAAGGAGCAGATCAGCCAATTCTCGCAAGGGTCGGTGGAAGCCATGACGGGGGCCATCAGATTGCGGTCGGGCAACATCGCCAGCGCGTCAGCCTCCTGCCTTGCCCTGTCGAGATAGGCGCGACCCGTTCCGAAGCCGGGGCGATCCATGACGGCTTGAAGTTCTTCGCGTGACGCCATCTCTCAGTCCTTTCGTGTTTCACTCAGCCGCGACGGCCATAGCGATTGTGTTGGGGTGGACGCGGCGGTGGACCATCCAGCCGCCCTTGATGATGGCCGCCGCCCAATCCGCGTGGCTCATGCCGACCGGCCAGTCATAGGTTTCGCGGCGGTCGAAATAGACGCCGGGTCCGAGCCATTCATCCTCGGCCCGTTGCAGCGCCTCAATCTCGACGGCGTATTCCTCGGCCCGCTGGCGGTTGCCCGCCTTGGCGTGGTCCAGCATCAGGCCCGCCCGGTCGATGATCTCGTGGCGCTGGCACCATCCGGCGCGGCGGCGGGCGAGGGCATCTTCGAGGAAGCGCATGGCGTCTCTCCGTCAAAGGGCTGGAATGACCGAGACCACGACCGCGAAGAACATCAGGAAGCCGATGGTCTCGGAAAGCGTGGGAAGCGGCATCAGGCGGCTTCCTTCCGGGGGATGATCGAGAGCGCGCGCGCATCGACCCAAGGGCGGTTGCCGTAGTGTTCGGCCAGCATCGTCGCCAGCCGCGACGCGTCTTCACCCGACAGGCTGAGAACCGCGATCATAGCGGCTTCCGCAGGGTCTGCGCGCCTCTGGTGTCTGGCGATGCGATGCAAGTCGTTCATGGCGTATCTCCCGTGTGGGTGGCCCCGTGGCGTCAGGCGGCTTCGTGAGCAGCGCGCCACTGAGCCGGGCGCACATACGGGCGATGGCCTAGGCTGTGCAGCCACATGGCCCGGCTACGCATGTCCTCGGTGGTGATGTGCTTGCCGTGCTTCGCAGTGGGCAGTTTGCGCTTGCCAGCCTTCGCGGGCAGCCCGGCCTTGTCGCGCGACATGCCAGAATTGCGAGTCTTGCCGTTGCGGCGGCCTTTGGCCTTGGAAATCCCTGCGGGCATCTCTCATTCTCCAATTGCATGTGGTGGGTGGCCCCGTAGGGCCGGGGGTCAGGCGGCCCACTGCTGGGCCATGGCTTCGGCAACTCCGGGGTAGGTGCGGCTGCGTTCCATGGCGCGATCCGGCCCGGGCGGCATTCGATGGACGCTGGCCTCGCGGCCATCGACAATTCGTGTCGGAACAAGCGGCGGAAGCCCATCAAGCCAAAGGCAGGTCGCCTTCGTCTCTCCATGACCGAACTGCCACGGCTGGATCACCTGATCCGGCTTGCGCCAAAGGCTCGACATGATCCCGACCGGGTTCTCAATCGCCTTCCGCTTGCACGGGTGCTTGGCGAAGGTCATGAAGAATGCCGCTGAGGCGTATTGCGCCCCGCTCATCTTCTTGCCCGCAAACCACCGTGCGCCGCTGACAGTCAGGTCAGTGCATGGCGGAAATGCGATGATCATGTCCCACGGGTAATCCAGCACCTCACGCACATCGCCCTGATAGTGCGGGCCGGGCGTCTCGCTGGGCAGCAGGTCGCAGGACAACGCCTCATGCCCCAAGGCAAGCATCGCGTCCCTGACGGCCCCGGAACATTCGCAAGCCAGCAAGATGCGCATCAGGCCGCCCCGACAACGTAGCTGTTGGCGCGATCCAAGCGCTTGAGGCGGTTAGCTTCGTCCATTGCTTCGCCGGGCGACAGATGGCCGCTGACCATAACTTCATTGCGAGGCGTTTCGCCGCGCTGGATCGGATCGCAGCGATAAACGGCCCATGGCATGTTGGTCTGCATCTTCGATCTCCCGTGCCGCTGCTTGCGGCGTGTAGGGAGACTATGCTGGAAGTTTCTTCCATCGTCAATCACAAAAATGGATGAAACGTCCAGAATGTGATTTCCACCCCGCCCCGATACGCGCTAGAATCGGTGACACGCGGGCAAGAAAAAGCCCGCCGGATGAGGGCGGGCTTGCAGTCGATTGCAGGTGTTAAGCCGGGTTAGCCCGGAAGAAGATATTTGAAGATGCCCAGCAAGGCGGCCATGGCAGCGATAAGGCCCCATGCGCGATTGTGGACCCAATCCTTGTCCGGCAGCTTGGAAACATCATTCGCGACGCCAGCAACCTTCATGCCGACGTTCACCGTCTCGACCTTCAGCTCGTCGATGGACCCCTTCACCGAAGTAAAGGCGGTCTCAAGTGCAGCAACGCGCTTCTCCATGTCGTCACCTCCTGGCGGTTCGTCGCCATCGGGCCGCTTGGGACGGAACGGGACGACAATGCTCATCTGCGTTCTATCCAATCACAAAACGGCGCAAGAAAAAACACTTCCACGAAGCCACAGTTATCGCATGTCTGAAAGAAGTTGTCCTTCCCAGGATCGGCACTCGCCCCGACCATGGGGATAAGAAACTCGACTTCCGTCTGCGGCGCAGGCTTGTCAGACCATCCGAACTGGGCCTCCGTCTTACACATGGGGCATGGCAGGTCTTTACCCAACCCTTTTTCTCTAAAGAAATCGTGAAAGTCGCGCAGGGTTACGCGCCTCGTCTGCAACACGGCCATTGAACCCCCTTCGATCAATCTGCCCTGACGATCACACGCGCCGGGCCGATTCGGCAACCGATTGCAACCCTTCCGGGAATCCACCACTAGCCCTGTGGACAACCCCGAAGCCCACAAAATAAGGGCTATTCGTTCCCGTTCCGTTCCATGCTATCACCGAATTGCCAGGTGATGCTGAAGCTCGGCCCCCAGCCTAGACGCTCCTTCGCCTTCCACCCTTGCGGCCTGCCAGCCGTGACATGTTTTGCAAGGGGGGAAGAAGAATGCGCCGCGAAGATTATGATGTCGATGACCGATTGCTGTTCTGGGTGGCCGACACGACCGGCTGGTCTATCGACCGGCTCTACCGCTCAAGGTTCATGAGGTGTGCCATGATGCTGGCGCGCATGGCCTCATCCATCTTCGACAGATCCCCGCGATAGATGAAGTCCATCGTCACGCCCCAGCGTTCGGAAATCCGATAGCCATAATCCAGCTTGAGCGGCTTCGCCTCGCCAAGAACCTTCGAATAGCTGGAAGGGTCCAGGCCGAACGATAGGGCAAAATCGCCCTTGTTCAGCCCCAGATGCATCCTCAATGCCTCGACGCGCGCGGCGACACGCCCCACGTCGATCAGAGGCATGTCAGTAGGGGTTTTGCGGGCTGCGGCCATGCCGCAAACATGCGCCCAGCTAGAAGAAATGCCCATCGACGTTTCTTCCATCTTGCCTTTCTAGAAGAAACGTCCATTATGGTCGGCATGAAGCAAGATAACCCCATCAGGACCCTGATCGACACTTGGCCCACCCGCCGCGCACTGGCCGATGAGATCGGCGAGAACGTGGACGCGGTTCACAAGTGGGCTGTCTCTGGGCGCATTCCCTCTTGGCGGCAAGAGGCGGTCACGAAAGCCGCCGCTGCCCGTGGCATCGCCTACGCGACGGCGGAATGGATGCTGGCGGTCCACGCCGCCCCCACGGGGGCCTCGTCATGACCTTGGTGGCGCGCGGGCTTTCTTCATCGGCTTCGTCTCCTGTGTTGTCGCAGGATCAAGGTGGACGCGAAACCAAAGTCGCGAAACCCGGAATTAATTCCGGAACGCGTGTTGACCTATTGGCGATCAAGCGCAGCCTGCCCGCGCAATGGATGGCTTTCATCCGCGCGCACTTCCGCAGCGCTTACGAGGTCCACGTCTTTTTCAGCATCGACGAGAAGACGGCAAGAGGGTGGTGGGAAGGCAAGAACGCGCCCCACGCATCCGCCGCGCTGGCCGTTGTCCTCCGCTTCCCCGGCGCGCTCCAAGCCCTGATCGGAGAGGCGGCATGACCTTCAACCTCACAACCGGAGCATGACCATGCTGGACCTTCTGGACGCTTCCCCATCGGTTGGCGCGTGGCGCTGCGAACCCATGAGCATCGCGGAAATCGACGCGCATCCCGACCGTGACCGCATCTGGGCGACCATCAAGGCTATGCAGAATGTTTCCGAGGATGAGCGGCAGCGCGTTTTCGACCAGATGGAAGACGACTTCGAGAGCGCCCGGTCAGAGGAACACGCCGGAATATGGAGGGAGTGCAAGGATCGCATTTCGTCCGCGATCAAGATCATCGGCGACGGCATTTCCGCAGATGACGCCGAGTATCTCATCAAGGTGCTGGAATGAAGCTGCAAGCTGAAACCAAGCCGCTCCTGGCGGCGGTGACGCAGGCCGCAGCGCCCATCGCGTCACGCAACACCACCCCTGTGCTGGAATGCGTCCTGCTGCGCGCCGCCGACAACGCGCTGTCCATCACGGGCAGCAATCTGGACATGGAGGTCCGGGCTACCTGCGAAGCCGCTGTCAGCGCGCCGGGCTGCATTGCCGTCCCTGCCGCGCCGCTCAAGGCTTGGCTGTCCAGCCTGAGCGAAACGCTGGTGACGATCACACTGGACGGTGCGGTTGATCTGCGGGCGGGGCGTTCGCATTGCCGTCTGCCGTTCTTCCCTGAGGCAGATTTCCCGGTTGCGATGCCGGGCGATGCGCCGCACGAGATCGAAGGCGCAGCGGCGGCGCTGGCCTATTGCGCGCCGTTCGTCAGCACGGAGGAAATCAAATACAACCTCCGTGGCGTCCATTTTGGCGCTGCCGGGGCCTGCGGCTACAACGGCCATTGCGCGGGCTTCGCGCCTGTCGCTTCGCCGGTCGAAACGACCGTCCCCGCAGAGGCGTTCCGTATCATCCTGCCGATCCTCAAAGGCGGCGGGCGCCTGTTCCTCGGCGAGACGGTGTGGCGCGTCGAGGGAGAAGACATTCGGGTCAAGGGCAAGGTCGTTGACGGCGTTTTCCCTGATTGGCAGCGGGGCATCCCGCGCGGCGTACCGATCTTCACTGCCGAAGCCGACGATCTGTCGTGCGCGCTGCGCAAGATCACATTCGACGGGGCGAAAAGGGTCCTGATCAGGTCATCAGATGATGGCGTCGTCATGGACGGCGAAGGCTACGACAAGGCGTCCATAGCTGCCACGACCGCCTCCCGCGCTGATGTGCTTGCATCCTTCGGGCAGTGCCTCAGCGCCAAATCCCTTGCATCCATTCTGGACGTGAACACCGGGTCCGTCCTGCAAGCTGATTTGGTCAACTTCGTTCTGCTCTTTCGACCGCTGGCCCGTGAAGGGTTCGGCTGTGTCGTGATGGGCATGCGCCACGAAGGCAACCTGGCCCCTGAAGAAAGGGTCGCCGCATGAACCTCCCCGCCGCACACCTGCCTCTCCCGTCTGACCGTGCGGCGCAACTCCGGGCAGCGCGGGCAATCGCCCCGGCCCGGCTTTCTATTCCCCACCCCAACCCAAAGGAGACGTGAAGGATGGAAGTCGATCTAAGCCGGTTCACGGTTCAGGAACTGGACGCAATGGTCGCGGCTGAAAAGCTGCGCCGTCGCGATGGCGCGGTCGCCGAACTGGAAGCCGTCGCCGCTCGCTATGGCTATTCGCTGGCGGAACTCGCCCGGACGCGCAAGCCAGGTAACAACGCCACTCGCGGCCCCAAGAAGCACAAGCGCGGCGAGGCCTCGGAAATCATCCGGCATGGCATCGCCAACGGGAAGTCCGCGAAAGAGATCGCCGCCATTCTCGGCTGGAAAGCAGTGACAGGCGTCTATGGCACCGCTTCCAAGATGGGCCTGAAATTCCCGCGCGCTGCCTGACAGGGAAACCGCCGGGCAGGCGACCGCAAATCCAACCCGCCCGGCAATCGACAATGAAAGGACGATAGCAATGAACGCACATTCCCGCAACCTGGACGCTTTGCCCGTCGAACTGTGGAAGCTGAAAAGCCTGATCCGCATCGTGGCCGAGACGTGCGACCCGCGCCTCAAGGCCGACGAGTGGTTCCGCGATCTGGCCGCGAAGGCCGGTGTTGACCTGACCGGCGCTGACGCCCGCAACCCGATGGTGTCGTGATGCGCAGGATCAATCTGGACATGATCCGCGAAGTCGCCGCCGATCTGGCGGTCTATCGCGAGGAAGACGAGCAAGCCTATTTCGACACGCTGGATGGCGAGACGGATGCGGGCGACATTCTGGACGCCCTTCTGCGCGATGATGCGAAAGACCGGGCGCTGGTGGATGGCATCAAGGCCGTCGAGGCGCAGCTTAAGGCCCGCCGCCAGCGCATTGAGGCCCGCCAGGATACGACCCGCATCTGGATGGGCCGCATCCTGCAAGCCGCCGATCTGACCAAAGCCGAGCGCCCGATTGCAACGGTTTCGGTGCGGGAAGGCGCGCTGGCTGTGCAGATCACCGACGAGGCCGAAGTGCCGCGCCAGCTTTGCACGATCAAGGAAGTCGTCACCCCGGACAAGAAGGCGATCAAGTCGCGGATCGAGGCGGGCGAAGAAATCCCTGGCTGTGCCCTGCAGCGCGGCCTGCCCGTGGTCACAGTGAGGGCCGCGTGATGGATGACGACATTCTGACCCAAGTCCAACGGGCGATCAAAGCCCCCAAGGACAAGAAGAACGAGTTCGGTGGCTACAACTACCGCAACGCCGAAAGCATCCTGCGCGCGTTCAAGGACATTCAGCCCGAGGGCGTGTCATTGATCATGTCCGACGCGATCACCTTCATTGGTGAACGGCTGTTCCTTGTCGCCACGGCAAAGCTGGTGGCGGGCCATCAAGTGGTCGCTGAGGCGCAGGGCGTTGCCATGCACGCCTTGGCCAAGAAGGGCATGGATGATGCCCAGATCACCGGGGCCTGTTCTTCCTACGCCCGGAAATATGCCTTGTGCGGCCTGTTCGCGATTGATGACAGCGCGGATGACCCGGACAGCAAAGACAACCGCCGCGCCACTGAGGAAGCCGCTGAACTGGCTCACGCGCGCGCCGTGACCGATGCGCTCACGATGATCGAAAGCGCCAGCGACATGGCTGATCTGCAGGCGGTTTGGAAATCCCTGAAAGCACCCGTCCAGTCGGACAAGGCCGTTTCGGCGGCGAAGGAAGCGCGCAAGGCGCAATTGTCGGAGGCAGCATAAATGGCAGGCTCAATCAACAAGGTCATCCTCATCGGCAACCTTGGGCGTGACCCCGAGGTGCGCACCTTCCAGAACGGCGGCAAGGTCGTCAACCTGCGCATCGCCACCAGTGAAAGCTGGCGCGACCGGGCAAGCGGAGAACGCAAGGAGCGCACTGAGTGGCACCAGATCGCGATCTTTGACGAGGGCATTGCCAAAGTCGCGGAACAGTATCTCCGCAAGGGTGCCACGGTCTATCTGGAAGGCCAGTTGGAAACCCGGAAGTGGCAGGACCAATCCGGGGCAGACCGCTATTCCACCGAAGTCGTTATGCGCCCGTTCAACAGCAAACTGACCATGCTGGGCGGCAAGCCCGATGACGCGGCGCGAGATGAGCCGCAGGAGGACCGCCGCGAACCCGCTGGCCGCCAGACGGCAGACATGGATTCAGAAATTCCGTTTTGAGGGAGACGATGGAACATTTCATCGCCCCCCGGGGGCCAATCCGCAGATACAAGCACGGGCACAAGACCTCTGATGGGGGGTCGCGAGAATATCACTGCTTCAACGCAATGCGCGCGCGGTGCCACAACCCCAAGAACCCAAATTATCACCGATACGGTGGCCGGGGGATCACGGTATGTCAGCGCTGGCGCGAAAGCTTTACGGCTTTTCTTGAGGATATGGGCCGGTGCCCAAGCGCGGGCCATTCCATCGAGAGGATCGACAATGACGGGAACTATGAGCCCAGTAATTGCCGATGGGCTGACGCGACCGAGCAAGCGAACAACAGGCGGTCGTCTCGCCTAATTACTCATGATGGCCAGACTTTAACGCTGGCGGAATGGGCACGGCGGTCTGGCGTCAAACGTACGACGCTTCACGCTCGGCTGAAGAGCGGGTGGAGCGTCAGCCGCGCCATTGAATGGGGTTCGTTCTGATGACCAGCAAGCCCCACGCCAAAGCCTTGCTGACCATGCGCAGCCTCATGGCCATCGGCATCCACGACGAGGAAACGCTTGTCCTGCACGCCGCAGAGGCGGTGAGCGGGGGCCAGGACGTTTCGGACGCCGACAAGCGCACGGCGCAGGGCGTGTTCGACCGCTACGTGAAAATCATGGGGGACGGCTGATGGTGACGCGTGTGATCCGCGAGGCCAGCGATGCTGACAGGCTTGCCGCCTATGTTCGCGCACAGCCACGCCTGCCCCTGACGGTTACGATTGTCAGGGGAGACCCACGGCGGGACGCTCAGAACCGGCTTTCGCAGCGCTGGTATTCCGACATTGCCCGCCAGCTTGCCGACATGGACAGGGAAGAAGTCAGGGCCGACTGCAAGGTGACCTTCGGCGTTCCGATCCTTACGGCTGAAAACGAGGCTTTCCGCGTCCAGTGGGAGGCCGGTCTGGGTCACCTGTCTTATGAGGCTGTCCGCAAGTTTGTGCAGGTCACAGACCAGCCCGTGACGCGGCTGATGACCGTCAAGCAGATGACCACATTCATGGACGCGATGCAGCGGCATTGGCTGCCGCTTGGGGTTCGGCTGACCGACCCAGAAGCCCTCAAATACGAGGAAGAATTCGCATGAACCTAGCGCAGAAGCCGCCGTTGGGCCTGAAAGAGCCGCGCCCCGCCGCCGATCCGGCCTATCTCGCCCGCGTGCGGGAATTGCCGTGCTGCATTTGCGAGGCGTTCGGGGAACGGCAGGAGACGGCCACCCAAGCGCACCACATCATTCATGGCCGCTTCTCTGGCCGCAAGACTCCCGACCGGATGGCAATCCCTCTGTGCGAAGGCCACCACCAGGGCATGGTCGAGCGCGGCAAGCTGGCGCTGCACCGCGACAAGGCCGGATGGGCCAAGGCTTACGGTGAGGATCACCAATGGACCGCCCCGACGCAAGACAGGCTGGGGGTGTGACATGGACGCCCGAGGAAACCGCCCGGAAATTGGACGAAATACGAGCGATGCCCGCTGGGGAACTTCTTGGCTGGTGGGGCTACGTTCATGGTTCGCGCGCGCCATTCGAGGGGGAGATATTCGCCCTGCGCCAGAGAGCCGCGACGTTGAAGATGACGTTGCCGCCATCATCGCCCGGCGGGCCGAGCGCTACCACAACCGGGACAGCGCCGCAGCCGCCAAATACCGGCGCATCCACACCATCCTGAGCAGGGGGCGGCCATGAGGCGCGCAGCCAAGGTTGACGGCACCCAGGCCGAAATCGTCAAGGCCCTGAAAGCATCCGGTGCCACGGTCCAGCACCTTCACAGCGTAGGGCAGGGATGCCCTGACCTTCTCGTCGGGTTCCGGGGGGTCAACTACCTGATGGAAGTGAAGCCGAACGTCGGCAGCCCATCTGCGCGCCAGCTTCGGCCCAACCAGATCGAGTGGCACGAGGGCTGGAAAGGCCGGGTTGCGACCGTTTCTGACGTGGGCGCGGCGCTGGCGGTCATCGGGGCTATCGGCCTGTATCACGCGGGGTTCGTGTCGTGAATGCCTGGTAACTTTGTGGGCTGAATGTGGGTAACTTTCTTTCCCAAACAAAGGGTTAGGGCTTTGAAACCGTCACAGAATGCGGTAGAAATGAGGCGGGCCGAAACGCTGGTGGAACAGCGCCCGGCCCTTGAACAAGGCGGACCTATCGAGGAGGTCAGAACCATGTCCCATTGCGGGCAGTATCCCGATTCTGCGGGTGAAATCAACGCAGAACAGACCGTGAGCGGATGGCGCTCAATTGGTGAACTCGCCAAGAAGCTGGTGGAGGACGCTAAATGCGGTCAACCGAAGTAACCCACCTGCGCCAAGACTTCGCACCCCACAACGTCGAGGCAGAGCAGCAGCTTCTCGGGGCGCTTCTTCTGTCCGGGGAATATGCTGGCGGCGTGCTGTCAGAAGCGCAGCACGCGGGCGGCGTGGACCTGTTCCACGATCCTGTCCACGCCGACATATTCGCGGCAATCGTCACGAAGGACCGGGCAGGAAAGCTTGTGTCTCCGGTCACGCTGGCGGACCATTTCCGCAGCCATACGGGCATGGCCGATCTGGGCGGGCCGAAGTATCTGGTTCGCCTCGCCGGGGCCGCTATCAGCCCAAGCGCCGCATCGTCCTATGTGTCCATGCTGGCCGATCTTCGCCGCAAGCGTGATCTGATCGAGGTGATGAATGCGGCGCAGGCCGCCATTGCCAGGGGGGAAGACGGCGCAGACCTGATCGGCGCGCGCTTGGAGGCTTCCCTGTCGGGTTTGCAGCCTGTCGGGGCCAACCGCCCGGTTTCCATGCTGACGGCCAGCATGGAGGCGCTGGAAGCGGCGCACAACGCATACCACGGCGAAGACAATGGCGGGATCAAGTCGCGCCTGAAATCGCTTGACGCAATCGTTCCGGGCTTCTTTCCCGGCGAATTGATCCTTCTGGGTGGCAGGCCATCCATGGGCAAGACAGCCGTGGCGCTAGCCTTCGCCCTGAATGCCGCCAGAGACGGCCACGGGGTTTGCATCGCATCGCTTGAGATGACGCCTGAGGCCATGGCGATGCGGGCAATTTCAGAGGCGACCGCGAATGACGGGGCAGGGGTTTCCTATTCGCAGATGCGGACGGGCGACTTCACCGAGGCGCAGGGCAATGCCCTGATCGCGGCACAGAGGAAGGTGGGGGAATTGCCAATCCACTTCCTGCCACCATCCTACCGCGACATTGGTGCGCTGATCGCCGGGGTTCGGCAGGTAAAGGCCAAGCTGCGCGGCAACCTGCGCCTTGTAGTGGTGGACTACCTGCAACTGATCCGGGGGCAGGGGAAAAGTAGATACGAGGAAATCACCGAGATCAGCATCGCGTTGAAGGCCATGGCCTTGCAGACCGGCGTGCCTGTGCTGGCCCTTTCGCAGCTTTCCCGCGCCGTTGAACAGCGCGACGACAAGCGCCCGATCATGTCCGACCTGCGCGAGAGCGGGCAGCTTGAGCAGGACGCAGACACGATCCTGTTCTGCTACCGGGACGAATACTACCTGGAACGCGAGAAGCCTGACACAGACGAGTTGGACGCACTCTGCGCGTGGCAAGACGCCATGGACAAGGCCAAGAACCGGCTTGAGGTCATCGTCGCCAAGCAGCGCCAGGGCCAGATCGGCACCGCGCACATGAAGTTCAACGCTGCAACAAACGTCATCTGGGAAGACGGGTGGCAGCCATGAGCTTCTATAAAATGGACCCATCCGCATGGGATTTTGGAACCGCCGATCTGAGCCTTGAGGAAGAGGCGGCATACCTTCGGATCGTCAACGCAATTCACAAGCACGAGGCCCCGGTGCCGGACAATGACCGGGTTATCGCGGGCCTTTTCCGCACGTCTACCCGTAAGGCGCGGACGCTTGTTCAGGCTCTGGTGAAGGCTGGAAAACTGACCATTGAGGACGGGAAAATCTGGAACGAACGCGCGCGTTCGGATCTGGTTCAGCGTGGGTTCGTGAGCATTTCGAGGTCTGAAAGTGGCGCGAAAGGTGGACGAACCAGAGCGGAGAACGCAGCTAAGGCCTTGAAAGAAAATGATCAAGGTCAAGCAATTGCTTCAAGCAGAGAAGAGAAGAGAAGAGAAGATATACCCCCTAAGTCCCCCAAGGGGGATTTGGTGCGGGAAATTCTCTTGGCTGTTCTAAGCCCAGAAACCGCAGACGCATTCATCGCCCATCGAAAAGCCAAGCGGGCGAAAATGACCGAGGCTGCCGCCAAACTCACTGCGGAAAGGCTGGCGGGACACCCGGACCCGGACGCCGTGGCCCGTCTCAGCATCCAGAACGGCTGGACGGGGGTCTTCCCGGAGAACGTCAAGGCGCAGCCCCCACCACCATCCGACGCCCGGATTGCCAAGTGGAAAAAGATTGCAGGAGACGCCGCATGAACCCCCGCACCCACGCCGAAGCCCGCGCCCTGCCATGGGAGACGCTGGCCGCCATCGAAAACGCCGCCATGTGGGCAGCCATGGGCCATCAGGGCTATGCCGACTCATGGCTGCGCCGCGCTGGCATCAAGCCCAAGGACACGCCCGTCCGGGCTAACCCCATGGCCGTAACCGCGCTTGAGCAGTCCCGCAGGATGCGCATGGCCGGTCACCAAGCGAAGCTGGACGCCTGCCTCGCCGCCATCACCGGGGAATGCCTGACCCGCGACATTGCCGACCGGCTGGGCTGGGACATGGAGCGCACCGACACGTTTCTGCGCAGCCTGCACCGCGAAGGACTAGTGGAGGTTCGCAAGCACAAGGGCAAATGCCTGTGGTCGCAGGCCGCAAAAGAGCGCGCCACAGAGGCCGCAAGCGACATTCCGGCTACCTGTGCCGCCGAAACAGCGACAGGCCCCGTGGCGGCCCGCTCCGGCGCTGTAATCGTGGGGTGTGATTATACCACAATTCGCTTCACCAGCCGCCGCGCAAAGGGGGATGCAGCATGAGCAGCAAGCGCAAGCAGAAGCGCGACAAGGGCAAGGAAGACCCGTTCGCCCTCAAGGAAATCCCCCCGCGCGAAAAATCCGGCCGCGCGCACCGGCCCCGCGAATACCGAGATCCCTCAATCGAAACGCTCAAGACAAGGTGCAGGCACATGGGCAAGTCGATCACCAACGCCAATCTCCGCGACCAGCGCGCCCCATGGTGGGGATGCTACGCCGGTCGGGTGATCGGCGACGCTATGTTGGCCGAGCATGAGCGCCAGGAGCTTTGGGGTGCCATCACCCACATGCGCAAGGTCATCACCGCCTACGACGCCGCAATCGGTGCGCCGCGCCGCCACGCAGTCTGCCTGCGCCTGCTGTCCCCGACAGATGCCATGCACGCCGACGCCAGCAGCCCGGCGGTTGACGACCGCGACCCCGTGACCAAGCAGCGGCAATCCACATCGGCGCTCATGGTTCTGGAAACTTGGCTGGGGCAGGGCGACAAGATCGTCGCAGGCATGGCGAAGCGCGTGGTCTGGGATGACCAGATTTGCCAGGATCACGCTGGACTCATCGACGCGCTGCGCAACGTCGCGTGGGGCATGAAGGGCAAGAAGTTCCCGAGGCGCTGATTGTGCTTGACAATGAGTCCAGAATTGCCATTTTGGCATCATCGGAACGAAATGCGCCCGCAGGAAATGTGTGGGCGTTTTCCATTCCGAGAGACACGGCGCGCGGGCCGATAACCGCGATACCGCTTTCTGGCGGGTGCATCCAAGCAAAGGGCTGGCATCAGGCCCGGCGACCGTGACGCCTTCGAGGCGCGATGCCCCGGCCAGAGCGCGGAATGCAGCAACTCCGCCGTCTGCCAGCGTCAGGCTGACCCCGGAAGCCTTGGCGGGCCGGGACGCGCTCACCAATTACGGGATAATCCCGTAATCCCACACCCGCCCGCACCTCTCAGCGGGCAAGCGCACAGCCGCAACATCGCCAGCCTGCCCCACAGGGTCAACGCAGCGCGGTCACGGGATCATGTAGCAGCCGCGAAGGCCGGAAGGCGCGTAATCACCCCCAGCGGCTTGGAAGCCGTGGCACGACAGTAACCCAAGGGAAGCCCGCCCCGCATTCAGAGCATATGGCGCGGCGCTGGAATTCCCACACGCTCATTCCCGGCGGCACATCACCGGGCAACACCCTCGCCACATGCTTGCACGACCAGCACTGCACCTCTGCATGGGTGGCGTGCGCGTGAAACATTGGGTCGGGCAGGCCGGGCATCCGACAACAATACCACGTCCACAGGAGGCCGATATGGCTGATCTGACCATCCCCGCCGCCAACGTGGTCGCGGGATCGAACGCACGTACCGAGCATGGCATTGCCGGTGCGACAATCACGGCAGGGCAAGCCGTGGTCTTCAATACCGCGACCAAGCGCTGGGTTCTCGCCGATGCGGACCACGCGACCGCAGCCCTGCGCATCGCTGGTGGCATCGCCCTCAACGGCGCAAGCAACGGCCAGCCCATCACGGTTCAGACCAGCGGCCCCATCACCATCGGCGCGACCCTGACCAGCGGCGTGGCCTACTACCTGTCCGGCACGCCCGGCGGTATCTGCCCCGTGGCTGATGTGGGCGCAGGCGAGAACGTCTGTCTACTGGGCCTTGCCGCATCCGCGACCGTGCTGAACCTGGATATCCAGAACCCTGGGGTGACCAACTGATGGCCGACGCATTTGAAGATTATGCTGGCGGGCTGGACAGTCCAGCCTCCAACGCCGCAGCCATCACTCCCGGCGCTGGGGCCTTGTCGCAAGCAACCCGTGGCATCTACGTTGGCGGTGCGGGAAATGTCACCGTCAACACCGTCGGCGGCCAGACTGGCGTTGTCTTCGTCGCACAGGCTGGGGCAGTCATTCCAGTGCGGGCGACGCATGTGACTGCCGCTACCGCAACCGATCTCGTCGCGCTCTGGTGAGTATCGGGGTGAGGCAGCCAGCGATACTTTGGCCTTCTTGCGCCTATTGCGGCGCGCAGCACAGGCTGCGTTCATGCCCTTGCTGTGGTGCGCCTGTCATCGTGCCAGCCAAAGAATGACCAAGGCCAGCGGTGGGTGGCGCGGGCAGCAAGGCACACGACATCAGCGAGGTTATGATGCGGACTGGGGCCGCCTGCGTCTGACCATCCTCGCAAGGGACAATCACCTCTGCCAGCTATGCCTTGAGGCGGGCAGGGTGACGCCAGCAAGGACAGTAGATCACAGGGTGCCAAAGGCCCAAGGCGGCACGGATGACCCCGATAACCTGCGGTCGATCTGCGATGATCACCACGCAGCCAAGACCACCAGAGAAGGCCACGATGCTAGAGGCCACAAGGCAGTGCGCATCGTGGGGCCGGATGGATATCCGATAGAGGGCTGACCCGCCATCGCTGCGCTTCGGCAGGGGGGGCATCAAGGATCAGGGCTAGGGGGGCCGGGACCGGCGCGGGGAGGCTTCTTCTCGCATCTGCAATTCAAATGAAGGGGGCTTCTCATGCCGAGGCCGCGAACGCCGCTGGCCAAGGCCGCCTTGACCGGCGCAGACAAGATCAATCCTGGCAGGTTTTCCCCCCGCAAGGAGCCGAAGAAGTCGGGCCGAATGGTCGGCAAGCCGCCGGGTTATCTTTCGGACATGGCGCAGAAGGCGTGGGGCGTCTTCGTGGACGAGTTGCCTTGGCTGACATTCGAGGATCGCGGGGCGCTTGAGGTCGTCTCTCTGATGCGGGCCGAGATCATGGCGGCGAATACGGAAAAGCTGTCGGCCAGTTTCTTCGGCAATTACCGGATGGCGCTTTCCAGCTTGGGAGCTACCCCGGTTGACAGGACGAAGGTCTATCAGCCGCCACCAGATGATGAAGGCGACGAGTTTGACCGCTTCGTTCAGTGACCGGGCCAAGGTCTATGCGGAAGGGGTTGTCGCGGGCCTGATACCGGCCTGCAACTTCGTTGTGCTGGCCTGCAAGCGGCACCTGGCAGACCTTGCCACGCCAGATTTCGCCTATCGCTTCGATGAGGCAAAAGCGGATCGGGCCTGCGCGTTCATCGAGCTTTGCCCGCACATCAAGGGGCCTCTCGCTTCGCGCGGCGAGTTGATCCGGCTTGCCGAGTGGCAGGTGTTCATCGTTGCGGTCGTGTTCGGCTGGGTCGATGCGGAAGGAAACCGCCGTTTCCGACGCGTCTATATCGAGGTTCCGCGCGGCAACGGGAAGTCGGCGCTGTCTTCGACCATCGGCCTTTACATGCTGGCGCTGGATGGCGAGGCGGGGGCCGAAGTCTATTCGGCGGCGACAACGCGGGATCAGGCGCGGATTGTCTTCCGTGATGCCCAAGCTATGGCGCGGAAGATGGAGCGGTTCCGCCAGAGGTTCGGCGTCGAGGTGACCGCGCAGGCTGTTGTGCAGATGAAGTCGGCCAGCAGCTTCAAGGCGCTTTCGGCAGAAGGGAACACGCTGGACGGCCTGAATATCCACCTGGCCGTGGTGGACGAGCTGCACGCGCACAAGACGCGCGATGTTTACGACGTGCTGGAAACTGGCCTTGGGAAGCGGCCCCAATCGCTGATGTGGGTGATCACCACGGCGGGCAGCAACAAGCACGGTATCTGCTACGAAGTCCGGGATTACGTCGCAAAGGTTTTGGCTGGTGTGGTCGATGACCAATCGACTTTCGGCATCATTTACACGGTCGATGAAGGTGACGATCCTTTTGCGGTCGAAACGCTGGCCAAGGCCAACCCGAATTGGGGGATTTCTGTAGACCCGGCCTATGTGATGCAGCTTGCGACCAAGGCGCGGCAATCGGCGCAGTCGCGGGCAAATTACCTGACCAAGCACCTGAATATCTGGGTGGACGCGAATTCAGCACTGTTCGACACGGCGCACTGGCGAAAGTGCGAAGACAAATCGCTAGACGAGGCAGATTTCGCAGAAGATGAAGCGGTGATGGGTTTGGACCTAGCGTCCAAGATCGACATTGCCGCGCGGGTGAATGTCTATCGCAGGAAGGTTGATGGGGCGGCGCACTTCTATGTGTTCCCCCGGTTCTACCTGCCTTATGCGGCCATAGAGGAAGAACGGCACCCGATGTATCGGGGCTGGGAAATGCAGGGCGACCTTTACGCCACGCCCGGCGAAACCATCGAATTCGAGATCATCCAGGACGAGATCAAGGCCGAAGGGCCGGGGATGAACCTGCAAGCCGTCGCCACGGACCCGTGGCAGGCGCAGCAGATGATCCAGAACCTCAAGCGGGACGGGATGCCCGCCGAAGAATACCGGCAGACTGTCCAGAACATGAGCGAGGCGACCAAGAGCCTTGATGCTCTGATGCGCGAGGGCCGCATTCATCACCCTGGCAACGCTGTGCTGAACTGGATGATCGGCAACGTGGTCGGACATTACGATGCCAAGGAGAACGTCTATCCCCGGAAGGAGATGGACAAGAATAAGATCGACGGCGCGGTGGCGCTGATCATGGCTTTGGGATGGTTCATCAAGCAAGATCTTGCTGCCCCGCCCGCTACGCCCTGGGATGCTGACCCCGATTTCAAGCTGGTGGTGTGATGCTCGGATTTCTGAACCGCAAGACCGAGACGCGCGCCATTGAGCAAACGTCTTCGGAAATGATGCAATTCTTTGCGCCCTACCTGATGAATTCGGCCTCTGGCGAGGTTGTCACGGTCGAAAGCGCACTTGGCGTTCCGGCTGTCATGGCGGCGGTTGAGGTGATCGCCACCACGGTTGCCGGGCTGCCATTGCAGGTCTACCGCAAGACGAAGGAAGGCCGGGAGCCGACCAACCCCGCGCTTCAAGCCGTCCTGAACGACGTGGCGAACGAAAGCGACCTCATGTCGGCTTTCGACCTGTTCAAGTGGTGGGTGGAGCAAGCCCTTACGGGGGGGCGGGGCGTTCTGTTCATTGAGCGGAATTCTGCGGGCCGGGTGATGAACCTGTGGCCGCTTGAACCGACGGCGCTAACCGTGCGCCGGGTCAATGGGCTGCGGGTCTATGACTATCGCGACGGGTCGCGGTCGGTGAAATATTCGCCTGCTGATGTTCTTGACCTGCCGTTCATGTTGAAGCCGAACGGAGTCGAGCATCGCAGCCCGATCTTCGCAAACAAGGACGTGATCGGCCTGGCGCAGGCGGTCACGAAATATGGGTCCAACTTCTTCTCGAACGGCGGCGTTCCGCCCTTTGCGGTGACGGGCGCTTTCCAGTCTGGCGCGGCGATGCAGCGGGCGGCTGATGACTTGGCGGAGGCGGTCAAGAAGGCGGCGAAGGACAAGCGGCAAGCCCTGGTTCTGCCGTACGGTCTGGATATCAAGCCCATCGGGGCCGATGCCGAAAAGGCCCAGATGACCGAAACGCAGCGGTTTGTGATCGAACAGATTGCGCGGATTTACTCGTTGCCGCCCGTGCTGTTGCAGGACTTGACCCACGGCACCTATTCAAACACCGAACAGCAAGACTTGCACTTTGTGAAGCACACGATCTTGCGCTGGGTTGGGCAGATCGAAGGCGAGATCAACCTGAAACTGTTCGGGCGGGCCGCGCGGTCAACCTATGTAGAATTCAACCTGGATGGCCTTCTGCGCGGCGACTTCAAGACGCGCATGGAAGGGTATGCGCAGGCAATTCAGCACGGGATCATGAAGCCGGGAGAGGCCCGCAATCTAGAAAACTGGCCTGCTGCGGCGGGCGCGGATCAGCTTCTTGTGCAAGGCGCGATGGTGCCGCTTTCGCAGGCTGGGCAGCAAGATCAACCCCCCGATGCCCAAGCGCCGGGTGTAGGAGGCCAAGGGAATGACGCAACAGCGTGAAGTGCGAATTCTGGCAGATATCTCGCTCGAAAAGCGGGATGACAAACCGGAAGTGCTGGCAGGTTATGCCGCCGTGTTCGGCTCAGAAGCCGATATCGGCGGTTATTTCCGAGAGGTGGTGGCGAAAGGGGCGTTTTCGGAAGCGCTGACCCGAGACGATATTCACGCGCTCTACAACCACGATTATCGCGATGTGATCGGGCGCAAGAAGGCCGGAACGCTGGTGATCGAGGAAGACGATCACGGCCTGCGGGTAGAAATTACTCCGCCGAACACGCAAACGGCGCGCGACCTGATTGAGAACATCCGGGCCGGGAACATCGACCAGATGAGCTTCGCCTTTTCGATGCAGGGCGGCCTGCAAGAATGGGACGAGACTGGAGAAATCCCGAAACGGACCATCAAGAAGGTCGGAGAACTTTTCGAGGTTTCCATCGTCCCGCGCGGTGCGTATCCGACGACAGAGATCGGCTTGCGGGCGCTCGAAGACCACCGCAAGGAACGAAAGCGCCACAATTTCAACGCCGCTGCGCTCCGCCGCTCGATGAAAATGGGCGTGGATATGCGGGCGCGCGGCATCTGAATTACCGCCACCTGGCGAGAACCCCTCACGGGAGTAAAGCCGCAGCGATGAGCGCTGGCGGCCCAATGAACCCTGTTCATTGGAGATCGAAAATGAACATCAAGGAACTGCGCGAGAAACAAGCGCGCATCACCGCCCAGGCCCGTGAGCGGCTGGACGAGATCAATGCCAACACCGACGAAGCCCGCGCGGCAGAGTTGGAGACGGCGCACGACAAGGCAATGGCCGAATTCGACAAGCTGGACGCCCAAATCAAACGGGCGGAAAAGCAGGCCGAAATGGAAGCGCGCGCCAATGAAGGCGACCCGCGCCGTCCGAACGGGGCCAACGCTGAACAGCGCGGCACCGACGACGGCCTCAAGATCGAATATCGCGAAGTCTTCGCGAAGGCGATCTGCGGCCCGCTGGAAAACCTGAGCGCCGAAGAACGTGCCGTCCTGCAAAAGGGCGTTGCTGAATTCCGCGCTCAGACGGCAGGCACGACCACGGCGGGCGGCTATACCGTGCCTACCGAACTGATGAACGAGATCGACATCGCCATGAAGGCCTGGGGGCCGATGTATGACGAGGCGATCTGCACCGTCATCAACACTTCGTCGGGCAACCCGATGAAGCTGCCGACGGTCGATGACACCGCCGTTGTGGCCGTGGCGCACACCGAAGGCACGGCGCTGACCGACGACGGCGGCTCGGACGTGACCTTCGGTCAGAAGTCGCTGGATGCCTATGCTTTCGACACCGAATTCGTTCGCTGGTCGTGGGAACTGGACACCGACAGCATCTTCTCGATGGAGGCGCTTCTCGGCAACCTTCTGGGCGAACGCCTGGCGCGCATCGCCAACAGCCAACTGACGGTCGGGACCGGCTCGTCCGCCCCGAACGGTGTGGCTACGGCATCGGGCGCGGGCGTGACCGCTGCCTCGGCCACGGCGATCACGTCGGACGAACTGATCAACCTGGTGCATTCGGTCGATCCGGCCTATCGCACCGCGCCGAAGGTTCGTTTCATGATGAACGACACCACCCTTTCGGCGGTGCGGAAGCTCAAGGACGGTCAGGGCAACTATCTCTGGCAGATGGGCAATATCCAGGGCGGCGTTCCGGCGTCCCTTCTGGGCTATCCCATCAGCATCAACCAGGCGATGGCCGGCCTGACGACTGGATCGCGCTCGGTGCTGTTCGGCGACTTCGGCAAGTACTACGTCCGCAAGGTCGGTTCGACCGTGATCGGCGTGATGCGCGAACGCTTCTGGCCGGACATGGGCATCGCTGGCCTGATCCGCTTCGATGGCGAGATCACCAACTCGGCGGCGATCAAGCGGATCACCATGGCCTGATCGGCTTTCTGGTGGGGCGGGCGACTGCCCCACTTCTCAAGCCGATATGGAGGATGACATGAAGATCAAGCTTCTGGTTTCCCGCGCTGGTGCTGACTTTTCGCAGTCGGTCGGCGATGAGATCGACGCGGCGGATGACGAGGCAATCCGGCTGATCGAAGCGGGGCAAGCGGAGCCGGTGCGCGGTGCGCCGGTTGAGCGCGCTGTGAAGCCTGCCAAGGGCGAGAAGGCCGCGAAATGACCCTGCGCCGTGTGACGGAGTCCAGCGTGTTCCCCGTCACGCTGGACGAGGCAAAGTCGCAATGTATCGTGAACTTCTCCGACGACGATGAGTTGCTGGGCTTCTACATCCAGACGGCGAATGAGGCTATCGGCGAGGATGCGGGGATGGTCCTGGGCGAGGAAGAATGGGAACTAACGGTTTCCGACCTTCTGCCCGATGATGAGGTGGCGCTGACGCCGATCCCGGTTTCCGGGCTTGTATCGGTGAACGGCGATACGGATGTTTCGGCTTACACCCTGTCGATCGATGGCGATTGCGCGACAGTGACCGGGGCTTGGCCCGAAGGTGACGTGGTGATCGTGTTCAGCGTTGGCGGGTCTGTGCCTGTGGGGCTGAAGCACGCCATGCTGATGCTGATCGGGCATTGGTATAAGAACCGCAGCGGGACGAGCGACGGCGCGGTCATGGAAATCCCGTATTCGATTGAAAGTCATGTAGCCCGCCACCGCCGGGGTTGGGTGAAGGCATGACCGCAGGCGACCTAACCGAGCGTGTTGCCTTTGATCTGCCGACTGGCGCGGTGGACGAATACGGCAACCCCTATCAGCAATGGACGCGGGTGCATGAGTGCCGGGCCGAATTCCGCTATTCCGGCGGCGGAGAGGCGGCGCAGGCTGCGCGGCTTGAGGGTCGGTCCATCTTCAAGGTGAAGATCAGGTCTTGCATCGCGGCACGGGCGCTGACGACGGAACACCGGATGCTGGACCTTCGGCGTGTCACCTATGACGGCGGAGTGCCACAGTTCGGGGTCTACAACATCCGCCAGATCGACGCCATCAGCGACCGGGCTTGGGTCTACATCACCGCAGAGGCAGGGGTTGCAGCATGAGCGTGGGTGTTGATCGGGTGATGGCAAAGCTGCGGACCCATGCCCAGGCGGCGATGAATGCTGGGCGTATCGCGGCGCGAGTGCAGGGCGAAAGGGTTGTGGCTACGGCAAAGGGCATGGCCCCGAGGGATGATGGCGAGTTGATCGCGTCTATACGCGCTGAGGATACCGCCACATTCACGACCAAGGCAGGCCCGACCGAGTTTATCGGGGTGCTGGTCAAGGCCGGGGATGAGACGACCAAGATCAAGAACAGCCGGGGCAAGGTTTGGCAGAATGCCCGGCTGCAAGAGTTTGGAACGCAGAAGATGCCAGCAAACCCGTTTTTCTACCCAGCTTGGCGGCTGAACAAATCGGCGGTTCGGGCTGCGATCACGCGCGCTGTTCGCGCGGCCTGGCGCGGGGTTGGCTGATGGCTTCGCCCGATCTTGAGTTGCAGTCAGCTGTCGTGGCCGCCCTGACTGGCGATGCGGCGGTCATGGCTCTGGTTTCCGGTGTCTATGATCGGGTGCCTTCGGAGCCTTGGGGATCTACGCAGGGCTACATCAGCTTTGGCCCGGAAGACACGGCGGCGGACGAAGGCGGCTGCGTGGGGATCGATACGGTTTCGCTGCAACTGGATATCTGGTCGCGCCAAGTCGGTCGAGTCCACTGCAAGCAAATCCTGGCGGCGGTTCGGACGGCAATGCAGGGACTGATGCTGGCCGATAATCAGATTGTGGCGCGGGCGAACCCGTTTCAGATGGTCATGCGCGACCCGGACGGGCTGACGACCCATGGCGTCCTGCGCTATGAATTCCATATCGAGGCGCAGGCGTGAGGGCGATCTTTCACCGCGACTTCAACTACACTAGCCGCAAAGTTAATGCGGGCTGGTCTGTCAAGGCGAAGCGGGAACCGCAATCTTTTCCGCGCGAGCTGGTCGAGGCCGCGATAAAGGCGGGCGTGGCGCGTGCTGTCCCATCAAATCTTACCACCATGTTAGCCCAGCCTGAGCCTTCGAAACCACCCGGTCATTCTGCAGTATGAGGATCATGTTGCTTCCTCGCTCTACACCATCCCAGCGATAACCTTCCGACGTGTAGCCAGCGATTTCGGATTGTGAGAGTAGCGTCCCGCTGCATCCAACAATCTTCCGCACTTCTGCCAAGGTCATGCCGACCTTGATGGCGTTGAACTTTCCCTTGGTAGCCGGACAGCTTGAGTTTTCGCCTTGAGCCAAGGCCAAGCCGCCGACGGACAACGCTGAAATCACAATCGCCAACCTCAACATCACCACCCTCCCGAACCCCGCCTGTATGGCGGTCATCTTGCCATAGGAGATCAAAATGGCGGCACCTGTCCATCAGGAATACGACGAGCTTGTCTTCGAATTCTCCGAAGACGATGGGTCCACTTGGGCGCGCAATTGCGTGATCATGGGGGCTGAAGTCTCGCGCACGACCACTTCGACCGAAGTGGAAACCGTGCGCGACTGCGACGATGAAAGCCTGCCGAACAACATCTCCCGCCGGGTGCAGAGCATTTCGGTTTCGTTCAGCGGCACGGGAAACTGGACGCAGGGCGGTTACAACACCTTCCTTGCCAAGTTCTATGCCGGTGACAGTTCCCCGATGCTGGCCCGCATCGGCAACCTTGCCGCCGACACGGGTGAAATCGAATATGAAACCGGGTCGATCATTGTTTCGTCGCTGGGCCAGGCCCGCGTGAAAGGTTCGGTCGTGACGGCTTCGGTCGAAATCCAGTTCGCCGACACCCCGACCACTTCGCTCAAGGCATAACATGACGGAACCGAGGGTTATCAACTGGTCGGGCGGGGAACATGCTTTCCGCTTACGGATCGGCGAAGCTGAGGCGCTTGACGATCTGACCCCCGCCGGTATTGCCGATTTGCGCTGGCGGTGTTCGCAGGGCATCCAGCGCGGGTCGCTTGCCCATGCACCGGTAAAGGTCCGCGAGATTGTCGAGGCCATCCGCCTTGGCCTGATCGGCGGCGGCATGGACGCCCAGGAGGCCCGCAAGATCGCGGTGCGCGGGATGGAAGAAGCGGAATTCGCCGAATTGGTGATGATCGCCTTTGCCATCCTGACCGACTTCCACAGTGGCAAGGCGCACGATCAGCCGGAAAAGCCGGAAGCGGCGGAAGCGGAAGCCCAGACCGAGAGCGTCTGAGGTTTTCGGTCATCTATGGCCGGGGCGCGCTGATGGGGTTCAGTCCCGCCCAAGTCAAGGAAATGACCCTCTGGGAATTCCAGTGCGCTTTCGTCGCTTGGGCTAAATTTCACGGCGTTCTGGGCCGATCTGAACAGGCGGTGACGCTTGAGAGGTTGCGGGAATTGGGGATTGAGTGATGGCTGACGAAAACACAGACGGCCTAGTTCTTCCTGTTGGTCTGACCGAGAAGCAGTTCCTGCAACAGATCGCCCGCATGGAAACCCGGCTGGCGAAGTTCGAGAGCGGCACGGTCACGCGGTTCAAGAAGAACAACGCGGAGATCGCCGGATCGTTCACGGGCATGTCGCGTCAGGCGACTGCCAGCCTTCAGAACGTCAGCTTCCAGTTGCAAGACATTTTCGTTCAAATTCAAGGCGGTCAGGGCGCTGTTAGGGCGCTGTCGCAGCAGATGCCCCAGCTCCTATCCGGTTTCGGCGCGTTCGGGGCTGTTGCCGGTCTGGCCGTTGCCGCGCTTGCGCCTCTGGTTGGTTCGCTATTCAGCACATCAGAGGCGGCGGCAGAAGCCGCAGCGGCCTTGGAGCGCGTCACGGCGGCGCAGGAGGCTTTGGCGAAAGCGACCTATAACGCACAGGTCGAAATCGACAAACTGCGCTTCGGCGTGGATGAGGGTTATCAGGTCGAGTTGCTGCGGGAGCAAGTGCGCCTGCGCGATGAGATTGCTCGCAAATATGCCGAAGCTCAGACATATCTGTCCACTACGACTGACAGCCTAGACCGCCAGAAAATGACGGTTGACGAAATGAACGCTGAGATTGGCGCGCTTGTCTCAAAATATGAGGCGAATGCGAAATCTCTTGGCGATCAGCAAACCCGCGCCGCTCAGCTTTCGGTTATGGAGGGCGTCCGCGCGCAGCGGGCCGGTGAAGTCGCAGCGCGGCAACGAGAAGCCGCCGAAGCGATGGCGCGGGCAGCGTCATTTTACGGAACGGCGGCCGATCTTGCCGGGAAGTTGTCCATCAGCACCGCTGATGCGGCGGCGGCGGCGTCGCTGATTTCTGGCGTCTCGTTCGGCAACATCGCTGCGGCGGCTGGATGGGCGGCCAGCCTGGCCGCCAACCTTCGCGCGGCTGCTGCGGTCAACACCAATATGATGAGCCAGGGTCAGACGACTGGCAGCACGACTTGGTATTATGGACAGACTGCTGACAGCCTCCTGCCGCCTACGGCTGGCCTTGCGCCGATGAAGGCTGTGGGAGGCGGCGGCGGTGGCGGGGGCGGTGGGTCGAACGGCAAGCTGGACGCGCTGATCGAAGATCTGAAGACCGAGCGCGAAATCCTTGAGGAATGGTATGCCGAGAGCCTTGCGCTTCTAAACAGCGCCAGCGAGGCGGAGCTTGAGGCCCTGGGTGGGAAACATGCCGCCATCGAAAGATTGGAGGCGGAACACCAGGACCGGATGGCCGAGATCAAGGAGGAGGCTAATCGGTTCAGCCTTGAAATGGCGCTGGGCGCGGGGGCGGACGTTCTTGGCGCTATGGGGGCATTCAACAGGAAAGCCTTGAAGGTTTCTCAAGCTTTCGCAGCGGCAGAGGCTCTGGTTTCGACATACAAGGGCGCGGCGAAAGCTTTGGAAAAAGGCGCGCTTGGCTTCCCTGAAGCGGCTGCGGTGATTGCCAAGGGCCTTGCCTTTGTCGGGGCCATCAAGGGCATCAACGAAGGTGGTGGCGGTGCCGCGCGAGGCGGCGGGGCTACTGCCGCTGCGGCCCCGGTCCTGCCGGTGCAGCGCATCGACATTTCGGCATCTGGTTCGCCTGACTTCATGGCTGGGATGCAGTCCCTTATCGATACCCTCTCTGCTGCGGCGGGCCGGGGTCTCCGGGTTGACCCGCGACTGGTGGCGGCATGATCTACATGACCGACCAATTCCGCAGCGACGAGCGCGTCTTTCGCAGGCCGCTCACGCTGTCCCGCATCCTGTGGGATAACTTGCTGCTGTCAGGATCGTTCTCGGCCACTTCGGAAGATGAGGGCTTTGAGGCTGAGCGCGCGCAGTCCATGGACACCGTATCCTGGTGGCGGCCTGCGGCGGGCGCGACGCTGACCGCGACCTTCACGGCGGCAGAAATCGACTGCGTTGCCATCGCGGCTCATACCATCGGATCGGAAGGCGTGACGGCCACGGTTCAGGTCTACACTGGCGGAAGTTGGGTGAATGCCCACGATCCGATCAGCCCTGACACAGATGCGGCGATCATGGTGGCGTTTCGCCCGGTGACCGCATCCGGTGTGCGGGTGACCCTGTCCGGGCAAGCCATGATCGGGGTTCTTGCCGCTGGAAAGATGTTGGTCACCGAGTGCCAACCGACGACTGACGTTCTGCCTCTGTCGCTGATCCGGGCGACGGAATACCAGACCAACCGCAGCGTGACCGGGCAATTCATGGGGCGCAGCATGACGGCCACGACGCGGCCTTTTTCTGTCTCATGGCCTTTCCTGCGGCGGTCTTGGTATGAGGCGAATTTCCTGCCCTTTGCTTTGGCCGCGCGGGAAAATCCCTTCTTCCTCGCGATCCGTCCTGGGCATGATGCGGAAGACGTGGCCTATGCTTTGACCTCTGACGATGTGAACCCGACACGGAATGGCCTCTACCTTGCCGCGACGCTGAATGGCGAAGCCCATGTGGGGCCGACAGAATGAGCCTGACGCGCCGCCCGGTCCAGTATGTCGGCCTGCGCCAGAAGCGCTGCGGCCTGCGCTATGGCGTGTCCCCGTGCACGGCCTCTGGCGGGCCTTATTGCTATCAGACTTGGGGAACCTGCGGCGACCAGACGAACATCAACACAGCGGGCAGCATCACATGGATGTTCTGCCAAGATGGGGCGGCGATCATGCCGACATATCAGCGGATGGGCGAGGATATCCGCACCAACGCCATTCCGCTGCTGTCCAGCGTTTCGACCGCATCCAGCGAGATCAATATCGGGGCGCAGCGTTCGGCGGTATCTCCGCTGGGGGTGGGGTCTTCGGTCACGATCAGCTTTCAGGACCGGCCTTGGGATGATCCGGTCGGGGACTATTACCGCGACCTGCGGACGAACAGAAACGCAGCGCCGTTCTGGGCGCTCTGGCGGGCGCGGAATGCCTTCTACACAGGCGCGCTGATCACGGTCTGGGATGGCTACCACGGGCAGGCGCTGGATGACATGCAGCGCCGGGATTACATCATCTCGGCAGTATCCGGGCCGGACGCGGATGGCAGGGTTTCCATCACGGCGACTGATCCCCTGCGGCTGGCTGAAGCAAAGGACGCGAAATTCCCGCCCGAGATCGGCGCGGCGCTGGTCAATGAGATGGACGCCACGACAACCACGGTTCGGGTTTCGGCGCACGCGGCTGATCTGGACAAAGCCTGCGGCAACACCGGATCGCGGAAGTATCTGCGGATCGGGTCGGAGATCATCCAGTATTCCGGCCACACACTTGACGGCGACGGGTACCGGACGATGAGCGGCATTGTCCGGGGGGTGCTGGGCAGCACGGCAGAAGCGCATCAGGTTGACGACGCGGTTTCGCGGGTAGGGCGGTATGAGCGCATCCAGCATTGGGCGGTTGCGGCTGACCTGATCGACAATCACACCCCAATTCCCGCTGGCTATCGGGACAGTGCCCAATGGAGCGAGGAAGGCTTCAATTACATGACGACGCAGAAGGCGACGCGGACGGTCGTTTCCCCGACCGCAGTTGGCGACCTTCTGGGCCAGCTTTGCCAACAGGGCTGCTTTTCGCTCTGGTGGGATGAGCGGCAACAGAGCATTCCACTCCTGGCTAATCGCCCGCCAGATGTAGCCCCGACGATCCTGACGGATGGTGCCTCTATCGTCGCAGGCTCGGCTTTCGTGAGCGATGACACGCAGGCGCAGATTTCGCGGGTTGCGGTCTACTTCGACGGACGTAGCCCCTTTAACCAAGGGAAACCGGAGAACTACCGGCTTCTGCGGCTGCATATCGACGGCTTTGTGGAGAGTGAGGCGGCGGCAGGGGCGGCCAAGACGCTGACGATCTTCGCGGACTGGATCACGCGCGAGACGGACGCGATCCGCTTGGCGGCGCGCTTGCTTCTCCGCTACCGGCTGGTGCCGCAGTATCTGTCGCTCGATCTTGACAGCCACGACGGCGGCGTGCGCCGGTCGATCAACAATGGCGATGTGTTCGATGTGACGACGCGGGCGCTGGTCGACAGTGAGGGCAACCCGCTTTCGACACGCTGGCAGGCAATCGCGGTGGATGACACGAAGCCGGGCCACACGCTGCGGCTCAAGCTGCAATCGTATCGGTTTATCGGGCGGTTTGCCGTGATCATGCCTGCGGATGCGCCGGACTATGCCAGCGCAACCGATGAAGAAAAGGCTTTCGGCTGCTGGATGGCAGAGGAAGCGACGGGACTGATGCCTGACGGATCACAGCCCTATCTTATCCAATAGGTGAAGCATGGCAGACTGGACCGATCCCCCGTGGGCAGAACTCACGGCGGGGAAGCCTTGGACTGACGAGAAGGCGGCGGCGGCGTTTGAGAACTCCATCGCCATTGCGGAGGGCGCGCCAGATGCCCCAAAGATCAGCCCGCTTGCACTCGACGGAACGCGACTTTTGCCGACAGCGACGATCATTACCGATCTTGATGATGTGAAAGTACTGGAATTCTTCCTCCTCACTGACTTCCCGAACTCAAGTTCGTTTGAGGTCAGGTTTTCGGCCAACAACGGGTCGTCGTGGGGCAGCTATCAGACAATGTTGGGTCCAGTCATAGGCGGATTTTCCGGGAATTTCCGCGCTCGGTTCGGTCGTATCGACTTGCGGACAGGTGTTTTCGTTGTCGGCACCACGGCTGGAACGCTGACTGTCCTGTCAAGCGCAAACGCTCTCCAGTTCCGGGTAACAGGGTCGGCAGCGGCGTTTGAATTAACGCCCATGATCGGAGGCGGCAATCTATGATGATCTCCAGCGTTTCCGCGAAGACTGGCGTCGTCACTATGATCGAGGCTGACAGCGCGTCACTTACGGCTGACGACTACCGGATCGCGGTGCAGAACCATATCGACGTGACAGCGATTGCCCGTCTCTACGATAGTGGCACCTCCTGCGCATCTTACGCCGCCAGCACGAACCCAATTTGGGCTGCGGAAGCGGCGGTCTTCATCGCCTGGCGCGATGAGGTTTGGGAGATGGTCTACGGCCTGTGGGCATCACCGCCTGATCCTGTTCCGACGCCTGAAGCGCTGATCGCCTCATTGCCTTCTGTAATGGGGCCAGTGCAGTCAATGGCTAATTTCCAAACGAACGCACACTCGAAGCTGAGCACTCCGAGGGCATGACTCTGCGGAACGTATAAGTCTTGGCG
>Ga0056909_1000272_pt1 | contig 63596 bp, 71 predicted proteins | sample EBPBio102011_DNA_FD_62115 | JGI IMG/M metagenome (GOLD analysis project Ga0056909, IMG submission 62115) | Wastewater treatment Type I Accumulibacter community from EBPR Bioreactor in Madison, WI, USA - Reactor 1_1/10/2011_ DNA | ecosystem: Engineered > Bioreactor > EBPR > Anaerobic-Aerobic >... | reverse complement strand
AAGCTCGCCGCCTAAACATCAATCCGAGACGAGGCCCACACTCCGCTGATCTACGCCACGAGTTGTGCCAAATGTTCTGACGACGGACACCTGATGGCACGGAAACTGCTGCCGCTCTCTCGGCTTCGTCGGGCGAGCTCGACATGGTGGCTGATGTGCCGATACAGATCAGATCTTTCGATGGCGTGAGGCGCTGCTTTACGCGCCGAACCAGCATTGCGACATCGGCGCCTTGCCGCCCACGATAGGTGTGAAGTTCATCGAGAACGAGGAAATCAAGGTTCTGGGCGTTGTCTATGACTGCCCGATCAAGGCGCTCCTGCCGAGTCATCAGCAGTTCGAGCATCATGAAGTTTGTTAGCAGGATATCGGGTTTGTCCCGCGATATCTGTTGACGCTCTTCATCCGTTTCCTGACCGGTATAGCGCGCGACTGTAGGACGCAGATGCGCCGGCAAACCAGCATCATCGACAAACTTCCGGATCTCTCCAAGCTGCGAATTTGCCAATGCATTCATCGGATAAATGATAATAGCCTTGGTACGCGGCGCTTCTCCGGCCTTCCTTGCCCGGACGATTGCATCCACGATCGGCACGAAAAAGCACAGTGATTTACCCGAACCCGTTCCGGTCGTGACAACGAAGCTCTCACGGTTCCGGGCCTTCGCAACGGCCCGTTCCTGATGTCGGTGCAACCGGATTGGTGTTCGATCTGGTCCAGCGGCGAAGATCGACGACAGTTCTGGTGCAACGTCACCTGATACGACCAGTTCGTCGATTGATTTTCCGGCTTCAAAGCGTGGATTGATCGTAATCAAGGGATCGGGCCAGAAACGGCCCTGCTCATAGATGGACCGCACCTGTTGATCGATTTCGGGGGCACGGATCGCCGAAAAGGAACGAGCGAAAGAAGCGTATCGATCTACGAGAGCTTTATCGAGTTCGAAGATATTCACGCGCTCTGCCTCCCCACGGAATCACGATTCAACAATATAATCTGCTGATCTTGAGGGCATCTCGCTGCCGGATCGGTATCAAGCCCAAGCCGCTTGAGTGCATAGTAGAGGAGCGCGCGCTTGACTGGAATCACGACCTTGCCGTCATCCATCCCATAGTCGAGTTCGATCGCCTTTCGCTGACCAGCACTCAGTTCGGGATGCGGCGCAATGACCAAGTTCACATAGTCTTGCCAATCCTGATCACGCAAGGCGAACGCATCGGATACCTTGCTGCCGCGCGCTTCACCGATACGGGACAGGACGAAGTCCTTGAACTCACCGCTTCTGGGGCAATGTGCTCGGGCGTGCCATCTGAACCCGTCAAACACCAAGGCATGCGGCGCGATCCAGCGCCAGGACGGGTCAGGCGACGACATAGATTGATAGAGGACCTCGAGAGCTTCCTTGCGCTTGATCGCAGTTACGACCGCTCTGAGAATTGGCGCGGATACGCCGCGGGCAGGTGTTGGCGCGCAAGCAAACTCTGGAACGCTGCCAATCCAGGCATCGTCGGACGTGATGATCCCGTCAGCTATCGATCGGATCTGGGTTAGATAGCGCTCGGCGTCAGGCTTATGGAAGATTGGCTTGAAGGACGAGCTTCGCACATAGGTCCGTGCGCTTTTGTCGTAGACCATGTTGGTCTCGGCCAGACCCAGATATCTGTTGAGATCGGCTGACGCCTGATTGGTCGAAACCCCGAATGTCTCGACGATGTCGCTTCGGTTTACGTGGCCTTCCCAGAACAACCGGAATTCGATGAATTCCAGCCTGCTCTCGACCCCTCTTCGTAATCCTGATTCGCCGTCCATATCCCGTAGCCCCCACAAAAGCCGGACTGACCAGTTTCTGTATGGGCACACCTACTGTACGGATGTGATTAAGGCAATGCGAATCTAGTCTGCCAACACGTCAACACGATCCGAGAGCGTGGACGCAACTCCCTCTGTAGACGCGAGAAAATTAAGAACGCGTTGCGTCGTCTTGCGCCTCGGCCGCCGTCCTTCGCGAAGATCCTGAACAAACCGTGGGTCCCCGACGGCCTGCCTACCAAACATGCTGGCCTTCGTACCGCTACGCGCCAAATAGCCCTCAATCTGGTCCAGGAGCTCCATCGCCTTCGACTCGCTTTGCGCTTGTGTTCTTGCTATGTTCTTATTAGGAAGGCTTCCTAGAGTCTAGGATCGAATTTCCTAGACGGATGCGATAGGACCCGCAGCGATGGAAGATGCACGCAAAGCCCTGGACGATCTGATCCAGCAACGAGGCTGTAATTACTCCTCAATCTCCCGCCTTCTTGGACGCAACGCGGCCTACATCCAGCAATACATCCGCCGCGGCAGTCCCCGGCAACTGGACGAGCAGGACCGCTCCGTGCTCGCCCGCTTTTTCGGAGTAGACGAGAAGATCCTCGGTGCGCCCGAACGGCGATCCGGCCCGGTCGTCGAACTGGTCCATGTCCCGGTTCTCGATGTCGAAGCCTCGGCGGGGCACGGCGCTTTGGCCGAAATGGAATCCAAATGCGCCCAGTTCGGGTTCGACGAAAAGTGGCTGCGCCGTCTGACCGCAAGCAAGGCGACGAGCCTTTCGATCATCGCCGTGCACGGGGATTCGATGGAGCCAACGCTGCATGACGGCGATGAAGTAATGGTCGATCTCAATGATGGGCAGTCGCGGCTGCGCGACGGGATCTATGTGCTGCGCATGGACGACATGCTCAGCGTCAAGCGGGTCGCAATCGAGCCGCAAGGCAAGCGGGTCTCGGTGCTTAGCGACAATCCGGCCTATCCCAGTTGGCGCGGACTGGAGAAGCGGACGATCAATATTGTCGGCCGCGTGCTTTGGTTCGGCCGCGCGCTTCGCTAGGTAGCTCGCCAATGCTTGCCCTCCTCGCTGCCTCGATCGTCGCTGCCGGCCAGACCTTTACCTGCACACCCACGCATGTCTGGGATGGCGACGGACCCATATGGTGTGCCGAAGGCCCCCATGTCCGCATCGCCGGGATCGCCGCGCGCGAAATGGATGGAACATGCCGAACCAACCAGCCCTGCCCCGACGCGTCGGCTATCGAAGCGCGTGACGCTCTCGTTGATCTTCTTGGCGGCCCTCGCGGGACCATATCGACAGGGCACGTCGTGGTTCGTGGACCGAGATTGACATGCCGGTCGGAAGGTTCGGCCGGCGGCAACCGGACGGCTGCCTGGTGCCGACTGCCGAACGGAGCCGATCTCTCCTGCTCGATGATCCAGACACGCACGGTGCTGCGTTGGGATCGCTACTGGAAAGGGCCTGCATGCCGCTAAGCCCGGAGCTCTATCTGACAGGCCGTCTTGTAGAAGGCCCCTTCGGACTTGAACTGCATTCAGGCGGCGGCGTGTGGGAGCTCGACACCGGGCGTGGAGCACGTCGGTTGCTCGGATGCGAAGTGGAAGTCTGCGGACGCCGCGCCGGGTTCAACGAGCTCATCTGCGACCAGATCTGGCCAGCAAGACAACCCCGCCCTCCTCGCTCCAAATTCAATGTAGAACTTCTCTTGGCGTGCAGTGTCGTGGCCTACGGTTTGATCGCGTTCCTCCTCGGCCTTGTTGGACGTCTCGGCTGATGCTGAGCGATTGGGAACTCTGGGCCTGTGCCAACCAGGTTCTGAAATCCCACGGTGAGAATGCACCGCTTCATGTCGCCGAGCAGATCGGCGCGCTCGCGCTGGCGCAGGACGAGGCGGGCATTGCCACCTGGAAAGCCATCGGCAAACGCGTGGCAGAGCTGATGGGAAAGGATCGCCCGACGCGCCTGCAATAAGCCAGTATTGCCTCAGCCACATCTCAATGCTGGTCAGCCCATCGGCGAGAGATCGCCCGGAAAGAGAGTGGGCTGAGAGCTCCTGCCGGCATTCCCCTCTCCTTCGAACTCCAAACCCTGCATCCTTTCGACCAGGTGGCGCGCGAGATCGACACGAGCATTGCGCTGGGTTCGCGGGTCGTCAGCACCGAGCCCGACAAGCGTTGCTTCGGACGCAACCGCAAGCGCGACCTCGATGTGCGTAAACAGGATCTCATCGGCGATTCGGGACATGGTCGCCATGAGAACAAAAGAAGAACTAATAGTCAACTGGTGCCATATGGACCCATGCGGATAGACGCTGCGTCAGATCCCGATTTCGAAGGGCTTGGTGATCGAGCGATCGAGCTCGGGCGGCTCGCGGGCCGGTTCTTGCGAACCATCGGGCGCCTTGCCCTTAGCCTGGCCGGTTGCTGCCGCATCGCGCAGCTGATTGACCGTTTCGAGCGCCGAGCGTTTCATTCCCGGATTGCGCTCAACAGCTGCTTCGAGCTTGCCCGCATTGTCGACAAACAGGGTCAGACCATCGCGCAGGCGGGTTATCGTCACGAGAAATGTCTGCTGGTTGGCAAGATTGCGTTCGCGGCTGGGCTCGATGCCCCGCCCCGCCGTTCACGCCAGCGAGCACAAATAAAGGCCCCGATGGCGCGAACCATCGGAGCCTTGTTGTTTGCGGGAGGAACTCAGTCCTCGTCGATGTCGGGCGCACCCTCATTGTTCGACGCCCGGCCTTTGGTGAGGAAGTCCACCTTGTCGGCGATGATCTCGCAGCCGTAGCGCTTGGTGCCGTCCTGGTCTTCCCACTGCGTATAGTGGATGCGCCCCTCGACCGTCACGAGCTGGCCCTTGGTGCAATACTTGGCGACGTTCTGGCCGAGCCCGTTGAAGCAGGTCACGCGGTGGAATTCGCTGTCCTTGGCGGTGTAGCCGTTTTCGTCCTTGTAGGTCTTGCCGTCCTTGCGGGCGGGACGATCGGTGACGACCGAGATCGAGGTGATGTTGGTGCCGCCTTGGGTCGTGCGGGTTTCGGGATCGCGGGCGATGCGGCCAACGAGGATTACGAGATTGGTCATGGTCTTTCTCCTGATCGAGCATTCCGGGTCCATCCCGGCTGCAAACCCGACTAGGAAGCGGCCGCGGCGAAGCGCACCGAAGGGAAACCTCGATCTGGTTCGGGTGGTGCGGGCAGCCGGGCGCAGCCCGGCAACTCGGCCGGACCTGATCGGGGTTGCGCGTCTCGACGGGGATGCTTCAGGAAAGGTTTGCTTACAGGCCGGGTTGGTCCCGAGTGCCTTGCACAGGCCAAGCCATGACTTTTCGCGTTAACGGGCTGCGACGTACCCCCTGACCTTGACCTGCTTCGAGACGCGGTCGAAGTAGTTTGCCGCGGTCGGACGCCACCATTGCGCCATGTCGATGCCGATCGTGCTGCCCAGATGATCCTGGAACGTGATCTGACGTTCGCCTGCCATGTTGAGGCTCGCCTCGAGTGTGCGAGCGACGACGAAGCCGAGCCATGCTGCGCGACTTTCATCAGCGAGTGCCCGAAACATCTTGAAGCGCGACGAAGCGTCTTCGCCAGATCGCCAGCTCTCATCGAGACCCGAGCGCAGGTCCGCAAGGGATGCGCTTGCCGGCGCATCCTTCGCTTCGAACCCGACAATCGGACCCGCGGGGACGCCGCCACGCAGGGTCGTGGCCGCGCGTGACCGCCAGTCGTGGGTGTCGGCATCCGCGAGGGTGAAGACCATGATGTCGAGCGAAAGGCCGGGATCCGATGCCACGTGGAGCGCGAGCACGTCACGACGTTGCATCGCAAGTTCGTCGACCAGACGTTTGGAAAGCGCTGCACGGCGTTTGTCATCACTGCCGACAAGCACGAGGCAGGTAACCTCGTAGCCCTTCGGCAGAACTTTCTCTTCGGCAAGCGCCAGCAAGGCGCACCGGCGGCGCTCTCCTGCTTCGACCTCGAATTTTCCACGAGCAGCAGGCCGAACGATGAGGTTCTGCAACAACCCGTGGGCTGCAATGCTCGCCTTCAGTTCGGAATCTGCGGCTGGGTCACCGTGACGGCGCACATTGCGAGGGGACTGGACCAACTTGGTCAGCGGGATCGACTTGATCATGAGACTTACTCCTGATTGCGAGCTCAAGCATCGACCATCGACGCTCCTTCGGCTCAGTCAGAAGCAAGCTTCCTTTCCTCTTCTATGGGCGCAGTCGTTGATAGGGAAACCAGTCATTTACTGGTAAGATGGCATGTCACGCTAATATGATGCACGGCCCAACAGACATGTGGAACGAAGACAACGCCATTTACGACGATGGTGAATGGATTACCTGGACCGAGATCAACTCACATCTGGCGCGTTTGGAGTTCGAAGCCCGGTTCCCGAACCTCGACGTCGATCTGGTTCCGATATTTCAAGACTTGCTCGCTGTTGCGCAGAACTATTACGAGCTCACGGGCAGCCACCTTCAGGTGTATGGCGATCTCGGTGAACTCTATGGGGCCATCACTCACGGGCTCAAACTGCACCGGAATTATGCACAAGGCTCGGACGGCAAAATTGGCAATCACTTCGTTGAAGTGAAGACAATTACGCCTTTCAAGAGCAACGATACAATTACGCTCAATCTCAAGCGCAACTTTAGCAAGGTCCTGATCGTGAAGATTGATTCTGACTTTGAGGTGCAGGGCAAGCTGATCGACCGCAAAGCCCTGCCTAAGGTGAAGGGCAATTCGTTGAAATTAAGTTGGGCGGATGTCGTTTCATAACTGGATTGCCTTTTGGCCTGCTCGCCGTGGATCTTTCGCTCAAGCAGAACCCACCACCCGAAACACCGCCCCTGTACCAGCGTCTCGAACAAGATCGACACCCATTCCGTCCCAGTGGTAGTCGAGGTGACGTCCCTGAGTGGGGTCGGATGCACAATCCGGGTAGAACAAGCCGACACATTCACCACCCGGATGCCGGATGCTCGGATAGACAAGACCTTCGGCCCCGCCCCCTTTGAGTTCAACAGCGAGGGCTTGCGATGCAGCATAGTTGTCGGGATCTAGCGCGGGATTGCCTGCGACAAGGCTCCTGAGATCGTGAAGATCGGCGCTTACCGAAAGGATGATCTCACGGAACTGTGAGGCCCAGCCTGGCGCTTCTACGGTGCGAGCCATGAAGCGGGCATGATGATGGATTGTCTCGAACAGCGCAGTTTCGAATGAATCCCCCGCGTATAGGACGCCGTAAGTCCCATCGGTGAAGCGACTTGGTCGGTCAGTGCTGACATGCGTGAACGGGGCCATCAGATAGGATGCGCCGTTGCCCCCTACCCGGCGGTCAGCAGGTACCAGATCGAGATTGCCGATCGTCGCCATGATGCGGGGATTGGTTTTTTGCTCGGCAGAGATCAGCAGCGGCCAATCTGCGGGGTCTGCGATATCTTCGAATAGGTCGATCGGTGGAAAGGCACTGCGGATAATCCGCACAGCACTTTTCCACTCGACCTGGGCAACCGGAATTGCCTTGGGATCAATCACCAGGCACCACGTTCGGCATCAAGATAGCGACGTACCCGCATGATATCAGTCAGCTCACCGCCAAGCATGACGTCGAGCGCACTCGCTCCGGCAAAGGCGGCGTTACCTGCCTTGATCCAGGCGTAGCCACGCTGGGCTTCTGAAAAGATGATCCTCAGCGCCTTGTGGATACCCATCAGGTTGGAAAGGCGCGCCGCGCCATCGCGCGAGACACGGCCCGCACCCTCAGCCTTCCACCGCCGATAGGAGCGAACCGGCATGTCGAGCAAAGTCGCTGCCTGTTCGTCAGTTAGTTCCCATTTCCCAAACAGGTTCAGCACGGCGCGGAACATCGCCGCTGCTTCCTCCTGAGTTACAGGATCGGGCCGGAAGGCATGGGGGACGGTATCAACGGGTTGCAGTGCCAACATGAGTATTCTCCATATGGCAGTATATAGCACATTGAATGCCATTTGGCAAGATAACGATTCTCATCCCACAAGTCGCGCCAAGACCGCTACTGCGCGCGTCGTCGGGACGAAAAGTCGCGTTTGATAGCGTATGATCTCGGTGAAGCACCCATGTGTCTTGTACCAGTCGAGGCGCGACGCCGACCAACCAGCCAGTTCGAGCCGCTGCGCGCCATTGACGAGGCTGCGCTTGAGCGTAAGCGCTTCGCGACTTTTGATTTGCATCGGTCGCCCTGTCCCGAGCACCGCATCGACGATTTGCTCTGCCGAAAAGGCATGTTCGTCTTCGAGCCCAAGCGCCTGGCAAAGTTCGGGCACGCAATGGAGGGGAACCTCCCGGCCTAACAGCGAGCGTCCATCTCGCGCCGAAATCCGGCTGACCCGAACATAGTCGGAAGGGAGTTTGTCCCACACCGGAAGCAGCAGGCCGGTTGCAAGATGCAGGCGCTCGCGCTTGTGATTTGAGGCGGCGTCATCGACCTCCACCTGCCACAGGCGGCGAAATTCGGTTGGATCCACCGTTTCCCAGTTGCTCTCCGCGAGTTGATCGGCAGTGATGTGCCCATGCTTCAAGGGACGGACAAGCTCGAAGCGGGCCACCCGCATACCTTCGTCTGTGAGCAGGCTGCGCGCTGGGACAAGCAGCCCGATCCGGCCTGAGCGCGTATTACGGAGAAGCTGCTGGCGCGCACCTGAAAAGCCGTAGAGCTCCTCGAGGCGTTTGAGACGCAAAGGCTTGAGCGCCCGGGCGATCTCGAGTTCCAGGAGATGCGTAGTCGCGCCCGACAGCGCATCGGTGCGCAGTAGCGTGTCGGTCAGCACCTCGTAATGCTCCACCGCAATGGTCTCGACCCCAATGTCGAGCGTGCCGGCCTGGCGTGCCGCATCGATCCGCGCTTCGACGAGGCCGAGAAACTCGTCAAATATGCCGTTTTGCAAAGCAATCGGCAACGCGAGGATGCGATTGAGCCAGCGCTGGATTGTTGGCAAGTCATCGACCATCCCGCCGTCGGGCCCTTCGACCCTGAGCCCGCTCAATTCCTCAAACCGAGAAAGCGTAACGGCTTCCAGTTTGCCTGCGAACAACAGGCCGAACCAGCGATGAAGCGCCTCCTTGGCGTAGGTGCTCTCGAGATTGTCGGCAGGATCGAAGAGGTTCTGCCCACCTGTCTGGCGCTGCCCTCGGGTCAGTGCCCCGAGACTGTCGAGCCGACGTGCAATGGTCGATATAAACCGACGTTCGCCACGCACGTCGGTGGTCACCGGGCGGAACAGCGGGGCCGACGCCTGATTGGTGCGGTTGGTACGGCCAAGGCCCTGAATTGCGGCATCGGCCCGCCAGCCCGGCTCAAGCAGGAAGTGGACCCGGCGCATCTGGTTCTTTGCCGCAAGGTCGGCATGATAACTGCGGCCGGTGCCACCGGCATCGGAGAAAACCAGAATCCGCTTTGTCCCGTCCATAAAATCTCGCGTTTCTGCGACATTGGCGCGCGGAGAGCGCGACTGGAGCACCTGGCGTCCATCGCGCCCGACGATCAGGCGGCGGGTACGGCCGGTGACTTCGGCGACCTGATCAACACCGAACCGTTCGATGATCGCATCGAGCGCCGTCGCGATCGGCGGCAAGGCACAGAGCTGCTCGATCATGCTATCGCGCGCGGCAAGCGCCGAACGACAGAGAACAGGGGCACCGTTCTCATCACTCATCGGTTCGGACCGGACATTGCCATTCTCGTCCGTAAACACGGCCATCAACCGAACCGGGAAGCTTTTGGTGAGGTAATCGACCACATATTCGCGGGGGGAGAGATCGATTTCGAGTGCTTCACGTTCCGCATCGGAGAGATCAGAGAGGCGGCGGTTGAGCATGGCTTCGGCGGTCGAGACGAGTTGCACTACAACAGCGTTGCCGTCGGCAAGTGCCGTATCAATCGCAGGCAGCAGGCTCGGCAGCTTCATGGATAGAAGGAGCTGCGCGAAGAAGCGCTGCTTGGTGCCTTCAAACACCGAAAACGCAGCCGATTTGGCACCTGAATTGAGTGTCTCGCCACTGTCAGTGTCGACGATCCGCGTTGCCTCGAGAGCTTCGCGCAGGTTGGCATGAATGATTGCCCAGGCGTCTGCATAGGCGTCATAAACCGCTACTTGGTCGGGGGTCAGGCAATGCTCGAGAATCTCGTACTCAACTCCGGCGAATGAAAGGGCCCTCGCCGCATACAGCCCCAGTGACTTCAGATCGCGCGCGACCAGTTCCATTGCAGCGATACCGCCATCGCGGATATCTGCGACGAAGGCTTCGCGATTGGCAAAAGCCGTCTCGGGACCCCAAAGGCCAAGACGGGTGGCATAGGCGAGATTATTGACGTCGGATGCCCCGGTTGCAGAAGCGTAGAGCACGCGGGCGCGCGGCAGCAGATTCTGGATGCGAACACCGGCAATGCCCTGCTCCGATCCCTTGACCTTACCACGTGAGCCCTCCCCGCCTGCGGCGTTGGCCATCGCATGGGCTTCGTCGAAGACGATGAGCCCGTCGAAGTCCTCCCCTGCCCATTCGAGAATCTGATCGAGCCGGGTCGCGTCGCTTCGACCCGAACGCAGTGTCGGATAAGTCACGAAGAGTATGCCCTCGCGCATCCCGATCGGGACACCGAGCTTCCATTGGCCAAGGGGCTGGACGTCGATGGGAAGGCCGCCGAGCGCGCTCCAGTCGCGGCGGGCATCTTCGAGCAAAGCTTCGTTCTTGGAAATCCAGATGTGGCGCCGTTCGCCCCTCACCCACCGGTCGAGGATAACGGAAGCGACCTGCCGTCCTTTCCCTGCACCAGTTCCGTCACCAAGAAAGTAGCCCATGCGGTAGGCGTGCCCCTCGGCGCTCGCCTTCAAGGCGCAGCCCTTGTCGTCGGGCTCAAACCGTCCCGGCAGATCGCGGGCATGCGCGCTTGCGGCATAGATCAGGGTCTCGGCCTGCGCAGCGGATAGGACGCCCCCAGCAATGAGGCTCGACGGAAGCTGAGGCACCACTTCGGGCACGGGTGCGGTGATCGAACCCATCGCAACGGATTCGACTAGGGGGGTCGGATGCGGGACAGCATCTGCAATTGAGATCCGGCTCGGCCGGTAGGGCAAATAATGCCCAACCTGGCTTTCGATCGGCGCAGGTGCTTCGAGCGGAGTAAAATCAAGCGGCAGGATCGACGGCGCCGCATTGGTTGGATGGACCTTAAGTGGAACTGGTTTCGTCTTGTTCGCAACCAGCCGAAGCGGCAATGCTGGCTTGATGCCGATGCTGGGTCCCGCGGGCAGGCTTACGCGGTCAGGGAGCATATCGATCAGCAGATGAAGCTCGGCAAAGTTTGCCGGCTGGGCGATGATCGGGCTGGTACCATCCTCAGCCTTGTCGAGAATCAGGAGCCGGGTTGAGATTGAGGTGCCCTGCTTGATGAAACCGCGCTCGATCGTCGCGTTGAGGCGCAACGAGAGGGGACCTGCGATCCCGGCGAGGAATTTCGGAAGCTCGAACCATTCGGGCATCACTGCGACCAGGCGGCCACCGGGCAGAAGGCGCTTCCAGGCAGAACGTAAGTGCCGGTCGCCAGTGCGGCTATCGTGGCCCCTCTCGATACCGTGTGAATATGGCGGGTTCATCAGCACCACGCTCGGACCCACGTCGGGCGTCAGAAGTTCGTCGATCAGTTCCCCGTCAAATCCCGTGACTGTCGCCTCCGGAAACACGACGCCCAGGCATTCGCGGCGCAGCGGCGATATCTCGTTGAGAGCAAGACGCGCAGTTGCCTTTGCTGCCCATACGCCCAGCATTCCGGTCCCGGCCGACGGTTCGAGAACCAGTTCAGCGGCAGAAATCGCGCATGCCTTTGCAGCCATCCAGGCCAGACGGGGCGGCGTAGCGAATTGTTGCCACTCGATCTGCTCGTCGCTCCGGTTGGACTGGGTCGGGACCAGACCTTCAAGGCGCGTGAAAGCCTCATCGGCAAAGCTGGATGACATTGCAGGTGAGAATTCAGTTGCCTGCGCCAGGAACAGCACCTGCGCCAATTCAAGTGCGGCATGGGCATCGCGTACGGACCAGCGTCCTTCGGCGTCGCTACCGCCGAAGTGATCGGCCATTGTTGCATTCACAGTGAGCCGTGAAATTGCTTGATCTGCAGCGAGCCGCGCGGCCAGCGCCCTCGCCGCTGCCAGCACTTGCGGCTCGGCGGGATCGGAGAATGCGAAAGCGTTATTTGCGTGTGACATGAGAGACCTCCTGAAGAGGCCCTGGGTTTGTCCGGGTGTCCGTTCGGATGGATCCGCCCTGGGGCCTCACAAGGCCCCAAGCCCGCTTTCCTCTCACCGGCATTCAGACCGTAGCTTGGACTGAGCGCATGAGCACATCATTCCAGTCGTCGCCGGTTAGCTCCGGGCGCCTGGTGACAATCAGCCGCCCTTCGCAAGCGTAAGCCTCGCGCGCGCGCTCCTCAGCAAGGTGCCCGCCCGCATCATTGTCGACAAAGAGATACAGCTGCCGCACCGATTCCGGGATGGTGGCCAGGCCGAAGCGTTCGTTTCCCAGCGTCGCCCAGCAGGGAACATTGAACATTTGCATCGCTGAGAGGGCCGTTTCGTTTCCTTCTGCGAGGCCAAGGCGCCCCCCATCCGGGTACGCAAAACGCACCGCGCCAGAACCGGGGCTACCTAACGCACGCCTGGGCTGATCGAAAGAAGCCAAGCTGGTTTTGTCGAGGTCAAGGAAGGAGCGGTGCAGCGCCAGAATTCCGGCATCATTGCGCACGGCCGCCACCATCGCGGGTAGAAACCGGACAGCACCCTTTGGCCCCAGCGGCATATGCGGGTGGAAACGCAGCTCCGGCGAACCAATCTTGATGCCTCTGGACACGAGGTACTTCTCGGCGGGGCTGCCAGCGATGTTCGACGCCTCACGCCAGAGCCTCAGCGCATTGCGATTGGCGACTTCCTCGCGCGGTTTGGCCACGATCGGACCACTCGTGCCATCGAACAGGTCCGCAATTCGTATTCCGAGCCCGGCCATGGCTTCTATCACCGCCTCGTTCGTGCAGCCGGCAAAGCAATGAACAAGAATTGCGCGCTTTCCGAGTGTGATGCTTAGCGAAGGAGTCCGATCGTCGTGGGCCGGGCAGCAGCACATTCCGCGCGAACGCGACCAGGCACCGCCCAGCTGCTCGACTATCTTGCGCGCGCGGTTTTCCAGTTGCAGACCTTGGAATTGGGATGATCGGTGTTGGTGCATGGGGCATCTCCATCGTAACGTGCCTCCACCCGCGCAGCCTCCGCTCTGCGTCGCTGACGTTTCATTTTCCTACATCAGATGTTCTATATATGTTCTTTCCCGATTCGACCACCAAAGGATTCGGGAATGAGACTGAAATGGGCAGTAGTTGCAGGGGCAACGACAGGACTTGGGTCCGTCCTCCCCGCTCACGCGCAGGAGATGGAGCCCCCTCAGATGACCGTTGCCTCGGAGTTGACGACCGACGGCTTCCGCGTTGCAGAAGGGACTGATGGCTTCCTTCTCGTCGAACATGGCATTTGGAGAAAACCTCCAACGGTCTCGTCCGAGCCGCCGGCTACCGATACGGGTCGAACCTATCTGCCCTATCGATATCCAAAGCCCCAAGGCAGCGCGCCATCGGGATTCCGTCGGGCAAGCTACCTTCCTCATGTTTACGCTGCTGAGGCTCAATACTCGCTACCAAGCGGCCTTCTCGACGCTCTTGTATGGACGGAATCACGATATAATCCGATGGCCATCAGCAAGGCCGGGGCCGCAGGTTTGGGGCAATTGATGCCAGGGACAGCGCGGGACCTTGGCGTTTCAAATCGCTTCGATCCCAAGGCGAACATCTTGGGTGCGGCCCGATACCTACGCCAGATGCTGGACAAGTTCGGGGTAGTTCATCTGGCCCTCGCTGCCTACAACGCAGGTCCAGGTGCCGTCGAGCGCGCAGGCGGTATTCCTCGCAATGGCGAGACGCCGGCCTATGTGCGCGAAGTGCTGCGCCATTGGCGTTTTTGAACGGGGGGTGTTGTGAGCGCGGGTCGAATACGCGTCTCGGGAATTTTAAGCCGCGGTAGACGCGGGATGTTCCTGACCACGACAGACGAAGTCGTCTGGATCATCGAGAGCGAAGAACCCGAATGCGAATTCGTCGGATCAGCGGTGATTGTCGAGGGGGTTGTCGCAGGTCGAGATCGTTTGCGCGCAGACTGGATTGGACCGGTCTGATCGATGCCATAGTTATCAGGCTGCGCGCTTACCTGCCTTCTTGATGTCGATCACCTTCCCGCCGCTCAGATAGTCAGCCCAGTCCTGCATCATCCGGCGCCGGGGAGCCAGATATTCAGCGGCATTGTAAGCTCCACGCACGTCGTTTTTCTCCGAATGCGCGAGCTGTAGTTCGACCCAATCCTCATGGTATTTCCTGATCCACATGGGCGGCTTGCCGAACTCGACCAACTGCTCATTGGCCCAGGTGCTCGCCAAGCCCCGGAAGCCGTGTACGGTTTGGCGACTGTGGTACCCGAGGCGATAGAGCGCGTAGATCATTGTGTTCTCTGAAAGCGGCTTGTTCGGGCCGTTACCCGGGAAGAGAAACTCGCCAGGCGCTGCTGCTATCATAGATTTCGCGATGTGCGTTGCCTGCTGCGAGAGGGGAACCAAATGCTCTCGTCCCATCTTCATTCGCTCGGCCGGTATGCGCCAGACAGGTGATTTGCCGCCGAGGTCTTCGAACTCGGATTTGGCGGCGAAGCGGAGCTCCTTCGTTCGAACCCAAGTCAGGAGCGCAAAGAGAACTGCGTCACGGGTGATTGAGGACCGTCGTTCGCCATCTTCCTGGTAGGCATGCAGCTTCTCGATGAATGCGGGCAATTCGCTGAGCGGCAGCCGGCTCATATGCTTAACTCTTGGTCGCGGCTTTAGCGCCCCACGCAGATGTGTCGTCGGATCATTCGAGGCCAGGCCACACGCGATTGCGAACTGGAAGACTTGCCCAACCCCTTGCTTCGCACGCCGGCTGATATCGAGCGCGCCTCTTGCTTCGATTTTGCGTATCATTGCCAGGACGTCGGGCGCCGTGATTTCATGCACGAGTTTCTCGCCGATGGCTGGAAACACGTCCCTTTCCATGCGCGACCAGACGCGTTCGGCGTGCGCGGCATTCAACGCGCTCTTTCGATTTTCATGCCAGCGCTTTGCGACATCAAAGAAAGTGGCACCCTCCTGCGAGATCACTTCCCCCTTGGATTTCGTTGGATCCTTGCCCTCGGCTAGCAACGCCTTTGCGGCTGTGCGCTTGGCACGCGCTGCAGCTATCCCGAGGTCTGGGTAAGCGCCGAACGAGAGCAACTTCTCCTTGCCTGCGAAGCGGTACTTCATCCGCCATAACTTTGATCCGTTCGGCTGGACGAACAGGAATAGGCCCTCCCCGTCGGCCAGCTTGTAGGCGCGATCACTTGGCTTGGAATTTCGGGCCTGAGTCTCCGTGAGAGGCATTGGGGGTATCGCTCCTTTCCGACACTCCGCGAAAATACCCCCAAAATACCCCCACACCAAATCTGGCTGCATGTGGAAGACCATGGGCGCATGCGGACGCGAATCACCCGCAACCCTCTGCTTTTCTTTCGATTTTTGGAAAAATGCGGACGCTTGTGGAAGCTTCCGGATCAAAGGATGGTAGCGGAGGAGGGACTCGAACCCCCGACACGCGGATTATGATTCCGCTGCTCTAACCTGCTGAGCTACTCCGCCCCGAAAGGCCGCCACTTTGGGCGAGCAGCGCCTATAAGCAGGGTTGTCGCGGCGGTCAACATCATCTGCGCGGCCCGCGGAATTTGCGGTCGAAGGCGGGCTCCCAAGGCCCGCCGAGGTAGCGATGCGCGGCGAGACCCACGATCGCGACGGGGCGCGGGCGGAAGTCGCGCCCGAGGGTTTCCAGAAGCGCCCGCGCCTCGGCCGATGGCACCTTGTTCTGCACCGTGATGTGAAGCCGCGGCGTTCCCTGGTCCTGCGCGCTGAGAAGGCCGTGAAAATGATCGGCGATGCGGGCGCGCACCGCCAGCAGGTCGGGGCTGTGCAGGCGAAAGGCGGTGCCGTTGCCGAGCGAATAGACCGCGCTGACCGTCGCGGCGGGCGGCGGTGTGTCGGCGGCGGTGACGCGGAGCAGCCCGTCGAGCTCGGCAAGCGCCGAGGGCGGAAGCTGATGGAACAGGGTGATGTGCGCGGCCAGGAAATTGCGCTCGGGCGGGAAGTGGGCGGCGCGCAGCGCGTCGAAGAATTGCTGGTCTGCCGCACCCATCATTCCGGTAAGGACGATGGGCGCGGCGCCAGTGGCCCGGGAGGGAGGGGGGAAGGCCCGGGTCACCATGCGCGAGAGGGGATGGACGAAGCGCTTGCGGGGGGCGTGCGATCGTCCATGGGACACCCGGTCTCGTTGGACGGGCCCTTTGCGGAGAATGGCTGTACGATCCAATCGATTGTTTGCGTCACAATGATCGCCCCCGGCGATGACTCTGCAATAACCGGCGCTTAGAGGGTGTTCCAGAAGGCGTTGAGCGCCGCGGCGACCTGTGCTGGGCGCTCGGCGATCGCCCAATGCCCTGCCCCCTCGATCACCGTGAGCGGCACTCCGGTGCGCGCGGCGAAACGTTCGGCGACCGACAATTCGACATAGGGGTCGCCCTCACCCCAGATGAGCGCGCCGTTGGCGGGCAGATTGCCGATATCCCGCGCCCAGTCATGTTCGAAGCTGAGCCCCTTTGCCGAGCGATAGAGTTTCAGGATCGCCCGGCGCTTGTCCTTGTTCGCCCATTGCGCCGCCTCTTCCTGAGCGATCGCGGAGGGCATGCCTTGCGCCGCGAGGCCTTCGGCCAGCTTGCCGGGCGTGCTGAGCGCCATGAAAATTTCGCCGAGGATCGGCGTGTTCCAGATGCGCGCGACACGATGCCCGCGATAATCGGGATCGATCACCGCGTTCGATACCGCCCAGCTGCGGATCAGGTCGGGACGGAGCATCGCGACGCGCTGCGCGATCAAAGCGCCCCAGTCATGGCCGACGATATCGACCGGGCCGTGCGCGGCGAACAGCGCCTCCGCCTGCCCCACCGCCCAATCGGCATAGGCTTCCTTCGTCGCGGGAAATCCGGGAGGCAGCGGGCCGGTGAAGGCCGGCAGCGCGGGAACGGCAACGGGCGTATCGCCGAGGTCGAGCGCCGCGAGCAACGGACCCCAGATCGCGGGACTGTCGGGCACGCCGTGGAGGAAAAGCTTTGCGGTCATCCTGTCTCCCCTCCCCGCCGATGCGGGCTATTCCATTTCGCCGCGGTCGCGCCGAAGCTGATACCATTTCTGCACATTGGCATTATGTTCCGCCAGCGTGCGGGCGAAGACATGCCCACCGTCGCCCTTGGCAACGAAGAAGAGATAGTCGTTCGCCTCGGGATCGAGCACCGCGGCGATCGACGCCTTGCCGGGGTTCGCGATCGGGCCCTTGGGCAGCCCGATCATGCTGTAGGTGTTATAGTCGTTCACCGCGAGAATCTCCGACCGCAGGATACGGCGGCCGAGCGGCTTGCCCTTGGTGATCGGATAGATGATCGTCGGATCGGCCTGTAGCCGCATCCCCACCGCCAGGCGGTTGGTGTAGACGCCGGCAACGGTGCGCCGTTCGGAGGGAACCGAGGTTTCCTTTTCGACGATCGACGCGAGCGCCATCGCCTCGTTGCGATCCTTTACCGCGGTGCGCGGGCTGCGCTTCGCCCAAAGCTCCGCAAAGGCCTTGTCCATCGCGGTCTGCATGCGCTTCACCACCGCCGCGCGCGGCTCGCCGGTCGTGAAGGCATAGCTGTCGGGCAGGATGCTGCCCTCCGCCGGCACCGGGATGTCGCCAGTCAGCCGCTTTTCCGCCATCAGGCGTTCCCAGACCATGATCGACGGCATCCCCTGCGGGATCATCACCAGGCGCTGGAGGGTTTTTCCCGACTGGAAAAGCTGGAGGATGTCGCCCGCATCCATCCCTTTTTCGATCTTGTATTCGCCAGGCTTGATCGGATCGTCGGACCCGAAGAAGCGCGCCTCGTTGCGAAAGCTGGACGCCGAAACCAGGCCGGCTTCTTCGAGGATCTGCCCCGCCTTTGCGATGCTCGCGCCCGGCGGGATCACAACCTCCGCATCGCGGGGCGCGCCGCCCGAACAGGCGGCGAGCAGCAAGGCCAAGATCGCGATCGTCAGCCAGCGGAACGGATGCACCAGATTCTCCCTATTCGGCGCTTAAGGAGACAAAATATACCGACGGCATCGTCGAAACTGTCTCCTTTGTCGCTTTAAGCCGAAGCGCGGCGACGGAGTGATAGAGCATGGCCGAGGGATGTAGGAAAGAGGATTTCGCGGTTCGCCCGCTCCTCATTCCCGCTCGCCATTCCCGTTTTCGGGGGGAATGGCGAGTATCGGGAATATCGCTTAATCGACCGCCTTGACGATCAGGCTGGCATTGGTGCCGCCAAAGCCGAAGCTGTTGTTGAGCGCCGCGCGAACCTTGCGCTTCTTTGCAACCTTCGGGACCAGGTCGACGCCTTCGGTCCCCTCGTCCGGATTGTCGAGATTGAGCGTCGGCGGAACGATCTGGTCGCGGATCGCAAGGATGCAGAAGATCGTTTCGACCGCCCCGGCGCCGCCGAGCAGATGGCCGATCGCCGATTTGGTCGAGCTCATCGACACATTGTCCATCGCGTCGCCGAACAGGCGCTTCACCGCGCCGAGTTCGATCGTGTCGGCCATCGTCGAGGTGCCGTGCGCGTTGATATAGTCGATGTCGGCGGGGGTCATGCCCGCCTTCTTCAGCGCCGCGCTCATCGAGCGGAAGGCACCGTCCATTTCGGGATCGGGGGCGGTGACGTGATAGGCGTCGCCCGACAGGCCGTAGCCGACGACTTCGGCATAGATTTTCGCGCCGCGCGCCTTTGCATGCTCATATTCCTCGAGCACAACGACGCCCGCGCCTTCGCCCATGACGAAGCCGTCACGGTCCTTGTCATAGGGGCGGCTCGCCTGTTCGGGGCGATCATTATAGGTCATGTTGAGCGCGCGCGCCTGCGCAAAGCCGGCGATGCCGATCGGGCAGATCGTCGCCTCGGCGCCGCCCGCGAGCATCACGTCGGCATCGTCGTCGCGGATCATGCGCGCGGCATCGCCGATCGAGTGCGCGCCGGTCGAGCAGGCGGTGACGACCGCGTGGTTCGGGCCCTTCAGCCCATATTTGATGCTGACCTGGCCCGAGATCAGGTTGATCAGGCGGCCGTGAACGAAGTGTGGGCTGACGCGGCCGGGGCCCTTTTCCGCCAGCAGCAGGCTTTCGCTTTCGATACCCGGCAATCCGCCGATGCCCGACCCGATCGAGCAGCCCGCGCGAACCTTTTGCTCTTCGGTCATTTCGGTCAGCCCGGCGTCTTCGAGCGCCTGGCCCGCGGCGTCGATGCCGAAAATGATGAAGGGATCGACCTGGCGCTGAACCTTGTGATCGACGCGCTTGCCCGGGTCGAAACCATATTCATGGTCGGGTCCCTTGACCTCGCACGCGATCGTGCATTTCTGGTCCGACGCATCGAAATGCGTGATCGGACCGGCGCCCGATTTGCCGGCGATCAGATTCTTCCAGCTGGTTTCCACATCGGCGCCCAGCGGCGTCACCAAACCCAAACCCGTCACCACAACCCGGCGCATATGCATTCCTTTCGTCGGCCCTGCCCCCGCAGGCGTCCGCATTCAAATCTACGCGTACCCAAGAAAAAAGCTTCCCGGTCACAGCGCATATGCTCTGGACCGGGAAGCCGGAAACGCGTGGGCGGCGTCGCCGCCGCGTCCGGCTGTGCCGGACGGGACCGATTAGCCCTTGTTCGCTTCGATATAGTCGATCGCGTCCTTGACGGTCGCAATCTTTTCCGCCGCATCGTCGGGGATTTCGACGCCGAATTCTTCTTCGAACGCCATCACCAGCTCGACGATGTCGAGGCTGTCGGCACCCAGATCATCGATGAAGCTCGCTTCTTCCGTGACCTTGTCGGCTTCGACGCCCAGATGTTCGACGACGATCTTTTTTACCTTTTCAGCCGAATCGCTCATGCACAGTTCCTTTTTCTGACTATGTCGTGAATGTTGGAATTTGCCCTAGTGCCCAGCAGCAGGGCTGGCAAGAGGGCTGGCATCGGTCGGGGGGCGGAGCGCCTTGTCGATCAATGCCTCTTCTGCCGCGCCATAGGCCGAACGCTCCCCTTTCTGCCCCTCCGGCACCTGCGTGGTGAAATAGGCAATGCCGTCGCCGGCTTCAAGGTCGAACCACAGGCCCGACCGCAATCCATAGGCATCGCCCGAATGACCAAGACGCAGCCGGCCATCGCCGAACAGGTCGTCGCGGCACGCCGGATCGGCGAGAGCGGGGCCGCCGGTGCTGTGCATCGCCGCGCCATATTCGCAAAAGAATCCCCCGGTCCCCTCGCCGCTCGTCGGGTGCACCGGCCGCATCGCCTCCAGCCGCGCGAGGCTTTCAGCTGCAAGAAAATTCTCGCCCCGGCGAAGCAGCAGCACGCCGATGCGGGCAAGACCGTTCGCCGAAATGCGCAGGCCGCCCTGCGGGCTGAACCCCGCGCCATGATGGGCAAGGCGGTACGCCGACAGGTCGCAGCCGCCGTCAAGCGCCGGAACGACCGGGCAATCGGGGCGCTTGCCGCCAAGATCGTCGCGCTGAACGGTCCCGTCGGCGCCATAGAGCGTAACGGCGCGAGCGACCGCAGCGTCGCTGCACGTCGGCCAGTTGAAACAGGCGTCGATGCCGAGCGGGCGAAAGACGAGGCGTTGCATCGCCCGGTCGAACCGCTCGCCCGTCGCCCCCTCGATCACAGCGGCAACGACGGGATAATTCATGTTGGCATAAGCGAAATCGCCGCCGGGCGGTCGGGCCGTGTCCCAGGCGGCCGGGTTGGCCAGCACCACCTCGAGATCGGTACCGAGCGGCAGGGCATAATCGACATCGTCGGTCAGGCCGGCGCGGTGCCCCAAAAGCTGGGCCAGCGTAATCGGGACGTCGGGATGCGCCGGATGCCGCAAACGCCAGCCGAGATAGTCCGACACGTCGCGGTCGAGGTCGAGCCTCCCCGCCTCGACCAGGCGCAACACGCCCAGCGCGACGACGAGTTTCGACACCGATGCGACGCGGACCGGATCGTCGGGGGTAATGGCGCGGCCGCGCGCGGGATCGGCAAACCCCTCCGCCACGCGCGTCTCGACCCGTCCGTCGCGATCGAAATGCACCGCCACGGCGGCAGGCGGCGCGGCGACCGAAGCCAGAATCAGCAGGGCGAGGCCGGGCGACATGACACGAGCCTTGCCGCCGCGACCCTGGACGTCAAGGGGCCGGCGCCCCGACGACGCCCGATTCGCGCAGCGCCGCGGAGGACCGCTGGATCACCGTCGGCGTGATGACGAACTGCTGCAGCACCCTTTCGGGCGGCGCGTTCGCCGGCTGCTTCGTATAGGCGAGCAACCGCTGCCACAGCGCGCGCGCTTCGGCCTGTTTGCCCTGCCGCGCCAGCACGATCGCGCGCACCATCAGGAATTGCGGCTCGCGCGCGCTGCTCGACGGCACCTGGTCGAGGATCGACATCGCCGCATCCTGATCGCCGCCCTGCGAGCGGATGAACGCCAGGGTCACGGCCGGGACGCCGGGATAGGAGGAATCGAGGTCGAGCGAACGCTGCAGCAGCGCCGTACCTTCCTCGGCATCGTCGCAGGCCAGTTTGAACAGGCCGAGGAAGCCCGTCAGATCGGCGTTATAGGGATTGAGGCGCACCGCCGCATCGCCCATCGCGACGCCCCCCGAGCAATTGCCGGTATAGAAATTGGCGCGCGCCATCGCGAACTGTCCCGCCGCGGTGCCCGGGCCGTTTTCATAGGCGCGCTCGGCCAGCATTCGCGCTTCGAGGAAAGCCGCCGTTCCCTGCGGCGTACCGCGGCGCGGCTGCCAGTCGCCGAAGCGCAGCAACGACAGCGCGCTGAGCGCGACGGGATCGCGCGAATTGCGGTCGAGCGTCGCGCGCAGACAGGCGTCGACCTGTTGCGCGCTGCCCGCCGTGCGCATCTGCCGCATGCGGTTGAACTGCGCGAGACAGGCGAAACCCGGCGCAAAATTGTCGGGCTCACGCTGCAGCTGGTCGCGAACGATGATGCCATAATCGCCCGCAATCTGCGCGATCGCGGTGTCGACGGCGTCGAAACCCGGCATCTGGTCGCCGACGAGATGGAATTGCTGCGACCAGATCGTGCGCTGATCGGCGACGCGGTTGAGCACGAGCGTGACGTCGGCCGCCTGCCCCTCGAGCTGGCGGACGATCGATACGTCAAGGCGATAGTCGGCACGGTCCGCGGCGGGCGAACTGGCGGGCGCGCGGGCGCTGCGCAGGTCGACCAGATCGAAACGGCGCAGGCCGTCGCGAAGCCGGCCGTCCAGTCCGCGCGCAAGGGCGCGCGACGTCGGCGTATCGCCCGACAGCGGCGCGCTCACCTCCAGCAGCGGAATCGCGACCGGTGCGCTTGCGAACAGCCGGCCCCAATTGCTCGGAAGCCACCAGGCCCCGGCGGCCAGAAGGGCCAGGACGACCACCAGCGCCGCCCACAGTCCCGGCCGGGAGCTGCGCGCGGGCGCCGTCACCCCAAGCTGACGCGATGACGTCACTTGCCCGCCGGCCGCCTCCACAGCCGCCGCCGCCGCGCCATCCTCTCCCTCGGCGCTCGATCGCGCAGGGGGTGACGAGCGGTACTGGACCACGATTTCATAGCTGCCCTGCGGGACACGCAGGCGGTGGACCCAGGGGGTTTCGGCATAATAGCGGTCGAGCAAGGTGCGCAGGCGACCGACCATGACGCGCGGATAGCTGTCGACCGCGGGATCGAAATCGGCGCTGCGGCCCAGCGCCTCGGTCGCGATCGCATAAGCCTTGGGCGCGCTGCGTCCGCCGCGCAGGCGGTGTTCGACCAGGAACTGCAGCAGACGCGACAGCACGGGCGAACGAGTAAACAGCGGCGATGCAAGCAGCCGCTCGAACTCCTCGTTGATAATCCGGTCGGTCTCGCCCGTGTCCGGTATGTCGTTCGCTTTAATGCGGTCCATGCAACCCTCAAATGCCCTCTGACGTGGCGGGGCGGTAGATACGCCAATCGACGGGCACGACCAGCCGGTTTTACTACCATGTAACGGTAACAGGAAGCTTCGGCCTTATAACAAATTCGAATCCCCGCGCCAAATGTGGCCAAAATCGGCGGCAAATGGTTAAGAAATACCTTCTATCCGGCTACACCCCGCGACGTGACCCCTTGTAACTGTCCCCCTCCCTCATCGCGTGGGAAAGTGTCATTGTCGCGACGTGCCCTGTGCCGTCGTGGTCTGGGCTGGGCATCCGCCCGGGTTGGACGAATGAGGTCGACAGACCGAGGGGTGCGAGCTGGTCCCTGGCACCGTTCGATTAATCTGCCGTCCTCATAAACAGTGACTTCGCCGGACGGGATTGTAGCCCCACCTACACCCCGTCCGGCAAGTCCGCCCCCTCCCGCCCTTTCACCCTCCGCAAGCCGCTGGCGTTACGCCGGGCCGATCCGAAACGCGCACAGCTTGTTGCCGTCGGGGTCGCGGAAATAGGCGGCATAAAAGGCTTGCTCGCTTTCCTCCCCACGCACGCCCGGAGGTCCCTCGCAGCTTCCTCCCAGTTCGAGCGCCCTGGCGTGCAGCGCGTCGACCTTTGCGCGTTCGTCGAGGACGATCGCCGCCATATGGCCGTTGCCGCGATCGGCGGGCGCGCCGTCATAGGGGCGGGTCACCGCGATCCCCGGCTGTCCCCAACCAAGTCCATAGAGGGTGAAACCGTTCGCCTCGGTATCCGACATGCGCATCAACTCGCTCGCGCCGATCGTACCGAGCAGGCCCGAATAAAATCCACGGGCGCGCTCCAGATCGTTCGTTCCCATCGTGACATAGCCCAGCATCGCCTTCCTCCTCCTCTTCCCGAAACCATGGCTCTTTCCGAGACCATGGCGCCAAAAGAAAAGGGGCGCATCGACCAGCCGGTCGATGCGCCCCTTCTGTTCGCTACGTCATCCGACCTCAGGTCGTGCAGGCGCCGATATGCTTGCCCGTCGCGCGCATCACGACTTCCATGTTGCCGCCGGTCGGCGACTTGCCCTTCATCGTGATCGTCACGTCGGTGTTCTTTTCGGCGACCGTGCCGGTCATCGCGAGATCGCTCTTGCCGCTCGGCCCGTTACAGCTGCCGGCAATGTCGATCTTACCGCCGCCGACATTGTTCTTCGTCCAGGTGCAGCCGCCGCTGCCCGACGCCTTCGACATGTCGCCGGCGATATCTTCCTTCGCGGCCTGCTCCGCCGTCAGGCATTCGTCGAAGGTGCGGCTCGTCGCCATCTGCTGCTGCATCTGAGCCTTCAGCTCGGGCGGCAGTCCCTCGATGTCGAATTTCTCGACCTTGACCTCGGTCGTCCACTTTCCGGCCTCGCGCTTCACCGGCCCATCGGCCGACTTGCTGCAACCCGCCGCCGCCAATGCGACGCCAAGAGCGGCGAATGTAATCAGTTTTTTCATATCCATCCCCTTGTGACTCATTGCGATTGTGGACCCGCCCCATCGATACCATATTGGCAGCAATGGCAATCCAGATTCGCACATCGCTCGACGAAATCGACACCAGCGAGGCCTATGTCCCGCACCGTCCCGTGCGTCCCGAAAAGGTCGAAGGCGGCAAGCGATTTGAACTGGTTAGCGAATATCAGCCCGCAGGCGACCAGCCGACGGCGATTCGCGAACTCGTCGATACCGCGCTTGCCGGCGAGCGCGATCAGGTGCTGCTGGGCGTCACGGGTTCGGGCAAGACCTTCACCATGGCGAAGGTCATCGACGAGCTGCAGCGCCCCGCGCTCATCCTCGCGCCGAACAAGATCCTCGCGGCGCAGCTCTATGGCGAGTTCAAGAGCTTTTTTCCGAACAATGCGGTCGAATATTTCGTCAGCTATTACGACTATTACCAGCCCGAGGCCTATGTGCCGCGATCGGACACCTATATCGAGAAGGAAAGCTCGGTAAACGAGGCGATCGACCGCATGCGCCACTCGGCGACGCGGGCGCTGCTGGAACGCGACGACGTGATCATCGTTGCCTCGGTGTCGTGCCTGTACGGCATCGGATCGGTCGAAACCTATTCGGCGATGATCTTTGACCTGAAAAAGGGTCAGACGGTCGACAATCGCGAGATCATCCGCAAGCTCGTCGCGCTTCAGTACAAGCGCAACGACCAGGCGTTCGCGCGCGGCAATTTTCGCGTGCGCGGCGACAGCCTGGAAATCTTTCCCTCACACTATGAGGACATGGCCTGGCGCGTCAGCTTCTTTGGCGACGACATCGAGGAAATCACCGAATTCGACCCGCTGACGGGCAAGAAGATCGCCAACCTCAACCATGTCCGTATCTATGCCAACAGCCACTATGTGACGCCCGGCCCGACGCTCAAACAGGCAAGCGAGGCGATCAAGCACGAGCTGGCCGAACGACTGAAGGAGCTGGAGGCCGAGGGCCGCCTGCTCGAGGCGCAGCGACTGGAACAGCGTACCAATTTCGACCTCGAGATGATCGCCGCGACCGGTAGCTGCGCGGGGATCGAGAATTACAGCCGCTTCCTGACCGGCCGCCTGCCCGGCGAGCCGCCGCCGACGCTGTTCGAATATCTGCCCGACAACGCCCTGCTCTTCGTCGACGAAAGTCACCAGACGATCCCGCAGATCGGCGCGATGTCGAAGGGCGACCATCGCCGCAAGATCACGCTGGCCGAATATGGCTTTCGCCTGCCGAGCTGCATCGACAACCGGCCGCTGCGGTTTGCCGAATGGGATGCGATGCGGCCGCAGACGGTCAGCGTTTCGGCGACCCCTGGCACGTGGGAGATGGACCGCACGCAAGGCGTCTTCGCCGAACAGGTGATCCGCCCGACCGGCCTGATCGACCCGCCGGTGATCATCCGTCCGGTCGAGGAACAGGTCGACGATCTGATCGCCGAGGCAAAAGCGACCGCCGCGAACGGTTATCGCACGCTGGTCACGACGCTGACCAAGCGCATGGCCGAGGACCTGACCGAGTTTCTTCACGAAGCCGGTCTGAAAGTCCGTTACATGCATTCCGACGTCGAGACGCTGGAGCGCATCGAGATTATTCGCGACCTGCGCCTTGGCGTGTTCGACGTTCTTGTCGGTATCAACCTGCTTCGCGAAGGGCTCGACATTCCCGAATGCGGCCTGGTCGCGATCCTGGACGCCGACAAGGAAGGCTTCCTGCGCAGCGAGACCAGCCTGGTTCAGACGATCGGACGCGCCGCGCGCAACGTCGACGGACGCGTAATCCTGTACGCCGATCGCATCACCGGCAGCATGGAACGCGCGATGCGCGAAACCGACCGCCGCCGCGAAAAGCAGGAAGCCTATAACGTCGAACACGGCATCACACCGACGACGATCAAGCGCAATATCGGCGACATCATCGCACATGTCGCGTCGAAGGATCAGGTCACCATCAGCCTGGGCGACGACAAGCCCGACCATATGGTCGGCCACAACCTGCGCGCCTATATCGCCGACCTGGAAAAGAAGATGCGCGACGCCGCCGCCGACCTGGAGTTCGAGGAAGCCGGCCGCCTGCGCGACGAAATCCGGCGACTGGAAGCCGACGAACTCGGCTTGCCTGCAGACGAACAGGTCGCACCGCGCGTCGGACGATCGAACGAAGGCAAGCCGGGCACGCGCAAGGGACGCTTCGGGAAGCAGAGCAAGACGAAGTGGGGGCGGTGAAGCTGCTCCAGTTCGGTTCAATCATCAGCTTGAGCCTCTAGCTGACGGCGGTAACGCGCCGCAAAATCGGGTGCCAGACGATCCTGCGAAAGGATTCGCACCCAGTGACTGACCGAATTGACGATTCCCCGAATGTCCTGTATAGAGGACAATCATTCGTTCTCGAACAGTCGATCGATTTCGACCGTTGGCTTCGGAGGTTGCGAGACCGCGCAGGTCAGCTTCGTATCCTCAAGCGGCTGGTCCGACTCTCAAACGGCCATTTCGGGGATTGCAAGGCAGTTGGCGGCGGCGTGCATGAATTGCGCATGTTTTTTGGCCCCGGCTACCGCGTGTATTTCCTGGAGCACGGGACCATAATGATCCTGCTCCTGGCTGGCGGCGACAAGGATAGTCAGCCAGCTGATATTATTCGGGCGAAAGCCCTGGCAGAGGAGTTTATCCGTGGGACTGAAGACGATCCCCTTTGACCCCGCCGATTATCTGTCTTCGGAAGCAGATGTCGTCGATTGGCTGAAAATCTGGATGCAGGATGGCTCGCCGGAGGAAATCGCAAAGGCCATCGGCGACATTGCGCGCTCGAAAGGCATGACCGAGATTGCACGCAAGACGGGGCTGGGGCGGCAAGCGCTTTACAATGCGCTTTCCGAACGGGGCAATCCGACTTTGGAAACGTTGATGGCAGTGCTCGACGCACTCGGCCTGCAACTCACCGTACAGCGCAAAGCGGCCTGAGCCCCTTCGACAAAGCGCAAGCTCGCCCCGACAAGCGGCCTTGCCGCCCCTTTCCCGCCCGCATAGGGTTCGCGCCTTCAACGGGGAGAAATATCCATGAAATCGGGTCTGTCGCTGATCGCGCTGGCGCTTGCCGTCGCCGCTCCTTCCGCCGCTTACGCGCAGGACGCGTCGAGCGAGAAGGCGAAGGTCGAAAAGACGTCCGATGTCGAACCGCAGGTCCGCACGACGAAGCTGTCCGGAACATTCGGCGGGCAGAAGATCAGCTATGCCGCGACGATCGGCGAGACGATCCTGAAGAACAAGGACGGCGTGCCCGAAGTCGCCGTCGTGACCACATCCTATATCAAGGAACCGCGCGACCCGAACCGTCCGGTGACCTTTCTGTTCAACGGCGGCCCGGGATCGGGCACGGTATGGCTGATGATGGGCGCGTTCGGACCGAAGCGCGTCGCGATCCCCAGCGATGCGCGCGACGACGGCGCCCCACCCTATCCGATCGTCGACAATCCCGACGCCCTGCTCGACGTCACCGACATCGTCTTCATCGATCCGCCGGGCACCGGCTTTTCGCACCTGATCGGCAAGGCCGACCCCAAGGATTATTATGGGGTCACGCAGGACGCGAAGCTGGTCGCCGAGGTCATCCGCCGCTGGCTGAACGACAATGGCCGCTGGAACAGCCCCAAATATCTGGGCGGCGAAAGCTATGGCACGACGCGGTCGGCCGCGGTCGCCAACCAGTTGATGAATGAGACGTACAACGATGTCGCGCTGAACGGGATCATCCTGATCTCGACCGTGCTCGACTTCGCGGCGGGCGCCGACACGCCGGGCAACGAGTTGTCGTACATCACCAACCTGCCCTCCATGGCCGCGACCGCGCTGTTCCACGGCAAGGCGAGCGGATCGTCGGTCGAGGCATTCGCCGAGGAAGCACGACAGTGGGCGATCGGCCCCTATGCGTCGGCGCTACTCAAGGGCCAGAAGCTGCAGGGCGAAGAGCGCGCCGCGATCCGCCGCGAGCTTGCCCGGTTTACCGGCCTGTCCGAAACCTATCTGGAGAACGCCGACCTGCGCGTAACGCCCAGCCGTTTCTACAAGGAACTGCTCCGCGACCGCGGCCTGACCGTCGGGCGCCTCGACAGCCGCTATACCGGCAAGGATTACGACAGTGCCGGCGAAGAGCCCGACAATGATCCGAGCTTCTATGGCATCGACGCGAGCTATACCGCGGCGATCAACAGCTGGACCCGTGACACGCTGGGTTTCAAGACCGACCGCGAGTATCAGTCGATCAGCGGCATCGGCGGCCAGTGGGACTGGCGGATCGGCGGGCGCGACACCAACGCCTATATGAACGTCACGCCCTATATCGGACAGGCTCTACGCGAGAACTCGGGCCTGCGCGTGTTCGTCGGCCAGGGCTATTACGACTTCGCGACGCCCTTTTTTGCTGCCGAATATGCGCTGTCGCGCACCGGCATTCCGCAGGATCGCATCGAGTATAAATATTATGGCGCGGGCCACATGATGTATATTCGTGACGAAGACCGCCACAAATTGTCGCAGGATATCCGGGCCTTCATTCGCGCGCGCTGACCGCTGCCGCCAACGCGCGGCAGCGGATGGACACGCGGGGCCGTCAGCGAAGGACGCCCTTCGCCTTCATCGCCCGCGCGTAGAAAAGCAGCGCAAGCAGGATGACCCAGATCGTGATGTTCACATAGAGCGGGACATCGCCAAGCAGCTTCTTCAACGTCTCGCCATTCTGGACGAGCTGGTAATAGGTCACGCCCGCAAGGCCGACGGCCGAGAGGAGGAACGCCATCACGGCATGGCGCGACCGGGCGAGCAGCAGGATCGAGCCGAGCAGCGATCCGAAGCCGCCGAGCGCCCAGCAGATGTTCGACCATGCGGGCGCCCCGAGCACGAAGGCCTTTTGCGCGTCGGTATATTGCGCGAGCCAGAATTCGCTGTGCATGTTGGTCAGCGTGAAATCGACCGCCGGGAATGCATTCCAAAGCAGCGACAGTCCGCCGACGAGCCACAGGTGCCACGGCGTTTTAACGGCATCGTTCATAATGCTCTCCCCCTCCAGAAAGATCAGGCGAAACTACCAGATTTTGCGGGCGTCATCAATGTGGTGATATATTCGCACAATACAGCAATGTTGTGACCCAAACAACCGAGGCTTGGCAAGAGGCGACGGGCAGGCGATAGGCGCGGCATGTGCGTCGTTGCCCTTGCCCGCCACGTCCATCCCGACTGGCCCCTGATCCTGATCGGCAATCGCGACGAATTCCACGCGCGCCCTGCGGCCGCGCTTGCGGCGTGGGAGGACGGCAGCGGCATTGTCGCGGGGCGCGACCTGCAGGCCGGCGGCACATGGCTTGGCGTCCACCAGCCGAGCGGCCGCGTCGTCGTGGTGACGAATGTTCGCGGCGCGGCGCCGGATCCGACAAAGGAATCGCGCGGGGCGCTGGTCGTCGACATGCTGCGCGGCGAGGGTCGGTTTGCGCATCCGACCGAGTCCGATCTCGACAGCTTCAATGCGTTCAACCTGTTCGCCGTCGAAGGTGAAGCGCGCCTTTTGACCAACCGGCCGCGATCGCAGATCGTAACGCTGGATGGCGGCGTCCACGCCTTGGCGAACGAACCCGTCGATCAACCCTGCCCGCGCGCCGAGCGGCTGCGCGTTGCGCTCGCCGCAACCGCCGAGGCGGGCGCGGATCCGGAGGGCCTGCTCGACACGCTGACCGCGGAAGGCGATCCGGCGCTTTTTCTGTTGGGCGACGTCTATGGCACCCGTGCCTCGACCTTAGTCGCTGTCGCAGCCGACGGCCGCGTCCATATGGTCGAGCGCAGATATGAAGCGGGCGGCCGTCCCATCGGAACGACCGCCCTGAATTTCCGGATCGGCTGAGCCGGGAAGACTTACTTCGGCGCGAGCACCATCAGCATCTGGCGACCTTCGGTACGCGGATGCGCCTCGACCTTCGCGATCTCGGCGGTCATTTCGGCGACTCGCTGCAGAACGTTCAGGCCAAGCTGGGTGTGGCTCATCTCGCGGCCACGGAAGCGCATGGTCATCTTGACCTTGTCGCCCTCACCCAGAAAGTCGAAGACCTTTTTCATCTTCACGTCGAAATCATGATCGTCGATATTCGGACGCATCTTGATCTCTTTGATTTCCTGCGTCTTCTGGCTCTTGCGCGCCAGGTTCGCCTTTTTCTGGGCTTCGTATTTGAACTTGCCCACGTCAAGGAACTTGCACACCGGCGGGTCGGCGTTCGGAGATACTTCGACCAGATCCAGTCCCACGGAGGCGGCCTGCTCGATCGCTTCGGCCGTCAGCATCACGCCCAGATTTTCGCCTTCCTCATCGATCACGCGGACCTTGGGGGAAGCGATGAATTCATTATATCGGGGGCCGTTCTTGGGCGGCAGTGGCGCCATCGAGCGGCGGGTCATGGGCGGTGGTATAGCTGTATCTCCTGGTCGTTTATGCAAGGCGCGCGGCGTCGACGCCATAGACGCGCTTGATGCCCATATAGTGAACGCGCGCGCGTCGTAAAGGCTGCCTGTGGCACAAAGCTGACGCTTTTCGACGCCCTGTGGCGGTTATGCCACTACCACTTCGTCGGCGCGGGATCGATTACGCGAAAGCCGCCGGCGCCGATCTCGCTGACTTCGAGCGCGCGAATCGCGATACCGCGGTTGTTGAAACGGAAAATACCGTCGATCCCGCCGAACCCGTCTTCGGCCAGCAGGCGCGCCGCGGGGAAGTTCGTCCCCGGCTTCCACTCGCGCGCGATACGCACCGTCAGCAGCACCGAGTCGTAGCCCAGGCTGGCCAGGCGATAGGGCGCCTTGCCGAAGCGGGCGCGATATTGGGTGGCGAGTTGGCCATAGAGATTGTCCGACACGCTGGCGAACCACGACCCGCGCATCGCCGCGTTGCTGCCCAGCGATGCTTCGGTGTTCCAAAGTTCGGTGCCGAGAATCTGTTTGTTGCCGGTGCCCTTGATCACCGGAACCGCGCGAATCGCATTGCCGCCCGAATCCGCGATCAGGACCGCGTCCATCGCGCCCGCATTGGCGAGACGCCGCGCCGCGCCCGTCAGCGCGGTCGCACTGCGGTCATAGGTCTCGACCGCGACAAGCGTTCCGCCGGCCGCCGTCACCGCCGAACGGAAGGCAGCGACCGACCGGTCGCCGTAGACGGTCTTGGGCACGAGAGCGCCGAAGCGCTGGTGCCCCTTGGCGCGGGAATAGGAGACGACGCGCTCGACCGACTGGCCCGGGACAAACCCCATGATGAAGACGCCATTGCCGGCGACGCCGCTGTCGTTCGAGAAACTGAGGACCGGCACCTTCGCCTCGCGCGCGATCGGCGCGACGGCGGTCACATCCTCACTGAGCAACGGGCCGAGAATCAGCTTGTTGCCGTCCGCAACCGCCTGCCGCGCCGCGGCGGCAGCGCCGAGCGCGGTGTCATAGGTTGTGATGCGCACCTTTTCGGTACGCGAGTCGAGCAACGCCATCGTCGTCGCATTGGCGATCGCCATGCCGACATCGGCGTTGGGACCGGTTTGCGGAACGAGCAGCGCGACGCGGTGGCGATCGGTGTCGGTGGGCAGGCCCGGACCGACATTATCGGTCGGTTTTTCGGGTGGTGGCGGAGCGGCGGGGCCATTCGCCTTGGGCACCATCTGGCACGCCGCCAGCAACCCGCCGAGGGCCAGCGTCGCGGCACCGCGCAGCATTCGACGCCTGGACGACGCATTCGCTTGGCGCTCGGCAGCAGTTTCTGCCATTTTCGGCTCCATGCCGGATTCGACCATCACAAAATCTCCCTTACCCGGACTCTATATCGTCGCGACGCCCATCGGCAACCTCGGCGACGTCAGCGCAAGAGCAGCGGCCACACTTGCCGCCGCCGACGTGATCGCCGCGGAGGATACCCGCGTGACCGCGAAGCTGCTGTCGCATCTGGGCTTGCGCGTTCCGATGACCCCCTATCATGATCATAGCGACGAACGCACCCGCGCCGCTCTGGTTGCGCGCATGGAGGGCGAAGTTGTCGTTTTGGTGTCAGACGCCGGCACGCCGCTGATCTCCGACCCCGGTTACAAGCTGGTGCGCGATGCCCGCGCGGCTGGGCGCCACGTCACCACCCTGCCCGGCCCCTGCGCCGCGATCGCCGCGATCACCCTGTCGGGCCTGCCGAGCGATCGGTTCCTCTTCGCGGGCTTCCTGCCCAACAAGGCGAAGGCGCGCGCCGATACCCTCGCCGAATTTGCGGGGCTGCGCGCGACGCTGGTCTTTTATGAAAGCGGCCCGCGACTCTCGGCGGCGCTAAGCGCACTCGCCGACGGGCTGGGCGACCGCGAGGCAGCGGTCGCGCGCGAGATCAGCAAATTATACGAAGAATGCGTGACGGGGACACTGAGCGAGCTTGCCCGGCGCTATGCCGATGCGCCGCCGAAGGGCGAAATCGTGATCATCGTAGGCCCGCCGGGCGAGACCATGGCCGAAGAAGCCGACGACGCGGCCGTCGACGCGGCCCTGCGCGCCGCAATGGCCGACAAACCTGTCGCGCAGGCCGCAAAGGCAGTCGCCAAGCGATATGGCCTCGACCGTCATGATGCTTATGCCCGCGCGCTCGCGCTGAAAGAGCAGGCTTGAACCGCGCCGCCGCCGAAGCCCGCGGGCGGAAAGCCGAACGGCGCGCCGCATGGTGGCTGCGGCTTCACGGCTGGCGCATCCTCGGCGAAAGACTGCGCGTTTCCGCCGGCGAAGTCGACCTGGTCGCGCGGCGCGGCAAGACGCTTGCCTTCATCGAGGTGAAGTGGCGCGACCGCGCCGAAGACCTCGACCTGGCGATCGACGCGTGGCGCCTGCGGCGGGTCGTGGCCGCGGCGGAAATGCTCGTCCCGCGCTTCGCCAGACCGACCGACGACATCCGGATCGACGTGATGCTCCTTGCGCCGAAGCGATTGCCTCGCCATCTGGTCCACGTCTGGCAAAATCTGGAGTAGTCGATGACCCTGCGTGCAGCCGTGCAAATGGACCCGATGGACGGGATCAACATCAATGGCGACAGCAGTTTCCATCTGATCCTGAAAGCGCTCGACCGCGGTTATGAGCTGTATCATTACGACGTGCGCGGCCTGACGTGGGAAGCGGGACGACTGACGACCAAGGCACATCGCCTGACCGAGGCGAAGCGCGAGGCCGGCGACCATTACCGCTTCGGCGATCTCGTCACGATCGACCTCGGCCGTGATGTCGATGTCGTGCTGATGCGGCAGGACCCGCCCTTTGATCTGGGTTACCTGACCGGTACCTGGCTGCTCGAACGGATCGCCGCCGAGACGCTGGTGGTGAACGACCCCGTGTCGGTCCGCAACGCGCCCGAAAAGGTGTTCGTGCTCGACTTTCCCGAATTCATGCCGCCCACGATGGTCACGCGCGACCTGGACGCGGTGAAGGATTTTCAGGCGCGCTATGGCGCGGTGGTCATCAAGCCGCTGCATGGCAACGGCGGCAAGGCGGTGTTCCGCGTCGACGCCGATGGCAGCAATCTGGGCGCGCTCGTCGAGCTGTTCGGACAGGTCTGGCCCGAACCGTTCATGGTGCAGCAGTTCCTGCCCAGCGTCAGCCAGGGCGACAAGCGCATCGTGCTGATCGACGGTGAGGTTGCAGGCGCGATCAACCGCAAGCCCGGCGAGGGCGAATTCCGGTCGAACCTTGCGGTCGGCGGCTATGCCGAACGCGCCGACCTGACGCCGCGCGAGCGCGAGATTTGCGCCGTTCTGGGTCCGCGTTTGAAAGAACGCGGCCTGCTGTTCGTCGGGATTGACGTCATCGGCGGCGAGTGGCTGACCGAAATCAACGTCACGTCGCCGACCGGAATCGTCGCGATCGACCGTTTCAACAACAGCGATACGGCAGGAATGATCTGGGATGCGATAAGCCGCCGGATCGGCTGATGCCCGGCCCGCGTTTCCTTTTGCCATGACCGACTTCATTCTCGATCTGATCCAGGGCTGGGGCTATCTCGGCATTTTCGTGCTGATGTTCCTCGAGAATGTCTTTCCGCCGATCCCGTCCGAAGTGATCATGGGCCTGGGCGGCATCGCGGTCGCGCAGGGCCGCTTCGATTTCTGGACGCTCATCGCGGTCGCGGTGGCGGGTACGACCGCCGGCAATTGGGTCTGGTACGCGATCGGGCGCTGGATCGGTTATGAACGACTGAAGCCCTTCATCGACCGGCACGGGCGGTGGCTGACGCTCGATTGGGCAGAGGTCGAGCGGCTGCACGCGTGGTTCGTCAAATATGGTCCTGCGATCGTCTTCGTCGCGCGCTTCATGCCTGTCGCGCGAACGATGGTATCGCTTCCCGCCGGCATGGTTCGCATGAACCAGGCCAAGTTCCTGCTGTGGACCGCGGCGGGGTCGACGATCTGGATCGCCGCGCTCGCGGGCGCGGGGCATTGGTTCGGCAGCCAGTTCGCGAACCTCGATGCCTTCGTCGGACCGCTGGCGCTGGTGGCAATCGGATCGCTCGTGCTGATCTATCTCTGGCGCATCTTCACCTGGAAACCGAAAGCCTAAGCGCGCGGATGCGCGCTGCGGTAGATGTCGAGAAGGTGCGCCGCGTCGACCGCGGTGTAAACCTGGGTCGATGCAAGGCTAGCATGGCCCAGCAGTTCCTGCAGACTGCGCAAATCGGCGCCGCCCGCAAGCAGGTGCGTCGCAAAGCTGTGCCGCAACGCATGCGGTGTGGTGCGTTCGGGCAGGCCCAGCGCGCGCCGGGCGGAGCGAACGCTGGCGCGAACGACGCCTGGCGCAAGCGGGCCGCCCCGCGCGCCGAGAAAAAGCGGCGTGTCCTTTGCGATCGGCCAGGGGCAAGCCTCGACATAGCGCGACACCGCCGACGAGACGGCCGCCAGGACCGGAACGATGCGCGTCTTGTTCCGCTTGCCAGTCACGCGCAGCGTGTCGCCGAGCGGCAGCGCCGCACCGGTCAGGCTCAAGGCCTCGCCGATTCGCAGTCCCGCGCCATAGAGCAGCAACAGCAGCGCAAAATCGCGCGCGCCGCCCCATCCTTCGCGGGCATTATCCTCGACATCCTGCGCGAGTTGGAGCGCCTCGGCCGGAGCGACCGGGCGCGGTAAGCCCTTCTTGACACGCGGGCCGCGCATCTGCGGCACGCTGGCGTTCGATCCGCCGACGAAGCGCAGGAAACCCCGGAGTGCGGAAAGTTCGCGCGCCGCGGAGGCATTGCCCAGCCCCTCGGCGCGGCGGTCGGCGAGATAGGAACGCAGGTCGTTGGGGGTCAGGCCCTTGAGCATCCGCGCATCGACCGCGCCGCCACGATGATGCGAGAGAAAGGCACAGAAGCGTTCGGCGGTCGCGATATAGGCGCGGCGCGTATGCTCCGACCGGCGCTTTTCATGCGCCAGATGGGCGTCCCATTCGCGGATGATGCCGTCGGTCAAATCTGCCTCGCTTCAGGCCAAGCCTAGCCCGTCCGCACGACTTCGGAAAGGATCGAGTCGAGGAGGAGGATACCGTCGTCGGTCACCGCAAGCCGTTCGTCGTTCTGCACGATCAACCCCTGCCCTGCGAGCCGCGCCAAGGCATCGGCGTCGACGAACGCATCACGCGCCAGCCCGCTCCGTGTTTCGATGCGCGCAAGATCGATGCCTTCGGTCAGGCGGAGCCCCATGAGCATCGCCTCGGTCGCGCGCTCGTGAGTCGGCAAATCACTCTCGACCTTCAGCCCGTGACCGTTCCGCGTGACCGCCGCGACGAAATTCTCTGGCTTCTTGTGCCGTTCGGTCGCCTGCGAAAGCCGGCGCCCATGTGCGCCGGGGCCGACGCCGGCATAATCACCATAGCGCCAATAAGTCAGATTGTGCCGACTCTCCTCGCCCGGCCGGGCATGGTTCGATACTTCATAGCGGGGCAGACCCGCCGCGCGCGTGATTGCCTGCGTCGCGTCGAACAGGTCGGCGGCCGTGTCGCCGTCGGGAATGACGAGATCGCCCTTCGCCGCGAGCGTCGCGAACCGCGTGCCGGGTTCGATCGTGAGCTGGTACAGCGACAGATGGCCGGTACCGAAGGCGAGCGCTTCGCTCAGTTCGGCTTCCCACGCGGCGAGTGACTGGCCGGGGCGCGCATAGATCAGGTCGAAGCTGACGCGCGAGAAATGCTCCTGCGCCGCCGCGATCGCGCGCCGCGCCTCGTCGCCGCTGTGCGCGCGGCCCAGAAATTCCAGGATTTGCGGATCGAAGCTCTGGACGCCGATCGACACGCGATTGACGCCGGCACTTGCCAGCGCAGCGAAATTCGCGACTTCGACCGAATTGGGGTTCGCCTCGAGCGTGATCTCGCAGTCGCTCGTCAGCCCCCAGGCTTCATCCGCCGCCGCGATCACCGCCGCGACGGTTTGGGGCGGCATCAGGCTGGGCGTACCGCCGCCGAAGAAGATCGACGATACCGGACGCCCCGGCAGCAAGGCGGCCTCATGCCGCAGGTCGGCGAGCAGGGCCCCACGCCACACGTCCTGGTCGACGCTCTCGCGCACATGGCTGTTGAAGTCGCAATAGGGGCATTTGCTGACGCAAAATGGCCAATGGACATAAAGGGCGAGCGGTTCGGCCATGCGGCGCTGCCTAAAATGCTCCCGCGACCAGCTTGGCAAACGCGTCGGCACGGTGGCTGATCGCATGCTTCTCTGCCGGGTCTATTTCCGCGAAAGTCAGGCTGTTGCCGGCCAGAACGAACACCGGATCATAACCGAAGCCAAGCGTCCCGCGCGGCGGCCAGGTCAGACTGCCTTCCGCCTTGCCTTCGAACACCTCGGCATGGCCGTCGGGCCAGGCGATCGCGAGCGTACAGACGAAGCGCGCGCTGCGGTCGACCTCGGGCCCCTGTTCGGCGAGCAGGCCCTCGACCTTGCCCATCGCCATGTACCAGTCACGGCCCTTCTCGCCCTCGAACCATTGCCGCTCGGCCCAGTCGGCAGTGTAGACGCCCGGACGTCCGCCAAGCGCCGCGACCTCCAGCCCGCTGTCGTCCGCGAGTGCCGGCAAGCCCGATGCCGAAGCGCTCGCATGCGCCTTCAGCAGCGCATTTTCGACGAAGGTCGTCCCCGTCTCCTTGGGCTCGGGCAGACCAAGGTCGCCCGCCGACACGGGCTCGATCCCGAAGGGTTCGAGCAAAGCGCGGATTTCGCGTACCTTGCCCGCATTGTGGCTCGCGATCACGAGCTTGCCGGGGGCGAGCTTTCGCGTCACCTCAGCGGCCCACCGCTTTCGCCTGCGCCGCGAAAATCTCTCCGCAGCCGATTCGCGCGAGACGCAGCAGGCGCAGCAGGCCTTCCTCATCATACGTCGCGCCCTCGGCACTGGCCTGCACTTCGACGATCTGGCCGCGACCGGTCAGAACGAAATTGCCGTCGGCCTCCGCGACCGAATCCTCATCATAATCGAGATCGAGAACCGGCGTGCCCTTGTAGATACCGCACGAAATCGCGGCGACGCTGTCCTGGATCGGATCCTCGGCCAGTGCCTTGCTAGCAAGCAGCTTGTCGACCGCGAGACGCAGCGCGACCCATGCGCCGCTGATCGAAGCGGTACGCGTACCGCCGTCGGCCTGGATCACGTCGCAGTCGATGACGATCTGACGCTCGCCGAGCTTCGCCATATCGACGACGGCGCGCAAACTGCGTCCGATAAGCCGCTGGATTTCCTGCGTCCGTCCCGACTGCTTGCCCTTCGCCGCCTCACGGCTGCCGCGCGTATGCGTCGCACGGGGGAGCATGCCATATTCGGCGGTGACCCAGCCCTGCCCCTTGCCGCGAAGGAAGGGCGGCACCTTTTCTTCAACGCTGGCGGTCACCAGCACCTTCGTATTACCGAAGGAGACGAGGACGCTGCCTTCCGCATGAATGGTGAATTCGGTTTCGATGCCGATGAGGCGCATCTGATCGGGCGCGCGGCCGGAGGGGCGCATAGACAGTCCTTTCGTTAGGTGATTGCCGTCGCCCTTAGGCGGCTGCCCTCAACCGCTCAAGCGCATACGGAAGAAATCGAGGATTTCGTCGCGCGCAGCGCGCGTCGGCTGACCTTCCTCGTCGATCAGGTGAAGCGTGACGACGCTGTGCGGGTTCTTCATCGGGCTGTCGGGGTTTGCCGCCTCGTCGGGCAGGACGCGCCCGACAAAACGGTCGCCCAGCGCCGCTTCATAGGCGGCAAAGCGCGCGGCCTTGCAGAATTTGTCGCCCTCGAAGCGATAGGCGAGCACGGTGAGATCCTCGGCCTTCATCCGTGCCTTGACCGCGGCGAGTTCGTCGGGGTGGATGTGCATTCCCGCCGGATCGTTGATCGGCAGCGAGGGCTGCGAAAGCACGGGCGCGAGCACCGCGGGCTCCAACATCATCGACAGCGCGAAATTGCCCGTGAAGCACATGCCGATCGCACCGACGCCCTTGCCGCCGCATTCCTGATGCGCAAGCGCGGCGAGCGCGCGCAGCCACTGCGTCGCGGGCGAGCTTTCATTGGCCTGAAACGCGCGGAACTGACGGCTGATGCAGCCGCCGATCATCGTGAACAGCGCGCCCGGCATGCGCGGCACCGCGCCGTCCTTGCCGAAGATATGCGGCATATAGACGGTGAAACCCGCATCGCGGACCCATCGCGCAAAGCGTGCGACATGCGGACTGATGCCGGGCATCTCGGTCATCACGATCACCGCGGGGCCACTGCCCATCTGGTAGACGCGGTGCGTGCGGCCGAGCAGGACGATATCGCGATGCTCGAAATCGTCGAGCGGGTCGTCGCGGTTGAGCGGTCGGTCGGTCATGCTCTTCTCCCCCGATGGTGCAGGCTAGCGGCGGGATACGGCGTGTCAAACCCTCTCCCGCCGGCGATTGGGGGTTCTTGCGCTTGCCCCATCCCCTCCCCGTCCCTAAATCCTCTCTCATGACGACCCCGCCGATCACCGAACTGACCACGCGCGCGCGCGACGTGTTCCGGCTTGTCGTCGATGCCTATCTCGAAACCGGGCAGCCGGTCGGATCACGCACGCTGTCGAAGTTCGCGGCACTGAACCTGTCCCCCGCATCGATCCGCAACGTCATGCAGGACCTGGAGGAATTCGGCCTGCTCAGCAGCCCGCATACCAGCGCGGGGCGCATGCCGACCGAGCAGGGCCTGCGCCTGTTCGTCGACGGCATGATGCAGGTCGCCGAACCCAGCGCCGAGGACCGCGCGCAGATCGAGGCGAGCCTAGTCGAAGGCGGCCCGATCGAAAGCGCGCTCGCACAGGCGACCGCCGCGCTGTCCGGCCTGTCGGCGTGTGCCGGATTGGTCCTGGTGCCCAAGCATGAGCGCGTGCTGAAGCAGCTCGCGTTCGTCCCCATGTCGGGAACGCAGGCGCTCGTCGTGCTGGTCGCCGGCGACGGGACGGTCGAAAATCGCGTGATCGACGTGCCGGCGGGCCTTAACCCCTCGGCGCTGGTCGAGGCGGGGAATTATATCAGCGCCATGCTGGGCGGCCTGACCCTGTCGGAGGCCATGGCGCGCGTACGGCGCGAGATCGAGGCCGAACGGATCGCGATCGATCGCGCCGCGGCCGACCTGGTATCGCGCGGGCTTGCGATCTGGTCTTCGGACGGCGCGGATCGGCCCGTGCTGATCGTGCGCGGCCAGGCGAATCTGCTGGACGAGAGCGCGGTCGGCGACCTCGACCGCGTGCGCCAGTTGCTCGACGAGCTCGAAACCAAGCAGGAAATCGCCGGGTTGCTCGACAGCGCGCGCGAAGGCAGCGCGACCCGGATTTTCATCGGATCGGAAAATAAATTATTCTCGCTTTCGGGCTCGTCCGTGATAGCGGCGCCCTATCGAGGATCGGACGGCCGCGTGGTCGGCGTCGTCGGCGTGATCGGCCCGACGCGCTTGAACTATGCCCGGATCGTACCCATGGTGGATTTCACCGCACAATCGCTTTCAAGACTGATACGATAAGGCTCATGACGAACATTGAAAATGACACGCCCGTCGACGACGGCGCGACCGAAGACACCGAAACCGTGGCGACCGAAACGCAGGACGAAACGGCGAGACTCGTCGAGCAGCTCGCCGCCGTGCAGCAGGATCTTCTGTACGCCCGCGCCGAGACGCAGAACGTCCGCCGCCGCGCCGAAAAGGAGGTCGCCGACGCGCACGCCTATGCGTCGACCAAATTTGCGCGCGACATATTGTCGGTCGCCGACAATCTTGGCCGCGCGCTCGCCGCGCTGACGGCCGAGCAGCGCGAGGATGCAGCGATCAAGCCGCTGATCACCGGCCTGGAAGCGACCGAGCGCGAACTGCTGAGCGTGTTCGAACGCAACGGCATCACGCGCATCGCGGCGATCGGCCTGCCGCTCGACCCGAACCAGCATCAGGCCATGCTCGAAATCCCGAGCGACAAGGCGCCCGGCACGATCGTGCAGGAAATGCAGGCCGGTTATATGATGAAGGACCGGCTGCTGCGTCCCGCAATGGTGGGCGTGGCGAAGAAGGCGGACTGATCCGCCCCATTGGCATCGAGACAAAAAGAAACCCCGGCTTTCGCCGGGGTTTTTTGTTGGATCAGGCGGCCTTACGCAACTTCGCCAGTTTCTTCAGCACCATCTCGCGCTTCAATCGCGACAGATGGTCGATGAAGAGGATGCCCTCCAGATGGTCATGCTCGTGCTGGATGCACGTCGCCATCAGGCCGGTCATGCGTTCCTGATGAGGCTTGCCGTCCTCGTCCTGCCAGTCGACGGTGACTTCAGCGGGGCGCGTCACATCGGCATATTGCTCGGGAACCGACAGGCAGCCCTCCTGATAGATGCTATGCTCCTCGCTCTCGTCCGAAAAGACGGGATTGATGAAGACGCGCGGCGTACGGATGACCCGCTTGCCCTCTTCATCCTCGGGATCGGGTTCCTGCAGATCGATGACGAGGATGCGCTTCGGCACCCCGACCTGGATCGCGGCAAGCCCGATGCCGGGCGCGTCGTACATCGTCTCGAACATGTCGGCGACCAGCGTCTTCAGCTCGGCGTCGAAGGTCTCGACGGGCTTGGAAATGACGCGCAGCCGGGGATCGGGGGTCTCTATAATGGGTAGAATGGCCATGAGTGCGATTTAGGTAGGCTAAGCCCCCGGGTCAATGATCGGAACGCCGCCCGAATTCGACCAGCACCGCGAGCCCCATGGTGGGGAGCGCGAACAACGCCCAGGTCATTGCGACCAACATATAAAGATCGCCCGTGTAGCCGGGATTCGCGAACTCACCCTGCGGATTATGATCAAGCGCCATATTCCCAACCGCGAAAGCCGGGATAGCGGCAAACAGGGCGCAAACGAGAATTTGCGCGCCCAGCCTCATCCCACCGGCCGCCGCGCCCTCAGCGCCTGCGCCAGCGTCCCCTCATCGAGATAATCGAGCTCGCCACCCACCGGCAGGCCGTGCGCGAGCTGCGTCAGCCGGACCGGATAGCCCTCCAGCCGCTCGGCAAGATAGTGCGCGGTCGTCTGGCCCTCCAGCGTCGCGTTCATCGCCAGCACGACCTCGTCGATCCCGCCCGCCGCGACGCGCGCGACGAGGGCGTCGATGCTGAGGTCCTGGGGGCGCACCCCCTCCAGCGCCGACAGCCGGCCACCCAGCACATGATATTTGCCGGGGAACAGCCGCGATTTGTCGAGCGCCCAAAGGTCGGAGACTTCTTCGACGACGCACAGGCTTCGCGCATCGCGGCGCGGATCGGAGCAGATCGCGCATGGATCCTGCGTGTCGACATTGCCGCAAGTGCCGCAGGTGACGAGCCGTTCGGAGACGGTCTGGAGCGCCGCGAGAAGCGGCGCAAAACTGCTCTCGCGCTTCTTCATCAGGTGCAACACGGCGCGCCTCGCCGAACGTGGGCCGAGACCCGGCAAGCGGGCGAGTTGCTGGACGAGCGCTTCAATCTCTTGCGATGCCATGACGGATGGTCTTAAGCGGCGCGCGAGAAATGACAATGCGCATCGCCTTCATGGGAACGCCGCCCTTTGCGGTGCCGACACTCGCCGCGCTGCATGCGGCGGGGCACGAGATCGTGGCCGTCTATACGCAGCCGCCGCGCCCGGCGCAGCGCGGGAAGAAGCTGCAGCAGAGCGCGGTGCACGTCTGGGCCGACGAACATGGCCTGCCCGTCCGCACGCCGAAGAGCCTGAAAGGCGCGGAGGCACAGGCGGATTTTGCCGCACTGGACCTGGATGTCGCGGTGGTCGCGGCCTACGGCCTGATCCTGCCGCAGGCCGTACTCGATGCGCCGCGCGAGGGCTGCCTCAACGTCCATGGCTCGGTCCTGCCGCGCTGGCGCGGCGCGGCGCCGGTGCAACGCGCGATACTCGCGGGCGATGCGGAGACCGGTGTGACGATCATGCAGATGGACGCGGGACTCGACACCGGCGGCATGCGCCTGATCGAAACGACCGCGGCGGCGAGCAAGACCGCGGGCATGTTGACAGACGAACTCGCCGAAATGGGCGCGCTGATGATGGTGAAGGTGCTGAGCGACCTTCATGCCTTTCCGCCGACGCCGCAGCCCGAGGAAGGCGTCACCTACGCGGCGAAGATCGACAAGAGCGAAGCGCGTCTCGATTTCCTGACCGGCGCTGTGCAGGTCGAACGACAGGTGCGCGCTTTCAATCCGATGCCCGGCGCGTTTTTCGAACTCGACGGCGAGCGGTACAAGATTTTGGCGGCCGCCACCGTGCATCCGGCGGAGACGGTCGCGGGCGCCGCGCCAGGCCTGACGCTGGACGATGCGCTCACGATCGCCTGTAATCCTGGCGCGATCCGTGCGACGCGCGTGCAACGCGCGGGCAAGCCGGCGATGGACGCTGCCGAACTGCTCCGCGGGCGCGCGATCCCCAGGGGCACGCGGCTGGCATGACAAGATTTGCCCTCACGATCGAATTCGACGGTCGCCCCTTCATGGGATGGCAACGCCAAAGCCATGGTCCGAGCGTCCAGCAAGCGCTGGAAGAAGCCGTCACGCGGATCACCGGCGAGGAAACCGCGGTGCATGGCGCGGGCCGCACCGATGCGGGGGTTCACGCCATCGCGATGCGCGCGCATGTCGACATCGAAAAGGTGATCCAGCCCTTCCGGTTGATGGAGGCCCTGAACGCGCAGCTTCGCCCTGCCCCGGTCGCGATACTCGCCTGCACCGAGGTCGCCGATGATTGGCACGCGCGCTTTTCCTGCATCGGGCGCGCCTATGAATATCGGATCGTCAATCGCCGCGCGCCGCTGACCTGGGACAAGGGACTGTCGTGGCAGTTCGCCAAGCCGCTCGATGCCGAGGCGATGCACGGCGCTGCGCAGGCACTCGTCGGCAATCATGATTTCACCACCTTTCGATCGGTGCACTGCCAGGCGGAAAGCGCGGTCAAGACGCTCGACCGGATCAGCGTCAGCCGGCACGGCGAAGAAATCATCATCGAGACCGCGGCGCGCAGCTTCCTGCACCATCAGGTGCGATCGATGGTCGGGTGCCTGTCGATGGTCGGCGAAGGGAAATGGTCGGCGCGCGACCTGAAGGCGGCGCTCGACGCCGCCGATCGCACCGCGCTGGGACTCAATGCTCCGCCCGACGGGCTCTATTTCGTCGAGGCGAGATATCCGATGTAGAATTTGCCTATCGTCGTCCCCTCCGGATCAAGTCCGGGGCGCCGATAGTTGATGGGGCATTCCCAACGAAAAAGGGCGGCCCCGCAGGACCGCCCTCTTCACTTCATCGGGAAAGGCCGGCTTAAACCGCCTTCTCCAGATAATATTTCGGCGCATGCTCGTTCAGGATCTGAAGGATTTTCGCCTGCGCGGTCTTTTCGTCGCTTTCTTCCATCGCGCCCAGTTCGCGCGCGAGGCGGCTCGATGCCGCTTCAAAGATCTGACGTTCCGAATAGCTCTGCTCGGGCTGATCGTCGGCGCGGAACAGGTCGCGGGTCACTTCGGCGATCGACACGAGGTCGCCCGAATTGATCTTGGCTTCATATTCCTGCGCACGGCGCGACCACATGGTGCGCTTTACCTTCGGCTTGGTGGTCAGAACCTGGAGCGCTTCCTTCAGCGTCTTGTCCGACGACAGCTTGCGCATGCCGACGCCTTCGGCCTTGTTGGTCGGAACGCGAAGCGTCATCTTTTCCTTTTCGAAGCGCAGCACATAAAGTTCCAGCTGCATCCCGGCGATTTCAGATTTTTGAAGCTCGATGACGCGCCCCACGCCATGCTTCGGATAAACGACATAATCACCAACTTCGAACAAGAGCGTGCTTGCAGACATGCAAATTCCTTTCTTGGCCTTGTCAGTGAACAGGAAAGCGCAAAAAGCCGGGTGCATCCTGCCCTCATGAAAGGGGGATCGGCGATTTCGGGCGGCGCTAGCCAGTCAGAGTGACAAGGGATATGGCTCCATCAGGACGCCCTCAGTCTCCTTGCGCCCTATGGGCAGAGGCAAACTGTCGACGCGTTGATATTTATTATAACAGATTCGCAACAAAATTGCCACCCCTGCACGGAAATGCGTGGGTCGGCACCTTGACGGCTCATCAAGCCCGTTTCAGGTTGCAACGAAATCACAGATAGGGAGCGGTTATGCAGGATCAAGTCTGGTGGGTTACCGGGGCGTCATCGGGCATCGGCGCGGCGCTGGCACGCGAACTTTCGGCGCGCGGAGCACGCCTGATCCTGTCGGGCCGAAACGTCGCGGCGCTGGAGGAGGTCGCGAAGGATTGCGGCCCGGGCACGATGATCCTGCCGTTCGAGGCCACCGACTATGCCGTGCTTCCGACGCTGGTCGAGGAAGCGTGGAACTGGTGCGGCCGCATCGATGGTCTTGTCAACAATGCCGGGATCTCGCAGCGTAGCCTGGCCGTCGACACCGATTTTTCGGTCTATGAAAAGATCGTCGGTGTCGACCTGCTCGCCCCGATCGCCCTCACCCAGCAGCTTTTGCCGCGCATGATCGCAGCGGGCGGCGGACAGATCGTCGCCATTTCCAGCGTCGCCGGGATCGCCGGCATACCGCTGCGCAGCGCCTATTGCGCCGCCAAGCACGGGCTGATCGGCTATCACGACAGCGTTCGCGCCGAGAATGAGCATCTGGGGCTGAAGGTTCTGGTCGTGGAGCCGGGGTCGGTGCAGACCAACGTCAGCCGCAACGCGCTGAACGCCGATGGCAGCGTGCGAGGAGAGAGCGACAAGGCGATCGACAATGGCCTGCCGGCGGATGTCGCCGCGACGCGGATACTCGATGCCGTTGCAGCCGGAACCCGCGAGTTGGTCGTCGCCGAGGGCGTCGAAGCGGCAATTGCCGGGCTTCGGCGCAGCGACCCCGATGCCCTGTTCGACCAGATGAATGCAATGGTGCGGGCAGGCTATGCCGCGCAGATGAAGGCGAACAAATAGGCACTTCGCTACGCCTGGCTTGATCGGGCATTCATTCCAGCATTGGCATCCTGGGACCTGAGGCACGACCGGGATGACGACAGGAAGAAAAGAAAAGGCCCCGCCGGAACGATCCGGCGGGGCCTTTCTTTCACCCTGACGGGCGCGATGCCTACATCGCGTGGCTCGCCAGCGCCGCGAGCAGAAGCAGCGCGACGATGTTGGTGATCTTGATCATCGGGTTCACGGCAGGGCCGGCGGTGTCCTTATAGGGATCGCCGACCGTGTCACCCGTCACCGCGGCCTTGTGGGCTTCGCTGCCCTTGCCGCCATGATTGCCGTCCTCGATATACTTCTTGGCATTGTCCCATGCGCCGCCGCCCGAAGTCATCGAGAGCGCGACGAACAGGCCGCCGACGATCACGCCGAGCAGCAGGGCGCCGAGCGCGGCAAAGCCGTTCTCCTGACCCGCGACCGCCGTGATCACATAATAGACGACGATCGGCGCCAGCACCGGCAGCAGCGACGGGATGATCATCTCCTTGATCGCCGCCTTCGTCACCAGATCGACCGTGCGTGCATAGTCGGGCTTCGAGGTGCCCGCCATAATGCCAGGGTCGCCCGCAAACTGTTCGCGCACGTCCTTCACGACGTCACCGGCAGCACGGCCGACGGCGGTCATGCCCATCGCGCCGAACAGATACGGCAACAGGGCGCCGAGCAGCAGGCCGACGATGACATAGGGGTTTTCGAGGCTGAAATTGACCGTCAGGTTCGGGAAGAATTCCCGAAGATCGGTCGTGTAAGCCGCGAAGAGCACCAGCGCGGCGAGCCCCGCCGAACCGATCGCATAACCCTTGGTCACCGCCTTGGTCGTGTTGCCCACAGCATCGAGCAAGTCGGTCTTTTCACGGACCGAGTCGTCGAGGCCGGCCATTTCGGCGATACCGCCCGCATTGTCGGTCACCGGACCATAAGCGTCGAGAGCGACGACCATGCCGGCCAGCGCAAGCATAGCGGTTGCGGCATAGGCGATGCCGATGAGGCCCGCGAGTTGGTGAGCGATGATGATGCCGGCGACGATGACGAGCGTCGGCAGCGCGGTGGATTCAAGGCTGATGGCAAGACCCTGGATCACGTTCGTGCCGTGGCCCGTTTCCGAAGCCTTGGCGATCGAACGCACCGGACGATAGTTGGTGCCGGTATAATATTCGGTGATCCAGATGATCAGGCCGGTGATGACCAGACCGAGCAGCGAGCAGTAGAAGAGCGCGCGGCCGTTGAAATCGGTGCCCGCGATGTTGGTTTCCATCCCGCCAAGCGCGTGCTGGGTCGAGAACCAGATCGCCGGAACCGCAAGTATGGCCGAGACGAGGAAGCCCTTGTACATCGCACCCATCACATTGTTCGACCCGCCAAGGCGGACGAAATAGGTGCCGATGATCGAGGTGATGATGCAGACGCCGCCGATCAGCAGCGGCAGCGCCATCAGGCCCGGAAGCAGATCGCCCGCGCTCTTCAGCAGCAAAGCGGTCAACACCATCGTGGCGCCAACCGTCACGACATAGGTTTCGAAAAGGTCGGCCGCCATACCGGCGCAGTCGCCGACATTGTCGCCGACGTTGTCGGCGATCACGGCGGGGTTGCGCGGATCGTCCTCGGGGATTCCGGCCTCGACCTTGCCGACGAGGTCGGCGCCGACGTCGGCGGCCTTGGTGAAGATACCACCGCCGAGACGCGCGAAGATCGAAATCAGCGAAGCGCCGAACGCAAGGGCGACGAGGCCGTCGACGACCGTGCGGTCTTCACCGCCGACCGTCTTGCCCATCTGCGTCGTGAGCACCCAATAGAAGACGGAGATCGCGAGCAACGCCAGGCCCGCGACGAGCAGGCCGGTGATCGCGCCGGCGCGGAACGCCAGCGTCAGACCTGCCTGCAGCCCCTTCTGGGCGGCAGCCGCGGTGCGCACGTTCGAGCGGACGGAAATGTTCATGCCGATGAAGCCGGCGACGCCGGACAGAACGGCGCCGATGACGAAGCCCGTTGCGGAGATCGGGCCAAGCGCCCACGCGACGACTACCGCGACGACGACACCGACGATGGCGATCGTCGTATATTGGCGCTTGAGATAGGCTTGCGCGCCCTCCTGAATGGCGGCGGCGATTTCCTGCATTTTCTCATTACCCGCCGGTGCACCGAGCACCTGCCGCGAGGTAATGAACCCATAGAGCACGGCCAAAAGGCCGCACGCTATCGCGATCAAAACCGGATTCATGCGTGTCTATTCCTTCCCCATGAGAAGGGCGAACGCAGAGATAGCAGTCGAACGTCCGACTTATTGATGCCGGTTCGCTCTCTCCCCTGATGCGACCGCCCCAAATTTGGACGCCGAGTTATGGGAAGAAAGAAAGCCGAGGGCAAGCCTGCTAATTTGGCAGTTTTCCATGCTTTCGCGCGCTAGTGCGTGAAACCCAGACGATCCGGCAGTGCAATCCGCTGCGCACTGTGAACCAACGTGATTCCTGCGCCGACTCCTGCGTAGCCGACAGGCGTGACCGCGATTCCCGCCGTCGCTCCCAGTTCGCGAACGGCCTGTGCGGCGTCGGGATCGGCCGCGAAGAGCAGTTGATAGTCATCGCCGGCGGTCGCCGCGGCAAGGCGCGTGTCGAGCACGTCGGGACGCACCGCGAGCAAGGCGGCCGACAGCGGCACCGCCTCCATCATCAGCGTGACCGCGCAGCCGCTCGCCGCCGCCATGCGCTCCGCGTCGATCAGCAGGCCGTCCGACACATCCATCATCGCATGGACATGCGGCGCGATGGCCGGGCCGAAATCGGTCAGCGGCTGCGGACGCCGATAGGCGGCGAGACAGGTCTCGTTCGCATCGACCTCCCCCAAGCGCATCGCCAGCCCGACCCCGGCATTGCCGATCGTCCCGGTGACCCATAGCTGGTCGCCGGGCCGCATGCCGCTGCGCGCAGGCGCACCCGTCGCGGGCGCCCTGCCGATCGCGGTCAGCCCGAAGCTGCGCGGCGCACCGGCGGGCATTCCGACGGTATCGCCGCCGAGCAGGATGGTATCATAGCGGCGCAGAACCTCGTCGAGCCCCTGGGCAAAGGCTTCATCCCATTCGCTATCACCGGTCAGGCTGTACCCCAGCAGCACGCCGATGGGGACGGCGCCCTTTGCCGCAAGGTCGGACAGGTTCACCGCAACCAGCTTCCACGCCACGTCCTGCGGGCGTTCGTCGGGCAGGAAGTGAATGCCCTCGACGATCATGTCGTGCGTGAGGACCAGGTCGCCGAGCACCGCCGCATCGTCGGCCAGCCCGCGCGCGGCGGGGTCGGTGGCGATGGTTCGCAGTCGGGCGATGAAGTCGGCCTCGCTCATGGCGTCCGAATAGCGGAAATTATCGGTATCCGACAATCGCGGTCGACGACAATCAATGCATTGCGACAAAATGTCCGACACACGACCAATGGAAGAACGATTACGCGGCCCCTCCACCATCCGCTTCGCGGACGCGCCCCCCTTCCCATCGCTACTCGACGGGGAGGATTTCGGCTTACTTGCGCACGTCCTTGCCGATCGCGTCGAGCAGGCCGTTCGCGAAGCCCGCCTCGCGCGCGTCGAAAAAGGCCTTGGCGACATCGACATATTCGCTGACCACCGCGCCGACCGGCACGTCGCCGCGCGCGAGCAGTTCATAGGCGCCGGCGCGCAGGATCGCCTTCATCGTGCGGTCGAGCCGGTCCATCGTCCAGCCGCTCGCAAGCCGTGCGGTGATCGCGGCGTCGACCTCTTCGGAGCGTGCCAGCGCACCCTTCACGATATCGTCGAAGAAGGGCACATCGGCATCGGCATATTCGGCGTCCTCGATGATCGCGCCGATGCGGTGCTGATGAAATTCGTGGATGAGCTGCGCGACCGGCGTGCCCTCCATCTCGTGCTGATAGAGCGCCTGAACGGCGGCAAGCCGGGCGGCGGAGCGGGATTGGGCTCGTTTATTCATGGTCATTTCCACTATAGTCTGTTCTGAACGCTGAGCGCGTGGGCGGGAAGCCCCTCGGCCCGGGCGAGCGCGACGGCGGCGGGACCGATCGCGGCGAGGCTTGCTTCGTCGAGCGCGAGGAAGCTGGTTCGTTTCATGAAATCGGTCACCGAAAGCCCACTGGAAAAGCGCGCGCGGCGTCCGGTCGGAAGGACATGGTTGGGACCCGCGACATAGTCGCCGATCGCCTCCGGCGTCTGGCGCCCCAGGAACACCGAACCGGCGTGGCGCACCTGCGCAAAGAGCGCGTCGGCATCCTCCGGATCGACCGCAAGCTCCAGATGCTCGGGCGCGAGCCGGTCGCAGAGCGGAATCGCCTCAGCCAGCGTCGGCACGACGATCACCGCGCCGTTGTCGGCCCAGCTCGCCTGCATCGTCGCCGCGGTCGACAGCGTAGGGATGACGTGCGCGACCGCTGCCGCGACCGCGTCGGCGAAATCGCCATCGTCGGTGAACAGGATCGACTGGCTCGTCGGGTCATGCTCGGCCTGGCTCAGAAGGTCGGCGGCGATGACATGCGGTTCGTTCCGCTTGTCCGCGACCACGACGATCTCGCTGGGTCCAGCGACCATGTCGATGCCGACGACGCCGTAAAGCTGACGCTTCGCTTCAGCCACCCAGGCGTTGCCCGGGCCGGTTACGACGTCGACCGGCGCGATGCGGTCGGTGCCATAAGCGAGCGCGGCCACCGCCTGCGCCCCGCCAACGCGCCAGATTTCGTCCACCCCGCCGATATGCGCCGCCGCCATTACAACCGGATTGGTCTCGCCGCCCGGCGTCGGGGTCATCATCACGATCCGCTCCACGCCCGCAACCTTCGCCGGCAGGATGTTCATCAGCACCGACGAGGGATAGGCGGCGCGCCCGCCCGGGACATAAACGCCCGCCGCGTCGACCGCGCGCCAACGCGCACCGAGCCGCGCACCGGCCGCATCGCGATAGTCGCGATCCTCGGGAAGCTGCGCCGCATGATAGGCACGAATGCGGTCAGCCGCGAGGTCGAGAGCGTCGCGCAGTTCGGGCGCGAGTCCTTCATAGGCCGCGGCGCATTCCTCGCGCGAAATGCTCCAGCCACTGGTGTCGAGATCGAACCGGTCGAACTTCGCGGTATAATCGGCGAGCGCGACATCGCCCTCCGCCTTCACGCGCGCGATGATCGCCGCGACATCGACAGACACATCGGACGCGCTTTCGCGCCGGTCGTCGACCAGCGCGTCGAATTCCGCGGCGAAGCCGGGGCCGGAGGCGTCAAGCCGCCGCATCGCCCACCGCCTGGCGGAACTTTTCGACGAGTGCCGGCACCTCGGCCGAGCGCAGCTTGAACGCCGCCCGGTTGACGATCAGCCGCGCCGATACCTCGCTGATCACCTGCTGCTCGGCGAGCGCATTCTCGACGAGCGTGCGGCCGGTCGAGACCAGGTCGACGATATGCGAGGCAAGCCCCAGCTTCGGCGCGATCTCCATCGCGCCGTTGAGCTTGATGCATTCGGCCTGGATCCCCTGCCCTTCGAACCAGCGGCGCGTCGTCGCGGGATATTTGGTCGCGACGCGAATATGGCTTTCACCGATTCCAGGCGGCGCGCTGTCGGCGGGTCCGGCCAGGGAGAGGCGGCAATGACCTATGCCGAGGTCGACCGGGGCGTAAAGTTCGGAATAATCAAACTCATCGACGACGTCCGATCCGACGATGCCGAGCTGTGCGGCGCCATGTGCGACGAAAGTCGCGACGTCGAAGGCGCGGACGCGGATCAGCGAGATGTGCGGCTGGTTCGTCCCGAACACGAGCGCGCGGCTGCTCTTGTCGAAAAAGTCGGCGGCAGGCTCGATGCCCACGCGCGCGAGCAAGGGCAGTGCCTCGTCGAGGATGCGACCTTTCGGGATGGCAAAGATGATCGGTTCGGGCATAAGCACCGCGCCCATAAGCGGCGACGGGAGAAAGGGCAATGAGCGAGCGCTATCAGCCGATCGATCTGGGCGATACGGGCAAGGACGCCGTCCGCACCGCTTTCGCCAACCAGGTCCTCTATTGCCGGGCCAACGACGCGCCGGTGACCGCCCGGATCGTCGCCGCGCTGGCGACCACGCTGGAAAAGCCGGCGACGACTTTCGCGCAGCGGATCGCCGACTGGCAGGGCGCGCCGCTTGCCGACGCCCTGCCGCTTCGCGCGGCGGGCGGGCTGCATGCGCTGCACCTCTCGGGCGCCGCGCCCGAATTGTCGCCCATCTATGCCGACGCCGACGACATCAACGACGGCGCGATCGTCGCCGGGGTCATCGCGCGGCACGAAGCGGCGCTGCTCCCCTGGCTGGACGGCCCGCCGCAAACCAACGAGGCGGGCCGCTCGTCGAACTTCATCGCGGCGATGCTGTGGCTGACCGAACAGGGCCTGCCGCCGCATTTCGAATGCCTGGAAATCGGATCGAGCGCCGGAATCAACCTGATGATCGACCGTTATCATTACGATCTGGGCGGCGTTCAGGTCGGCCCCGAACCCGGCGTGATGGCTTTCACCCCCGAATGGCGCGGCAACCATCCGCCGCAGCACAAGATCGACTTTGCCGGGCTGAAAGGCTGCGACGTCGCACCGGTCGACCTGACCGATCCGGCGCAGGCGATGCGGCTGAAGGCCTATATCTGGCCCGAACACGCAGTGCGCTTTGCCCGCATGGAGGCGGCGATCGCCGCCGCGCGGGAGAAAAAGCCGGACCTGGTCCGCGCGACCGCCGCCGACTTCGTCGAGGCCGCGCTGAAGAAACCGCAGCCGAAAGGCGTGACGCGTGTTCTGATGCATTCGATCGTCTGGCAATATGTGCCCGAGGATCAACAGATGCGCGTGACGACCGCGATGGAGGAGGCCGGCGCCGAGGCATCGCCCGATCGTCCGCTCGCCTGGATTGCGCTGGAGGCGAACCGCACGGTGCACAGCCACGAACTGGTCGTACGCTATTGGCCTGGCGGCGAGGCATCGAAGATGCTGGGACGCGCACATGCGCACGGCGCATGGGTCGAGTGGCTGGAACCCTAGAGCCAGAACGCCAGGGTAAGCATCCTAGAGTCGCGCCTCCAGGCGCGCTAGCAGTGCCTGGACCGGCATGATCGCAACGGGGGATTCCCACCCCGCCTCCAGCGTCGCGATGCGTTCGAACAGGCGTTCGCTCGCCGCGACGACCCGGCGCAGCGGCGCCTCGAACCGCACACAAATGTCCCAGTCGGCCACGACGGGGTCGCCAATGCGCGCCGCGCTGTCGTTCGGCCCCGCGCACGGATCACCAGCGATCATCGCGCGGCGGTGCAGCAGCCAAGCGATGATGTGCATCAGCCGCGTCGTCGTCTTCAGCGATTCGCAGGCAAGGCCGACCTGCAGCAACGCGTCGCCACGCACACTGCCCCCCTCGATCAGTCCCAGTTCGCGATGTGCGGCAAAGGCGGCATGCGCCTCGTCGGCGAGCAGCATCGCCTCGACATACAGATTTTCGACCTGCGCGCGCTGCACCGGAATCCCGATCGCGGCGCCGTCAGTATGATCCGTCATCATGTGCCGGGGGATGCCACGGCTGCCGCGGCGATCGCAACGACGGTAACCATGAAATCTGGAAGCCCCCGCGTCCCGTTTTGAATCAGCCCGCTTTTGAATCAGGCCGATTTCAATCAGGCGATGATGTCGGGAACGATCTGATCCTCGCACCACGCGATCTCGTCGCGAAGGCGCAGCTTGCGCTTTTTCATCCGCGCGAGCTGAAGCTGATCGGGAATGGTCGTATCGCCAAGCGCAATGATCGCGGCGTCGAGGTCGCGATGCTCGAGGCGAAGCAGTTCCAGTCGTTGGGAGATTTCTTCCGGGCTCACGCCTGCCTCCTGCCACGATCGCGTCCGGTCCGCAACGGGCCGTCCGCAACGGGGACCGGCTGGCCGAATCGTCACGACATCAGGGCTGATTCGTGATTTACTCGGTCCTGCCAACAATGAGTCGAAAAGGAGAATGGCCAATGACCACGTCGCACCTTTCCGCCCTGAAGTCCCGTCACGCGGACCTCGACGAGAAAATTGCGAATGAGGAGCGGCGCCCTAGCCCCGATACGGCATTAGTGGCGCAGATGAAAAAGCAGAAACTGAGAATCAAGGAAGAAATGGCCGCGACCGCCTGACCGTCGCCTGACCGCTACCGCCCCGCTGACGCATTCCCCCCGAACGCTCAGCGCCGGCGGTAGAGAGGTCCATTCAGCGCCGAAATATGCGGCGGCACTTCCATCTTCTGGACAACCTGACGGCGCACCGCCTGCGGATCGATCGGATGGTCGAACGCGACGCCGAACTTGCCTTCGCCGACCCAGACCACACGGCCGGGCACGAAATCGATGTTGCGAAGTTCGACCTCGACGGCGGCACCCTGTGCCAGCCCGCGCACCTTTGCTTCCGCCAGCATGCCGCCGGCCGACAGGTTGCGCACGCGCACGGTTACCGGCGACTGTTGTTCCGGCAACAGCACACTGGCCTGCATGAACAGACTGTCGCGGTCGGCGCTGCGCGACAGCGACGCCACTTCTTCATCCACCGATGTCGGTACGCGCGATTCCATTGCGACCTGTTCCCCGCATTGCGTTCGGATCAGGTTCTAAATCGCAGGCCTTGCGGAAACGTAAATGACCGGGCGCTTGTGTCCCGCGTCGGAGCAACTCGGAATCAATCCTCGCGAGAGATGCGCTCGTTACGCTCGTGACGCTCCTGCGCCTCCAGCGTCATCGTCGCGATCGGGCGCGCCTGAAGCCGGGCGAGCGAGATAGGCTCGCCGGTGACGGCGCAATAGCCATATTCACCTTCGTCGATCCGGCGGATCGCCGAATCGATTTTGGCGATCAGCTTGCGCTGGCGATCGCGCGTCCGCAGCTCGATCGCCCAATCGGTTTCGCTCGACGCGCGGTCAGCCAGGTCGGGTTCGCGCAGCGGACCGTCCTGCAGATGCGCAAGGGTCGATTCGGATTCGGAAAGGATCGACTTTTTCCAGGCGAGGAGCAGACCGCGGAAATATTCCTGCTGCCGCTCATTCATAAACTCTTCGTCGTCGCTGGGAACATAATCCGAATCGAGATTCGATTTGGCTTCAAGGAGCGCGTCGGCGCCAACATCGGCAATCTGGGTTGGCATAAAAGGCTTTTCGCGTCCTTCCTGTCGCCCTGTCACCCGGAACGAGCGAACGAGGGGAATGCGCCGCGCCTATAGCCAGCCGCCAGAGCCGATACAAGCGCCGAAGCAGCCGCTAGTCGCAACGGCGTGAAGCGAAGCTGAACCAGCGGTCGCAAAGCGACGATCTGATGTCCTCCTACCCCGAACAAAACAGGAGTCGAATTAAGCTCTGAATTAACCAACGGTACCAAATTATACCCATTTACGTACTGATTTGGGACAGTTACGCCGATTTTTGTTGATTCCGGTGACCTTTTCCCGATCACGGACAGGCAAACGCGGTTAACGCAATGGACGCGTTCACGAAGCTTTGGCCATTTGGATTTAGCGGGAGGTGCAACAGGACGCCCCTGTCGCACCTGCAACGGGAAAAGAGAGAGAAATATATGTCTGTCCGGATGGCCCTCGCGAAGCTCTGTGCCTGCACTTGTGGCGGCGCATTGATCGGTGGCGGTGCGATGCAGGTTGCCGACGTGCCCGCAGCAGCAACCGTTCGAAAAGCGTCCTGCACGCCCTGCGCACCCAAGAAGGTCGTGCGCAAGCGTCATGCTGCAAAGAAGCCGGTAAAGCGCATCCGCCGCGTCGTCACGACGAAGCGCGTGATCCGCACCGCGACTCCGCAGACGCAGGTCGTCACGCAGACCATTCCCCTGCCCCCGATCCCCTATGCACCCTTTCCGCAGCGCGGCTGGGAAGGCGGCGGCGGTAGCGGCGGCGTGACCGTGATCGGCGGCGGCTTCGGCGGCGGTTTCGGTGGTGGCTTCTTCGGCGGTTTCTTTGGCGGCAGCTCGGGCGGCAGCAGCGGCAGCGTGGTAGTGACCTCGACCACCACGGGCGGCCTCAGCTCGACCACCAGCTCGACCTCGGGCGGCGTTTCGACCTCGACCGGCGGTGTGTCGACCTCCACGGGCGGCGTTTCCACTTCCACGGGCGGCGTCAGCACCTCGACTGGCGGCGTTTCGACGTCGACCGGCGGCGTCAGCACCTCTTCGGGCAATGTCAGCACGTCGTCGGGCAACGTCTCGACCTCGACCGGCGGCATCAGCAGCACCTCGTCGAGCAGCAGCTCGTCGTCGAGCTCCTCCTCGTCATCCTCCTCTTCTTCGTCGAGCTCGTCCTCGTCGGGTGGCGGCAGCTCGTCCAAGGGCGGTTCGTCGCACGGCAGCTCGGGCTGGGGCAGCTCGTCCAAGGGTGGCAGCTCCTCGCACGGCGGCAGCTCCAGCAGCTCGGGCGGTTCGGGTAGCAGTTCTTCGTCTTCTTCGAGCAGCAGCAGTTCGTCCTCGTCGTCGAGCAGCAGCTCGTCGGGTGCGACCTCGTCGGGCGCGACCAGCACCAGCAGCAGCTTCGGCGGCACGAGCACCAGTTCCTCGTCTTCCTCGTCGTCGAGCAGCAGCTCTTCCAGTTCCTCCTCGTCCAGCTCGGGCGGCAGCACCAGCAGCGGTTCGTCGGGCGACCCGACCCCCGTTCCGGCGCCGCCGATGATGTTGCTGTTCGGCGCCGCCGCCGCCGCGCTCGTCGCGCGCCGCCGTGCCGCGAACCGCAACGACGACGACGCCAACGCGGCGTAACGCAATCCACTGGCGGTCGCGGGGGGGCTAACCCCGACCACCTCACTGAGGGCCGTCTTCCGGGACGGCCCTCTTTTCATGCGCGTGCCATTTTCACTTTTCCGATCGGTGAACTATCTATATAGTTCGCCATATGGTGAACCAATACACGGCCCTAGACTCGGTCTTTCACGCGCTTGCCGATCCGACGCGGCGTGCAGTGATCAACCAGCTCCTGAACGGCGCCGCGCCGGTGAAGCGGCTGGCCGAGCCCTTCGACATCGGCCTCCCCGCGTTTCTCAAGCACCTGACCGTGCTGGAGGGGTCGGGATTGATCCGATCGGAGAAGCAGGGGCGCGTACGCACCTGTCACCTCAACGCCGATCCGCTCGCGACCGCTGAACGCTGGCTCTCCGAGCAGCGCGCCATCTGGCAGGGCCGCACCGACCGGCTCGCCGCGTTCGTCGAATCGCACAGCCCTGAGGAGAAACAGAGTTGAGCAACGAAACCGAATTGACCATATCGCGCCTGATCAAGGCCCCGCCGTCGGCGGTGTGGGACGCGTGGAGCGATCCGGCCAAGCTGGCGCAGTGGTGGATTCCTGCACCGATCGAATGCCGCGTCGACACGCTCGACCTACATCCCGGCGGCGGTTTCGTGACGCGGATGCGCGAGGGCGGTGGCGATTTCCAGCCGCATATCGACGGCTGCTTCCTCGAAGTGGCGCCCGAGAGGAAGCTGGTCTTCACCACTGTCCTGACTGAGGGCTGGCAACCCGCCGAGCCCTGGCTCGCCCTGACCGCGATCCTGAGCTTTCAGCCGCAGGACGGCGGCACGCTCTACACTGCCCGCGTGCTCCACAAGAACCCCGCGGACAGCACCAAGCATGTCGAACTCGGCTTTCACGACGGCTGGGGCACGGTGATCGGCCAGCTCGCGGCGCTGCTGGAGGAGTAATCGCCCGTCAGCGCCACGCGCCGGCCATCGGAACGCATCCGCGAACGACAGGCTTGCACCACCCGCCCGGCCCCGCCATAGCGCGGCGCATGCACGATATCCGCCTGATCCGGGACAACCCCGAAGCGTTCGACGCAGGCCTCGCGCGGCGCGGCCTCGCCCCTTTGTCCGCCCAGGTGCTGAGCGCCGATGCATCGTTGCGCGCGCTCCAGACCGAGATCCAGGCCGCGCTCGCCCGCCGCAACGAGGCGTCGAAGCTGATCGGCCAGGCGATGGCACAGGGCGACAAGGACACCGCCGAGGCGCTGAAAGCCGAGGTCGCCGATCTGAAGACCACGCTTCCGGCGAAAGAAGAGGCCGAGCGCGAGCAGCTCGCGGCGCTGCAGGACGTGCTCGCCGCGCTGCCCAACATCCCGGCGGCCGATGTGCCCGACGGCGAGGATGAGGACGGCAATGTCGAGATCGCGCGCTGGGGCACCCCGCGCAGCTTTGACTTCGCGCCGCAGGAACATGCCGACTTCGCCCCCGCGCTGGGCCTGGATTTCGAGACGGCGGCCAAGATGTCGGGCGCACGCTTTGCGTTTCTGCGCGGACAGATGGCGCGGCTGGAACGCGCGCTGGGCCAGTTCATGCTCGACATGCAGACCGGCGAACCCGGCTATGTCGAGTGCGCGACGCCGCTGATGGTCCGCGACGAGGCGGCGTTCGGCACGACGCAGCTGCCGAAGTTCCGCGAGGATCTGTTTCAGACGACCGACGGCCGCTGGCTGATCTCCACCTCCGAGATGAGCCTGACCAACGCGGTCCGCGAGGAAATCCTGCCCGAGGCCGAGCTGCCGATCCGCATGACCGCGCTGACCCCCTGTTTCCGCTCCGAAGCCGGCGCCGCGGGCCGCGACACGCGCGGCTATATCCGCCAGCACCAGTTCTGGAAGGTCGAGCTGGTTTCGGTCGTGCGTCCCGAGGACAGCGACGACGAACTGGAACGCAAGACAAGAGCGGCTGAGAAGATATTGGAAGCACTCGAACTTCCCTATCGCAAGATGCTGCTGTGCAGCGGCGACATGGGCTTTTCGGCGCGCCGCACCTACGACCTGGAGGTGTGGTTGCCGGGGCAGAACGCCTATCGCGAGATTTCGAGCTGTTCGAACTGCGGTGACTTTCAGGCGCGCCGCATGAACACGCGTTTCCGCCGCGAGGATGCCAAGGGCAACGAGTTCGTCCACACGCTGAACGGATCGGGCCTTGCCGTCGGTCGCACACTGGTCGCCATTCTGGAAAATTACCAGCAGGCGGACGGCAGCGTCGACATTCCGGCGGCGCTGGCCCCCTATATGGGCGGAATCACGAAACTGACGCCGGTGGCGGCCTAAGGCCATCGTCATCCCGGACCCGGTCCGGGCAACGCAGACAGAAAGAAACGACAGTGCGCATCCTGCTGACCAACGACGACGGCTATCACGCGCCCGGCATGGCGGTGCTGGAAGCGATCGCGCGCGAGCTTTCGGACGATATCTGGGTCTGCGCCCCGGCCGAGGAACAGTCGGGGGCCGGACACTCGCTGACCCTCTCGCGCCCGGTGCGCATCCGCCAGCATGGCGAACGGCGCTGGTCGTGCAGCGGCACACCGACCGATTCGGTGATGATGGCGATCGGCAAGCTGATGCCCGAAAAGCCCGACTTGATCCTGTCGGGGGTCAATCGCGGCGCCAACCTGGGCGACGACATCACCTATTCGGGAACCGTCTCGGCGGCGATCGAGGGCGCGCTCGCGGGCATCCCCGCCATCGCGCTGAGCCAGGTCTATGCCCGCGAAGGCATGGGCGACAGCGTGCCATTCGAGGCGGCGGAGCAATGGGGCGCCAAGGTGCTGCGCCCGCTGCTCGACATGGCGATGCCGCCGCGCACGCTGATCAACGTCAACTTCCCCGCGATCCCGGCGGGCGAGGTGCAGGGCATCCGCGTCACGCGGCAGGGCTTCCACGATTATGGCCGCGGCTCGATCGTCGAAGGCACCGATCCGCGCGGCTATAGCTATTACTGGTTCGGACTGCACGGCATCGAACATTCGCTGGGCCACGACAGCGACCTGGAGGCGATCGACGACAATTATATCTCGGTCACCCCGCTCCAGCTCGACCTGACGCACGACGCCTCGCTGGCGGCGCTGCGGAGCGCGTATAGCGGCTAGCGTTCGCCGCGCGGCTTTGGCAAAAGGTCGGCGATGAGCAAAAGGCCGAACCCGAAGCTTCAGCTCCAGAACAGCTTCCACCTGCTGCGTCGCGCAGCGAAATGGCCGATCTGGGCCGACCTGATCGCGCGGCTGGGCCTGGCCTTCTTTCTGATCGGGATCGTCATCCTGGTCCACTGGATCGACCGCGCCGGCCTGAAAGACAGCCACGACGGCCACATCAGTTTTCTGGACGTCGTCTATTTCACGATGATCTCGGTCACCACGACCGGCTTTGGCGACATCGCGCCGGTGTCCGACCGGTCGCGGCTGATCGAGGCGGTGATCGTGACGCCGATCCGCATCGCGGTGCTCTTTATCTTCGTCGGCACCGCCTATAATTTCGTCATCAAGCGCACATGGGAAAAATGGCGTATGGCCCGCATCCAGGCAAAACTAACCGACCATATCGTCGTCATGGGCTATGGCACCAGCGGCGCCGAAGCGGTCAACGAGCTGATCCAGCGCGGCACCGACCCCGCGTGCATCGTCGTGATCGACCAGGCGCGCAACCGCATCAACGCCGCAGAGGCCGCGGGCTGCAATGTGCTAGAGGGTGACGCCTCAAACGACGACACACTGATCGACCTCCGAATTGCAGAGGCGCAGTCGGTGCTGGTGTCGGCGGGGCGCGACGATACCTCGATCCTCATCGTCCTCACCGTTCGCCACCTGGCGCCGAACGTGCCGATCAGCGTCGTCATCCGCGCACAGGACAATGAACTGCTGGCGCGGCAGGCAGGCGCGAACAACGTCATCAACCCGGTCAGCTTCACCGGCCTGCTGCTCGCCGGGTCGGCACAGGGCGCGCATATCGCCGACTATATGGCCGACCTGGCGTCGATCGGCGGCAAGGTGCAGCTGCGCGAACGGCTGGTGAGCGCGGAGGAAGTCGGCCGCAGCCTGGACCAGCTTGCCAGCGGCGGACGCGGCCTGCGCGTCTATCGCCGCGGCACGCCCTATGGCTTCTGGGAACCGGAGGTGCAGAAGCTGGAATCGGGCGACATGGTCGTCGAGGTCATCCGCTGCGAGCCCAGCGAGGCCGACGCAGCCTAGGGATTGTTGGGGTTTGGCCCTGAACTCTAGCCCCGCCAGTAAAGCCAGGCGGCCCACAGCCACCCGGCGATCAGCAGGGTTCCGCCGATCGGTGTCACCGCCCCGAGCCATTTCGGTGCGCCGAGCGCCATCGCATAGAGCGTGATCGAGAAGATCGCCGCGCCGACGAGCAGCGTGATCGCCGGCCCGCGAGCAACGCCCATCAGCGCGAGCGCCGCCACCGCATGGACCAGCTGATACATGCCCCCGGTACGCAGCCATTCGGCCTCGTGCGGCCCCGCCGCGCCATGCGCGCCGAAGGCTCCCGCCGCCACCGCCATCGCTGCCGAAATCGCCGCAAATACGCCTATCACGCCCATCCCTTTCGCTAACCGCTTGCAAAGCCGCGCAAGCGCGCCAAGCTATAGGGCGGAGAGAGGGAGAAGGCGATGCCCCGCGACGTTCCGCTTCCCGAAGGATTGAGGCCGCCCAGCCGGCTCGCGACGCTCGGCGAGTTCGCGCTGCCCCTCGACATGATCCGCTATGGCCTGTCGGGCTATCATCTGATCGGCGCGCCGCGCGGCGACGGACGGCCCATCGCCCTTCTCCCCGGCTATGGCGCCAGCGAATTGTCGATGCGTCCGCTGGAGGCCTATCTTCGCCACCTCGGCTATCATGTCCGCGACTGGGGCCTGGGCCGCAACAACGGCCGCGTCGCGGCCGATGTCGAACGCTTTGCGGCACAGGCCGGCGCGTGGGCCAAGACCGACGGCGCGCCGTTGACACTGATCGGCTGGAGCCTGGGCGGCGTCATCGCGCGCGAGACGGCGCGCAACCACCCGCACCTTGTCCGCGAGGTCATCACCATGGGCACGCCGATCATCGGCGGCCCCAAATATACCGCGCTTGCTCAGCGCTTTGCGGGCCGTGATTTCGACGCGATCGAGCGCGAGATTCATGCGCGCAACCTGCGGGGACTGACGCAGCCGCTGACCGTCATCTACTCGGACCGCGACGGCATCGTCGGTCCCGATATCGCGGTCGATATCTATAATCCGCAGGCCCGCAACATACGGGTCGACGCCACGCATCTTGGCCTGGGGATCAGCCCGCGCGTCTGGCGGATCATCGCCGACACACTGGCAGGCGTGACAAAGCCCCAAAAATAGACTAGGGGCGCCGCCAATCATGACAGTCAAAACCCTACCTACCCAGCCGAAGGTCGGCATGGTGTCGCTCGGCTGCCCGAAGGCGCTGGTCGACAGCGAACGGATTCTCACCAAGTTGCGCGCCGACGGCTATGGCCTGTCGCCCGATTATGCGGGCGCCGACGTCGTGCTGGTCAACACCTGCGGCTTCCTCGATTCCGCCAAGGAAGAAAGCCTGGAGGCGATCGGCGAAGCAATGGCCGAAAATGGCCGCGTCATCGTCACCGGATGCATGGGCAACGAGGCCGAGGTCATCCGTGCGCGCTTTCCGAACGTCCTCGCGGTCACCGGCGCGCATCAATATGAACAGGTGGTCGACGCCGTCCACGATGCCGCGCCGCCCACGCAGGGTCCGTTCATCGACCTGGTGCCCGAGGGCGGGCTGAAGCTGACGCCGCGGCACTACAGCTATCTGAAGATTTCGGAAGGCTGCAACCACAGCTGCGCCTTCTGCATCATTCCCGATCTGCGCGGCAAACTGGTCAGCCGCCGGATCGACGCCGTGCTGCGCGAGGCCGAAAAGCTGGTCGCCGCCGGAACGAAGGAATTGCTGGTCATCAGCCAGGACACCTCGGCCTATGGCGTCGACATCAGGCACGACCCGCGCCAGTGGCACGGCCGCGAAGTTCGCGCCCACATGACCGACCTTGCGCGCGAACTGGGACAGCTCAGGACAAGCGAAGATCGCGCGCCCTGGGTGCGGCTCCATTACGTCTATCCCTATCCGCACGTCGACGCTGTCATTCCGCTGATGGCCGAAGGGCTGCTGACCCCCTACCTCGACATCCCCTTCCAGCATGCGAGCCCCAGCGTGCTGAAGCGCATGAAGCGCCCGGCGAACGAGGCGAAGGTCCTGGAACGGCTGAAGAGCTGGCGCGCGATCGCGCCCGACATCTCGATCCGATCGAGCTTCGTCGTCGGCTTTCCCGGCGAGACCGAGGAAGATTTCCAATATCTGCTCGACTGGTTGGATGAGGCACAGCTCGACCGCGTCGGCGCCTTCCGCTTCGAACCCGTCGCGGGCGCACAGGCGAACGCCCTGCCCGATCCGGTGCCCGAAGAGGTCAAGGAAGAACGCTATCAGCGGATCATGGCGAAAACCGCCGCGATCAGCGCCGCGAAGCTGGAAGCCAAGATCGGCCGTACGCTCCCCGTAATCATCGACGAGGTCGGCGAAGCGGATGAGGACGGCAGCATCGGCGCCACGGGCCGCAGCCAGGCCGACGCGCCGGAGATCGACGGCCATGTCTATCTGCGCGACGTCACCGAAACGCTGAAGCCCGGCGACATCGTCGATGTCGAGATCGAGGACGCCGACGAGCACGACCTGTTCGGAGTCGTTTCCGCCTGATCGGATCATTTGTTGGAACGGCCTTTAGCGATCGGTGTTAGAAACAGGCATCGATCAGGGGCTTTTCATGCATTTC
>Ga0056909_1000256_pt1 | contig 67537 bp, 66 predicted proteins | sample EBPBio102011_DNA_FD_62115 | JGI IMG/M metagenome (GOLD analysis project Ga0056909, IMG submission 62115) | Wastewater treatment Type I Accumulibacter community from EBPR Bioreactor in Madison, WI, USA - Reactor 1_1/10/2011_ DNA | ecosystem: Engineered > Bioreactor > EBPR > Anaerobic-Aerobic >... | reverse complement strand
GACAAAGACCCGGAATGCAGCGGAAAACCTGCACCTACAGCGTCGCGGGGTGGAGCAGCCCGGTAGCTCGTCAGGCTCATAACCTGAAGGCCGCAGGTTCAAATCCTGCCCCCGCAACCATTACACTCGAACCCAAACCAGCCGCGCCATCAGCGCGGCTTTCGTCGTTCCGGGACCCCAGCGCCAGTAGACCGGCAAGTTCACCGACGAGCTCAAGATCAACCCGACCCTCTCCCGGAATAAGCCGGATCGAGGTCAACAGACTCCGGATAATGGCCGCAGCTTCAGCCTGCGCAGATGGGTCGCTCAGAGCCTCTGTGAGATGCCCGACCTTGGTGCGGTAGACATCGGCCAGGCCGGGATGGAGTAAGACTGGGATATTCGTCGGCACGGCTTTACGCTCGGCTGCTAGCGCTGCTTTCCTCGATTCTAGATCGGTCATCTTCCCCTTCATCGAAGGGTGATACATCCCGTCCGCGATGGCATCGACAATCTGCGCGATCTGCCGATCCACCTTGGCAGACTCCTGATCGATCCTTGCCCGGTCGCGATGTCTATCCCCAGCAAGCCGGTTGAACTCTTCCTGGGTCTCCCGCACGAAACGCGCGATCAGGTCAGGGTGAAGCAGTTGGTCCTTCAGCCCGGCCAACACTCGGGATTCCAACTCCTCCTTCTTGATCGTTTGCCGGTTGAAGCAGGTGCCCTTGTTCCTGACCGCCGAGCATCCGTAGTAGGTCTTCCCGAGCAGGATCACACCTCCGCCGCAGCAGCCGCAGATCAGCTTGCCAGAGAACAGGTGAACGGGACGTTTTGTCCTGCCGACGTGCCGTATACCATCACGGATCGCCGCGTTCCGGGTGACCCCTTGCCGTGCCTTAACGGCCTTCCATACCGGGTGACCCCTTGCCGTGCCTTAACGGCCTTCCATAGGGCTTCCTCAACGATGCGCAGGGCAGGGACCTCCTCGACTACCCAGTCCGCTTCGGCATTCATTCGTGCCACGCGCCTACCCGTGAGCGGATCCTTCAAGAAGCGCTGCCGGTTCCAGACCATACGACCGATGTAGAGCTCGTTGTTCAGGATTCCTGTGCCACGTTCTCCGTTGCCGTAGATCGTGGACGAACCCCAAGGGCCACGTGGCCCTGCAATGCCCTCACTGTTCAGTGCTGTCGCGATGGCTCGGGGACTCTGACCATTGCTGTAATCGCGGAATATCCGTCTGACGACATCCGCCTCGGCCGCATGGATCTGCCGCTCGCCTGTCACGGGCGTCCCATCGGCATTCAGACTTCGGAGAACACTGTATCCATATGTGATCCCTCCCGCAGACTTGCCGTTCCGAACGCGGCCTTCGAGGCCGCGACGGGTCTTCTGGGCGAGATCCTTGAGGAAGAGGCTGCTCATGGTCCCCTTCAACCCGATATGAAGGTCGCTGATCTCCCCTTCGGCCACCGTGACCACGCTGATGCCGTTGAAGGTCATCTGCTTGTAGAAGGCCGCTATGTGCTCCTGGTCTCGACTGATCCGGTCGAGGCTTTCTGCTACGACCACTTCAAAGCAACGCTGCCGGGCATCCGCCAGCAGACGCTGATAACCAGGCCGAAGGATCGACGCACCGCTGATTGCGGCATCCGAGTAGGTCTGGCCGATTAGCCAGCCGTTCTGGCTGGCTAGGCGCTGGCAAAGACGAACCTGATCATCAATCGATGCTTCGGTTTGGAGATCGCTGGAATAGCGGGCGTAGGTCGCGACACGCATGATGGGCCTCATTTACCGGCAGGACGCGAAGCGCGTTCCGGGTTGACCCTCTGTATTTTACGCACATCTTTGCGGATGTCTTCCACTATCGATTGCAACGCGTTGCAACTGGAAAGGCCCGTTGCCCGGTTGTAATGGCGTTCCGCCATGTCCAGCGAGGCATGCCCCAGGATGTCGCGGATGATGCCGACATGCTCAGGGTCGATCTCTGCGATAGAGGTTGCCGCGATGTGGCGGAACGAATGCGGGTTCAGCTTCATGCGAAGAAGACGGGAGGTCGTCGCCTCAATGTCAGATGCAATCCCGTCCGCCGTCAGACATCTCCCCCCCTTCGCGACCCAGACGCAGTCGATGTCATGACCGGCAGTCAGCACCGGGCGAACGACTGTCAGGTAATGCTGCATTGGGAGGTTCAGCGCGTTTGGCAGGGGGAAGCTCCGAGCCTTGCCATCCTTCATATCCTGCTCACCAAACTGGACACGCATGACGGATCCATCCGTGTTGAGATGTCCGGAAACGGTCATTGCCAGAAGCGCCCGACGGCGCACAGGACGTGCAATCAGGAAGGTCATCAGCAGCGCGCTTCGGAAGGCGACGGCCTGACGGAGGGTAGGGGACGGGATCGTCAAGCTCGCCAACTCGCGCAAGCCGACGCGGAAGATCCTAGCCGCCGAAATAGGTTTGGCTGGGGCAACAGAGCGCGTTCTTGCCTTCTGCACCAACCGTCGCACGGGGCGCGTAAGCCAGCTCCAGTCCCTGTCGGGTTCCAGAGCCTGCGCCACGGACAAGATCGAGGTGGCAATGTTGCTGATCGAGCGGGGCATGAGACGCTCACTGCATTCATCCAGAAATGCGTTGACCCGGTCTTGGGTGATCCTGGATGCGGCTGGGAAAGCAAGCGCCGCCGGGTGCTGTCTGAACAAGAAGGACAGCCATTGACCATAGGCCTGACGCCGGATGGCTCGGGTGCCTTCCGACCACCGAGCCGCGGCTCCATCGACTTCGAGGAAGTCGCCCACCGAGAAGAGCGAGGTCCAAGCGGTTTGATCCTGTTCAGGCCACTGATCAAAGCGCAGGACAAGCGGGATGCGATCAGTCATCGTCACGCCCTCCGGTAAACTTCGACAGCACGACCTTGTCGTAATGCTCATGCGCCCATTTGCTCGACAGGTCGGCGTAGAAGGTCATCGTGGTGGCCAACCGTCGATGGCCGAGGAAGCGCCTGACGCTCTCGAAATCACCGGGCCGTTCGTTCAGGTAGAGATAGGCAGCGATGTGCCGGAAAAGGTGGACGTTCACACGCAGCCCCGTCTCGCGGTAGATCGTGTCGCAGACCAAGTGGCCGATCTGATCGCTACGGCGCGGCCCCCCATCGCTGACCCTGGGGAAAAGTGCGCTCCCCGGGACGGGGCTCAGCTGATGGCGCCAGTGCACGATATACTCATGCAGCAGCCGGGAATTTGGTCCGCTGAGCCTTACCTCGATATGGTTCTGATTCTTGACCTCGGTTGCGTCGATCCGTATCGTGTAGCTCCGATGCTTCCCCGTCCCAGAGCTGCTTACGTGTCGGTCAAGGTCCAGCGACGCGAGGTTCTTCACGCGGATCGGGCAACTCGTCAGAATGCAGATTGCCGCGGCGATCAGCGCTTTCTGCGGATTGGATCTCAGGTTAGGCCGATCTCCACACTGCTCCAGCAAGATCTTCGGCAGGTTCAGCAGGCGCGACACGTTCAGCCAATCGTCAAACTGCCCGAGCCGCTCGCGGTTCTTGGCGGTCATGCCCGACTGCGAGACGGCCGTCTGCTTCTTGATCCGCTGAATCCGCCCGATCTCGGCGTCTGGCAGATGCAGGTGGTGGCGAGCGATGGCTAGAAGGGCCGAAACGATGCCGTGCAGCGCGGTCGGCGTTCTGGTCGGGCTAAGGCGGGCATGGATGGCCTTGGCGCCGACTTTGATCATGTCCGCCGTAATGATCTGGGAAAGCGAGGTCAGCTGATCGGCCTTCTGACCGGCATCCAAAAGGGCGCTGAGGTACTGACGGAGCGCTGCCTCGATGTTCCGGATTGTCACCGGCTTCAGGGGTTTGTCAGGACCGTCTTCGAGGAAGATGTCCTTGTGGGCCAGCCGGTCCAGGTAGCCTTGGAACTCGACCTGAAGGCTGGACGGATAGGTGGAAAGCGGAGGGCAGATATACCGGCCCGAGCGAAGCGGGGTGAGCTCGGACACGGCCGGTCCATGAGCTCGAGCGATGCAGTTCCACGTTTGAACCGTCTCCCGGCAGAGGGCGAAGGGTTCCTTGCCAATCAGCCTGCTGTCCAGATGCGCCTGGTACTCGGAAATGGTTTTGTCCGACACCTGATGCGGTTCGATCCTGCGAACGCCACAGTACGTGACGAAGCGGGTTAGGTGAACGGCATGATAGGCGGCGGGAGCCGCAGCGAGAAACTCTACCCATGCAACAGACCTTGGCCGAGGAACAAGCGCAGGCGGCAGGAGTCCTGTCTGACGCAGAGCGGAGGCTAGGCCAGACTTCACATTGGCCAGTGATCGCGCGTTGACGCCCGCCTGAACCGGGTGCAGCCGCGAAAGGATGTACCGCAGATGCTTCGGCGCCACCGGCACATCTTCCGGTGCCTTGCCGAGAAACGAGCAGACGCGCTGGATCGCCGAGGCGAGTTCCGCGCGCTTGATCTTCGACAGGGAAGCATCAGCCTTCAGTCGCTCAAGCGCGGTTGCAAGGGTGGTGTAGTTCGATTCAGATGTCATGACTGATGTCCTTGTTCGGGTGTTTTGAGGCGATGCGGAACAGGACGGGCAGGGCGGCCCTCTGGCGGACATTCGTGAAAATGCGGTCGCGAATTTGAACCCAAAATGCGGCGGCGCATTCTCACGTGGCCGACAAGCCATCATTCTGATCAACGGGTTACAGGACACCGGCAATTGCCCTGTCGCCATGGATCTCGAGATGATCCCTCAAGGTGGCCCGCGCAATGCGCCAGTTGCGGCCGACACGTACGGCGTCCAGATCGTGGCTCGCGATCCAGCGTCGGATCGTCTTAGGGTCAACGCGCAGTAAACTGGCCACTTCAGCTACAGTCAGGTAGCTGGCGTCCTCGGGAAAGGGCAACGCGACCATGTCAGCACTCCCGAGCCGGGGCGCTGCATCGCGTCGCAAACTCCTCGCGGGCAATCTCGCGCGCGAGGAGTTTTACCAGGGCCAACAGTGCTTCGGGGATAGCAGGATCGGCCGGGGAGGCCGGGGCAGGCATGGGGGCAGGCGTCATCTTGGGTTCCCTCAAGAGGAACCGCTGGCACACGATGATGAGGCCGTGAATGCCGAAGGGGCACCAAGGCAACGCTCTCAAACCACCAGAAGTGGTCCGAGATCATCGTCTTGAGTGCCCCTTGCGGTGCTCCCAGCAGCGGCCCAGCCAACAGGCTGGTGATTGCTAAGAGCATAAAACTGGGATCGCTGCACTCGTTCGGCAAGGGCCGCTCTGACAGAAAGCGCAGGCTACATACTTAAGTAACTGTATTGTAATGGAAATAATATTATGGGATGCTTGCTTGTCACCAAAGTTGCAGAGCAAGTCTCGAGTTCCTGGCCGAGCAAGTCAATGAACGGAACCACCATGATACTCCGATCAAACGAAGAACTTCTCGCTGAGCTGAAGCTTGCAGAGCAGCGCTTGACCGTCACGAAGCTCCAGCTGGAAGCGGAGCTTGTTGACCTCCAAGCTAACCGGCGGCGTTTCTGGCCCCGGTTCTGGTGGGGCTTCCTCGGCAGTGCTCTGATCAACGTCGGCATAATTCTGGTTGCATTACGCGTCATGAAATAGTCAGAGGGGGCCGAAGAACATGAAGACGCTGAAGGTTCGTAACGGAACTGGTGCCGTACATCCTCTGGATGGATTAGAGCTGCGCTTCACCCCGCTTGACGCCCGAGCCGGGGACATGCGTTACCCACGTGCAGGACAGGTAACCATTGGTTGGAAAGGCAAACGCAGTCGCATGACCCGCAGGCTCGAGCTGGCCGAGGAGCCGTGGGTCATCAATGACCCCGTCTGTGATCCGCGATCAATCATCAGGGCCGCTCTCGACCTCCTCATCGCGCGGAGCTTAGTAGATGCGAAGCAGGCTGATCAGCTGTTCGAACAGATCGAAATCAACGATATGTGAATAGCGGCCCATTGCGGACGGTCAAGCCTCGCCGGTGCTGCGCGGCGGCATGCCCCGGACCGGCCGTTGAAACGGGGCGCGGCATTTCGGACTCCCGAGCGGCAGCTACGCCTAGCGTCTAGCCTTTAGCCTTTAGCTGGCAGTGCCAGTCTGAAAATAGAGACCGCTTGGACCGATCAGAAGGTCTGCAATGTCCGACGTTGAAGACTGCCCGGAATCACCCCTCGGATCGCCGAAGGCTTCCGTGCATTACAGTGAGCTTCAAGCCTGCGATGCGACCGCACTACATTGCGATCCAGAGGTGATCGAGCCGAATGCCACCAAACACCGAACTGCGAGCGTGCATGCGCACCGTGCGCAAATTGTCTCGATGTGAATGTCCGGCCACGTCGGCTCGACTAACCTGCGAAGTCCGCATAACAATTCAATCGAATCGGTCAATGGTGGATGAACCTCACCGCGGCATGGTCATGGAGGCGGCGTTGGTAAGTTCTACCGAGCAGAATGGTGTCCCAGGATGGCTGCTGGATGTCGCCGTTGCCCCTGACGCGAAACTCCGCCAAGGCGATCTACACTCAGGACATGTACCGATCATAAGAAAATTTCATCCTGATTAGACGCCCGTCGCGTGCGAACGACGCCGCTTTCGAAGATCGGACTGTCCGACCTGATCCAGTCAACCAGCGCTCTCAGGGTCTCATCGATGCTGGCAGACCTCAGCCCACACTCCCAGACCGTCGCGACACGCCAGCCTGTCTCGCGCAGCATCGCCATGACCTCTGCATCCCGCTCCCGGTTGCGAGCGAACTTGGCTTCCCAGAAATTCATGTTCGACGCCGGTGTCGTGCACCAGTGACATCCCTGGTGCCGATGCCAGTAGCAGCCGTGGACGAGAATGGCGATCCTTCGACCCGGCAAGACAATGTCAGGCCTTCCCGGCAGGTCGGCAACATGAAGGCGAAAGCGGAAACCCTCGCGATGCAGCCGCCGGCGAAGGAGAATCTCTGGCGTCGTGTTTCGGCCGCGGATGCCGGCCATCATCCGCGATCTGGTCGCCGGATCAACTACGTCCGCCATGGACTAAGCCCTGTCATTTCCGACGGCAGATGCTAATCATAAAGTTATTTGTCCCGGGTCCAGAGAGCGTACGATTCTTGTCTACATATTCCGTCGTCGACATCTTTGCAGGCCCGGGGGGGCTGGCTGAAGGATTTTCCAGCGTTTCCGCGAGCGACGGTGAACGGGCCTTCCACATTGCCCTCTCGATCGAGAAAGAACCGTCCGCTCACGCCACCCTGCGGCTGCGCAGCTTTCTGCGGCAGTCCGGCGACGCATATCCCGATGCATATTATGCCTACCTGAACGAGGGGGGCGAAGAACCGGACTGGTCCGTCAGCCACCCCGCCGAATGGGCGGCGGCGGTCGAGGAGGCTTGGCAGCTCGAACTTGGCAAGGAAGATCCCGATCTGCGCCTCAACGCCAGACTGGACGCGATCCGCAAGAAGAGCGAGGGCAACACGATCCTGATCGGCGGACCTCCCTGTCAGGCCTATTCTCTGGTAGGACGCTCGCGAAATCAGGGCAAGAAGGACTATGTGCCCAGCGAGGATGAGAAGCACTTCCTCTATCGGGAATACATCCGGATCCTCGACCGCCTGCAGCCCGCGGCGTTTGTCATGGAGAACGTCAAGGGCATGCTGTCCTCGTCGGTCGACGGGCACAATCGCATCTTCGATCAGGTGCTGCGCGATCTGCGTGGCGAACGCCCCGGGGCGACGCGCTATCGGCTGATAGCGCTCGACCCGCGCTCACGGCGTCAGCTCGATCTGACGCCATTCGAGCCGTGCGCCTCCGACTTCATCGTGCGAGCGGAGGATTTCGGTGTTCCGCAGGCCCGCCACCGCGTTATCGTCGTCGGTCTGCGCGACGACCTCGCGAAAGGCATACCGGACTCATCGCTTGCCGATCTCATGGTCCGGCATACGCTCAAGACGACGGTCGGCCATGTCCTCGATGGCGTGCCCCGCCTGCGCAGCGGCCTCAGTCGCGGCCTCGACAGTAGCGAGGAATGGCGCAGGATCGTCACGACCGCGATGGATTTCGTGGCAGATATCGAAACCGGTCTTCCGGAAGCCGAACAGCTGGCCTTCGAGAAGCGCGCACGCGAATGCCTAGCCAGCCTCAGGCGGATGAGCGACGTCCCGGGGCGCGAGAGTTCGGGCACCGGAATCTCTCCCGACTGCCCTGCCGACCTGCGAAGCTGGCTCGTCGACGATCGGCTGGAGAATCTGCCCAACCATGCGTCGCGCAGCCACATGGCAAGCGACTTGGCGCGCTACTTCTTCGCGGCGGTGTTTGCCGAGGTCGCCGGCCGTTCGCCCAAGGCATCCGACTTCCCCGAGGATCTGGCCCCCGACCACGACAACTGGAATTCGGGCAAGTTCGCGGACCGTTTCCGGGTCCAGCTGTCAGGTGGCCCGTCGACCACCGTCACGAGCCACATCTCGAAGGATGGACATTATTTCATCCATCCCGATCCGCTGCAGTGCCGCGCCCTGTCGGTGCGTGAGGCCGCCCGCCTGCAGACCTTTCCGGACAACTATTTCTTCAAGGGCAATCGCACGCAGCAGTACATCCAGGTCGGCAATGCCGTGCCGCCGCTTCTCGCGAGGTGGATCGGCGAGGCGCTCGCCACAATCCTGAGCGCCCGACCGACAGCGATCCTGACACATCAAGAACCGAGGCTCAATCATGTCGGATGACTATGACCTCGCCAGCCCCGGTGCGACCGAGCTGTTCGAATCGCTGCGCGCGTTCGGCTATGATCTTCCGACCGCCCTGGCCGACATCATCGACAACAGCATCACGGCGCGTGCAAGGAATGTCTGGATCGACATGCAGTGGGCCGGTCCACATTCGCGCATCATGATCCGCGACGATGGTCGCGGCATGACGGAGGATGCCCTGCGGCAGGCGATGAAGCCGGGCAGCCTTAGCCCGCTTGCCGATCGCCCGAAGGACGATCTTGGTCGCTTCGGACTCGGCATGAAGACCGCGTCAATCTCCCAATGCCGCTGCCTCACCGTGCTCAGCAGAACGGACCGGTCCGCAGCAGTGCTGCGTCGATGGGATCTCGACTACATCGCCTCGACGGGAACAGGCGAGTGGCGACTGCTCAAGCGTCCCGATCTCCTCTCTCCAGAGGATCATGCCCTTCTGGATGGCCAGAAGAGCGGCACCATACTCTTCTGGGATCGTCTCGACGCGCTTGTCGGCAGCGCCGCCGCTGACGACGAGACCGCGCAGCGGCACTTCCGCGAGAGGGCGGACGCGGTCAAACATCATCTAGCGATGGTGTTCCACCGCTTCCTCAAGGGACGCGGGGCGATGACGATCCACATGAACGGACGTCCCATCGAGCCTTGGGACCCGTTCTTGGAGGACATCGATTTCACCGAACCGCTCTCTGCCGAAACGCTGAGCGCCGATGGCGAGCGGGCGGAGATCAAGCCCTTTGTCCTGCCTCACCACAGCCGGCTCACGCCGGATCAGCATGCTGCCGCTGCCGGTCCAAAGGGGTGGAACGCCCACCAGGGGTTCTACATCTACCGCAACCGCCGCCTGCTCGTAGCCGGCGACTGGCTCGGACTCGGCATGCAGAAGGAGGAGCATTTCAAGCTCGCCCGCATCCGTATCGATCTGGCGAACTCGGCCGACCTGCTGTGGCAGATCGATGTGAAGAAGTCCCGCGCGCGACCACCTGCGGTGCTCAGGCGTGACCTGCAGCGGATCGCGCGGACCACCCGCAACCGGGCGTCCAGCATATATCGCCACCGCGGCAAAGTCATCCAGCGCCAGCTTGGAGACCGCGAGGCATTCCTGTGGACACACCTCACGAAGCACGGAAAGTCATTCTATCGGATCAATCGGGACCATCCGCTTGTGCGCAAGGTGCTGGAGGGTGCCGAGGAGCGCGCACCGGTTCGCGCCCTGTTCAGCCTAATCGAGCAGACCATCCCGGCGCCGCTGATCGTGATCAACAATGCGGAGACGCCGGACGCCTTCGGACAGCCGTTCGATGGCGCTCCCGCCGAGCTTCGCGCCGCCATGGAGGCCGTCTTCGATGCGATGGTCGAGGATGGACGGGACCGGGCGGAGGCAGCCCGCGCGCTGCTGCTAATGGAACCGTTCAGCACCTGGCCCGAGGTCGTCACGGCGTTTCTGGACGAGGTCGCGCGTGAGGCCGCAAAGTCAGCACGATAGAAAATCAGCAAGGAGGCAGTATGTCGAAGGTCACTCCGGAACAGCAGCTGCGCAGCGCCTACGGCGCCGCCAACGCGCTCTTGGAGCTGGAGCCGCGGATCACGCAGGAAGCGCTCGAACACGCCGTCGACACGATCCTGGCCATGCCACCATATGCCAGCGTCGACCGGACACGCCTGCTGCGCGAACTGGAGGCGCGAAACAACACGCTGGTTGGCGGCTATTCCATCATCGACGACAAGGAATTCGTCGCCTGGGTGAAGACCGCCCGCGAGAACCGGACCTTTGAATTCTGGGAACGCTATCGGCACTGGATGGACCGCGGCAAGCAGTGGGCATCCGGCCCGCTGATCCAGCTCGATCGTCTCACCGACGACATTCTGGACAGGCTGCGCGATCCTGAGACCGCCGGCGCCTGGGATCGCCGTGGGCTTGTCGTCGGTGACGTCCAGTCGGGCAAGACGTCCAATTACACAGCGCTCATCTGCAAGGCGGTAGATGCGGGCTATCCGCTTGTCATCGTGCTGGCGGGCATCCACAACAGCCTGCGCAGCCAGACCCAGCTTCGTCTCGACGAAGGCTTTCTCGGCTTCGACACGCGTCTCAGCCTGCTCGCCGACGACCAGGAGAACCAACGCATCGGTGCTGGAAAGATGCCGAGCGCGCCGTTTCTCGTCGCCCATTCGCTGACAAGCAGCCACGAAGGCGGCGACTTCAAGATCGGCACCGCGGATGGCACGCGACTGATCCCCGGCGGCCGCGATCCCATCATCCTCGTCGTCAAGAAACGCGTCAGCATCCTCAAGAACCTGATCGCTTGGGTGCAGTCAGTGCGCGCCAAGGACGACCCCGGAACGCCTGGCGGCAAACTGATCCGCGACGTGCCGGTTCTCGTCATCGATGACGAAGCGGACAATGCCTCGGCAAACACGAACGAATACCGCAGGGATGACGGATCGATCGACCAGGATGCGAGCCCGACGGAGACCAACCGTCTGATCCGCAAGTTGCTCGTCGGCTTCGAGAAGAGCACCTACGTCGGCTACACGGCGACGCCATTCGCCAACGTCTTCATGCATCATGAAGCGACGAACAAAGATGTCGGCAAGGATCTCTTTCCCAGCAGCTTCATCATCAATCTTCCAGCGCCGTCGAACTACATCGGACCGGAGAAGGTCTTCGGCGTGAACCGACCGGGCGCGGACGGCGAGACAAAGGGACTGCCGATCATCCGCCGGATCGCAGACGCAGCAGCGATCTTCCCGCCTGGTCACAAGATGGACCTTCAGGTCACCAAGCTCCCGGCCTCACTGCATGAAGCGATGCTAGCCTTCCTACTGGTCTGTGCGGCACGACGCGCCCGCGGCGACATCAATGTCGACAATTCGATGCTCATCCACGTCACGCGACTGGTCGCGGTGCAGGAGAAGGTGGCGCGGCTGGTCGATGAGTTCCTAGTCGATGTCGTGCGCCAGCTTGAGTTCCCGGGAACCGGCGGCAGCGCGCTCAAGGAACTTGAGGCGCTCTGGCAGAGCGAGTTTGCAGCGAAGTCGGACGAGCTTCGATCCCTGTTGGCCGATCATGACCTACCGCCGGTTACCTGGGCTGACGTTCGCGAGAACCTGTTCGACGCTGTCAAGCGGATTAGGGTCAAGCAGGTGAACGGATCGGCCAAGGACGCCTTGGACTATTCGGATCATCCCGGCGGCCTTTCCGTCATCGCCGTCGGCGGCGACAAGCTGTCACGCGGTCTGACACTCGAGGGCCTGTCGATTAGTTACTTCATCCGAACGACCAAGATGTACGACACGCTCATGCAGATGGGGCGCTGGTTCGGTTACCGGCCGCGCTACGCCGATCTCTGCAGGCTCTACACGTCGCGCACTCTCGTCCGCTGGTATCGCCACATCGCGACAGCAACCGCCGAGCTGCGCGAGGAATTCGATCTCGCCTTCAACACCGGACAGACACCGCTGGAGTTCGGCCATCGTGTCCGCACACATCCTGATGGCCTGCTGATCACTGCCGCCAACAAGATGCGGTCCGGCACACGGGTCCGCGCCGGCTTCTCCGGCACGATTTCGGAAACGGTGTCGTTCGAAACGGCGCAGGCGAAAGGGAACTTCGGCGCTTTCGACGCCTTCCTTGCCGGTCTGCCCGCCAGTTCTGCCGAGGGACGGCATCAGTGGGACGCGGTTCCGGGCGCCGACGTCGTCTCGCTGCTTCGCCAGATCCAGACGTCGAGGGATTCGTGGAAGGCAAACTCGCAGGCGCTTGCCGACTATGTGGCGAATCGCGTCGCGAACGGGCGTCTCGACGAATGGACCGTCGTCCTGGCCGGCCAAGGACGCTCCAGCATCCGATGCCGGCTCGGCGGATACGACATCACCCTCACGGAACGCGAGCATGACGGCGGATCTGGAGACGGCCGCGTCAGCATCGGCCGCCTGGTCAGCCCGGCCGACGAGGTCGCCGATCTCGACCGCGCGGCGCAGGTGCGCGCCCTCGAACAGACGCTTAAGGCATGGGAGAAGAAGCCCGACCCGAAGAAGGATCGTCCGAAGACTGCCAGTGGCCCATTCATCCGCCGCCAGCGCAGCCGCGATCGCGGCCTGCTCCTGATCTATCCGATCGACGGCGGCCTTCCGGGCAACCTCCCGCTGATGGGCTTCGCGATCAGCTTTCCCTTCGATGACGACGCGCCGCTCATCGACTATGCAGAGAACAGCGTGAAGCAGCTCGAGAGGCTCTTCGAATGAGCCCCGAGGAGCTGCTGTCGATCTGGGCGGAACTAGCCGAGGCGCCCCCGAGTGCGGCCGGGCTGCAGCGCATCCGGCTCGACATCGACGCGGCCGCCGACATATTCGCCTGCATCTTCTGGCCCAGCAAGCGTCCCGGCCTGCTGATCGAAGGTGAAGGTGCACACCGCCCTGCAGGCGACCGAATTCCTACCTGTCGCGGCGTTCGAATGATCCACGAGATCCTGCCCGGGATCGAGCCACGAACGCTCCTCCGGGTGATGCTGGAAGAGGAGGACCTGTCCGACATATTTGCAGTGATGTCCGCAGACCTTGTCGCCGAAACCGCCGCACAGCCGTCTACAGCGTCCGCGCTGCGGCGCTGCATCGATCGTCTCTGCATGTGGCAGGGACTGTTCGAGAAGATCCCTGCCGAAGGGCTGTCCGAGGAGAAGCAGCGCGGGTTGCTCGGCGAGCTTCTTGTCCTCGAAACGCTCTTCCTTCCTCGCTTGAGCGAGATCGAGGCGGTCTACGCTTGGACCGGCCCTGACCCAGCGCATCAGGATTTCATCTGCGGCGGACTGGCGGTTGAGGTCAAGACCAGCATGGCGAAGCGCCATGCCCGCATCCAGATCGCGAACGAAAAGCAGCTGGACGACCGTCCGCACGAAGTGCTGCTTCTCGCCTTCCTGCGCCTCGACGAGAGCGCAACGCACGGTGATTCCCTGCCCGCCGCCGTCGCGCGGGTCCGACAGAGGCTCGGCAGCGCTCCGGGTGCGACGCAGGCGCTGGACGACAGGCTTGCCATGAGCGGCTATCTCGACTTGCACGCCCCGCGCTATGTTCGGAACAGATGGCAATGTTCCGAGCGTCGCTACTTCAGAGTCGAAGGCGACTTTCCGAGACTGACCGAGGCTAACCTGCCCGCCGGGGTCGGCGACATCCGCTACTCCATCATCGCCGACGATCTGGGCGAGCACGAGATCCTTGAAGACGAGGTGTCGGCAATCGTGGGGGAGACCGATGGCTGAACAGGACGATCTCCAGCAATATGCAGTGAACATCCTCCAGGATGTGATCGCCCGGGCCGATGCTGCGGAGGATGGCGCCCTTCGCGCCGAAAGCTTTGCGGAGCTGATGTTCGAGCATCTCGTCGATGCCGGCGAGATCGACGACGGCATCGGCTGTCCCGTCGACGGACGCGGCATCCGATGCTCCGGGTATTTCCTCTCGGAGGACAGTGATCGTCTTGACCTCTTCCTCGTGATCCCCCGGCTCGACGGCACTGTCTCGACGGTGCCGAAGGCGGACGTCGATGCGGCCTTCAGACGTCTCGGGGCCTTTCTGGATAAGGCGCTGACAGGGCTTCACAAGCAGCGCGAGGAAGCCTTGTCCGGCTATGACATGAGCCGCGCCATTTGGGAGGCGCGTGACGAACTCAGCCATGTGCGCCTGTTCGTGATCACCGACGGACTTGCCACGATCGATCAGATCGAGAGCTACATGCTAGGTTCGATCGAGGTGTCCAGCCACCTGTGGGATCTACGTCGCCTGCACCGCGCAGTCTCGTCCGGCTCCAGCCGTGAGCCGATCCATGTCGACTTCGCGCGCCTCGGCGGCAGCCTGCGATGTGTTGTCGCAAGCCCTGCGGAGAGTGGTTATCGCTGCCTGCTCACCATCATGCCGGGCAACCTGCTGGTCGAGATGTACCGGCAGCACGGCCCGAGGCTGCTGGAGCGCAACGTCCGCAGCTTTCTTCAGCTTAAGGGGAAGGTTAACCAAGGCATCCGTAAGACGATCATCGACGAACCGCAGATGTTTCTCGCGTTCAACAACGGTCTGTCCGTCACCGCGACTGGGCTGAAGATTGAGGACAATGGCGACGGCACCGTCGACCTCGTTGCAGCCGATGACTTCCAGATCGTGAACGGCGGTCAGACGACCGGTTCGATCTTCCGCGCATGGCGCAAGGACAAGGTGGATGCCGCGCGCCTTCAGGTGCCGGTCAAGATCACGGAAATCCTGAGCGACGGGGACATCGAGGAGATCGCCCCCCGCATCTCGCAATCGGCGAACAACCAGAACAAGGTCAACATGGCCGACTTCTCGTCGAACCATCCGTTTCATCGGCGCATGCAGGAGCTTTCGCGATCGATTTGGGCGCCGCCGGCAGGCGGACTTCAGCGGCAGTCGCGCTGGTTCTACGAACGGGCGCGAGGTCAGTATCATGATGCGCTCGCCGAAAATCGCACCGAGGCCGAGCGCCGAAAGTGGGAGCTCATTCATCCGCGCAACCAGCTGATCACCAAGACCGATCTCGCGAAGTATGAGCACAGCTGGTCCCAGTTGCCTCACATCGTCAGCCGAGGTGGCCAGAAATGCTATCTGGATTTCATGGACGCGCTTGACCAGCGCGGATCGTTCGATCCCCAGGAAGGATATTTTCAGCGCGCCGTCGCGCGTGCGATCCTGTTCAAGCAGTCCGAGCGCATCGTTTCCAGACAGAAGTTCGGAGGCTATCGCGCCAACATCGTCACCTATCTGATTGCATGGCTGTCGCATCATACCGCCAAGCGGGTCGATCTCGATGCCATCTGGGCGGCTCAGGAGCTTCCAGCACCGCTTGCCTCCTTCATCGAGGTGTTGAGCGTCCACGCGCACGCGCACGTGACCACCCCGCCGGGCGGTCAGAACGTGACCGAGTGGTGCAAGAAGGAGGCCTGCTGGGAACGCTTCCGTGACACACCGATAGAGATACCGGCCAATGTTGATGCGGGACTGCTTTCCCGCGAGAATGCCAGAACATCAGGCTCCGCCAGCGTTCTTGAGGAACAGACGGACGCTGGCGAAAGCGAGCTGGTCGACCGGGTGGCGGAAGTGCCTGCGCAGACTTGGTTCGATATCGCCGCCTGGGCGAAGGATACGCAGACCCTTCAGGCCTGGCAGCGCTCCCTTGCGTTCAGTCTCGGCAAACTGGCCGGATCGGGCAGGAAGCCGTCCCGAAAGCAGGCGCTGCACGGCGAGAAGATCATCGAGGAAGCGCGCGTCCTGGGCTTTCGTGGCTAGATAGACAGGCGAAACCAACGGATCGAGGGAGAGTGATGGCTCGCAGCGAGAAGGTCAGCGCAAACACGCCGTGGACAGACGACGAGCTTCGTCAGTCCGTCGAGGTGTATGTTCTCCTACTGCGGCTCCAGCTGAGCGGCGGTGACGGGCGATCGGAGCCTGTGGCGCAGGCACTGCTCAGCGGCCCGCTCGCGCTGCGCAACGACGCCGCGATCCGCTACCGCATGCGCAACATCTCGGCCGTGGTTCAGGAAATGGACGGCCCTATGCTGAAGGGCTTTTCGCCCGCCGAAAGCGTCGGGAAGCTGATTCGACCGCGCATTCGCGCCATGCTCCTCAACGATCCCGACTTCGCGCGCCTGCTTGCGCCGACACGGAATGCCGGGGACGACGACCGCGGCGATGCGCTCAAGGCGCTGGCAATCCTGCGACGACAGATCGAGGAGCTGGAAGCCGATCTCGCGCGGCGCGGGCACAATGGTCCGCCCGAACAAGATGATGTCGGCATCGAGCGGGCCGATCTGCAGGATGCCCGGGAAGCCGTCACATCGGTGGAGGCCGAGCTTGCGAAGCTTGAGCCGGACATGGAAGCGGTCAAGGCCGGAACATCGCGCATCCTGGGTCTCGCGCTCAAGCTGACGAAATGGATCGGCGAGCGAACGACCAAGTTTGTCGATGCGGTGCTGGTCGCCGGCGCTCCGGTGGCAGTAGCAAAGGTCACCGGGCTGCTGCCGGCTATCATCAATGCGGTGGAGGCGGTGGGCCGCGCCGTTGGTTACTGACTGGTCGCGCAGAACGGCTACAGGTCGTCTCCACTCGGCACGGCCGGATGTACAGGAGTGTTCCCGATTCCTCACTTCACTTCGAAGGCATTGTGGGCGTAGCGGATTGGCCGGCGAACCAAACCAACGTCTGCTTCGCTCGACCTGGCGTCCAGAAGCGGCCAGGCCGCAACTCGGCCCCAAACCTGCCATTCGTCCTCGTCGCAGCGACGGTCAGCTCCCCGCCCAATGCCTTCTATACTTGGCAGGTGAGGGAGGTTCGACTGTGATGGCTGTGCGCCCCCGCAACCAAGAAACTTCGCGTTATCAAACGCTTAAACGCCGCCCTCAGGGGCGGCGTTTGCGTTTGTTCCCACTGTGAAAGCAAGAGGGGCTGCTGTGACCCCCGATGCTCACCCGGCTGATACCAGAGTCGGCGGTTGAATTTGGCGCGGTTGCGCCGACGGAGCAATGGGCGATCTGCGCAGCGGTTCAGATGAGCGGAGCTGAACGCCCATTTCGGCGAGTTGGGCGGCAAAGACTGCCGGAGCCTGATAGCCGAGGGCGGAATGGGGCCGCTCGGTGTTGTAGGTGTGGGTCCAGCGCGCCACGGCCTCGCGGGCATGGTCGATGGCGAGGAACAGGGTCTCGTTTAGCAGCTCGTCACGCATCCGACCGTTGAACGCTGCGCAATTGCCGTTCTGCATCGGCTCGCCGGGGGCGATGCAATGCCACTTCATCTGCATCTTCTCCGCCCATTCCAGGATCGCATTCGAGGTGAACTCGGTGCCATTGTCCGAGACGATCACGCCGGGCTTCCCGCGCCGAGCGATGAGTGTCGTCAGTTCCCGGACAACCCGTCGGCCGGAGATCGAGGTGTCGACCACGGCCGCCAGGCTCTCCTTGGTGACGTCGTCGATCTCGTTCAGGATGCGGAAGCGGCGACCGTCGGCAAAGTGGTCCTGAACGAAATCGACGGACCAGCGCCCGTTCGCCCGCGCTTCAGTCACCAGCGGCGCCCGTGTGCCGATAGCCCGTTTCCGGCTTCGGCGCCGGCGCACCGACAAGCCTTCCTCGCGGTAGACCGAACCCGACGAAGCCAGGCGCAGCCCGCTGGACCATATCCCGACGCTCATCGAGCAAGGTGAATTGCGGCCCGGCAGCCGACTGACCGAAGTGGAGCTTGCACAGCGACTCGGCATCAGCCGCACGCCGGTGCGTGAGGCGCTGCACCGGCTGCATGCCATGGGCCTCGCCGAGCATGGCCCGCAGCGTGGGCTGATCGTCGCCCATATGAGCTATGATCAATTGCGCCAGCTGTTTTCGGTGCGCGAGGGGCTCGAGGGCATGGCGACCCGGCTTGCCGCAGAACACGCGTCGCGTGCAGAGGTTGGCCTTCTGCGCGACATTGGTCGAGGCCGACAGGGGGCTACGCGACCCGGTGAAACTGCTCGAGCGCAACAAGATGCTTCACCGGCTGATCGTGCAGGCGTCGCACAACAAGTTCATGATCGAAGCGCTTGGCAATCTTCGGGTGCATCTGAGCCTGCTTTCCGGCTCGACCTATGCCAGTGCCGGCCGGGTCGAAGCCGCACAGAATGTGCATGAGGAAATCGTGAGCGCCATCGCCGACGGCGATGGTGACCGTGCAGAGCGTGTGGCGCGCCAGCATATCCTGTCAGGCTGCAGGGTGCGACTTAAGATGATGGCTGAGGCCGGTCAAAGCTGATCTGCTCCGGTGCCTGAGGCCTATTGCCTTTGACCGGATACAGATCCGGCAGCCCTGGCACAGTTCCAGCCCCCGGTTGGGTCCCGGGCTCTGGACCCATCAGGTCTGATTCGGAATTCTGGGTTCAATGATCGCTTGCGGCACCGGGGGGGGCGCCGCGATTTTGGCGCGGCTGCACCAGGATACCGACGTAGGGCAGGATCGCCATTGGTGGATCGCGGTCGGCACGTTGGCGATGACCCTGGTCTTGATCTGGCAAGAGGAGCCAATTCTGGACGCCGATCCGGGGTAAGTCCCGCATCCGATTGACAGTCAGCGGACGGCGCCTTTCGGTGCCGCTTTCACCAGGGGGGGCGCATTGACGTTGTCATGCGTCGCGATACCCAGAAAATGCGCCACGAATTCCAGCGCTGCCAGGTCGAAGTCAACCACTCGTACTTTCATTGCGTCCCCAAGAGGATTGCACCCATTCGATTCGCCCCGTTGTCGTCGAGAATTGGGGTCAGATTTTGTCGGATCAGCGTCATCTGCGCCCGCGAGTCGCTACATTTTGCCGCGATGAAGCCACATATCGTCCTGTCGGCCGGTGCGGCCCCGGAGGCCGGATTGGTCCTTGCGGGTGGCTTGGTCTTGCCCGGGTGCATCGGCGCTCTTCCGCCCGGGCGCTGTAAGATCCCACTACAATTAGAGATTGTTCTTCAGCCGTAGGCAGATTTGGTGGCTAAACCCGGCTTGCCAGGCGTGATCGCCGGTCGTCGGCCGCGCCACACAACCCAAGGCATAGCTGCGGCACATGGCGTTCTCCGGCCGAAACATTGGCAACATCTCTAGGAAACTGTTTCCGAAACCACTTGCAATGTGAGCTTTGCAGGTTAACGTATTGATAACTTAAGAAGTCGTGCAGACGTCCGCTGTCAATCAATGTTGGAGTCGTTCTCCCATGTGGTCAGGTGCCAGTGTCCAGGGGGCCAGGTCAAAGATGCGTGGCGTCGCAAGACCTGCGGGTCAGCGTGGCGATGTTGACTGGAGTTCCTACGCGAGAGCCTATGATTTGCTGTCAGAGCACAACCCTGAGTATAGGGCGCTCATGAGCAACTTTGCGGCATTCCTCGAAACGATCGAGGCGCCGCGTGTGATCTATGACATCGGTGGCGGCACCGGAAACTACAGCAGGATCGCGGCGCGCGCTTTCCGCGACAGCGAAATCCACCTTGTCGAACCCGACGCAGGCATGATCGGAGCGGCGAAAGCCAAACTGGCCGACCACGCAAGCATCCACTACGAATCCTGCCCCTTCGAAGAGATTGATGCCACGGGCACGGCCGATCTGGTGATCTGCGTGCATGCGATCTACACGATGCCGTCACCCAAGCAGCGGATCGCCGATCTGCGGCGGATGCTCCGTCCCGGCGGCTGGCTCTATCTGGTCGACATTGGCCGCGTCATCGACGTAAGTGACTGGCGCAGGTATCTGTTTGCCTCTCTCAGGAAAGAGCACGGTCTGGCCGGTGCCCTGCGGATCCTGTGGCAGGGTCGTGAAATCGGCAGGCAGAACAAGGCGATTTTCGAAGCGCAGAAGAAGGGCGTCTACTGGACGCATACCGAGGCCGAGATTGCCGCGGATGTCGTTGCTGCGGGGTTCGACATCGTAGAACAGAAAACGGTGTATCGCGGGTACAGCGACCTCCTCATATGCCGGCCGAGGCCGTAGAAGTACCGGGACAAGCAATCCGATGTTGAATTCACAAGCTTACGAGGCGCTGACGCACTGTCGCTACAAGGTTGCGGCCAGCGGTGAGGAACTGGAGGCGATCCTTCGGTTGCGATACAAAAGCTATCGTGCCGAAGGCCTGATTGCCGATAACGAGCGTCTGATCATGACGGACGCTTTTGACGAAACGCCGAACTGCGTCCATGTCGCGATCGAGGTGGATGGTGCGCTCGTGGCGGCGATGAGGCTGCACCTTCTTTCTGAACTCTCGCTTCAGTCGCCGACGCTGGAAGTCTTCCCCGAGATGCTGACCGATTTAAGGGGTGGGCAGACCGCGCTGGACCCGACCCGCTTCGCGATCGATCCCGCCTCTCGCAAGAGCCGCGTGCCCCTGCACTTTCTGGCCCTGCGCATTCCGTTCCTTGCCGCCATGTTCTATGATGTGGACTTGGCCTTCGCGTCGTTGCGGACGGAGCATATCCCGTTCTATCGGCGCTACCTCGGCTATGAACTGGTCATCCCGGCACGCAGTTACCCTGAGCTGAAGAAACCCCTTCATCTCCTGGTCGCCAAGTTCCGCGACCAGCGCGACACGGTTCTGGCGCGGACGCCGATCTTTGGTCCGGTAAGCGAAATTCCGCAAGCCAACATCGCCTTTCCGTCGCTTGAAGGGGCCTATGCCCGGTCCCCGAAAAGCCGTTCCGCGGCGGCTTGATCAGTGCGCGGCCCGCCCCGTGGCCGCCACAAAGCTATGTCGAGGCCACAGGCTGTACCCGGTTCGGGACATTGCCTCGCCCGGCCTCCGTCTTGCGTTTTCAAGGACGAAGGCGCGCAAGGAAGCCCTGCCTTCCACCTGCTTCTGGCCGATTTTTGACATATTGATGCGATAGGAGTTAACGCCGCAGAGGTGTCAGAGGCACACATGATTAGTCTGAAGGCGTTCTGGGAAGCCAGGGAGCATTGGCTCGACCCAAGCGGTCGTGAGAAACAGATCAAGGATTACGTGGTCCTCCTCAATCAGCTGGTCTGGCAACGCCAGGCGAGCTTTTTCGCCGCGGCCATGCTGGCGGCGATCTACTTTGATCCCATCTCGACCATGTCCGCCTATATGCTGGTCGTGCTGACCGAAGTTCTTGACGTGATGCTTGGACGCAAATCGAAGGCATGGGACGGGCAGGACCCGGTCGTCGGCCGGCACATCCTGATTCACATCGCGATCAACACCGTCATCAGTGCTGCGGCGATCAGCGTCTTTGTCGTGAACATCGCCGTCCAGCAGACTTCGGGCGGGCATTTCACGCCCCTCTTCTTTCTGTTCTCGGCCTCGCTGTTCGCGGCGATGTACAACAGCCTGATGCCGGGCATCCTGTTCTTGCGCCTGTCGATCTATGGCTGCGCGTTCCTGTTCATCGCGCTTCTGGACATCGTCCTGTATTCGCCCCCGCTCAGCTCTCCGATCTGGCTGGAGTTCTTCACGATCATCTTCGTATTGTATTTCCTGGCCGATACTTCGGTGAAATTCTACGTCGGGTATCGCGACCGCGTGAATCAGATGAAGTTGATCCATGAGGAGAATGAGCGGACCAAAGCCGCGTTGGAGGTCAAGTCGCAATTCCTTGCCACCGTCAGCCACGAGCTGCGTACCCCGTTGACCTCGATCATGGGCGGGCTTGATCTTGTCAACAGCGGCGTCCTTGGCGCGGTGCCAGCATCCCTGCAACCCATCATTCGCATCGCGGCCAAGAACGGGCACCAGCTTGGCAAGCTGATCGACGACTTGCTCGATCTGCAAAAGATCGAAGCCGACGAGATGGTGTTCGATTTCAAGATGATCGACGCGAACGAATTGGTGACCGAGGCGGTAGAGTCAATGTCGGGTTATGCCGAGAAGCTGGGCATCCAAGTGACGACCGTTCCCCATGCAGGAGACTGCCGGTTCGAGGGCGACCGAGGCCGCGTGATGCAAGTGATGAACAACCTGCTGTCGAACGCGCTTAAGTTCTCCTCCAGCGGCGGGGCGGTAAAGGTGCAAGTGGACACGATGTCCAGCCGTATCCGGATATCCGTCCATGACCACGGCATGGGCATCCCCAAAGATTCCGAGGATCGCGTCTTTGGCAGGTTCAGCCAGGTGGATTCCTCCGATGTGCGGAAGGTCGGCGGCACCGGCCTCGGCCTTCACATATCCAAGCAAATTGTCGAGCGTCACAAGGGCAAGATCGGCTATGTCAGTGAGCTTGGCGTCGGGTCCGTGTTCTTCATCGAATTCGACCGGGCGACGGAACAAGGCAAGGCTGACACCGAAATCCGACTGGTCACTGAATTGGCTGATTGCAGCAAAGTCGCGCAATCGACATCCTGGATAGCCTGAGCCCCAGAATCTCATCCGGATTTTGGCAGAGCCTCGCCACGCGACAAGACGGACAATCAAGCGGTCGCGATTCGACCCGGCGCCGTCCGCGGATCTTGGTCCGTCGGCGGCCCGGTTACGTCATGTGATGGCTGCCGGACCGCAGGAATCGCGCGACGATCATCGGCCTCGGCCCGTCAGATCGGAATGTTCAGACTGTTCTTCACACGTTTGAGCGTGAAGCTGGTATAGATCGACTGCACGTTCGGCAATTCGACAAGCGCGTTCTTCACCGTGGCCTCATAGTCCCGCACGCTGGGCGCGATGACTTGCAGCACATAGTCGAACTCGCCGCTCAGCGAGTAGCATTGCAAAATCTCCGGCACGGCCGCCACCGCATCCTCAAAGGCTTTCAGGCGCTCGCGCTGATGGTGGGTGATCTTGACGAAGCAGAAGACCAGGATCTCGTATCCAACCGCCTCGGGGTCGATGACGAAACGTCGCGTGCTGACGGCACCCTCGTCTTGCAGCCTTTGCAGCCGTCGCCAGCAGGGAGAATGGCTCATGCCGGTCGCCTCGCCCAGTTCGCGCATCGTCAGATCCGGCTGGGCCTGGATCACGCGCAGAATTCGGCGGTCCGAATCGTCCAGTTTCATTTTTTCCCTGCCTCGGATACACTATCGTCTAGAGGTTCAGCTTGTGGAAACATATTCAAGAATTTGGTCACCATAAAGATACATTGTGTCTGCTTCTGCCGAAAACAAGGTCAACAATAGAGACCTTGTTCCACGCGTTTCGAACTAGATTCGGGGGGGAGCACTGCTCGCGGTTCCGGGGAGGGAGACGCGGATGGCCATCACGCTGGATGACAAATACACGGCCGAGGCCGGCTCGGTCTATCTGACCGGGACCCAGGCGCTGGTCCGATTGCCGATGACGCAGATGCGGCGGGACCGGGCAGCGGGGCTGAGCACGGCGGGCTTCATCTCGGGCTATCGTGGCTCGCCTCTGGGCAGCTACGATCAGCAACTGGTCAAGGCGAAGAAGTTTCTGGACCGGCACGATGTCGTCTTTCAGCCCGGGTTGAACGAAGATCTTGCCGCCACTGCGGTCTGGGGCAGCCAGCAGCTTCACCTGTCTCCCGGGGCGCGCAAGGACGGACTCCTGGGGATCTGGTATGGCAAGGGCCCCGGAGTGGACCGCTCGGGCGATGTCTTCAAACATGCCAATGCAGCCGGAACGGCGCGCCACGGCGGGGTTCTAGCCATTGCCGGCGACGACCATACCTGCAAGTCCTCCTCGATCCCGCACCAATCGGATCACGCGTTCATCTCGGCGGTGATGCCGATGCTCTATCCGTCCTCGGTGCATGAGTTTCTGGAGATGGGCCTCCTAGGCATCGCGATGTCGCGCTATTCCGGCTGCTGGGTCGGGTTCAAGGTCATCTCCGAAACCGTCGAGATCACCACGGTCGTTGATCTTGCACAGGAAGGACGGCAGTTCGTGCCGCCTCAGGACTTCGAGCTTCCGCCAGACGGGCTGAACCTGCGCTGGCCGGACCCGCCACTGGTGCAGGACGAACGATTGCAAGAGCACAAGGGCTATGCTGCCATCGCCTTTGCCCGCGCCAATGGCGTGGACCGGGTGATCCTCGACACTCCCGGCGCGCGTTTCGGCATCGTCGCCTCGGGCAAGGCCTACGAGGATGTGCGGCAGGCGCTGGCCGAACTGGGGATCGGGCCCGCCGAACAGGCCATCATCGGTCTGCGCTTCTACAAGGTACGGATGCCCTGGCCGCTGGAGCCGGAAGGGATCCGGCATTTTTCGGAAGGGCTGGAGGAGGTGCTGATCGTCGAGGAAAGGCGCGAGATCATCGAGAACCAGATCAAACAGCAACTGTTCAACTGGCGGGCCGATGTTAGACCCCGGATCGTCGGCAAGTTCGACGAGGCCGGTGTGCCGTTCCTCAGCCTGTCCGCCGGGCTGACGGTGGCGCGGGTCGCCGGGGCGATCGCCGAACGCCTGTTGCGGCTTGATCTGCCCGAGAGCCTTGCGGACCACCTGCGTCGTCGGGCCGAGCATCTGCATGCGGCCGAAGCGCGCGGCACTGCGCAGGTGCCGCCCGTAGTGCGCCTGCCGCATTACTGCGCCGGCTGTCCGCACAACACCTCGACGCGGGTCCCGGAAGGCTCCAGGGCGATGGCCGGCATCGGCTGTCACTTCATGGCGCAATGGATGGACCGCCGCACCGAGACCTTCACCCATATGGGTGCGGAAGGCGTGCCCTGGACGGCGATCAGCCGGTTTACCGACGAGAAGCACCGTTTCGTAAATCTGGGCGACGGCACATTCTTTCATTCCGGCAATCTTGCCATCCGCCAGTCGGTCGCGGCCGGGGCGAACATCACCTACAAGATCCTTTACAACGACGCCGTGGCGATGACGGGCGGGCAACCGGTGGACGGGGTGCTGACCCCGGCGCAGATCACCCACCTGATGTATCACGAGCGCGTGGCGCGTATCGTCCTGATGTCCGACAGGCCCGACCTCTACTCGGCTGCCGACCTGGCACCGGGCACCCTGATCCGCCATCGCGACGAGATTGATGCGGTGATGCTGGACCTGCGCGAGGTGCCCGGCGTCACCGTGATCGTCTTCGAGCAGACCTGTGCCGCGGAAAAGCGCCGACGGCGCAAGCGGGGCACGCTGGAAGATCCCGACCTGCGGCTTTGGATCAATCCCGAGGTCTGCGAGGGCTGCGGCGATTGTTCGGAAAAGTCGAATTGTCTCGCCGTCGAGCCGGAAGAGACCGAAATGGGCCGCAAGCGGCGCATCAACCAGTCGATGTGCAACAAGGACTATTCCTGCCTGAAGGGCTTTTGCCCGTCTTTCGTGACGGTACGCGGCGGCAGGCTGCGCAAGCAGCGGGTCGAGAACGGCCCGGTTGTCGAGACTCTGCCGGAACCTCTGCTGCCCGGGATCGAGCGGGCCTGGAATCTGGCACTGGCCGGGGTTGGAGGCACGGGGGTGCTGACCATCTCTGCGATTCTTGGCATGGCTGCCCATGTCGAGGGCAAGATTCCGATGGTGCTGGATATGGCCGGGCTGGCGCAGAAGGGCGGCGCGGTCATGAGCCATGTCCGGGTGTCGCGGCCGGACCGCCCGGTCGCTGCACCGCGCATCGCGGCCGGCAGTGCCGATCTGCTGCTGGCCGCCGATCCGGTGGTGGCGGCCTCGAAGGATTGCATCGTCCTGTGTGATCCGACCCGGACCCGGGCGGTGCTGAATGCCCATGTCACGCCGGTTTCCGACTTCACCCGCAACCGCGACTTTGATTTTCAGGCGGCGGCGGTCGAGCGCAGCGTGGCAAGGTCCGTCAGGTCTGACCGGCATTTCCTGGATTTTTCGACGTTGGCCGCGCGCCTGACAGGGGATGAGATCGGCGCCAACCTGATGATGCTGGGCTATGCCTGGCAGCAAGGGATGGTGCCGATCGGGCGTGAGGCCATCTTGCAGGCGATCGTGTTGAACGGGGTGTCCGCCAAGGCCAATGCCGAGGCCTTCAATTGGGGCAGGGTCCTTGCGCATGATCCGGCGCAGATACGCGGCCTGACCGCCGCCGCTGCGCGGCCCGATTTGACGGCGATGCCAGCCGAGGAGATTGTGGAGCATCGGGCGGCGCATCTGCGGGCCTATCAGAATGAGGCTCTTGCCGCGCGCTATCGCACTTGGGTGTCGAAAATCGAAGAGGCGGCGGCACCGTCTCGGATCGGCGCCAATGATCTGAAGCGACAGGTCGCGATCACCTATGCCCGCGTGCTTGCCTATAAGGACGAATATGAGGTTGCCCGGCTTTACGCAGCACCCGCGTTTCGCCAGTCGCTTTCCAAGGTCTTTGATGGCGACATCCGCATCGCCTTCAATCTCGCGCCACCGATGCTGCCCGGAAAGGCGGCAGACGGGCGACCGAAGAAACGCGAATTCGGTCCGTGGATCCTGCCCTTCTTCCGCCTGCTTGCCAGGGCCAAAATCCTGCGCGGGACCTGGGCAGATCCCTTCGGCCACACGGCGGACCGCAAGCTGGAGCGGCAGTTGATCGCCCGCTACGAGGATGATCTGGCGCTGGCCATTCGCAAGCTGACCGCCGAAAACCTGCCGCTTATCCGGGAATTGCTGTCTCTGCCCTGGCAGATCCGCGGTTATGGTCCGGTCAAGGAAACGGCCTACCACCAGCAAATGTCCCGGCGCGATGCAATCCGCATGGCGCTCGATCACAACGGCCCCGTGGCCATCGCGGCAGAATGAGGAGTGGTTGACATGTTCATGGCGTCGATGAAGTTTGACCTGGGCGAAGAGGTTAACGCGCTCCGGGACATGGTCCATGCCTGGGCGCAGGGCCGGGTCCGGCCCATGGCCGCCGCAATCGACAGGGAGAACGACTTCCCGGCGATGCTTTGGCGCGAGATGGGCGCGCTGGGGCTTCTGGGGATCACCGTTCCTCAGGAATACGGCGGAGCGGGGATGGGCTATCTGGCGCATGTCGTTGCCGTCGAGGAGATCGCCCGCGCTTCGGCCTCGGTCGCACTCAGCTATGGCGCGCATTCCAATCTTTGCGTCAATCAGATCAAGCTGAACGGCAGTGAGGCCCAGAAGCGCAAGTATCTGCCGGGCCTGATCAGCGGCCAGCATGTCGGCGCGCTGGCGATGTCCGAAGCAGGGGCGGGTTCGGACGTGGTGTCGATGAAGCTGCGCGCGGAAAGGCGCAACGGCTACTACGTCCTGAACGGCACCAAGTTCTGGATCACCAACGGACCGGATGCCGACACGCTGGTCGTCTATGCCAAGACCGACCCTGAGGCCGGATCGAAGGGGATCACCGCCTTTCTGGTCGAAAGGACCATGAAGGGGTTCAGCACCTCGAAGCATTTCGACAAGCTGGGGATGCGCGGCTCGAACACGGCCGAGCTGCTGTTCGATGACGTCGAAGTGCCGTTCGAGAATGTGCTGGGCACCGAAGGCAAGGGCGTGCGGGTGCTGATGTCGGGTCTGGATTTCGAGCGGGTGGTGCTGTCCGGGATCGGCACCGGGATCATGGCCGCCTGCCTGGACGAGATCATGCCCTATCTGGCCGCGCGCCAGCAGTTCGGCAAAAGCATCGGCGACTTCCAGTTGATGCAGGGCAAGATCGCCGACATGTACACCAAGCTGAATTCGGCCCGGGCCTATACCTACGAGGTGGCAAGAGCCTGCGATCGTGGCGAGGTGACGCGGGCCGATGCCGCCGCCTGCGTGCTTTATGCCTCGGAAGAGGCGATGGTGGTCGCGCATCAGGCGGTGCAGGCGATGGGCGGGGCCGGGTTCATGAACGAGACGCCGGTCAGCCGGTTGTTCCGCGATGCAAAGCTGATGGAGATCGGTGCCGGAACCAGCGAAATCCGCCGGATGCTGATCGGACGCGAGATGATGGGGGCGATGCGGACATGACGATCCTGTCCTCGGCGGTTTCTCCGCGCTCGGCGACCTTCGCCGCCAATCGCGACGCCAATCTTGCCGCGCTGGAAACCGTGCGTACCGCTGCGGCGCAGTCGCTGGAAGGCGGCGGCGAAAGGGCGCGCGAGCTGCATCTGAGCCGGGGGAAGCTCTTGCCGCGTGAAAGGGTCGCCCGTCTGATGGATCCCGGATCGCCCTTCCTGGAGATCGGCGCCTTCGCGGCCCATGGCCTTTATGATGGCGCGAGTCCCTGCGCCGGCCTGATCACCGGGATCGGCCGGGTCGCGGGCCAGGAGGTGATGGTGGTCTGCAATGATGCCACAGTGAAGGGCGGCACCTACTATCCGATGACGGTCAAGAAACACCTGCGCGCGCAGGAGATTGCCGAAGAGAACCAGTTGCCCTGCGTCTATCTGGTGGATTCGGGCGGCGCGAACCTGCCGAACCAGGACGAGGTCTTCCCCGACCGCGACCATTTCGGTCGCATCTTCTTCAACCAGGCCAACATGTCGGCCAAGGGCATCGCACAGATCGCGGTGGTGATGGGGTCCTGCACCGCGGGGGGGGCTTATGTACCGGCGATGTCCGATGTCACGATCATCGTGAAGGGTCAGGGCACGATTTTTCTGGCCGGGCCACCGTTGGTCAAGGCCGCGACGGGCGAGATCGTCTCGGCAGAAGATCTGGGCGGCGGCGACGTTCACACAAGGCTGTCCGGCGTGGCCGACCTTCTGGCGAATGACGATCTGCATGCGCTGGCCCTCGCGCGGCGGGCAGTCGCCAATCTGAACCGGCAGAAGCGGCCGCAGCTTGCCTTGCAACCCGTCGAAGCGCCGCTTTACGATCCCGAAGAGATCATGGGGATCGTGTCGGCCGAGTTGAAGACGCCCTATGACATTCGCGACGTCATCGCGCGCGTGGTCGACGGGTCGCGCTTTGATGAATTCAAGCCGCGCTACGGGGCGACCATCGTCTGCGGCTTTGCGCATGTGATGGGGATGCCGGTCGGCCTGATCGGCAACAACGGGGTGATCTTCTCGGAATCCGCGCTCAAGGCGGCGCATTTCGTCGAACTGTGCGCGCAGCGCAGGATCCCGCTGGTGTTTCTCCAGAACATCTCGGGCTTCATGGTCGGCCGGACGGCCGAGAACCGCGGCATCGCCAAAGACGGGGCAAAGCTGGTCACGGCAGTGGCGACGTCGCGGGTGCCGAAGATCACCTTCCTGATCGGGGGTTCCTTCGGCGCAGGCAATTACGGCATGTGCGGCCGGGCCTATTCGCCGCGCTTTCTGTGGTCCTGGCCGAACAGCCGGATTTCGGTGATGGGCGGCGAGCAGGCTGCCGGCGTGCTGGCCACCGTGCGGCGCGACGCGATCGAGCGGAAGGGCGGGCTATGGAGCGCCGAAGAGGAAGCCGCGTTCAAACGGCCCACGGTCGAGATGTTCGAGCGCCAGTCGCATCCGCTTTTCGCCTCGGCCCGGCTCTGGGATGACGGGATCGTCGATCCGCGCCAGACAAGGCAGGTGCTGGCCCTGTCGCTGTCCGCCGCCTTGAATGCGCCCGTGGAAGAGACACGCTTTGGCGTGCTCCGGATGTGAGGGAGCCCGCATGTTCGCCAAGATCCTGATCGCCAATCGCGGCGAGATCGCCTGCCGGGTCATCGCCACAGCGCGCCGGATGGGAACCAAGACCGTCGCGGTCTACTCCGATGCCGACGCGGGCGCCAGGCATGTGGACCTGGCCGACGAGGCGGTCCGCATCGGCGGCGCTGCCGTGTCCGACAGCTACCTGCGTGGCGAGGCGATCATTGCCGCCGCCCTGCGCAGCGGCGCGGAGGCGATCCATCCCGGCTATGGTTTTCTGTCCGAGAATCCCGGTTTCGTCGAGGCGGTCGAGGCTGCGGGGCTGGTCTTCATCGGGCCTCCCGCCAGCGCGATTCGCGCGATGGGCCTGAAGGATGCGGCCAAGGCATTGATGATCAAGGCCGGCGTTCCGGTTGTGCCCGGCTATCACGGCGCGAATCAGGATCCAGACTTTCTGGCGGCCGAGGCTGCGCGGATTGGCTATCCCGTCCTCATCAAGGCGCGGGCCGGGGGGGGTGGCAAGGGCATGCGCCTTGTCGAGGACGCCTCGGGTTTCCGCACGGCTCTGGAAAGCGCCCGGCGCGAGGCGCAATCGAGTTTCGGTGACCCCGCCTGCCTGATCGAGAAATATGTCATCCAACCCCGGCACATCGAGATCCAGGTTTTCGGCGATGCCTATGGCAATGTGATTCACCTGTTCGAGCGTGATTGCAGCCTGCAACGCCGCCACCAGAAGGTGATCGAAGAGGCCCCCGCGCCGGGTATGCCGCTAGACGTCCGCGCTGCGATGGGCCGCGCGGCGGTCGAGGCGGCAATGGCCATCGGCTATCGCGGGGCGGGGACGGTAGAGTTCATCGTCGACGGATCCGGCCCGCTGCGGAAAGATGGCTTCTGGTTCATGGAGATGAACACGCGGCTTCAGGTCGAGCATCCGGTTTCCGAAGCCATCACCGGCCTGGACTTCGTGGAACTTCAGTTGCGCGTCGCCGCGGGCGAGGCGCTGCCGCTGCGGCAGGAAGACCTGCGCATCGACGGCTGGGCTTTCGAAGCGCGGCTTTACGCCGAGGATGTGGCGAAGGGCTTCCTGCCCGCCACCGGCCGGTTGGAGCATCTGTCCTTTCCGCCAAATGTCGCTTTCTCGCGCGGCGCGATCCGGGTGGACAGCGGCGTGCGCGAGGGCGATGTGATCTCGCCCTGGTATGACCCGATGATCGCCAAGGTCATCGCGCATGGCGCGAGCCGGTCCGCTGCGCTCAACCTTCTCGCCGCGACCCTGAGCGAGATCCGCGTCGCGGGCACGACAACCAATCTCGAATTCCTGGCGGCGTTGGCGCGCCATCCCGGATTCGCGGCAGGAGCGGTCGATACCGGGCTCATTGCCCGCGATCTGCCCGGCCTGATTGCAAGACCGGCAACGCCGGACGCAATTCCAGCCCTGGCCGCGCTGGCGGCGCTGGGCAGGTTCACTGACCGGCAAGGAAATGATCCCTGGGACCTGCTGCCGGGATGGCGCGCCTGGTCAGAGGCCGAGGATTTCGTGACGCTCAGGACCGGCGGTCACGACATTCGCCTCTGTGTCCGCCATCTTGGGCAGCGGCGGTTCCGGGTGATGTCCGGCGGTCTCGATTGCACCCTGACCATAGCGCAAAGCCGCGACGGCAGTATCCTTTTCGATGCCGACGGCCTGCGTGCGAAAGCAGAGATCGTGACCGGCAGCGGATGGATTTCGGTGTTCCATGATGGTCTGCGCACCGATTTCGACCTGATCGACGATCTTGCCGTCTCGGAAACCGACGAGACCAGCGGCGATGGCATCGTCGCTCCGATGCCCGGCCTGGTATCCGCCGTTCGCGCATCCAATGGCAGCACCGTCCGCAAGGGCGATGCGCTTGTTGTTCTGGAGGCGATGAAGATGGAGCATGTGCTCGCCGCGCCGCGTGACGGCGTCGTCGCAGAGGTGCTTGTGTCGCAAGGCGATCAGGTGACGGACGGGGTGCTGCTTTTACGGCTGGAGGCCCTGGATGGCTGAGCGGGTCACGATTTTCGAGGTCGGCCCGCGCGACGGGTTGCAGAACGAAACCCGGCTGATCGCGACGGCCGACAAGATCCGCCTGATCGACGGTCTTTCCGCCTGCGGCTTCCGCCATATCGAGGTCACGAGCTTCGTCAGCCCCAGACGGGTGCCGCAGATGGCCGATGCCGGTCAGGTTCTGGCGGGCATCCGCCGCCAACCCGGAATCTCCTACGCGGCGCTCACGCCCAACCTGCTGGGCTTTGAACATGCGCTTGAAGCCGGGGTGGACGAGGTGGCGGTCTTCGCTTCGGCCTCGGAGGGGTTCTCGCAAAAGAACATCAACTGCTCGATTGCCGAAAGTCTGGAACGGTTCAGGCCGGTTCTGCGCAGGGCGATGGCCGCCGCGGTGCCGGTGCGGGGCTATGTGTCTTGCGTGACGGATTGCCCCTATGACGGATCGGTGGCGCCGGACGCGGTGGCCCGGGTCGCCGAGGCCCTGACCGAGATGGGCTGCTACCAGATCAGCCTTGGCGACACGCTGGGCGCGGCCACGCCCGCAACGGCAGCCCGGATGCTGGACGCGGTTCTTGGCGGCTTGCCCGCATCAAGGCTGGCCGGGCATTTCCACGATACGCGCGGTCACGCGCTTGAGACCATTTCGCTCTGCCTCGATCAGGGCCTGCGGACTTTCGACAGTTCTGTCGGCGGGCTTGGCGGCTGCCCCTATGCGCCCGGGGCGCAAGGCAATGTTGCGACCGAAGCCGTCGTCGCGCTGCTGCACGACCGGGGTTTCGAAACAGGCATCGATGGCGCGGCGCTGGCCAGGATGTCGCGATTCGCCCAAAGCCTGCGGAGACCGGCATGATCTGGAAAACCCTCGATGTCAGGATGGACCACCGCGGCGTTGCCCATGTGCGGCTGAACACGCCGGAAAAGCTGAATGTGCTGTCAGCCGCGATGATTGCCGAACTGACCGCAATGGCCGAGGCCATCGGCAATGATGCCGCGACACGGGTGATCATCCTCTCCGGCGCGGGTCCGGTCTTCTGCGCCGGGGGCGATCTGACCTGGATGAAGGCCCAGATCGAGGCCGACAGGGCCCAGCGGATGCGCGAGGCGCGAAAGCTGGCTGACATGCTTCAGGCCCTGAACACGCTTCCCGTCCCCCTGATCGGAAGCCTGCATGGCGGGGCGTTCGGGGGGGGCGTGGGGCTGGCCTGCATCTGCGATGTCACTCTCGCCACGCCCGAAACCAGGTTCGCCTTTTCGGAAACCCGGCTGGGCATCATACCCGCGACAATCGGCCCCTATGTATTGGCCCGGATGGGCGAGGGCCGCGCCCGCCAGGTCTTCATGTCGGCCCGCGTCTTCGATGCGGTCGAGGCCGAACGCCTCGGCATCGTGTCGCGGATCGTTGCGGCGGCGGATCTCGACGAAGCCGTCGAGGCCGAGCTTGCACCCTATCTCCAGGCCGCGCCGGGCGCGGTGGCGGCCGCCAAGAGGCTGGCCCGCAGCCTTGGCCCCCGGATCGACGCCCAGGTCATCGATGACACGATCCGGCGTCTTGCGGATGCCTGGGAAGGACCCGAAGCCCGGCACGGGATTGCCGCCTTCTTGGACAAGCGCCCTCCCGATTGGGCGCGGCCAACCGATCGGTGACACCGCTGCCGAGGCTGTGCGCGGCGTCAGCGATGGCGCGGATCAGCCAGTCTGGGCTGGCAATGTCAAAGCTGCGTGGCCTGTGGGCCCTGCCAAGGACCGCACGCCTCACATCCCGATCTCCTGCCGCGCCAGCGGGCTGTCGGTGCAGGTGGCGCATCTGCGGGCCGTACCGCGGGGCCGGTGCCCAGGGGCGGGCGGCGACCATGAAGGAAATAATGCAATCTTCCGATGCCTCCCCAGAAGGGCCCAGCGCAAAGCTGGCCCTGCCCGCATTGTTCATGGGCGGGGTTCTGATCGGCTGTTCGCCGCTCTTCGTGCGGCTCTCGGGGGTCGGCTCGGTCTCGACCGCCTTCTGGCGGCTGGCCCTTGCCCTGGTGCCGCTGCTGCTGATCGCGCGCGGCGACAAGGTCGGGGCGCGGCCTGTCACATGGGCCGACCGCGTGACAGTCGCGCTGCCCGGGATCATCCTCGGCGCCGAACTGGTCGCCTGGCATATCTCGCTGCATATGACTTCTGTCGCGAATTCCACTCTTCTGGTGAATATGGCGCCGGTCTTCGTGGTGCTGATCTCCTGGATGTTTCTGGGCAGGCGGCCGGGCGGGCCGATCGTGCTGGCCGGAATCCTGATCGCGAGAAAGGCCCAAAACTGAATGGGGCGATGGAATCGAACATGCGCAGATCCCTGATGGGAGGGGCGCGAAGGTCCAGCCGGGCAAGACGGCCAACCCCGCCCGGGATGCCGTTCACAACCGCCGTGACGAAAGCCTGGCGGCCGGATCACGCCTCCAGCCGCGCCGCCACCCGATTAAGCCCGCGGGTCCAGGCATCCAGCCCGTCGGCCTCGTTCAGCGCCGCCAGCACCATCGCGCTGATGCCGCCCTCGGTCACCACGCTGCGGGCGATCTCCTCCAGCGGCCGGTCCTCGCGCAGCAGCACTTCGGCATTGCCGCGCAGGGTGGCGGCGATCAGCGCGCGGGCGGACTCAGGGGGCAGGCCCCGGGTCTCGAACCAATGGATGATGTGGGCCATCCAGCCAAAGCTCGCGCCCGAGAAGGCGCCGAAAGCCGCGGCTGCGGTGAAACTCGCCTCATCATCGAAGCCATGCACCGGCCCCGTCCTTGCAAGGAAAGCGTGCCAGAACCCGTCCTGCGGGCACAGGATCGACGGCCCGGCGCGATAGGCATTGGCATAGCCGGGCATCATCGTCACCGCCCCACGGGCCGGACCGATCAGCGATTGCAGCCTGGAAAGCCCCGTCCCCGCCATTGCTGACAGGACCGGCTGGCCGGGGCGGAAGGTCAGGCGGGCAAGCTCCTCCGCGCCCGTCGCGGCGGGAAGGCAGACGAAGACGCCCTCCGCCGCATCGACCACCGCCTGATTGCTGGCGGCGACCTTGCAGCCATGTTCGGTCGCCAGCCGACCGGCGGTCTCGGCATTGCGGGGGGACAGGAGCAGGTTGAACCCCGACCCCTGCAACCCCCGCACCATCAGCCCGGCCAGATGCCCGACGCCAAGGATGCCGATCGTTGTCACGCCATCTCCTCAAGCACTTCGGCCATGGCTGTGGCGGTGGCGGCGATGTCGGCCTCGGTATGGGCGACCGAGGACAGCGAATGCAGCGTGGCGGAAGGGTTCATGTAGATGCCCTTGTCCATCAGCCGCAGGGCGAAGTCGCGGAATTTCAGCCGGTCGACATGGCTGCAGAAATCGCGGTAGTCGGTGATCTCCGGCTTGTCGGTGAAGAAGATCTGGAACATGGAATTCACCCCCTGCACGATCATCCCGTGCCGGTTGGAATGTTTGGCGACCTTGCGGATTTCATCCGTCATCGCCTTGCCAAGGTTCTTGATCCGCCGGAACCCCGCCTGATCTTCCGCCAGCATCGTCTCCAGCATGACCTTGGTCACATGCAGCGCCAGCCGCCCGGCATTGTGGGTGCCGAAATGCAGCACCTTGCCCCATTCGAGGCCCGCCATCACCTCGGCTCGCCCGCCGATCATCGCCATCGGCAGGCCCCCGCCAAGCGCCTTGCCATAGGTGACGATGTCGGGGGTCAGCCCGTACAGTTCCGCGCAGCCGCCCGCCGCCAGACGGAAGCCGGTCACTGTCTCGTCCAGATAGAACAGCGCGCCGTGCTTCTGGCACAGATCCTGCATCCGGTTCAGATAGCCCGGCTTCGGCGGGATCACCCCCATGTTCGACATGATGCCTTCGGTGACGACGCAGGCGGCGCTGTCGCCATGCAGCGCCATCGCGCGCTCCAGCGCGTCAAAGTCGTTCCAGCGGACGACGATGGTGTCTTTCCACGCCTCCTCCGGGATACCCGAGGAATCCGGGATGCGGATCGGGTCGTTCGGATGGCCCAGCAGCGTTGGTGGATAGGGATTGGTGTTGATCAAGACCGAATCCCACCAGCCGTGATAATGCCCCTCGAACTTGATGATCTTGCGCCGCCCGGTATGGCCGCGCGCGAGGCGAAAGGCCGCCATCGCGGCCTCGGTCCCCGTGTTGGCGAAGCGGACCTTCTCGACATGCGGCAGAAGGGCCACCAGCATCTCGGCCACCTCGACCTCCACCTCCAGCGCTGTGGCGAAATGGGTGCCCCGTGCGGCTTCGCGGGCGATGGTTTCCACCACTTTCGGATGGGCGTGACCAAGGGGCAGGGCACCGAAGGCCATCATCCAGTCGATATATTCGCGCCCATCGACATCAAACAGCCGCGCGCCCGCGCCGTGGCTCATATAGCGCGGTGCCCCGCCAAAGGTCGCCGGGCCGCGCGAGGCCGAGGAGACGCCCTCGACCAGCACCTTCTGGCCGCGTTCGAACAAAGATTGCGATTTCGGTCCGGCCATGGCGTGCCCCCTTGTTAGTCCTGTCTGGATTGTTATTATAGGAACAATGTGTCGTCAAATGGAACATTATGGCCCCGCTGACCGACCGGCCCCGCGCCGCTGAACCGCATCAGGAACTGGCGCAGCGTATCCGCCGCTGGCGCGAAGCGCGGGGCTGGAACCAGCAGGCCCTAGCCGAGCGCGCCGGTTTTGCGCGCTCCACCCTGTCCAAGATCGAGAACGGACTTCTGTCGCCGACTTTCGAGATTCTCTTGAAACTGGCGCAGGGCTTCGGCTGCGCACTGTCGGATCTGGTCCGGGCCGAGGCACCGGCTCTGGTCGGGCGCATGGTGGTGGACCGGGGCGCGCCCGGTCCGGCCATCGACAACCCCACCGCCCGGCTCTGGCCGCTAGGGGCAGAGCTCCGGGGCCGCCCCTTTCAGTCGATGCTGGTGGAATTCACCCAGGACGACCTGGCCGCCTTTGGCGACTGGAACCGCCATGATACGGATGACATGCTGCATGTGCTGTCGGGCACGCTGATCCTGCACAGCGAAGGCTATGCCCCCGCCATCCTGCATCCCGGCGACACGGTGCACTTTGACGGCACCATGGCCCATGCCTGCCTCAAAGGCGGCGCGGACCCCTGCCGGTGTCTCTACGTCTACGCGACGCGGGCGTAAGCCGCGCGGCGATCCTTGGACACGTCATGGGAAGGCGCGGTCGCGCCTTCCGCTCCGATCACATCCAGCGCAGCCAATCCGCCCAATCGGGGTGATTGAACAGCATCCTGGCCCGGGCATATTTCCAGATGCCGTATTTCTGGTAGTCAAAATCCCAGGCCGACAATTGGCGCTGCTGCACCGCCCATGACCCCCATTTCATGTCGGCGACGGCACGGGCGACCATGACGCGGGCGTAAAGGCTGCGCCGCATCTCGCCGTAATAGCGCTCGACCAGATCCTGCGTCGTGCCGGGATCGATGAACATTTCGCCCAGAAAGACGCCCAGCTCATAGGCGCGTTCGTTGTTCGAGGCGAATTCGTAATCGACGAGCTTCATGCTGCCGATCCGGTCATCGTCCATCCGCACCAGAAAGTTGCCCGGCATCGGATCGTTGTGGCAGGGCACGATGTCCAGACCCGAGGCGCGGAAGGCCTGCTTGGCAAGGCTGTATTGCTGATGCAGCCAGGCAAAGTCGGTCGGGCGGATCGCGCCGACCTGATCGCCTTGCTCGATATGTTCGTCGGTCATCTCGAACACATCCTTGGTCACCGACAGCGGGGGCGCGGCGTTGAAGGCGGCATAAAGGTCGATCACGCCTTCCTGAAAATCGCGGCGGGCGAAATCGGCATTGGTCGACGCGCGGTAGCCTTCCAGAAACTGCATCACTTCGACCCCGGCGGCGGCGTCATAATGCAGAACCTCGGGGCCGATCCCCATCGCATGTGCAACGCGGGCCGCCTCGATCGACAGGTCGCGGTTCACGAAATTCTCGGACCCGACGCCATAGACCTTCATGAAAAAGGTCTTGCCGCCGGTTTCCGCCAGCCAGTTCGAGTTCAGAAGCCCCCCGACCAGCGGGCGGGCCTTGACGGTGTCGCGGCTCCATCCGGGGATGGAATCGATGGCGCGGGCGACCTGTTCCTGTGATGCGGCGCTCATATCGGTCTCCTTCAGGACAGGCTGCGCAGCCGGTCGGCCGCGTGCGAGGTCAGCGCCAGGGTTTCCAGCCGCATAAGCCGCCAGGACGCGTATTTGGCGAATTCCAGCGACCGGCGCGGCGATCTGGTCGCCATCAGGGCGCCGATCAGCCCCCAGCGAAGATCGTCGGCCATGCCATAGATCATCGCGCGCTGGAAAAGCCCTTCGTCAAAGCGCCCCTCCCAGGCTTCAAAGCCGCCGCGCGCCTCGGCTTCGCAATCGAAGAATTCCATCAGCCAGCAACCAAGGTCCTCATAAGGGTCGCAATTCGCGGCCAGGTCATAGTCCAGAAGTTTCACGCTGTTGCCGGGGCCGACCATCAAGTTGGCGGTATTGCCGTCGCGATGGCTGGGGCGGCTGTCGGACCCAAGGGCCGCGATGGCCTGCTTCGCCGCCGCCATCAGCGCCAGAAAGGCAGGCAGATGGCGATGCACGGCGATGCCGCCCTGCGCCGCAGTCGCGGCCAACCTGTCGATCTCGTCAAAGACCGATGCGCTGCGCGACAGGTCCGGTCCGGCCTGGAACGCCTTCTTCGCCGCGATGACGGCCTCGCGCAGATCGGCAACGGCCACGTCCTGCAACCCGCCGCAGCGCCAGTCCTCGGACAGCGCTTCGAAGGCCACCAGACCTTCCGCTGCCTCCGCCGCAAGAACCTTGGGCGCTATGCCAAGCTGTCCCGCGTGGCGCGCCGCCTCGATTGCCGCCGCCGGCGGGGCATAGAAGGCGGTATCCGGCTGGTAATGCTTGACGATCACCTGCTTGCCAGCCGCGCCTGCCCGCCAGATATCGCCTTCGATCCCCCGCCAGGCGGGCGAGGCGAGGACGGTGAAGGGCGCGCCCCAGCTTTCAGGCTCGGCCCCCAGCGTCCGGGCTGCAAATCGGCGCGCGGTGGTTTCCCTGTCGCTCATCGGCTGGGTTCCTTCTGGGTGGAAATGACAGGTTCGACCGGCCAGGATTTCCCGGCCGCGCCCATGACATCCAACTCTGCCTCAAGCGCGGTGGCCAGCGCCAGCAGTCGCAGGTCGTCGTGGCGCTGCCCGACAAGCTGTATGCCGATGGGCAGGCCCCGGGCGTCGAAACCGCCCGCCAGGCTGACCGCCGGATGACCCGACTGGTTGAAGGGAGCGGTAAAGGTCGTGTGGCGCAGGGGCATTCCGAAGACCGGCCCCCGGGCCTCGGCCGGAAAGTTGACCAAGGGCATCACGGGGGTCAGCAGGAAATCCACGCCCTCCATCAGGGCGACGGTCCCCGCCACGCCGCGCTCGATGCCGGTTTCGAATTCGCGGATGCGGGCCGGGGTCCAGGTCTCGGCCTCGGCGAACCAGTCCACCAGCTCTTGCGGCGCCCTGGCGCGATGGGCGGCATCGGCACCGGCATATTCGTACCAGCCGCGCAGCTTCAGCGAATCGTCGATGGGCAGATAGGTGTCAAAGCCATAGGTCGCCCAGACGGGCCGCAGCTTGCCCACCAGCCGCGCCAGCACCGCTGCGGCCTGGTCGAAACAGGCACGGACGGCAGGCTCGACATCGGGGCCAAAACCGAAATCGGCGCAGGTCCCGACGGTCACGCCCGACAACCATGCCGCCGCGGGCGTCTGGCCGGTCAGGGGCAGGGAATAGCGGTCCAGCGGGTCCGGTCCAGACAGAAGCCGGGTCCAGGCCAGCAGGTCAGAGGCGCGCCTTGTGATCGGCCCGGCCGAGCGCACGGTCGAAGCCGGGGCATGGGGGATCAACCCCTGGGTCGGCTTCAGCGCGGCCAGCCCGCAATGCGCGGCTGGCAGCCGCACCGATCCGGCGATGTCGGACCCGACCGACATCATGCCGATCCCCGCCGCGAGAGAGGCGCCGCCCCCCGCGCTGGACCCGCCGGTGTTCCATGCCGTGCCCCAGGGGTTTCGCACGATTCCATGCGAGCCGGACACGCCCGAGGCGCTGAGCCCGAAATCGGGCATCGTGCCCTTGCCCAGAATGATCGCCCCCGCCGCGCGCAAGCGCCGGGTCGGCAGGCCGTCCGCCGTGCCCAGGATGCCATCGCCATGCAGGGCCGAGCCGTGATGCCAGCGCATCCCCATCGCGGGCACGCTGTCCTTGATCGTGACCGGCACACCGTCGAACCGCGACAGCGGTTGCCCGCTGCGCCAGCGTTGCTGCGCGGCCTGCGCCTCGATCCGGGCCTCGTCTGGGCGCTGACCGTAAATGGCGTTCAGCACCGGATTCACCCGCTCGGTCTGGTGCAGCATCGCCTCGACCACCTGAACCGGGTCCAGCGCGGCGCTGCGATAGGCGGCGGTCAGATCGTCCAGCGTCAGGCCGGCAAGCTGCGAGATGGAAACATCCTGAAGCGGGCGGGTCATTTTGCGTTCTCCACTTGGGTCGGGGCGCGCCGGTTCGGACGGGGCCGGAAAAGCTGGCGCATCCGCCCGACCAGACCCTTTGGCATCAGCACGATGGCGGTCGCGATGATCAGGCCCAGGCCAAGGGTACGGAACTCTCCGGCTTCGCGCATCAGTTCGTCCGCGCCGACCAGGACGATCGTGCCTACCAGCGGCCCCCAGAATGTTCCGACCCCGCCGATCACAACAATGGCGATTATGAACATCAGGGTCGGCAGTTGCAGGATCGTCGGTCCGATCACCTGGAAATGCCCGGCATAGACGCCACCGGCCAGGCCCATGAAGAAAGCCGAGATGCCAAAGACCAGCAATTGCACGCGGAACCGGTTCACGCCCCGCGCCACGGCATAGCCGGGATTGTCGCGGATGGCGCGGAAGGCAAGGCCGATGGGGCTTTTCACGATGACCCAGGTGCTTGCCATGACAAGGACGAACATCGCGCAGACGATCGCATAATTGCCGATCATCCAGTTCCCGCGCAGCAGTTCGCGCGTGCCCAGATCGCCAAAGCGCGAGAACCCGCCCGGACCGCCGGTCAATTGCCGACAGACCGTGCCCACCTGCACGAAGCACTCGGTATCGGTGGAAATCAGCAGATACATCACCTGTGTCACGGCCAAGGTCAGCAGCGCGACATAGACGCCCGACAGGCGCAGACAGGCAAGCCCGACGAGGCCGGAAAACGCCACCGCCACCAGCGCGCCGGGCAGCAGCGCGGCCCAGACCGACCAGCCCAGGAAAAAGCACAGCATCGCCGTCGCATAGCCGCCGACCGCGAATATGGCGAGCGGCGCCAGCGAAAAGATACCGGCAAAGCCGAAGACAAGGTTCCATTGCGAAGCGATGCAGGCATAGAACAGCGCCAGCGTGATCTGGCCCAGCACATAGCGGCTGTCGACCAACACCGGCACCATCGCCGCCGCCGCGATCAGCAGAAGGGCGACCGTTACATCAAATGCCGCAGGGCGGCCGATCAGGGCTCTCATTGACGTCTCTCCTTGGCCGGGACGAACGGGGGCAGGGGGGGATGGCTGGTCATCGGGTCACATCCTGCGAACCTGGACGCGGCCCATCAGCCCGCCGGGACGCCAGATCAGCACCACCACGACCGCGCAAAGCAGCATCGGAAAGCCCCAGCGCGCGCCAAAGGCGTATTGCACCCAGGCCTCCAGCAGGGCGAGACCAAAGGACACCAGCACCGCCCCCGGCAGCGTGCCCAGACCGGCCACCACGCACATGATGAAGGCCTTGAGCATCGGGTCATTGCCCAGGGAGGGCGAAAGCTGAACCATTGACGACAGTAGCAGCCCGCAGCCACCGGCTACTGCGCCCGAGATCATCAGCACCGACAGGTAGACCCGGTCGACCGCCACACCCATCAGCCGCGCGGCGTCGCGGTTCTGCGCCGTGGCGCGGATGGCCCGTCCCATGCGGGTGCGCGCCAGAGCTGTGGCGATGACCGCCATCGCCGCCACGGCGGCAACCATGATGATCAGGCTTTGCCAGGGCAGGACCAGCGGGCCCAGGGTCATCGACCCATCCACCGTGACCGGCTGTTTCAGCGGCTGTCCGCCAAAGACCAGCAGGATCCCGTTCTCCAGCGCGATGGCGATGCCGACCGTGGCGATCATCACATTCGCCTCGAAATCGGCCATGCCCTGGCGCAGCACATTGCGCACGACCAGAAGGTAGATCAGCCCGCCCGCGACCGCCCCGGCCAGAACCGCGGCCAGGACGCCAATGCCGGTCGGCAGGCCCAGACCGGTGATCGCGGCATAGGCGACATAGCCGCCCAGCGTCAGCAGGGCGCCATGCGCCATGTTCAGCACGCCCAGCGCGCCCCAGACTAGGGAAAGGCCAATCGAGGCGATGGCGTAAAGCGCCCCGACCGTCAGGCCGGAAATCAGAACCGAATAGAAGGTGTTCATCCTAGCCCCCCAGATAGGCGGTGATAAGTTCGTCGCTGGCCAGAAGCTCGGTCGGGGCGCCCGACCAGACGAATTCGCCATTGTCGAGCAGGTACATGCGGTCGGTGAAATCGGCGACGCGGGCGGGGTTTTCCTCGACCAGCAGGATCGTGCGACCGGATTGGCCCATGCGGATGATGACCTCGTAAATCTGCTCGATGACCAGCGGAGCCAGGCCCAGCGAGGGTTCGTCGATCATCAGGATCCGCGCGCCCATCATCAGGCCCCGGCCGATGCCGACCATTCGCCTTTCGCCCCCCGACAGGGTCGAGACCAGCTGGCTGCGGCGGTCGGCCAGTTTGGGCAACAGGCTGTGAACCTCGTCCAGACGGCGGGCGATTTCGGCACTGTCGGGGCAAAGATAGGCCCCCATCAGCAGGTTCTCATGGACCGTCATGCCCGGAAACAGCAGGTCGCCCTGCGGCACATGGGCAATGCCCCGCGCGGCGGTCAGGTGGACATGCGGGCCGATCGGCTTGCCATCCAGCCGGATTTCCCCTTGGCGCAGCGGGACGAGGCCGGAAATGGTGCGCAGCATCGTGGATTTGCCGTGGCCGTTCGGGCCGACGACCGTCACCGTCTCACCCGCGGCGATCGACAGCGACACGCCGCGCAGCACCTCGATCCCGTCATAGCCGGAACGGAGGCCACGCAGTTCAAGAACGGGTGGCGCCGTCATGCTGCTCCCTCCATGGTCGCGGCGAAATGGGCGCGTAACCGGGTCTTGGTGCCCTGCCCCAGATAGACCTCGACCACGCGGTCATCTTCGGCGACCTGATCGGGGCGGCCTTCGAACAGCAGGCTGCCGTGATGCATGATCATCACACGGTTGGACAGGGCCAGCAGAAAGCGCATGACATGTTCGATCAGAACGATGGTCAGCCCGCCGCTTGCCAGCCGCTGCATCAGGGCGATGATCTGATCGGTCTCGGCGGTGTTCAGCCCGCCCACGGGTTCGTCAAGAAACAGCACTTTCGGCGCGGTGGCGATGGCGCCTGCGATCATCAGCAGCTTGCGGTCCAGGACCGGCAACTCGCTGACAGTGCGGTCGGCCTTGGCCGCAAGGCCGACCAGGTCCAGCGCCTCGGCTGCGGCCTGCCGGGCGGCGCGCCCCAGGCGCAGGCCGGGAAACAACCGGCGCCCGCGTCCGTAATAGGCCGCGATTTCGACATTCTCGCGCACGGTCATGTGCTCGAAGGCCGCATTCAGCTGAAAGGTGCGCGCCATCCCCATCTGGCAGATGCGGTCGGCGGACATCTGCGTGACATCGCGCCCGTCGAACTCGATCCGGCCGGCCGATGCCGGGGTCATGCCCGTGATCACGTCAAAGAACGTGGTCTTGCCTGCCCCGTTCGGCCCGCCGATGCCCAGAATCTCGCCACGGCGGACGGCAAGGGACATGTCGTTCACCGCGACAAGCGAGCCAAAGCGACGGGTCACGCCCACGCAGTTCAGAAGTGGTTTTTCGCTGGACATCGTTCATCCCCAGTTAGGTTGACGCGGGCAAAACCTCTGCCCGCGCCCGGTTTCAGGCAGCGCTCACGCCAGCCACGGCGGCAGCACGAAGTCATGCGTCGCGTAGAGCGACGGCGCGATCAGCCGGGGCTCGGTCCGATAGTCCTGATGCTGAAGGAACTGGTGGGGCAGGCCCAGCGAGGGGTCTTTGGTCTGGGTCGGGTAGCTGTAGACGACCAGTCCCTCGGGGTCGAAGCGGAACGCGCCCGAAACGCCGCGATAGACCAGCCTGCGCAGCGCGCCGGCAACCTTTTGCGCCTGTTCCTTGTTGAACGGTTCGCCCGTGCCGCCAGCCATCGAGGCCGCCAGCGCATACATCCACAAGCCGTCATAGGTTTGTGACCCGGTCAGCCAGGCAGCAGTTTCGCCGTATTTCGCCTTGTAGGCGGCGCGGAAATTCGCGGCGAAATCGTCGGGCAGGCCGCCCGTCACGGTCGAATAGATCACGCCGTTGATCGATTCACCGCCGATCTCGCGGAACACCGGCAGCGAGGGGCCGTATTGCATATAGACCAGGCTCGGGGTCGGCTGGGTCAGGAACTGGGTCATGAACTGCGCCAGATCCTGCGCCAGGAAATGCGTGACAAGGATCGCGCCGGGCGGGTCTTCGCGCAGCTTGGCCAGCACCGGTCCCCATTGCGTCGTGGGGAAGGGCACGGTTTCGTAAAGCGAGATTTCCCAGCCGAATTCCGCCGCCTTGTCGCGGATCGCGTTGCCGATCACGATCGGATATTCCACCGCCGAGGCGATGATGGCGATCTTCTTGTTCGATGGCGTCCACTGGCCCGACTCCGCCAGCGCGTTCAGGAAGGTCAGGCAGCCCGGTCCGTACCAATATTCCGAAGGGTCGATCTGGAAACAGGCATAGTAGCGCTCGGGATCGGTCTTCACCTTTTCCGGGTGGGCGATCTGGGTGTTGTTGTGCAGCACGATCACATCGTTGTCGGCGGCGATGTCGGCCTCGACCATGTTCGCGCCCAGACTGTAGCCGTTGACGATGGCGGGCGTGTTGAAGCGGTCGATCAGGCGCTGCATCGCCTGACCGACGAGGTCGGCCCCCATCTCGCGCGTATCCTCGATCTGGATCTGGATGGGGCGGCCAAGAATCCCGCCCGCAGCGTTGATCTCTTCGGCAGCCAGGTCCAGGCCGTTCTTGAATTCAAGCCCGTCGCCCGCGGCCGGACCGGACATCGGCAAGGCCGCACCGATCACGATCGGATCGCCCTCCTGCGCCACGGCGCGCCCGGCATTCATCGCGGCAAGGGCCGTGAAACCGGCGCCGCCCAGACCTGTCAGAAGCTGTCTTCTTTTCATTTTGTCACCTGTTGGTTTGCAATGTTCGGCCAGCCCCTTCTGCGTGGCAAAAGGGGTCTTCTCCCGGATCGTGCCGTCCGGTTTTGCGATGTCAGGGCAAATGCGCGGCGCGCCCGCCTAGAACTGGGCAAAGACCCCCAGCGTCCAACCACCGTCGACCAGCAGGCTTTGCCCGTGGATGTGGTCGGCAAGGTCGGAGCTCAGGAACAGCACCGCATCCGCGATCTGCTGCGCGGTGCCCCATTTGCCATCGGGCGTCTGGCCCGCCAGCATGGATTTGATGTCCTGATTGTAGATGTCGGTCATCGGCGTGGTGATGAACCCGGGCGCGACGGCGTTTACGTTGATGCCGTGCCTGGCGTAATCCATCGCGACCTGGCGGGTAAAGTTCAGCCCGCCGGCCTTTGATGTGCAATAGGCGGCAAAGCCCTGATTGCCGCGATAGCCCGAGATCGAGCCGATCGAAACCACCTTGCCGCCACGGCCCTGCGCCATCATGTGCCGCACGGATTCGCGCGTGGTGTAGAACAGCCCGTCCAGGTTGACGGCCATCGTCCGACGCCAGGTTTCATCGTCGGTGTCCAGCAGCGCCCCGGCCAGAAGCAGGCCCGCCGACTGGATCGAGATGTCAATGCCCTTCTGCGCCGCGACATCGGCGTAGACGCGGGTCACGGCGGCGCTGTCGGCGACGTCCAGTTCCATGAAATCGACTTTGGGATCATCGTACATGGTGCGGTCTTCGTCGGAATGCGCGGGCTTGCGCGACAGGACCGTCACGCTTGCACCAGCGGCGGCCAGGGTGCGGACACAGGCCGCGCCGATGCCAGAGCTGCCGCCCGTCACGACGGCATGTTTCCCCGTCAGATCAATTTTCGTCATGGTCAGTTTCCCTGTTGAGTCTTTTTGTCGCCGCGTCGGATTTCCGATTCTTTCGGCGCAGTGATCCGCGGTCAGCGGCCGGTGATGGCCTCCAGCTTGGCGGTGATCGCGTCGCGGGCGGCCTTCATGTCCTCATGGCTTCCCGAGATGAAAACCCTGCCCGTCGCCCCCATCATCTGCACATCGTTGATGGTGGCGTTCGGGGCGGCCTTCTCGGCCTCGTTTGCCGCAAGGCAGGCGAACAGGGCAGGCGCCATTTCGTAGATCAGCAACGCCACGCCCGGAACCAGGATCGAGGCGTCGCGCCCCCGGTTGAGGATGATGGCGTGCTGGTCCGACAGATCCTCGATGATGTCGTGATACAGGATCTGCGGTTTCATCTGGTCGCCGGGCTGGGCCTTGATCCCGTCCAGGATGGCCGCCCCGGCGGCGTCCAGTTCCTGCTTCCTGTCGGCGTGCAGCTCCAGTAGGCCGAACTGCCGTTCGGTATAAAGAATGCCCGGCTCCATCTCGGGTGCCGATTTCAGCGCAAGGTCGGTGATCCGGTGGATGGCAAGGGCAGGGGCCACTTCGATGAACAGCGAATGCTGCCCGGCGAAGGGCGGGTACCCCCTCGCCCGCGTGGGCGAGGAAAGATAAGCCGCAAACTGGGGCTGAAGATCCTCGATGGGAAGATATACGCGAAGTTCGGTCATGCCTCAGTCCTTGCTTGCCGGATTTGCAGCGGGCGTCAGCCCTTCACCGCGTCGAAATGCTTGCCCAGATCGGCATGGGGGCGCGGAATGACATGCACAGCCGTCACTTCCCCGATCTGCGCGGCGGCTTCGGCCCCGGCTTCGGTCGCGGCCTTGACCGCGCCCACATCGCCGCGCACGACGACAGAGACCAGACCGCCGCCCACTTCGTTGCGGGCGATGATCTCGACATTGGCGGCCTTGACCATGGCATCCGCCGCCGACAGGGCCGGCACATAGCCTTTGGTTTCGATCATTCCGATTGCAAGATTAGCCATTTCAGGAACTCCCTTCCTTGCGTTTGCTTGCCGGTTTCCCGGCGGGTTCTTCGTCGATGGAGCCGATGATCAGCGCGTCGATGGGCGCCGAACGGTCGGTGAACCAGCCTGCGGCGACCGATCCCTGGGTGATCAGCACCGCCTCGCCCTCGGCGCAGCCCAGGGGATCGAAGGCAATCAGTTTGCCGCCCGACTCGGTCTGCACTTCCAGCAGGGCGCCCGTCGGCAATGTGCCGATATGGCGGGTGGACCAGAGCCGGCCGCTGACGCGTGCCCTAATCATGTGAGTGTCCTTTCAATCCTGATGCGGCGGCGGCGCGCCTCGTCCGAGGCAAGCGGCGTCAGTCGCGCTGTCCGCGTGACCCGCAGCCGGGTTTCACATTCGGCAATGGTTGCAATGTCGCGTTCGGTGATCAGCGCCTTGCGCATTTCCGGCACATTGGCGGGCGCAGCCGTGACCAGCGTGGCGGGCTGCGCGGCCATGGGCTGGGACTGGACCGCCAGAGGCGCGGCGCGCGGGCTAGGCGCGGCTGGGGCATCTTCGGGCGCGAAGCGCAGGCGGCCGTCGCGCAGACTGGCGACAAAGCCCGGGTCCTGTGCCCGGTTCAGCACCGACAGGGCGAACTGGGTCAGGGCCCCGCCCGTATCCACTCGGACCCGTTCCACCTGCGCGTCGCCAAGCATCTCGGCCCGCAGGGCGGCGATCTCGTCGGACAGAAGTTCACGGATCAAGGCGCGCAGATCGTTCATCCGCTGGCCCCCGCTTCGCGCAGGGCGCGTTCCGCCGCATCGCGCGCATTGCGCACATCGGCCTCGGTACCGGCCAGATACAGCCGTCCGTTGGCGCCGATCATCCGCATGTCGATGACCTTGATATCGGCGGCCTTTTCCGCCTCGTTGCAGGCAAGGATGGCATAGGCCGCCGGCTGGCATTCCAGCAGATAGACGCTTTCTCCCCCCAGAACCATCGAGCCGGTCTTGTTGCGGTTCATCAGGAAAGCGTGCTGGTCGTCGACCCGCGTCACCAGCTTGGACGCGGTGATCTTGGGCTTCTCGGCATCGCCCGGCTTCTTGCCCATGCTGTGCAGCGCGGCCTCGGCCCCGGCCTGCACCTCGGCGGTGGAATAGGCGTGGAACTGAAGTGTGCCGAACTGGCGCTCGACCACCAGAAAGCCCGCCCGCACCTCGGCGCTTTTCAGGACGGTGTCGGTCAGGGCCTCGATGTCCAGCCCCGGCGCGATCTCGATGATCTGCGCGGCCATGCGGGCCCGGGGCAGCGTGCCCCGCATCCAGGTGGCGGTATAGGCCAGCGTCTGGGGCTGCAACTGGTCGATGAAGATGAAGGCGCGAAGATCGGTCACGGCTGGCCTCGGGTCAGTTCACGAAGTTCCTGAAGGATAAGCTGGCGCAGCGCGTCCCGGTCCATTCCACCCGTCTCGGGGGCGGGCGCGGGCGTCGTGGCGGGGCGCGGCGTCGGGGCCGCCCCTTCGAAGGGCGCCCGCACTGCGCCAAGATCGCCCATCGGCACGGCTGCATCCGAATTCCAGGCCAGCCGCGTCCAGTGCACCAGATGCTGCGGCCCGATATTCTCGCCCACGGACGAGCGCCCGAAATAGCCGGTGCCGATCATGAAGGACGGCGCCAGATGCGTGGCGAAACCCGCCGCCCCCTGCGAACAGGGCGCATTGACGACGACGCGATAGACCGGCAGGGCCGATGCGAAATCCACCGCCTTTTGCGGGTCCTTGCCGTGGAAGGCCGCCGAATGGCCTGCCCCGGTCATCCGCAGGATCATCTGGGCCATGCCGGTGGCGCGTTCAAAGCTGCCCGCCTTTGCCCAGGCCAGAACCGGGCACAGCTTTTCGCGGGTCAGCGGCTCATCCAGCCCGACCTGGTCGACACTGGCGACCAGAACCTTGATCGAGGGCACGACGCGGAATCCGGCCTGGGCTGCGATCCAGACGGCACTCTTTCCAACGGCGGCGGTGTTCAGATGCCCGTCGGGGAACAGCCAGGCGCGCAGCTTCGTCGCTTCGCCATCCGAACAGATATGCGCCCCCGCCGCGCGCAAGGCGCGCTCCAGCCGGCTGGCATTCTCTTCAAGCGAGATCAGCACGCTTTCGTTGGTGCAGAGAACCGAGTTGTCAAAGGCCTTGCTGTCAACGATGTGCCGGGCGGCCTCGGTCTGGTCGGCATCTGGATCGACATAGACTGGCGCATTGCCCGGGCCGACGCCGATCGCGGGGTTGCCCGAGGAATAGGCGGCCCGCACCATTGGCCCGCCGCCCGTCGCCAGGATCACCTGGACCTTGGGCGAGGCCATCAGCGCCTGCACCAGCGGCACCGAAGGCGCTTCGATGCACTGGATCAGCCCGGCGGGGGCGCCGGCTGCAACGGCCGCAGCTTCAAGCCGGGCAGCGGCATCGCAGCAGCAGGCCCGTGCCAGGGGATGGGGGCTGAAGATCACCGCGTTGCGGCCAAGCAGGGCGAGGATCGCCTTGTAATACAGCGTCGAGACCGGGTTGGTCGCCGGGGTCAGCGCAAGGATCACCCCCGCAGGCTTGGGCAATTCCACCATTTTGCGCGCGGCATCGACCCGCGGATTGACCAGATCGACATCCTCGTAGAAATCCACCAGCGGATGGGCCGAAAGCTCGTTCTTCAGCCGCTTGTGCTCGACCACGCCCATGCCGGTCTCGCGCACGGCCCATTCGGCATAGGTCTGCGCCGCCTGATGCGCGGCTTCGGCCACGGCGCGGACGATCTTCATCACCGTCGGCCGGTCATAGCGCGCAAAGCTGCGCACCGCCCAGCCGGCCCGGTCGATCTTCATGCGGGCGACGGCTTCATCCCGGTTGGGAACCACCAGTCGCGGGGTTTCGTGGTCAAGCGGCATCAGCATTCCCCCAATCGCTCAAGCGGCCCGGCGCGGATTGCGCAGCAGGGCGCGCGCGCGCGGCATGGCCGCCTCCATCCGGTCGATGATTTCCTGGCAGGTGGCCACGTCCAGCAGCACGCCGGGCTTGAACTGCAACACCCTCTTGTCGAGCGACGAAAAGATCGCCCAGACGCCGTTTTCATAAAGCGCGCGCGACACGGCGACCGCGCCTTCCGGGTGGTCGAATTCCAGCCCCAGGATCACGCCACGCTGGCGGACACCGACAAAGATATCGCTATGGGCGGCCATCATCTGCGCCAGGCTGCGGTGGAAGAAATCGGCGACGAACTGCACATTCGCCACGACTTCGGGGCGTTGCAGCATGTCGATCACCTGATGGCCAACCACGCAGCCAAGTTCGGACCCGCCGGAAGTCGAGATATGCGCCGCGCCGTCCTCATGCAGCCAGCCGCCGCATTTCTCGGTCACCACGCAGGCGGAGATCGGATAGATCCCGCCGCCCAGGCCCTTGCCCGTCACGAACATGTCGGGCTGCAATCCATAGGATTGCCATCCCCACATCATCCCTGTCCGCATCAGCCCGGTCTGTACCTCGTCGGCGATGTACAGCGTGCCGTAGCGGCGGCACAGATCCTGGCAGGCCTGAAGGTAGCCGTCGGCAGGCATCGGAAAGCCGTATGTGGCGGGAATCGTCTCGATGATGAAGGCCGCTACGTCCCGGCCGCGCAGGGCGCGGTCCAGCGCGTCGATGTCGTTGAAGGGCACCTGGATGAACTCGTCCGGCCGGTCGGCAAGAAAGATCTTGGAAAAGCGCTCGTCGCCCGTCGCCACCGCCAGGCCGGAATGGCCGTGATAACCCTTGATGATCGACACGATCTTGCGGCGCTTTGTGGCATATCGGGCAGTCTTCAGCGCGATTTCCACAGCCTCCGCCCCACCCGCGCCGAAGATCGCGTATTTCATCCCGGCCGCCGTGCCGACCAGCTTTTCGGAAAAGGCGGCGCGCGCGACCGACGGGAACCAGTGATTGCCCATGTCAAAGAAATCCAGCGCCGATTTCAGCGTTGCCACCAGCTCGGGGTTGCGATGGCCGAAATTGTAGGTTCCGCCATTAAGATGCAGATCTATCAGTCGCTTGCCGGACATGTCGTATAGAAAGTAGCCCTCGCGACGGTCGATCACCAGGTCGATGCCGGCATCCTGCCAGAACCGGGTTTTCCCCGGGTTCCAATGCGCGATCGCCTTCTCGAGCAACTCGGCTTTCGAGTCGAAGCTGAAGTATCCGTAGTTGAACACGAGCACACCTCCGTTTGACGGAAGGTTTGCATCTGGATGTAGTGATTGCAACATAAAAATGTTGGATGACGGTCATAAATGGCATTGCCATCGCCCAGGGATTTTGCGACCTTGTGCAAGTTATTGATCGCGATGGGTTCAAAGAGGGTCTGCGGAGATGTCGCCATCGCGCAAAGAGCAAAGGCACGAGCGCATCCTGGCCTCGTTGGGGGCAAATCCTGCCCTGCGGGTCAACCAGCTTGCCGATGAGCTTTCGGTCTCGACCGAGACCATCCGCCGCGATTTGACCGAGTTGCAACAGGTTGGGCGAATCAGTCGCACATATGGCGGGGCTGTCAGCGCCAGCAACCGTTTCGAGCCGGTTCTGAATGAACGCATGGGCCTGCATGTGGCCGAGCGTCGCGCCATCGCGCGTCACGCCGCCCTGCTTTATGCCCGCGAAGAGGCGCTGATCCTGGGCGGCGGCGCCACGATGCTGCATTTTGCCCGCGCCCTGCGCGAGGTCGCACATCGGATGACGGTCATCACGCCCTCTTATCCCGTCGCCGCCGAACTGTCGCAGAACCCGGCGATCGAGGTCATGGCGCTGCCAGGCCTGTTCGAACCGCAAGAGCATATCGTCTACGGCCCCGAGACCCTGCGCGCCATCGCGCGATATGCCGTGCCCCGCGCCATTCTTGGGGCGTCCGGCGTAAACGAGGCGGGCATCAGCGAAGCCTTGCTGAATGCGGGTGAAATCTACAGCGCCATCATGCAGCACGCCGATCATTCGGTGATCCTGGCCGATCAGAGCAAGTTCGACAAACGCGCGCTGGTCTTGCTTGAGGGCTGGAGCGCGGACATGACGCTGATCAGCGATCAGCCGCCGCGCGGCGCGCTTGCCGCATCGCTGAAAAGCTGCCGAACCCATGTCGTGATCAGCACGCCGGAGCAGGCAGCCGGCCCCGGCGCGGGCTGATCGCGCAGGGCGATTGGCGTGCCGGTGCCCTTACCGCAGCCGCTCCAGCAGGTCGGGGCTGGGATAGCCGTCCGGCACCAGGCCCTGCGCCTTTTGCCAGGCCTTGACCGCAGCGATGGTCTTGGGCCCGATCCGGCCATCGACCCCGCCGGAATCGAAGCCTGCCGCCGTCAGCAGCGCCTGAAGCTCGCTGCGTTCTTCCTGCGTCAAGGCGCGCCATTGGCGCGGCCAGGCCGCCGCTATCGCGGGTCCGCCCCTTAGCCGGTCGGCCAGATGGCCTACGGCGATGACATAGGCATCGGCAAGGTTGTAATGCTCGATCGCCTGGAAATTCGGGAAGATCAGGAAGGCCGGGCCGGTATGGCCCGCGGGCAGAAGGATGCTTGCCTCCGGCCCCTCGGGCAGATCGCCGCCCACCATCGGCGTGACACCCAGAGCGCGCCAGTCGGCCACCGGCTTTTTCACCCGCTCGGTGGTCTGGTCATAGTCGAAGCCCGCGGGCAACTTGACCTCAAGCCCCCAGGGCAGGCCCTGCTGCCAGCCCCATTTCGCCAGGTAATGCGCGGTCGAGGCCAAGGCGTCGCCCGGATCGTCGCCCCAGATGTCGCGCCGCCCGTCGCCATCGAAATCCTGGGCGAATTCGGCCCAGCTTGACGGCATGAACTGGGTATGGCCCATGGCCCCTGCCCAACTTCCGACCATGGTCTCTGGCGCGACATGGGCTTCGTCAAGAATCGTCAGCGCCTGCACCAACTGCCCTTCGAAAAACACCGCGCGCCGCCCGTCATAGGCCAGCGTCGCCAGCGCCGAGATGGTGGGCACATCGCCGCGATAGGTGCCATAGGCGCTTTCCAGCCCCCAGATCGCGACCACGACCTCTTTCTCGACGCCATAGCGCGCCTCGATCCGCGCCAAGAGATCGGCGTTGCGCTGAAGCGCCTTCCGGCCCAGGGCAACGCGATCTTCCGACACGGCCACATCCAGGTAATCCCAGATCGTCTTGGTGAATTCGCTTTGCCGCCGGTCGCGCGCCACGACATCGGGCAGGTAATGCGCCCCGCGCATCGCAGAGTCATAGGTCGCCGCCGGAACGCCCGCCTCCAGCGCCCTGGCGCGGAAGCCCGTCACCCAATCGCGAAGGCCCGCCTCGGACCCGTCTTTGCGTCCCGTTCCCAAGATCGTCCCCTCCGGGTCATCCAGCGTCTGCGCCGCGACCGGCCCCGACAGGGCCAGGGCCGCCGCCAGCGCCAAAGCCCTCATCTGCGCCTCCGCACGACGCGCCTTTTCGGCGCGCCGCGTGACACCGGCCGTCCCTTGCCCCGGGCATGGCGCCCGGCGGGCAGGGGCCGCGCGTCGATTTCCAGAAGCTCCAGCCGCAGCCCGCCGGTCACCGGCACCGCCTCGGCCAGCCGCACCGTCACCTTGGCCCCGATGCCGATGGTCAGGCCGGTATCGGCCCCCATGATTGTCTGGCTGTCTGCATCGAAATGAAAGAACTCCCGCCCGACATCTCGGATCGGGATCAGCCCGTCCGCCCCGGTCTCGTCCAGCTTGACGAACAGGCCGAACCGTTGCACGCCCGACACCCTCCCGGTGAAGGTCGCCCCCACCCGGTCCGACAGATAGGCCGCCAGATAGCGGTCGACGGTATCGCGTTCCGCCGCCATGCTGCGGCGTTCGGCGTCCGAGATCAGCTTGCCCGTCTCGGCCATGTTCTCAAGGTCAAAGGCGGACAGTCCGTCCTCGCCCCAGCCGTGGCCCCGGATCAGGGCGCGGTGGACGATCAGGTCGGAATAGCGCCGGATCGGGCTCGTGAAATGCGCATAATTGCGCAAGGCAAGGCCGAAATGGCCCAGATTGTCGGGGCCGTAATAGGCCTGGGTCATCGACCGCAGGGTCGAGATATTGATCAGCTCGTCCTGATCCGACCCTTCGGCCTGGGCCAGCAGCCGGTTCAGATGCGCGGTCTTCAGGACCTGCCCCTTGGCCAGCGTGAAACCCGATGCCTCGGCCACCTCGCGCAGCGCATCCAGCTTCTCGGCGCTGGGCTCTTCATGCACGCGGTAAAGCAGGGGTTGCTTGAGACGCTGAAGCTCTTCGGCGGCAGCCACATTGGCCAGCACCATGAATTCCTCGATCAGCTTGTGCGCGTCGAGCCGTTCCTTGAAGGCGACCGAAGTGACCTTGCCGTCGTCCGACAGCACGATCTGGCGTTCGGGCAGGTCCAGTTCCAGCGGCTGTCGCAGGGCGCGGGCGCGCAGCAGCGCGGCATAGGCCGCATAAAGCGGCTTGATCACCTGATCGAGCAGGGGTGCCGTCTTGTCATCCGGGGTGCCATCCTGCGCCGACTGGACCTGGGCATATTCCAGGCTCGCCCGCGACCGCATCAGCCCACGGTGAAAGCGGTGCGATAGTTTCGCGCCCTGCGCGTCGATCCGCATCCGCACCGCCATGCAGGGCCGGTCGACATGTTCATGCAGGCTGCACAGATCGCCCGACAGCACATCGGGCAGCATCGGCACCACCCGGTCGGGGAAATAGGTGGAATTGCCGCGCCGCCGCGCCTCGCGGTCCAGCGCCCCGCCGGGGCGGACGTAGTGGGCCACATCGGCGATGGCGACCCATAGGACGAAGCCGCCGGGATTGCCCGGTTCGGTGTCGGGCTGGGCCAGCACCGCATCGTCGCGGTCACGGGCATCGGCAGGGTCGATGGTGACAAGCGGCAGGTCGCGCAGGTCGGTGCGGTTGTCCAGCGTGACTGGACGGGGCGTTTCGGCCTCGGCCATGGCTGCATCGGGGAAACGGTCGGGAATGCCGTGCTGGTGGATGGCGATCAGCGATACGGCCCTTGGCCCCGCCGGGTCGCCCAGCCGCGCGGTGATGCGGGCCTGCGGCAGGCCAAGACGCGGCTTGCCGACCGATTCCGCCTCGACCAGCTCGCCCTCGCGCGCGCCCATGTCATCCTCGGCCCGGACGCGCCAATCCTTGTCGACACCCTTGTCGATCGGCACGATCCGCCCGCCTTCCGAACCCTTGCGGAAGATGCCCAAGACCTTGAGCGGGTTCGAGCCGATCTTGCGGATCAGCCGCGCCTCCCAGGCGTAATCGTCGAGATCGACCTTCGACAGGCGGCCCAGGATGCGGTCGCCCTCGGCCAGGGCCGGGTCGCCCTTTTTCGGAATGATCAGGATGCGCCCGGCATCCTTGTCGACGCCCTCTTCCATCGGTTCGGCAAACAGGTCGCCCGCATCGTCGGGCCTCAGCACGCGCAAAAGCGCCACGGGCGGCAGCTCGCCCTTGGGCCGGAAGCGGCGCGCGGCTTTGGTGACGGTGCCTTCCTCCTCCAGCTCGCGCAACAGCCGCCGCAGATCGGCGCGCTGGTCGCCCTTGAGGCCGAAGGCCTTGGCGATGTCACGTTTCGAGCTGAGGCCGGGATTGTCGGTCAGCCACTGGCGGATCTGGTCTTTTGAGGGAAGCGGCACCATGGGCCAGCCCTAGCATGGCGCGCCCGGATCGGAAATGGCGGATTCTTGGCGGATGACCCGGGGCTCCGCCCCGGGCCCCGGAGTATCTTTTTGCCAAGATGAAGGTCTAGAGGTCCAGCGCCATGTCGCGATGCGCGATGCCCGCGTCGTCATAGCCAGGACCATAGGCGGTGAAGCCCAGCTCTTCGTAAAAGCCGATGGCATGGGTCTGGGCACCAAGCTTGACCTTCGTCACCCCGGCCAGATTGCGGAACTCGGTCACGGCGGCGCGGATCAGCGCGGCGCCGATGCCCTGGCCGCGATGCGAGGCCAGCACGCAGACCCGGCCGATCTTGCCCGTCTCGCCCAGACGCAGCAGCCGGGCCGAGCCGACGGGCGTCGCACCATCGGTCGCCAGAAGATGGATCGCCGCCCCGTCCTGATCATCGACCTCATCCGCCTCGGAGACGCCCTGTTCCTCGATGAAGACCTTGCGGCGCAACAGGCGGCAGGTGGCGATGTCGCTTGTGGGGGCGATGGCGATCACGCGAAATACTCCCGCAGGATGCGGCTGTAGATCGCCTTCAACTGGTGGATCTGCGCCACTTCGACCCGTTCATCGACCTGATGCATGGTCTTGCCGACAAGGCCGAATTCCACCACCGGGCAATGGTCCTTGACGAAGCGGGCATCCGAGGTGCCACCGCTGGTGGAATAATCCGGCGCGACGCCGGTTTCCGCCTGAACCGCCGCCCGCACCATGGCCGAGAAATCGCCCGGCGGGGTCAGGAAGCTCTCGCCGGAAATCGACACCTTCATCGCGATCCGCACCCCGGTTTCCTGCTGAACGGCGTTGACATGGCCTTGCAGCCAGTCGGTCAGCGAAGCGCCGGAATGGGCATCGTTGAAGCGGATGTTCACCGTGGCCTTGCCCTTGGCCGGGATCACATTGGTCGCCGGATTGCCGCAGTCGATCGTGGTGATCGCCAGCGTCGAGGCGTCGAAATGGCCGGTGCCTTCGTCCAGCGGCTTGTCCTCGAGCCGCGCCATCAGCTTGACCAGCGCCGACATCGGGTTCTTCGCCCGGTGCGGATAGGCCGAATGGCCCTGAACGCCGGTCGCAGCAAAACGCGCGGTCAGGCTGCCGCGACGGCCGATCTTCATCATCTCGCCCATGCGTTCGGGGCAGGTGGGCTCGCCCACCAGGCAATGCGTCATCCGCTCGCCATTCTGGGTCATCCAGTCCAAGAGCGCGACCGTGCCGTCCTCGGCCACATCTTCCTCATCGCCGGTGATCGCCAGTACCACCGCGCCATCGGGCGGCGTCTCGCGCACGAAATCCACCGCCGCCGCGACAAAGGCCGCCACGCCCGATTTCATGTCGGTGGCGCCGCGCCCGTACATCCAGCCGTCGACCACCGTCGCCCCGAACGGATCCTGCGTCCAGGCGGCGGCATCGCCCACCGGCACCACATCGGTATGGCCGTTGAAGCCGAAGCTGCGATTGGCACCGCGCGCGCCCCAGCGGGCGTAAAGATTGGCGATGCCGCCCCGATCAACGCGGGTGCAGGCAAAGCCCGCCGCCGACAATTCCCGCTCGAGTAGCTGCAAGGCGCCGCCTTCTTCAGGCGTGACCGAGGGGCAGCGGATCAGCGCGGCGGTCAGGGCAACGGGATCGAGGGGTGCGGTCATCAGGCATCTCCGGGGCTTTGAGCCATTCCTAACCCGCCCGCCGGGCGACCGCAAACTGTGGCCATGGCGCAACCGCCGCCCCGCACCGGCAGCCCGCGCAGGTGACAGACCGCGTCATCCGTCCTAGATTCACCTCAACAACAAGCCCCCGAGGCAGGGCAGACGCCGGGCCAATGCGCCCGACCCGAGCAGGAAAGACCGCGACGACCCGGCAGACCGGGCGCGCGATCGGCGTTTGAACCCACGTCCCGGGACCGGCAATGCACGGGCAGGACAGGGCGGGACGATGGCGACAGGCGCTGAAATAACCTACAATACCAGCGCCTCGGCGTTGCAGATGGCCAATACGATCTTCGGCAGCGGCGTCACCGTCACCGGCGCAAGCTATTCCGGCCCGGCCAATTCTTCGGCCATCTATTCGAACGGCCAGCTTTCCCCCGAGGCCACGCCCGCCAACAGCGGCGTGATCCTGTCGACGGGCAATGTCCGCGATTTCACCCAATCCTCAGGCGATCCCAACCGCTACACCAACACCTCGACCGACACATCGGGCGCGAACAACAACGCCCAGTTCAACGCGGTGGCCGGCACGCGCACTTATGACGCGGTCTGGCTGGATGTGAACTTCGTCCCCGACGGCAACGTGATGACGATGAACTTCACCTTCGCCTCGGAAGAATATCCCGAATATGTCAGTTCGGATTTCAATGACTTTCTGGGCGTCTGGGTGAACGGGCAATATGTTCCGATCACCATCGGCGACGGCACCACCGCGATCAACAACATCAACCCGGTGAAAGAGCCGAACCTGTTCATCTCGAACACCAATGACCGCTACAACACCGAGATGGACGGCTTCACCCTGACGCTGAAGCTGACCATCCCGGTCAAGCCGGGCGTCGCGAACACGATCCGGATCGGCATCGCCGATGCAGGCGATGCGCAATACGATTCCAACGTGCTGATCGCCGCCGACAGCGTGCAGACCGTGCTGGTCGCGCTGGATGACAGCCAGACGCTTGTCCCCACTGGTTCCAAGACGGTGGATGTTCTGGCCAATGACGTGCATCTCCCGGGAGCGACGCTGGTCATTACCGAGTTGAACGGCATCCCGGTGACGGCGGGTCAGACGATCACCCTGCCTTCGGGGCAGGCGCTGCGCCTGAATGCCGATGGCACGATCACCATCTTCGGCGATGGCCAGGCCGAGAACCTGCATTTCACCTATACGGTCTCGGATGGGCTTGGACATACCGATACCGGCCTGGTCACCATCAACTCGGTGCCCTGTTTCGTGGCTGGAACCCTGATCCGCACACCGCAGGGCGAAGTGCCGGTCGAGGCGCTGCGCCCCGGCGATCTGGTAGACACGCTGGACGACGGACCGCAGCCGCTGCGCTGGATCGGCAGCCGCACCGTGCCCGCCGCCGGGCCGCTGGCCCCGGTTTGCATCAAGGCCGGCGCCTTCGGTGATCACCGAGAGATTCTGGTCTCGCCCCAGCATCGCATCCTGATGCGTGACAGCCTGGCCGAACTGATGTTCGGCTCGTCCGAAGTGCTGGTCGCGGCGCAGGACCTCGTGAATGATCACTCGGTTCGGCGTGTGCCGGGGGGGGAGGTGGATTATGTCCACCTGCTGTTCGACCGGCATCAGATTCTGGTGGCCGAGGGGCTGGCTAGCGAAAGCTTTCGGCCCGGCCCGCAGGTTCTGGGCGATTTCCCGCAAGAGACCCTGGACGAACTGACCGGGCTTTTCCCCGAGCTTTGCCCCGAGACGGGCGCGGGCTATGGCCCGCCTGCCCGCCACAGCCTTAAAAGCTATGAGGCCCGCGCGCTGATCGGTGCCGCGTCGGTGGCGGCATGACCGCGGGCTGGCTGATCCTGTCAGACTGCGACCAGCCGCCGCTGCGCGAGGCGTCCCCGCTGCCGCGTGCCGCCCTGGTGGCCGAACTTGCCTGGCCGCTGCCACAGGGTGTCCTTCTCGACTGGCGCGATCCGTCCGGCGCCGACCGGGCGCTGTCGGTCTTTCATCATCGGCAGACCGGCCTGGCGCTTCTGTGGCGCGAGGGGGCGCAACTCCGCCGCTATCTGCTGCCCGGCAGCCTGTCGGCCGATGGCGTGCGGGTGGCCCGCCTGACCTTTCGCTGGGATCTTCCTGCCGACACCTGGCATCTGCGGCTGGATGGCGGCGATGGCACCGAGATCGCGGCCACCATGGGTCTTGCCCCGGCAGCGCCGCCGCTTGCGGCGGTCGCGCTGATGGCGGCGGGGCGCGGCGTGGCGCGGCGCGATGGCGCGGTCCTGTGGTTCGGGCTGCTTGACGGCGACGCCCCCCCCGCCCGCGCGCCCTGGATCGGGCGGGCTACGCCGGTGCCGACGCCGGCGGGGCTGGTTCCGGCCTCGGCCCTGCGCGCCGGGGATTGGGTGATGACCCAGGATGCCGGTCCGATGCGGCTGCACGAGGTGCGCGACCTGGCCATGCCCAGCCGGGGCAGCCATGCCGCCATCGTGCTGCGGGCGCCCTACCATGCCAGGGATCGCGACATCCTGATCTCTGCCGATCAGATGGTGGCGCTGGGCGGCGCCGAGGCCGAATATCTTTTCGGTGAGGAAGAGGTTCTGGTCGCAGCGGGCGCGCTGGCCGATGGCCGCAGCGCCGTGCAAGACAATCGCCGCGCCGTGACCAAGGGAATCTCGCTGGATTTCGGCGGCGCGCTGCACCTGATCGACGCGGGCGGTTGCGTTCTTTTGTCCGGCCATCACGGCTCGGCCGCCACAGCGCCCCTGATGCCCCTGCGCGCGATCCGTGATTACGAGGCCGCGCACCTCATGTCGCTGTTGCGCCGGTTGCGTCCCTCGGACGCCGCCTGAGCGGCGGGCAGCTCCGGCCGAGCCCAGACCTTGCCGCCACATTCCGCGCAGGATGCCGTGCTGTCGGCGGCGACATGGCCGCAGCAGCGGCAGCAAGCGGGGCCACCGGGACGGGGCGGTTCGGGCGTTGTGACCTCGATCGGCGGGCAAATGCGCAGGCCGGGGCCGGGGGTTTCCGCCCGGAAGATCGACACCATGCCTGAAGGTTCCAGATAGGCCGCGCGCAGTTCGGCAAGGTTCTCGATCCCTTTCAGGCGCAGGATCTCCATCAATTCCGGCGCACCCATCCCGCGCGCCGTCATCCCGTTACACAGGATGCGCCCGTCGCGGATCACCTCAAGCGGGGTGCCGTCGATCACCCGCTTGGCCCCCTGCCAGCGCCGGATTGCCAGATCGACCGCCTTGTCCAGCAGGACGAGCAGCAGGATCACCAGCATCGCATGGATCAGCGGCACGTCCGGGTAGAACAGCGCATCCCCTACCGCCGATCCAAGCGCGATGACCAACAGGAACTCGACAAGGGAAAGCTGCGAAATGCTGCGCCCGCCTATCCAGCGCAGCAGCAGCACGGTCCAAAGCCAGATCACCAGAACGCGAAAGGTGATCTCGGCCAGAAAAAGCGGCGGCGCATCGCCCCAGAAGATCCGGAGCCAATCGAAAGGGATGACAGTTTCCAAGATGCGCCCCTGCCGCAAGACCTCTGCGGCAACGCGGGCGGACGATCCGGGTTCCTCAGTCGTAGAAGGGCGTCATCTGCGCCACGACGACCGAATTTTCCGCCAGCGCCCGGTCCATCAGGCCCTCTTCCTCGGCCCCGATCTCTTCGCCGGACTTGCGGCGTTCCTCCAGCGTGCCAAGCCCCTGCACCTCAAGCGGCGCAAGATCGGCGTCCTTCAGGATCGCCACCGTCTCGCGCACGGCCTCGGCCTCGTCGACGCCGCTGGCATAGCAGATCAGCGCCGCCCCGGTCGCCTTGTCGGGCAGACCGTCGCCGGTCTTGCGCCCGACCTCGACCACCAGCGTGTAAACCTGCTGGGGCCGTTTGGCTTTGGGTTCGGGCTTCTCGTCCATCGGGGCCTCCGCATGCTGCCGTGATCCCTGCGGCGGCGCAGCCGATCCGTCAAGCCCTTTGCGGCAGAAGCAGCGCGGCAATCCTGGCGCGGGCGGTCTGGCGCACGGCGTCAAGATGCGCCCGGCGTTGCAGGGCGCGCTTGCGTTTCGCGGCATCAAGATCGTGCAGGGGGCTAAGCCGCATCGGCAGCTCGACCAGATATCCGGCCGCGCCAAGCGACCGCCCGCCAAGTGAGGCCCAGAACTCGGCATAGCTTTCGCGGAATCTGGGGTTCAGCTCCTCGCGGTCCGACGGGTGCCGTTCGGGCGCGATGCCCAGCACATGTTTGCGCCCCTGCGCCAGGATCAGGCCTTCCAGCGCGGCAAAGACCATATGCGCCGGGGCCGAGCGGTGGAAGGCCTTGTTGTAATCGGCCTGATGGTCGCGATCCTTGGTCAGATGGCGGCGGCTGACCAGGTGGATGGTTTCGGGCAGATCCGGGTCGCTGCGGAAAATCCGCGTGGGGACCTCGGAAAATGACAGAACGCAAAGGCAGCCGCCATCCATCCGCAGCGCCAGGCTCAGGCCGCCCTCATAGGCGACGTCCCGTCCCGGCTGCAAAACGATGTCGTAATGATGCAGGGGGCTGTCCGCGCTCCACAAGACCAGACCGCCGGACTGATAGACCTGTTCGGTATAGGCGCCGCGATACAGCCGGTCTTCCTGCTGATAATGGTGGCGCGCGGCCAGAAGGCGTTCGCGCGGCGTCAGGCCCTTGGCCAGATAATAGCGGTGCGACAGGCAGAAAAGCGGGTCGCCCTTCTCTTCCGCCAGGGCATGATGCAGAAGGCTGGGCGAGGCCAGAAGGGCCGCCAGATCGGCGCCTTTCCCCGCGATGCGGGCGCGCCGGACGGCACGCACCGCCCTGCTCAACGGCCTGTAGACAGCTGCGTCCGCCCGGACGCCCCCGACCAGCGCGGCCAGAAGCCCCGCCCTTCCTCGGGAGGTGCTATTCAGGCCCGGGCCGACAATCGGGCCGACCTCAATCCTGATCCGCTCTTGTCCCAACACCCTGCCCGCGCCATCCGGCCTGTTTCCCGCCGGACCAGCGCCACGGTGGTCGCTGACCCTTCGGGGAAGACACCGGGCGAGGGCCCGATGCCAAGTCTCCATCGTTCAGACTGTGCGCATTAACATCGGGCGTCAATCGTGCCTACAACGTTGGCGGGCAACAGATGGCGGCAATTGGTTCTGCCAGCCCCCGTAATGCGACCTGCGGTTGCGTCAGGGGGCAGGGCCCCCCGTGGCTCAGTCGCGCAGCAGCTCGTTGATCGAGGTCTTCGACCGGGTCTGCGCATCGACCTTTTTCACGATCACCGCGCAGTAAAGGTTGATCCCGCCCTTCGACGGCATCGACCCCGCCACGACGACCGAACCCGCAGGCACTTCGCCATACATCACGGCGCCGGTCTCGCGGTCGACGATCTTGGTCGACTTTCCGATGAACACGCCCATGCCCAGGACCGATCCTTCGCGCACGATGCAGCCTTCGACCACTTCGGACCGGGCACCGACAAAGCAATTGTCCTCGATGATGGTCGGTCCGGCCTGCATCGGCTCCAGCACGCCGCCAATGCCGACGCCGCCCGACAGGTGCACGTTCTTGCCGATCTGCGCGCAGGAGCCGACGGTCGCCCAGGTGTCGACCATGGTGCCTTCATCGACATAGGCGCCCAGATTGACGAAGCTGGGCATCAGCACCACGCCCTTGGCGATATGGGCCGATTTGCGCACGATGCAGTTCGGCACGGCGCGGAAACCCGCCGCCTTGAACTCGGCTTCGCCCCAGCCCAGGAACTTGCTGTCGACCTTGTCCCACCAGCTTCCTCCCTGCGGGCCGCCCGATTGCAGGCCCATGTCCTGGAGGCGAAAGCCCAGAAGCACCGCCTTCTTCGCCCATTGGTTCACATGCCAGTCGCCACCGCGTTTCTCGGCCACGCGCAGCGTGCCCGCGCCCAAAGCTGCAAGCGTCGCCTCAACCGCATCGCGCGTCTCGCCCTTGGTGGCGGCGGTGATGGCGTCGCGGCCTTCCCAGGCGGCTTCAATGGCGGTTTCAAGCGCGGCGTTCGACATGGGGTTCTCCTTCCCGGACATGCCCAGCCTGTTAGCCTGCCAGGCGCCGCGCCGCAATCTTTCAGCTTGCCCGCCGCGCCTGCTGCGTCGTCATGTACAGCACGATCAGCGCGATCACGGCCAGGAACAGCGCGCTTGTCAGCACCGTGCCAAGCCCCATCCCGCCATATTCGCCCGGCTGCGACAGGAAATCGCCGATCGAGGCGCCCAGCGGCCGGGTGAAGATATAGGCCAGCCAGAAGCTTAGGATCGGGTCGAGGCCCAGGACGAAATACCCCAACGCCAGCGCCGCGATGATCATGCCGAACAGGATGCCGGTGGCGAAATAGCCCAGGCCGAACTGTTCGGCCATCAGATCGCCCGCCGCCGTGCCCAGGGCGAAGGTGAACAGGATCGCCAGCCAATACCAGGCCTCGCGCCGGAAACTGGTGACGTCATGGATCGACAGGGTGCCTTCGGCCCGGAACCACAGAAGGAAGGTCGCGGCCAGCGCAAGGGTGAAGACCACAGCCGTGACCCAGAGCGGCACACCCAGATTGTCGACCAGATTGTCGGTCACCAGCGTGCCGACCACGCTGATCAGCACCACGGACAGCCAATAGGCCCATGGCACATAGCGGCGCTGGGCGAATTGCAGGACAAGCGCAATCCCCAGAACTCCGGTCATCAGGATCGAGGTCGCGGTCAGGCCAAGGCCGAGATTGACGGCTAGATAATCGGCCGCCGTCTCGCCCATGGTCACCGCCATCAGCTTGATCAGCCAGAAATCCAGCGTCACCTCGGGCACCCGGTTCGGCGCGGGCGAGGCTTCGGTTCGGGTCATCGCGGCGGTCCTTTCCATCTCAGCCCCCGGCCAGCGCGGCCAGCGCCTGCGCGCTGAAGGCATTGGCATTGCGGTCGTCATCGGCATTGCAGCGCTCGGTCGCCTTGGACAGAAGATCGGCCACATCGGGCCCCGGCTTGGCGGCCCGGCCGTCGCGGACCTGCTGGATCATCGCCTCGCAGGGCAGCGGATGGCCCGCGCCATCGGTCACGGCAATGCCGCCCACCAACTGAACGCCGCCCGGGGACGCGCCCGCCGCCGCCGGATCGGCCAGCACGCCTTGCAGGCTGGCCAGCGCCTCGGAAACCGTGGCGGCATCGGGTTGGCCCGCGCGCAGCGCCGACAGCGCCGCATCCGTCGCCGCATCGACCCGGCCCCAGGCTTCGGGGTCCATCGGGCGCATCGCTGCCTCGTCCTCGTCCCAAGCGGTCTCAAGATCCTTGATCCGCGCCCTGGCCCCTGGCAGATCGCCCTTTTCCGCGATGCCCTGAACATCGGTCAAGATCGCGGTCAGGGCCGACAGGTCACCCAGGGGCTGCGGCGCCGGGGGCAACAGAAGCGCCCTGCCGCCAAAGAACAGGGTCACCGCTCCTCCGACCAGGGCCGTCGCCAACAGAAACTGCCTCACGCCTGAACCTCCGTACCATCTGCGCACGACCTGCGCCCGGCGCCGGGTGGCCCGCAAGTCACGCCGCCGTGAGACGCCTGTTCTGACCGCAACTGGTTTTCAACCGCTTAAGCGGATAAGCCTGTGCTTATCCTTTCCGGGACCGGAGCCGAGATGAAAGACGAACCCCGCAGCCATCCCTTCCGCGATTCGACGCAGGACATCGAAGCCGCCAAGCGCATTCCCGACACGCCGCAGACCCTGTCTCCGGCCTACCGCCTGGCCTTCGCCGACCGCGATTTCATGACGCGCGAGGAGTTGCGCTCGGTGCGGCTGCAACTGGAATTGCTCAAGCCGCAGATGCTCATGGATGAAAAAGGCATCGAATCGACCGTGGTCATGTTCGGCGGCGCGCGGATTCCCGCGCCGGAGCATCGCGATACCGCCCGCACCCCGGCCCTGGCGGCGCTGTCGCATTACTATGACGAGGCCCGCCGCTTCGCCGCCGCGATGACCGAGCGCAGCCTGGAAAGCTATGGCACGAAATGGGTGATCTGCACCGGCGGCGGACCGGGCGTGATGGAGGCGGGCAATCGCGGCGCGGCCGAAGCGGGCGGCGCGTCGATCGGCCTCAACATCGTCTTGCCGCATGAACAGGCGCCGAACCCCTATGTGACGCCCGCGCTTTCCTTCAACTTCCACTACTTCGCCATTCGCAAGATGCATTTCCTGATGCGCGCGGCGGCGGTCTGCGTCTTCCCCGGCGGTTTCGGCACGATGGACGAGATGTTCGAGGCTCTGACCCTGATCCAGACCGGGCGGATGAAGCGCGTGCCCTTCCTGCTGTTCGGGCGCGACTGGTGGACCCGTGTGGTGGACTGGCCGATGCTGGCCGACGCCGGGGTGATCTCGGACAGCGACCTGTCCCTGTTCCGCATGGTCGAGACGGCGGAAGAGGCGTTGGCCGAAATCGACGGCTGGCCCGCCGAGTGACGGCGAGAAAGGCGGCATTCGACCGGATTTCCGCCGATATAGCAGGGCCTACACAGGACTGTGAAAGGACTTGCCCCGGGCAATGTGCCAGCTTTTCCGCACAGATCGCCACCGTATTTTCCAGTCAGGGAGCCTAATCGATGAAGTTCACTAGCCTTGCTGCCCGAGCCGTCCTCATTGGTTCGGTCCTTGCCGCCGGCGTCGCCTTTGCCGAGGGCGAAGCGACCGACCCGAACGCCATCCTGCGGCAAACCACGATGAAGGCCATTGGCGGCAGCATGAAGGTTCTGGGCGACATGGCGGGCGGCAAGACCGCCTATGACGCCGCCGCCGCCGAAGAGGCCAAGGCTAAGCTCGTGGCCGCCGTCGCCGAGATCCCGACTTCTTTCGCGACGCAGGGCGCGGCCGATCCCAACAGCGAGGCCAAGCCCGAAATCTGGGCCAATTGGGACGATTTCCTGAAGGATGCGCAGACGCTGAAAGCCGCGGCGGATGCGGCGGATGTCTCCTCGGTCGACACGATCAAGACCGCGATGGGCGCGCTGGGCGGGGTCTGCAAGGACTGCCACACCGAATATCGCGTGATGAACTGATCCGGTCCGGCCGCGTCAGGAGAACGCTGGCAGAAGATGCCCCCGGCCCGCAAGGCCGGGGGCCTTTTCATTGCACCAGGATCAGCCGCAATAGACCCGGCTGATCCGGCCCTTGGCGTCAAGATCGATGTTCAGCCGCGACTCGACATAGTCCATCGTCACCGCCATGCCCGGCTCGATCACCCGCACCGGGGCGGGCAGGGTCATCATCGCCAGAACCGAGCGGTTCTGGCCGACCAGGAATTGCAGTTCGGCCGCGCCGCAGGCGTTCGGATTGGGCTCCGGCATGGGCGGAGGGGTTTCGACACAGGCCGAAAGCCCCAGCGCCAGGCCGGTCGCAAGCAAGATTCTCTGTTTCATGGCAACATCCTTCGCTGTCCTGACCGGCCTCGCGGGCCGGTCGCGCGTCCCTTCTGGCCGGACCAACGCATGAAAGGCCGGAAGGATGCAGTCAGGACATCCGGACCGCTGCGGAAAACCGCCGATTGTGCCTAGCCGCAACTGATCGAGGTGATGGTCCCCGCCGCATCGGTGCGGACATCGACCCGATTGGAATGATACTCCTCCTGGTCGTACATCTCTCCGGGCGCGATCACCCGCACCGGTCCAGGCAAAGCAAGGCTCTGCACGACGCTGACCGGCTGGCCGACATAGCCCTGCAACCCGGACGCCTTGCAGGTGTCCGGCTCGCGGTCGTTGAAGCCCGGCGTCACATCGACCGAGGGGTCAAAGACCGGCGCGGGCGTCGGCACCGGTTCGGGCTCGGGCGGGGCCGCGCAGGCCGCAGCGACCAAGCAGAGAAGCATCCACAGCGGACGGGGCAGGCGCGGGTTTTGCAGCATGAGGCGTCGTTTCCTGCGTTGCGTTTGTGCGATCTTTGGCACAGCTTGCGCCGAAACGACAGATGGAAGGAAACACCCCATGCGCACCCGTGCCGCCGTTGCCGTTGCCGCCGGAAAACCGCTTGAGATCATGGAAGTGAACCTTGAGGGCCCGAAGGCGGGCGAGGTTCTGGTCGAGATCAAGGCCACGGGCATCTGTCACACCGACGAGTTCACCCTGTCGGGCGCCGATCCCGAGGGGATCTTCCCCTCGATCCTGGGCCATGAGGGCGCGGGGGTGGTGATCGAGGTGGGCGAGGGCGTGACGACGCTGAAGCCCGGCGACCATGTCATCCCGCTTTACACGCCGGAATGCCGCGAATGCCCGTCCTGCCTGTCGCGCAAGACCAATCTCTGC
>Ga0056909_1000244_pt1 | contig 70825 bp, 70 predicted proteins | sample EBPBio102011_DNA_FD_62115 | JGI IMG/M metagenome (GOLD analysis project Ga0056909, IMG submission 62115) | Wastewater treatment Type I Accumulibacter community from EBPR Bioreactor in Madison, WI, USA - Reactor 1_1/10/2011_ DNA | ecosystem: Engineered > Bioreactor > EBPR > Anaerobic-Aerobic >... | reverse complement strand
AAGAGCGGGTATGCCGGGCTTCTTGTCGTCAGGCCAGCCAATGCAGCAGGCATCTATGGCGGCTGCTTCCGCTTCGAGCCAGACGCTTGCCGCTTTCGAGTCCTCGTCGCTCATCTCGCCCTGGCAGCCATCGTCATCCCACCATTCCAGTGCGGACATACCAGCGCTAGCGCGGTCAGCGGTCATGTCGGCAGCACGTAGCACTGCTTCCGCCGCAGCGATGCCTCGCTTTTTGTCTTCAGCGGAAACGCCATCGATACTCAGGTACAATCCCATCATGGCCTCCGTCGTGTGCCCATAGGTTAGCGCGATGTGAATTGACTCCGCAAGGAGTTTGTTCCTATTTCGTTCTCATGCCCTCGCCGAACCGAACAACACCCTTTCCATTGTCCAGGCTGAACGACGCCCGCGAGCTGCTGGAGGTCCGGTGCGCCTACTGCAAGCGCGCCCATGTCTATTACGCGACAGACCTTATGCAGCTGTTCGGTGACGCGGACGTCGATTCCCTCGCCGTGCGAATGACCTGTGAGAATGCCAAGAACGGCAGCCATGGTTTCCTCCAGGTCCAGCGCATTTTTTCGGGGTCGAGGGAGATGGTCGGGCGGAAGATCCGCCGGCTCGTCGCCATCAGGGTCAAGCGCGTTCCGGTCTGGAGCGAAGAATGACGGCGAGCGGCGTGATGCGCATCGACACGATCGGCGCCTTGATCGACGGTGGCTACCAACTGCGCGTGTACTGCGAGCGAGGCGGCTTTGATGGGCGGTGCAATCACAGCTCTATCATCGATCTGGAAAAGGCAGCGGCCAAGCTTGGGCGCGAACATCGATCGATGCACGAAGACCTGAAAGACAAATTCAAGTGCAGCGCCTGCGGCTCAAGGCTGGTCTCGTTCAAGCTGCACCCGCCGACGGCTACCAGAGCCGGCAATCCGTACCTGAAAAACAAGGGCCAGTAGGAGCCTGAACGACGGCGAATCGCGGAGCGTGCGGAGAGAAAGTGAAAGAAGTTTGATATGTGCGCGCACCTAATTTGAGCCACAAAATGCGCCACATACTGCGCCACTCAAAACGCAAAAGTTCGAATTTATGCAGTGTTTTCAATGGTGCAGAATGTTGCGGGTGCATCTCGACCGCACCAACGAACCAGGTTCAAAAAGGCGCTGTAAGTATCCAATACTTCAGCGCCTTTTTTGTTGCCTGATTTTCCGTTCACCTGACATTTTGGCTGCGGATTGCTGGTTGCTTGGCCGACCGGAGCAACATGCGCGCCGCGATGACGCACATAAGTCTTTGACGTTACCCGACGCCGAACGTGCCCCATCCAAAAGCAAAAAGCCCGGAGCGATGGCTGTCGCTCCGGGCTTTTTGTCATCGGCTGCTGTCTGCTTCAGCGCCCACGCCAGGCAAGCAGCCTCATTGCGTTAGCGGTGACCAGCACAGTCGCGCCGGTGTCGGCGAGGATCGCCGGCCATAGGCCGGTGATGCCGGCGATGGTCGTGACGAGGAACACCGCCTTCAGGCCGAGCGCGATGGTGATGTTCTGGGTGATGTTGCCCATCACCGACCTGGAGAGTGCGATCATGTCGGGGATGTCGCCGACGCGGCCATGGAGGATGGCTGCATCGGCGGTCTCGAGCGCGACATCTGTGCCGCCGCCCATGGCGATGCCGAAGTCGGCTGCTGCAAGCGCGGGCGCGTCGTTGATGCCGTCGCCGACCTTGGCAACGACCTGTCCCTGCTGCTGCAGTTCGCGCACGATTCGCTGCTTGTCGTCAGGCAGCAGGCCGGCGCGCACCGAAATGCCAAGGCCTTTGCCGATGGCGCGTGCCGTGGCCTCATTGTCGCCTGTCAGCATCACCGTTGCGATGCCTTCTTCCTTGAGCCTGGCGAGGGCGGCGATCGCGTCCGGGCGCGGTTCGTCACGCATGGCGAGCAGTCCGATCGTCTTGCCGTCAGCCAACAGCACCGAGACCGTCTTGCCCTCGGCGTTGAAGGCCGCGATCTGGTCCTTGAGTTCATTGGACAAGGAGGCCATCTCGTCGGCGGCTTTGGGGGAGGCCAGGAAGACCTCTTCGCCGCCGACCTTGCCCGTCACGCCCTTGCCTGCGACTGCCTTTGCAGCTGCCGCCGGCGGGATCGGCACGCCATCGGCCTTGGCGCGGCCGAGGATGGCGAGTGCGAGGGGATGGCTGGAACCGGTCTCGAGTGCCGCCGCCAGCGACAGCACCTTGGCCTCGGGACGGCCTACGGCGACGATATCGGTCACCTTGGGCTTGCCTTCGGTCAGCGTGCCGGTCTTGTCGAGCGCTACCGAAGTCACCCGGCGCATGCCTTCGAGCACGGCACCTCCCTTGAGCAGCAGGCCGCGGCGGGCGCCGGCGGACAGGCCGGCGGCGATTGCCGCGGGCGTCGAGATGACCAGCGCGCAAGGGCAGCCGATCAGAAGGATGGCGAGGCCCTTGTAGATCCATTCCTGCCAATCGCCGCCGCCAAACAGCGGCGGCATGGTGGCCACCAGAGCGCCGACCACGAGCACGGCGGGCGTGTAGTAGCGCGAGAAGCGGTCGATAAAGCGTTCGGTCGGCGCCTTGCTTTCCTGGGCTTCCTCGACCAGTTGGATGACGCGGGCGATGGTGTTGTCGGCGGAGGTCGCGGTGACGCGCACCTTGAGCACGGCGTCGGTGTTGATGGTGCCGGCAAAGACCTGATCGCCGACGCTCTTCAGCTTGGGAACGCTTTCGCCGGTCACCGGCGCTTCGTCGAGCGTGCTCGAGCCTTCGACCACCGTGCCGTCGGCTGCGACGCGATCGCCGGGGCGGATCAGGATCACCGAACCGAGTGCAAGCGACTCGGCCGGGACCTCGCGTGTCGTGCCGCCTTCTTCGACCAGCGCGGTCTTGGGCACCAGGTCGGCGAGGCCGCGGATGCTGGCGCGGGCGCGGCGGGCTGCGACGCCCTCGAGCAACTCGCCGATGAGGAAGAGCAGCACCACCATGGCCGCTTCTTCCGTTGCGCCGATGAAGACAGCACCCACGGCGGCAATCGTCATCAGCGTTTCGATGGAAAACGGCGTGCCGGTGATGGCGCCGGCATAGGCGCGCCGGGCGACCGGGATCAGTCCGACGGCCAGCGCCACCAGGAACGCCCAATGGCCGAGCTGCGGCATCAACTGGCCGATAGCATAGGCAGCGATGAGTGCCGCGCCGCAGGCTATGGTCATCCGCGCCTTGCGGGTTTTCCACCAGGGACCGTCGTCGAGGTCGAAATGATTGTGGCCGGTGTCCACCGTTTCGGCTGCCGCAGGACCGTGGTCGTGGCCTGAGTGGTCGTGTCCGGCGTGGTCGTGCCCGTGATCATGGCCGGCATGGTCATCATGATCATGTGCGGAATGATCGTGACCTGAATGGTCGTGGTCGTGGCTGCAGTTCGGCCCGTGTTCGTGTGCCTTTGCCTTGGGCTCGGCGATTCGTGCCGCGCCGAGCGAGGCGACGGAATAGCCGAGCGCCTTGACCTGCCTGGAGATCTCGGCCGACGGTGCCGGGCCGCGGTGGGACACGGTCATGGTGCCGGCCGAGACCGAGATGCCGACCTCGGTGATCCCGGGAAGGCGGGTCACTGCGTTCTCGATCTTGGTGGCGCAGGAGCCGCAGTCCATGCCGCCGACGCGAAAACGCGTCTTGCCGATGCTGGCATCGTTCATTTCAGGTCCTTTCAATCCTATATGTGCTGATGCTAGAATCTCTAGCCACTAGAGGATCAAGAGGTTTTTCAATGAATATTGCGATCGGCGAACTGGCTCGGCGCACCGGGGTAAAAGTACCGACGATCCGCTTTTATGAGCAGATCGGGCTGATCGCCGCGCCGCCGCGCACCGAGGGCAACCAGCGCCGCTACGGCAAGACGGAGATCGACCGGCTGAATTTCATCCGCCACGCCCGCGAACTGGGGTTCGAGGTCGACCACATCCGCGAACTGCTTGTTATGTCGCAGGAGCCCCAGGCCTCGTGCCACCAGGCCGACAGCATCGCCCAGTCGCATCTGCTGGAGGTCGACAGGCGTATCGAGAAGCTGAAGCGGCTGCGCGGCGAGCTTGCCCGCATGATCGACGAATGCGGCCATGGCCGCATCTGCGACTGCCGCATCATCGAGGTTCTGGCCGACCATGGCCACTGCGCAACCGAGCATGTGGCCTGATTGAGACAGGCGAAAAATGCCTGTGCCGCATGTTCGCCCCGGGGCGCATTTCATTTGATGTTTCGGCAGTTTGCGGGCTAGGGGTAAGGCGTTTCGAATCCCGAAAATCCGCTCGCGGGAAGCGCCGATGGAAGCCCAGCAAGATCATATGCACGGCGCCGCCGCCGCAGATGCCTCCGCCGAAATCTACGGCGAGGACGGGGTTATCCTTGCCTCGTTCCTGGCGCATATCGGCGCGGCGATCGCCGACCGTGACACGCTCACGCTGAAGCGTGACGTCGCCGGGCTTCACCAGTCCGAACTCGGCGACCTGCTCGAAGCCTTGCTGCCCGAACAGCGCCTGGCGCTGGTCGAGCTCATGGGGTCGGATTTCGACTTCTCGGCGCTGACCGAAGTCGACGAGGCGATCCGCCTCGACATCGTCGACAACCTGCCCAACGAGCAGATCGCCCAGGCGGTGCAGGAACTGGATTCCGACGACGCCGTCTACATTCTGGAAGATCTCGACGCCGAGGATCAGAATGAAATCCTGGCGCAGCTGCCGTTTACCGAGCGCATCAGGCTGCGGCGCTCGCTGGATTACCCGGAAGAATCAGCCGGCCGGCGCATGCAGACGGAATTCGTCGCGGTGCCGCCGTTCTGGACCATCGGCCAGACCATCGACTATCTGCGCGACGACAAGGACCTGCCGGAGCGTTTCAGCCAGGTTTTCGTCATCGATCCGACCTTCAAACTGCTTGGGGCGGTCGACCTCGACCAGATCCTGCGCACCAAGCGGGCGGTGAAGATCGACGAGATCATGCACGAGACCCGCCATGCGATCCCGGCGACAATGGACCAGGAGGAGGCGGCGCGCGAGTTCGAGCAGTACGATCTTCTGTCCGCCGCCGTCGTCGACGAGAATGAGCGGCTGGTCGGCGTGCTGACCATCGACGACGTGGTCGACGTCATCCAGCAGGAGGCCGAAGAAGATCTTCTGCGCATGGGCGGCGTAGGCGACGAAGAGCTGTCGGACACGGTCGCATCCATTTCGAAGTCGCGTGTGCCGTGGCTGTTCGTCAATTTGTGCACGGCCTTCATCTCAGCTTCCGTCATCAGCATGTTCGGCGCGACGATCGAAGAGATGGTGGCGCTGGCGGCGCTGATGCCGATCGTTGCCTCGCTCGGCGGCAACGCCGGCACCCAGACGATGACGGTGACCGTGCGGGCGCTGGCGACGCGCGATCTCGACATCTACAATGCCGGCCGCGTCATCCGTCGCGAGGTCATGGTCGGGCTGCTCAACGGTATCATCATCGCCACGCTTCTGGGGCTGGTCGCCGGTTTCTGGTTCCACAACCCCGACCTTGGCTTCGTCATTGCAGCGGCGATGATCGTCAACATGCTGGCGGCCGCGCTCGGCGGCATCCTGATCCCGCTGCTGCTCGACAAGCTCGGCGCCGACCCGGCGATCTCGTCGTCGATCTTCACGACGATGATCACCGACGTCATCGGCTTCCTTGCCTTCCTGAGCTTTGCCACATGGTGGCTACATCTTGGTGCAGGCGCCGGCTAAGGGCCGTTCCGAATTGACTTTTACGTAAGTTGCGTGCGAGACTCCTTGTGGACTTGTAGCAATTTCGGCTGCGCGGCCGTCTGGTCGCCCGGCATTACCGGCATGGCCGAAGCCCGGCAGTCCTTGAGGCGGCGCGATATCGCCCCGTCGGGTGGAGCACAGATGCGGGAATATTACTCGATCACCGAACTGACCCGCGAATTCGACATCTCGACGCGGACTTTGCGCTTTTACGAAGACGAGGGGCTGATCCAGCCGGTGAGGCGGGGCCGCACACGCCTGTTCAAGCCGTCGGACCGGCACCTCATTCGCCAGATCATGCGTGGCAAGCGGCTCGGTTTCTCCATCAACGAGATCCGCGAGATCATCCAGATGTACCGGGAGCCCCCGGGCGAGGTCGGTCAGCTCAAACTGATGATCAAGCGCATCGAGGAGAAGCGCGAGGACCTGCGCCAGAAGCGCCGCGATCTCGAAGAGACGCTGGCGGAACTGGACCAGGCTGAGGAGTCCTGCGTCGAACGTCTGGTGGAACTCGGCGTCACGACCTGAGTTGGGGTCGCTGACCGCCCCCTGCTCGTAAACTGAATCTGGATTCAGCTCTAACCCATTGCCTGTTCTTGCTTTTTGGCAGGCCGGCCGACTCCGCTATATCCAGCGGCGAACGCGTTTGGTGTAGTCGAGATATTTCTTGCCGAAGCGCGACTGGAGGTGCTTTTCCTCGCGCTCGATGGCCAGTTTTTGCGTGGCGAATGCGGCTATCAGCGCCAGAGCGATGAACCACAGGCTGCTGCTGACCATGCCGATGCCGATCATCAGCAGCGTATTGCCAAAGTAGATCGGGTTGCGGGTGAAGGAAAACGGGCCATCCATCACCAGGTGGTCCGAGGCCTTGTCCGGCCTGATGGTGGTGTTGCCGCGCCTCAAGGCGCGTATTGCCGAAACCTCGATGGCGACGACGCCCAGTATCGCCAGCCAGCCGGCGGCGAAGAGCAGGTCCGAGATCGGCTCGGTGATCCATGGCAAGGGATAGAGCAAGGTGAGCACGATGGCGATGGCAATCGCCAGCAGGTAGATGATCGGCGGCCACGGCACTCGGCTGGGGGCTGCCTTGATGTCGGTCATTGCGCTCCTCCCGTGGGTGTCTGGCTGTCCGTACTGGCCGAGCACATGGCGGCGGTATCGCCGACATGCGCCTTCAGTTCGGGGCTCTTGTCCGATGCATAGAGGCGATCGAGCGAATCGTCCTTCTGCAACTCGTCGAGCATGCACACACAGTAGCGCGAGCAGAATTCGGTGTCGCGGCTCTGTTGGCAAGAGACCTGGCACGACTTGAGGAAGCCGACTTCGCGGGTCTCGACAGGGGCGGGGAAGAACTGGGCCCAGGCCCAGACCAGCGAGATCAGCACCGGCTGGTGGATGAGATAGAAGGCAAGGCTGTGGCGGCCGAAGAAGCCGAGCGGCTTCGACCAGATGCCGGGCTTGAGCCGCGCCAGCCTTTCGAACAGGCCTGCTTTCAACGCCAGTCCAGCCAGGCCCATGCCTGCCAGCACCGCGCCAAACCATGGGAAGACAGGCACGAAGTCGTTGGAGCGGGGAGCGACGGTGTTGAGGCCGACCCAAAGCAGGGCCGGATGGTTGAAGACATCGTTGCGCAGATAGTTGGGGGCAACGATCACCAAGGCTGCGGCGACGAGCGTCAGAAGCGGAGGCAGGCGCAGGAAAACCAGGCCGACGACGCTGGCAAAGGCGATCTGGTGCAGGATGCCGAAGAAGATGAAGGTGTCCGGCATGGCATACCAGGTCGCGCCGGTGATGACGGCGGCGGCGGCAACCACCATCGCAAGCCGTTTCCAGAAGCCGCGCCAGCGGATGCCCTTGGCGTGGGCGAGTACCAAGCTTACGCCGACGAGGAAGAGGAAGCTCGAGGCGATCGAGCGGGCGAACAGCTTCCAGCCGCCGAAAGCGGTCATGCCGGGATCGGCATAGCCGAAGAATTCGAGATCCCAGGCGAAATGGTAGACGGCCATGGCAATGAGCGCTGCACCGCGGGCGATGTCGATCACCTGGACGCGCGGCGTTTGGGCTTGAACTTGGTCGGTGGTCGGTTGCATCGTCATCGCCATTCGCTTCGGCTTTCGGGTGTTTCGCCGCCCATGCAGCACTATCATGGTTGAAGCGCGGCAACAGAGGGACTAGCCAACGTCATGCACAGGGTTCGGGGATGTCGGCAATGAACGGTCGCGTGATGTCGTTGACCGAGGAACTGGTGGCGCGCTGCCATCGCGAGGTGGCGGATGCCGGTCCCGATCCGGACGCCCAGCATCTCGACGACGCCGACTATGCGCGCATGATCGACGAGACGCTGGCGGCCAATCCCGAGGAGGGGCCGCTTTGGCTGTTCGCCTATGGCTCGCTGATCTGGAAGCCCGAGGTCGAGCATGCCGAGGAGAGGGTGGCGCTGGCGCGTGGCTGGCATCGCTCGTTCTGCATCAACATGACCCGCTGGCGGGCGACAAAGGCCGAGCCTGGGCTGATGATGGGCATGGATCGCGGCGGCCAGTGCAAGGGCGTTGCGCTCCGGCTGATGGATGGCGACCGCCGGGAGCAACTCGACAAGCTCTTCCGTCGCGAGATGACGCTGAAACCCTCGACCTACAAGCCGCGCTGGCTGACGCTGGCCACCGATGAAGGTCCGCTGACCGCGCTTGCCTTTGTCATCAACCGCGAAGGCCATGCCTATGCCGGGGCGCTTGGCGAGGACGAGGTTGTGAAGCGGCTGGCCACGACATGCGGCCATTGGGGCTCGGCGGCAGACTATCTCTACAACGTGGTCAAGAACCTGGAGCAGCGTTCGATCCACGACCGGCATCTGTGGCGGCTGCAGCATCTGGTGGCGGAGCGAATCGCCGCGCGTGCCTGATCGCAGGAACGCCGCATTCGAGCGCTGCGGCGTCGGAATTTGGTTTGCCGCCCCATGCTTTTGTTTCTATAGTCGCAACCGTCGTCGGTTCCAGTTTTTGGAATCAAGAGGGAATGCGGTGCGGGTTTTTTGCCCAAAGCCGCGGCTGCCCCCGCAACTGTGTGCGGTTAGCTCTCCCCAAAGGCCACTGAAGCTTGCTTCGGGAAGGCGGGGAAGGGTGTCGATCCGCAAGCCAGGAGACCTGCCGGCGACGAAGACTTTATTCTATGCCCTCGGGTGGAGGGTGAAAGGACATTGAAATGAACACGGTTACTTCCGCACTCGGCACTGGCGTTTCCTCCCAGTCGCGCGCGATGCAGCTGGCGATGGCCGCGCTGCTCGGCATCTTCGTTGTTGGCTTCCTCGGGTTCTCGCATATGGAAGTGGTGCACAATGCTGCCCACGACTATCGCCACTCGATGGCCTTCCCCTGCCACTAACGAAGGCAATCCAACCATGTCTGTCTTTCGCAACGTCGTGTTCATCGCGGCGATCAGCGGCCTATTGGCCGGCGTGATCCTGGCCGCGCTCCAGACCTATTCAACCGATCCGCTGATCTTCAAGGCGGAGACCTATGAGAACGCCGGCGGTCACGATCACGCCGCGGCGCCTGCCGCAGGCACCGAGGCGACCGCACCTGCCGCTGGCGCTGAGCCGGCTGCGCCTGCCGTCGTCGCACAGGCCCCGGCCGAAGAAGAGGCGTGGGCGCCTGCCGACGGCTTCGAGCGCTTTGCTTATTCGGCACTCGCCAACATCATCAGCGGTATCGCCTTCGGTCTGATCCTGGTCGCCGTCTCCGAGTTCGCCGGCGGCATCGCCAACTGGCGCCAGGGTGTCTTCTGGGGTTTTGCCGGTTTTGCCGTCTTCACGCTCGCACCCGGCCTCGGCCTGCCGCCCGAACTGCCGGCGATGCCCGCAGCCGATCTTGTGTCGCGCCAGATCTGGTGGATTTCCACCGTCGTCGCCACCGCTGCCGGCCTTGCACTGATCGCGTTCAGGAGATCATTGCCGCTGGCGATCCTCGGCGTGGCGCTGATCGTTGCACCGCACGTCATCGGGGCACCGCAGCCGGAAAGCCACGACTCGCCGATCCCGGCCGACCTGCACCACAGCTTCGTCGTCGCCGTCACCATCTCCAATTTGGTGTTCTGGGTGGTTCTGGGCGCTGTTGCCGGCTTCGTGCGCAGCCGTTTCATGGGCGAGCAACCGCAGGCGCTGAACGGTCGCCTTGCCTGAGACGCTGACATTCCTGCTCGGCGGCGCGCGCTCCGGCAAGAGCGCGCATGCCGAGCGGCTCATCACGCAGATTCCTGCGCCGTGGACGTATGTCGCCACGGCGCAGGCCTATGATGACGAGATGCGCGAGCGCATCTCCATCCATGTGGGGCGCCGTGGTGATGGCTGGCACACGATCGACGCGCCGCTCGATCTGGTGGGCGCACTCGCCGGTCTGCCTGACGGCGCGCCCGTGCTCGTCGACTGCCTGACACTCTGGCTCACCAATCACATGCTGGCGGAGCACGATGTCGCGGCCGAATGCGCGGCGCTTGTCGAAACGTTGTCGCGTCCGCGCGGGCCGTGGTTTGTGGTGTCGAACGAAGTCGGGCTCGGCATCGTGCCCGACAATGCGCTGGCCCGCCGCTTCCGCGACGATGCCGGCAGGCTCAATCAGAAGGTGGCGGCCGTTGCCGACGAGGTGCTGTTTGTGGTCGCCGGCCTGCCGATGAAGGTGAAATGATGAAGACGATCGACGAGCAGGAAGCCGAGCGCCACAAGGCCAAGATGGCCAAGCGCAAAGCCGTGCAGGATGCCGAGGTCGCCGCCAAGACCATCGTCGAGAAGGGGCTGTTGATCGTCAACACCGGCCCCGGCAAGGGCAAGTCGACCGCCGCCTTCGGGCTGGCGCTGCGCATGTTGGGCTATGGCCATCGCGTCGGTGTGGTGCAGTTCATCAAGGGGGCCTGGCATTCGGGCGAGCAGGACGCGTTTGCCGCCTTCGGCGACCGCGTGGTCTGGCACACGATGGGCGAGGGCTTCACCTGGGAGACGCAGGACATCAAGCGCGACATTGCCGCCGCCGAAGCCGCCTGGGTGAAGGCGCAGGAGCTTCTGGCCGATCCGAGCATTTCGCTTGTCGTGCTCGACGAACTCAACATCGCGCTGCGCTACGATTATCTCGATCTGGAAACGGTCGTCGCGACGCTCAAGGGCCGGCGCGAAGGCCTGCATGTGGTCGTGACCGGCCGTAACGCCAAGCCTGCGCTGGTCGAGGCCGCCGATCTCGTCACCGAGATGGGGGCCACCAAGCACCACTTCGCGGCCGGCGTGAAGGCGCAGAAGGGGATCGAGTTCTAGCTTTCGCCGCGTCAGAGCCAGATGGCGAAGCCGACCAGGCCGATGGCGCCGACGAGGATGGCATCAGCCGTCCAGTAGAGGCGCAGCGCCGAGCGGATATCCTGGGCATTGGCCTCGCGACGGCCGCCTGCACCCATGAAGGCGTCCTCGACCATCACGCCGCCATAGGCGCGCGGGCCGGCCAGCGCCAGGCCGAGCGCACCAGCCATGGCGGCTTCGGGCCAGCCGGCATTGGGCGAGCGATGTTTGCTTGCGTCGCGCCGCACGGCGTCCCATGCGGCGCTCGAGTCGGCGCCGGGCACGAGGAAGGCGGCGAGCACGATGGCGAGTGCGGTGAGGCGCGAGGCCGGCAGGTTGATGAGGTCGTCGAAACGCGCCGCCGCCCAGCCAAAGGCCTCGTGGCGCTTGGTGCGGTGGCCGATCATCGAATCGGCGGTGTTGGCGGCCTTGTAGGCAGCGCCGCCGGCGAAACCGCCGATGGCGAGCCAGAAGGCGGGTGCGGTGATGCCGTCGGAGAAGTTTTCGGCGAGGCTCTCGATTGCCGCGCGGCTGACGCCTGCTTCGTCGAGGCGTTCGGGGTCGCGGCCGACGATCTGCGACACGGCCTTGCGGCCGGCAACGATGCCGCCGCTGTCGAGCGCGTCGGCGACCGCCTTCACGTGGCTGCCGAGGCTGCGCTGGGCAACGAGACTGGAGGCGGCGATGGCCGTGAGCAGAATGCCTAGAGGCAGCAGGCCGAAGAGGCGTTCGATGGCGAGGGCGATCGTGGCGGGGACAAAGACGATGACGATCAGGGCGGCCACGCCCCAGATGCGGCGCACGGCGTCGGTATCGGTGGCTCGGTTGAGGCGGTCGTCGAGAAAGGATATCAGCTTGCCGATCCAGATCACCGGATGGCCGATCTTGCGGACAAGCCGGTCCGGGTAACCCAGACCGAGTTCAACCAGAAGCGACAGGAAGGCGAGCGGAAAAGACATGACGCTTCTTGCAGGACGTAGGACAGGGACCGTGGACCACGGCGGCAGCCTGGAGCGGGCGAGGGCGCTGTTTCCGGGAGCGCCCGAGCCGTTCGTCGACCTGTCGACCGGGATCAATCCGAACTCCTATCCGCTTTTCGAGCTGCCTGCCACCGCCTTGTCGCGCCTGCCCGAGCCGGGTCGGGCGCGCGACCTCGCGGCGGTCGCTGCCACCGCCTATGGCGCGCCGTCGGCGGCCAATGTGGTGCCGGCGCCGGGCACGCAGATCCTTTTGCCGCGCATCGCGTCTCTTGTGCGCCCGGGGCGCGCCTTCGTACTCGGGCCGACCTACCAGGAGCATGCGCGCGCCGCTGCAATCGCCGGCCATCAGGTGGCCGAGGTCAAGGATTTCAGCCAGCTTTTCGACGCCGATCTCGCGGTGGTGGTCAATCCGAACAACCCTGACGGTCGAGTCGTCCAGCGCAAGGATCTGCTCGAACTTGCCGCCAGCCTGCACGTCCGCGGCGGGCTTCTGGTCGTCGATGAGGCGTTCATGGATGTCGGGCCGCAGGCGCAGAGCCTTGCCGGCGATGTCGAGATGGGCGGGCTCGTCGTGCTGCGCTCCTTCGGCAAATTCTACGGACTTGCCGGGATCCGTCTTGGCTTTGCGCTGACACATCCAGACATTGCCGGGCGACTGGAGGAGGAACTGGGGCCGTGGTCGGTGGCGGTGCCGTCGCTTGAATATGGAATCAAGGCGCTGGCGGATGGTGAATGGCAACGCGAGATGCGGACGACGCTGTCTCATGCCGCGCATCGCCTCGACCAGGCCTTCGCTCGTGCCGGCGTGATCGTCACCGGCGGCACGTCGCTGTTCCGCCATGTCGACATGGCCGACGCCGCAGGCCTGTTCAGGGCGCTGGGCCGCGAGGGTATTTTGGTGCGCAGCTTTGCCGACAGGCCGACGCAACTGCGCTGCGGTTTGCCGGGCCATGAGGTCGAGTGGCGCAGGCTTGACGTCGCGCTGGGCGACTGGGCGCAGGAGCGGGACGAGGCGAAGAAGGAGGCGGCGCGGTGATTTATGTCTGCCCGCTGTCGAAGGTTGACGACACAGTCACCCGCATAGGTGCGGAGCGGCTGATCTCACTGCTGTCGGCCGGGACGGAGATGATCCGGCCAGTGTCGATCCGCGCTGAAAACCACCTGCTGATGAACATGCACGACATTGCGGCCGAGCAGGACGGCATGACGCTGCCCGGCGAGGTCCACGTGCGGCAGTTGCTGGCCTTCGCCCGCGCCTGGGACCGCTCGCGGCCGCTGGCGATCAACTGCTGGGCCGGCGTCAGCCGCTCGACGGCTTCGGCCTACATCATCGCGGCGGCGTTCGATCCCAGCCGGGACGAGGCGGAGCTCGCTGCGCTGTTGCGGCAGCTTTCGCCGACGGCGACGCCCAATCCGCGCCTGATCGCGGTGGCGGACCAGATTTTGGGGCGCAACGGGCGAATGGTGTCGGCAATCGCCGCGATTGGGCGTGGCGCCGATTGTTTCGAGGGTGTGCCGTTCGGGTTGGAGGTCTAAGCCATCAAACCCCAAAGCCTATGGTGAGCCTGTCGAACCGCAGGTGCTGGGGCGTGCTGAACTGGGCGCCCTCGTGCTTCGACAAGTTCGCCATGTGAGGGCAACCGCTTGGCAGCCCTCAGGCGATCCACTCCGCCAGCTTTGCCTTGCGGATGTCCTGCAGCAGTTTGACGAAGCCCGCAGCCTGATGCGCGGCCGTCAGCCGGCCTTTTTCGGCAGTCGCAGCGAGCGCGTTGCCGACCACGCCATGCGGGTTGAGGTCGCTCGCAATCCACGAGAAGCCATGAGGTCCGTGTGAGCGCAGCAGGTCGAACGTGCCTTCGGCGCGCTCGTAGCTCGAGGCAAAATCCTGGGCCTTGGCCATGTCGACCAGTTCAGGGCGAAAATGCAGCATCAGCGAGGTCTCGACGTCGCCGCCATGGATGCCGAGCTGAATCTCGCGGGCCGGGTAGAGGCTGTCGGGGTGTCCGAACCGGCTCCAGCTCGAGCGCACCGAAAGTGCTGCGAAACGCAGGCGCAGCTCGCGCGAGACGATGCCCATCACCTCCTCGTTGCCGCCATGCGAGGTGACGAACACGAATTTGCGGATGCCCGTGCGGGCGACCGAGGCGCCGAGTTCGGTCCAGGCGTCGACCAGCATGTTGGCCGGCAGGCTGAGCGTTCCGGGCGCGTGGATGTGCTCATCGGATTTGCCGACCGCCTGGATAGGCAGGAAGCGGACGTCGAGGTCGTCGGGCAGATGGGCAAAGGTCTCGGCCAGCATGCCTTCCATGATGGAAAGGTCGGTGGAGACGGGCAGATGCGGGCCATGCTGTTCGATGGCAGCGACGGGGATGACGGCGATCGTCGCCTCCGGGTCGAGACCGGTGAAATCGGCCGCCTTGAAGTCGCCCCACCAGACGGGTCGCTGCTTTTTCGTCACTGCCCGGCCTCGCCGCATGAATTCGCCTCCGCCTGAATATGTCAGCGCAGGCGATTTTGTAAGGGGCGGCTACATCCGCACGCGTTCGGCCTTGGGATCGTACATCGGCTTCAGCGATGTCTCGGCAGCAAAGCGCTCGCCGGCGATCTCGATCTCGTAGCGGGAACCAAGCACATCTGCCTCGGTCTCGTTGGTCGAGGGGACGTAGCCGAGCCCGATGGCGCCGCCGAGATGGTGGCCGTAATTGCCCGAGGTGATGGTGCCGACGATCCTGCCGTCGCGGACGATGGCCTCGTTGTGGAACAGCAGCGGTTCCGGGGTCGTCAGCCGGAACTGGACCAGCCGGCGGGCAAGGCCTGCCTCTTTCTTGCGCAGCACCGCGTCACGACCGATGAAATCTCCCTTGCCGGTCTTGACCGCGAATCCGAGCCCGGCTTCGAGGACATGGTCCTCGTCGGTGATATCGTGGCCGAAATGGCGAAATGCCTTTTCAATGCGGCAGGAATCTAGCGTGTGCAGGCCGCAGAGCTTGAGGCCCAGATCGGCGCCGGCGTCCTCGATCGCCTCGAACACATGCGCTGCCTGGTCGGTCGAGACATAAAGCTCCCAGCCGAGTTCGCCGACATAGGTGACGCGGTGGGCACGGGCGAGACCCATGCCGATCTCGATCTCCTGCCAGGTGCCGAACGGGTTCTTGTCATTGGAGAAGTCGTTGGGGCTGATTTTCTGGATCAGTTCGCGCGACTTCGGCCCCATCAGGCAGAGGACGGACTCTGCGGCGGTAACATCGGTGACGACGACGAACTCGTCGCCCAAGTGCCTGCGCAACCAGGCGAGGTCGCGCTGGAGCGTGGCGCCGGGGACGACTGCGAGGAAGGCCGTCGGCGAAAGGCGCGTGACCGTCAGGTCGCTCTCGATGCCGCCGCGCTGGTTGAGCATCTGGGTGTAGACGATCTTGCCCGGTTCGACGTCCATGTCGTTGGCGCAGAGGCGTTGCAGATAAGCCAGCGCGTCACGGCCTTCGATCCTGATCTTGCCGAACGAGGTCATGTCGAACAGGCCGACGCCATTGCGAACGGCGAGGTGCTCCTCGCGCTGGTTGTCGAACCAGTTTTGCCGCTTCCACGAATATTTGTACTCGCGCTCCTGGCCCGTGCGGGCAAACCAGTTGGCACGTTCCCAGCCGGCGACTTCGCCGAACACGGCACCGCGCGCCTTCAGGTGCTCGTGCAGGGGCGAGCGTCTGATGTTCCGCGAGGTCGCCATCTGGCGATAGGGGAAATGGTCGGCATAGAGCAGGCCGAGCGTCTCGGAGACGCGCTCCCTGAGATAGCGCCGATTCTTCTGGAACGGCTGGGCGCGGCGGATGTCGACCTCCCAGAGGTCGAAGGGTGCTTCGCCGTCGTGGATCCATTGCGCCAGCGCCATGCCGGCTCCACCCGAGGAGACGATGCCGATGGAGTTGTAGCCGGCGGCGACCCAGTAGCCGCCGAGTTCGGGCGCTTCGCCGAGATAATAGCGGTCGTCGGGGGTGAAGCTTTCAGGGCCGTTGAAGAAGGTATGGATGCCGGCCGTTTCCAGCATCGGCATGCGGTTGACGCCCATTTCGAGGATCGGCGCGAAATGATCCATGTCCTCGGGCAACTGGTCGAAGCAGAAATCCTCGCGGATACCGTCCATGCCCCAGGGTTTCGCGACCGGCTCGAAAGCCCCGAGCATCATCTTGCCGGCGTCTTCCTTGTAGTAGGCGCATTCGTCGGGCACGCGCAGCACCGGCAGGCGGCCGAGGCCTGGGATGGCTTCGGTGACGAGGTAGAAGTGTTCGCAGGCGTGCAGGGGGATGGTGACGCCGTTCTGGGCGCCAAGCTCGCGTGCCCACATGCCGGCGCAGTTGACGACGATGTCGGTCTCGATGGTGCCCTGTTCGCCACCTTTCTCCCAGGACACGCCGGAGACGCGGCCGTCCTTGGTGTGGACCTTCGACACCTTGACGTTCTCGATGATTTTCGCCCCGCGCTGTCTGGCACCTTTTGCGAGCGCCATGGCGATGTTGGCCGGGTCGCACTGGCCGTCGAGCGGCAGATGCACGGCGCCGACAACGTCGGCGACATTGAGATGCGGGTACATCTCCTTGACTTCGTTGGGGGAAATCTCGCGCACGTCGACATTGAAGGCGCGGGCGAGCGAGGCCTGGCGATAGATCTCGTGCTTGCGCTCCTCGGTCAGCGCCACCGTGATGGAGCCGACCTGGCGCATGCCGGTGGCGACACCGGTTTCCTCCTCCAGCTTGACGTAGAGGTCGGCGGAGTATTTCGCCAGCCGGGTCATGTTCTGCGAGGCGCGCAGCTGCCCGATCAACCCCGCCGCGTGCCATGTCGTGCCTGATGTGAGCTGCTTGCGCTCCAGAAGCACGATGTCGGTCCAGCCAAGCTTCGCCAGATGATAGGCGACGGAGCAGCCGGACACGCCGCCGCCGATGATGACGGCGCGGGCACGGGCGGGGATTTCGGTCATGCGGCTGATCTCTCATAGCTGTTGGCGAAGCGCCTCAGGCGGCCGGCGGCCTCCCTCAGCACGTCGTCGGGCTGGCACAGACTGATGCGGATGTGACCCGAGGCGGCGTCGCCGAAGCTCTTGCCCGGCATGACGGCGAGTTTTTCGGCTTCGAGCAGGTCCCAGGCGAATTTCTCGCAGTCAGGCTCGATGGCGCTGACGTCGAGCATGACATACATGCCGCCTTCCGAACCGCGCACGGTGACGTTGTTCAGGCCGCGCATCTGGTCGACGAACAGGGTGCGACGGCCGGCATAGGTGGCGGCGATCTGCTCGACGCCGAAGTCGTTCTCCAAAGCCTCGATCGCCGCACGGCTGACGAAGTCGGTCAGGCCGTAGGTGGTGACGAGGTTGAGGTTGATGACCAGCGACACCAGATCGGCGGGCGCGGTGAGCCAGCCGATGCGCCAGCCGGTCATGCCGTGGCTCTTCGACATCGAGTTGATGACCAGCGTACGCTCGGCCATGCCGGGCAGGGCGCGCGGCGACACGTGCTCGCCGCCGCCGAGCGTCCAGTAGACCTCGTCGGAAAGCAGCCAGAGATCGCGGCGGATGCAGAGCTCGGCGATGTCCTCCAGGCACTTCCTGCTATAGACGGCGCCGGTCGGATTGTTCGGCGTGTTGATCAGGATCGAGCGCGTGTTTGGCTTCAGCGCCTTCTCGATCTCATCCGCACGCGGCTGGAAGCCATCTGATGCGTGGGCCTCGACCACGGTGTAGCTGGCGCCGGCGGCACGGAAGGTGCCGGGGTAGGTGGCGTAATAGGGAGCCACGACCACGGCGTGGTCGCCCGGATCATGCGTCGCCTGCACGGCGGCGTAGAGAGCGGCCTGACCGCCTGGCGTGGCGATGATTTCGGACAGTGCGGTATCGACGCCGGTGCAGCGGGTGGAGATTCTGGCCATGGCGGCGCGCAGGCGCGGCAGGCCGGGCAACTGCGTGTAGTGGTGATAGCCTGATCGCACCGCGTCGACGCAGGCTTCGACCGTTTCCGACGGCGTGTCGAAGTCATGATCGCCGACCGACAGCATGATGATGTCCTCGCCGGCCTGCTTGCGCGTCATGGCGGCGAAATGCACTTCCCAGCCGTCCTTGCCTGACGGGACGATGCCGGAGATGCGGGAGGATGGTTTCGGCATCTCAGGCCTCCGCTTCCTGCAAGGCCGCCAGGCGGGCGAGCGTCAGCCTGCTCGTGCTGTCGAGGCGCGGCGTCAGCGCGCCGTAGCCCGGGACCGAAGGATGCGGCGTGCCGCCGGCATGATTGTGCGTGGCGGTGATGACGAGCACCTGCGCGCCTGCGGCCTCCGCTGCGCGAATGCCGGCCGGCGCGTCCTCGAACACCAGGCAATCCTCCGGCTTGTGGCCAAGCCGCTGAGCGCCGAGCAGGAAGCAGTCGGGCGCCGGCTTGCCGTTGGCTACGTCCTCGCCGGTGACCATGATCGGCGGGACAGGCAGGCCGGCGGCCTCGAGCCTGCGCAGCGCCAGCCGGCGCGGCGCCGAGGTCACGATCGCCCAGCGGTCGACAGGCAGGGCGTTGAGGAAATGCGCTGCGCCATGGATCGATTCGATGCCGTCGACGTCGTCGAATTCGGCCTGCGTCAGCGCCTCGATCTCGGTCATCAGGTCGATGCCGGGCAGGTTCAGCCGGCTGATGGTCTCATAGGCGCGAACACCGTGAATGGTCGGCAGGAAGGTTTCGACATCGAGGCCATGTTTGACCGCCCATGCGCTCCAGACGCGTTCGGTGGAGGCGATCGAGCTCAGGATGGTGCCGTCCATGTCGAACATGAAGGCGCCGAAGGCGCGACCGGAATGGGGAAGGGACATTATGAGCGTAGCCTTTCGTTTTCGGGATCCCACAAGGGCTTGTCCTCCTGGACCGTGGCGCTGAAGCGCTCCCCGAAAATCTCGACTTCGATGGTAACGCCAGGCACGGCCAGATCGGCACGCAGCATGCCCAGCGCGATCGATTTGTCCACCCTGTGGCCCCAACCTCCTGACGTGGTCTCACCGACAATCGCGCCATTGTGCCAGAGCGTCGACATGTAGGGCGCGTCACACTCGCCCGGCGTGTCGATGACAAGCGTGACGAAGCGCTTCTTCACGCCCTGCTGCTTCTCGCTGAGCAGCGCCGCCTTGCCGCGGAAGTCGGGCTTGTCCCATTTGACGAAGCGTTCGAGCCCGCCCTGCAGGATGGTGTAGTCGGTCGACAGATCACCCTTCCAGGCGCGGTAGCCCTTTTCCAGGCGGAGCGCATCGAGCGCGAACATGCCGAACGGTCTTAGTCCGTGCTTCTGGCCGGCAGCCCACACAGCGTCGAAGACATCGGCCGTATCGGCAACCTTGGTGTGGATTTCCCAGCCGAGTTCGCCGGCGAAGGAGACGCGCACCAATTTGGCCCAACGCCCGGCTATGGTCGTCTCCTGATGCGTCAGCCAAGGCTTGGACAGGTCGGCCTCGCAGACCTCGACCAGGATTTTTCGCGAGTTCGGGCCAGCGAGGATCTGGGTCGAATATTCCTCGGTGCGGTCGATGAGCTTGAAGGGGGCGTCGGCAGGCATATGCGACTTCAGCCATTCGAAATCGTGCCACTGCGCCACGGCAGCCGTGATCAGCGTCATCAGGTCCTCGGAATGCCTGACCACCGACATCTCGGTGACGATGCGGCCGTGATCGTCGGCGAAATAGCACAGCCCGATGCGACCGACCTTGGGCACGGTGCCGGTGACCTGCGTCTCAAGCCATGCAGCCGCACCCGGGCCGTCGAGATTGAAGCGGCTGAAGCCGGGCAGGTCGAGGATGCCGGCGGCATCGCGCACGGCAAGGCACTCTTCGCGGATGCGTTTCTCCCAGGGGCCGGAGCGGGCGAAGGTCTGGGTCGATGCTTCCGAGGTGTCGTCTTCAGGCTTGGCGTACCAGGTGGCGCGTTCCCAGCCATTATAGGCGTTGAACTGCGCGCCAAGCGCCGCGATGCGGTCATGAATGGGCGAGAGCTTGCGGTTACGCGCCGCCGGCCAGGCGTGGCGCGGGAAGTGGATGGCGTATTCGTGACCATAGACTTCCATGCCCTTGGCGACCGCGTAGTCGGGCGCTGCGGCAAAAGAAGTGAAGCGGCGCGGGTCGCAGGACCACATGTCCCATTCGGTCTCGCCCCGGGTGACCCACTCGGCCAGCACCTTGCCGGCGCCGCCCGCCTGGGCGATGCCGAAGGTGAAGACGCAGGCTTCGAAGGCGTTGGGCACGCCGGGCATGGGGCCGATCAGCGGGTTGCCGTCGGGCGCGTAGGGGATCGGTCCGTTGATGACCTTGGAGAGGCCGGCCGTGCCCAGGATCGGCACGCGGCGGACGGCGTCATCGAGATACCATTCCAGCCGTTCGAGATCGTCGGGGTAGAGCTGGAAGGAGAAATCCGCGGGCATCTGGTCGCCGGGCGTTGCCCAATGGGCGCGGCAGTTGCGCTCATAGGGGCCGAGGTTCATTCCGTTCTTCTCCTGGCGGAGGTAGTAGGAGGTGTCGACGTCGCGCAGCAGCGGCAGCTTTTGGCCTGCCTCCCGCGACCATGCGGCGAGTTCGGGGATCTCGTCGAACAGGATGTACTGGTGGCTCATCACCATCATCGGCACGTCGCGGTCGAACATTTTTCCCACTTCGGCGGCGCGATAACCGGCAGCATTCACCACCTTTTCGCAGCGGATCTCGCCCTTTTCCGTCGAAACGACCCATTCATCCTTGTCGCGGCGCACTGAAATGACAGGGCAGAAGCGGATGATCTTTGCGCCCATGTCGCGCGCGCCCTTGGCCAGCGCCTGGGTCAGCTGGGCCGGGTCGATGTCGCCGTCGCTGGGATCATAGAGTGCGCCCTCGAGGTCATGCGTCTCCAGGAAGGGATAGCGGCGCCTGATTTCGTCGAGGCCGATGACGTCGATGTCCATGCCCTGGTAGCGGCCCATGCCCTTGGCGCGCTGGAATTCCTGCATGCGCTCCTTGCTGTGGGCGAGGCGGATCGAGCCGGTGACATGATAGTTCATCGGGTAGTCGACCTCGGCCGCCAGGCCGCGATAGAGCTCGGTCGAATAGCGCTGCATGTTCATCAGCGACCACGACGACGAGAAGGTCGGTACGTTGCCGGCGGCATGCCAGGTGGAGCCTGATGTCAGCTCGTTCTTTTCGAGAAGCACGCTATCGGTCCAGCCTGATTTGGCCAGGTGATAGAGCGAGGAGACGCCGACCGCGCCTCCGCCGATGATCACCACGCGCGCCGTGCTCGGCAACTCAGCCATGTCTTCCTCCCCAAAAGCGCAATCAATAGACCGGTGGCGATACGACCCAGATGACGACAGCCGGCGCCGAGCCCGGATTTCGCCACCGGAACGGCTTGTGGTCGAAACGGAAACTGTCGCCTTCGCCCAAGCTGTGCCATGTGCCGTCGATCTCGATGTCGAAGCCGCCGGAGACGACGTAGCCAGCCTCTTCGGTGGGGCGCGTCACGGGCTTGGCCATGCCGGCGCCCGGCGCAAAGATAGAGCGCAGCATCTCGAAGCTGCCGCCGAGATCGGGTGACAGAAGTTCTTCGACCAGCCCCGATTCGCTGCTGCCCAGCGAGCGCCGTCGACCTGAACGGACAACAACGCCGCGCTCGATCTCGTTGGTGGCTTCGTGGGCGAAGAACAGGCTGATCGGCACGCCGAACAATTCTGCAAAGGCGCGGAGGTCGCCGATCGACGGCGTCGACAAGCCGCGCTCCACCTGGCTGACCCAGCCGACCGAACGGCCAAGTTTGAGCGCGATCTCGGCCAGCGTCAGCCCGCGCGACTTGCGCAATGCGCGCAGGTCGCTGGCGAGCAGGTCGCTCGCGACATCGCCTTCCTTGCGTGCAGTGCCTGCCGGACCCACGGAAACCTCGTGAAAAAATACCTTTGAATTTCATGAGACGTCATTGATGTGAAATTTTCAAGTGCTTTTTCATGGCTCAGCAAGTTTCGCTTGCGGGACTCTTGCCGACGGTGCAAAGGCTGGCCCCACGGGAGGCGGGGGCCGTTTCGACCATTTTCGAAGCCAAGGGACCGTAAATGCTGGCACCTGAGCAAAAGCCGCTCGAACTGACTGACACTGAAATCGTCGACGAAGCGATCGTCTCGCGGCGTTCGGTGCGCGCTTTCCTGCCGACGCCTGTCGAGGACGGCGTCATCAAGGATATTCTCGACGTTGCCGCGCGTGCGCCTTCGGGCACCAACATGCAGCCGTGGAAGGTCTACGTGACCTCCGGCGGCACCCTGCAGCGCATCGGCGAAGCCATCCTCAATTCGGGTGTGCGCGCTGAAAAGGCTGTCTGGGACGAATACAAATATTATCCCGACCAGTTCTTCGAGCCCTATCTCGGCCGTCGTCGCGCCAACGGGTTCGGGCTTTACAGCGCGCTCGGCATCGGCCGGCGCGACGTCGACCGGATGCGGGCGCAGCACGACCGCAACTTCGTCTTCTTCGATGCACCCGTCGGCATGATCTTCACCATCGACCGCCGGCTCAACCAGGGTTCGTGGATCGACTACGGCATGTTCCTGCAGAACATCATGATCGCGGCGCGGGCGAGGGGACTGCACACCTGCCCGCAGGCGGCATTCGCGCCCTATCACCGCCAGATCCGGCCGGTGCTCGGCATTCCCGACGAGGAAGTGGTGGTTTGCGGCATGGCGCTGGGACATGAGGACACCAGCAAACCGGAAAGCACCTTCCGCACCGACCGCGCGCCGCAGGAAGAGTGGGTTCAGTTCCTGAAATAGCTCAGGGCTTTCGATTGCCCACATAGGCACAGCATTCCAGCTCGACCTGTGCGCCCAGCGCCAGGCCGTTTGCGCCGAATGCCGAGCGTGCCGGCAGGCGGTCCGGGTCGAAGTAGCCGACATAGACCTTGTTGAACTCCGGCCATCTCGACATGTCGGCCAGCATGACCGTGCATTTGAAGATGTCGGCCATGCCAAGGCCGTTCTCCTCGAGCACCGCCTTGATGTTCTCCATCGTCTGCCGAGCCTCGGCCTCCATACCGCCGGGCACGAGTTCCAACGTGCCTGGACGATTGCCCAGGGCACCGGAGAGATAAAGCACGTCGCCGACGCGAACGGCCTGGCTGAACGGCAGCTTGAGTGCCTTTGCTTTGGCTGAGTTGATGAATTCCATGGCTTCCCCCTCAATGGCGGCATATTGCCCGCAACATGATCGGCTCGCTAGCCGGCTGAAGCGTGGCGGGCGGCAAGGAAGCGGCGCAGGCCGGCCTCGCCGCGCGGCGTGGTCCAGCGATGGTTCCAGGCGAAGGCCGGCCGCAGCAGCGGCGACAGCAAGCGCAGAATGGGGCGCTCGACCAGTACCTGCCAGGTGAGCGCCACATGCGTGCCTTGGCCGGATGGCGTCAGCACTGCCCGCCAGTGGCCGTCGAAGTCGCCTGATGTCTTTACCGCCACGACCCGTCCGGGCTTCAGTTCGACGGCTTCGAGGATGAAGTTCAATTCATAGGGCAGGAACCCACGGGCGCGTGCGCGTACCTTGCCGCCGATTGTCGGCTTGTCGAAGTCGGTGAGCTTTTCGACGTTCTTGTAGACGTCTCCCCACCAGAGCGGCAGCAACGTCGCATCGGCGAGCACGTCCCAGACTTCCTGTGGCGGGGCCTCGGGGATTTCCCAGGCTTCGTCGAAGCGGAATGAATTGCTGGCCATGCCCGGCACCTTCTGGACACCGAGAGCGCCCGCCATTCGGGCAGACGCCATGTTAGTTCATCCGGGCGTTGCCCGCCATCGCATCTGTTGGTTAGGCTCGGCACTCTGGAGGCGTTCATGAAACAGCATGTCGTCCTGCGCGTTGCCCGGCCGACCAACGACCTCGAGGCAATCGTCCGCTTCTATCGCGATGGCCTCGGCCTTGATGTGCTGGCGCGCTTCGAAAACCACGACGGTTTCGATGGCGTCATGCTCGGCAAGCGCGGCGAGGCGCATCATTTCGAGTTCACCCATGCCCATGGCCATGATGCGGGCAGGGCGCCCACGCCCGACAATCTGGTCGTCTTCTACCTGCCCGATCTGGGCGACTGGCAAGCGGCCGTCGAGCGGATGAAGGCGCATGGCTACCAGCCCGTGCCTTCGTTCAACCCCTACTGGGACCAGCGAGGCGTGACCTTCGAAGACAGTGACGGCTATCGCGTCGTGCTGCAGAACGCTGCCTGGGGCGCGATCGAGGCCGCCGGTCAGGCGACCTCGTAGCCGACCTCGTCGGCGGCGTGGCAGAGCATCTTCCAGAACGAGCGGGCGAAGGAGCGGAAGACGTAGAGGTCGAAACGCTCCGCCCCGCTGCGCTGGATCTGGGCGAAGATGTCATGGTGCGCCGTGGCGATGCCCGATCCGACCGGGAACGATGCCGGCTCGAAGTCGATGGCAAAGAGCTTGCCCAGCACCCATTCGGCCTTGGGCCCGTCGATGCGGATGGCGGTACGCCCATGGGACAGATCGGTGACCGTTCCGATGTCGATGCCGATCTTGGCCGAAAGTGCTGCCGCCAACCCTTCAGATGTATCGGTGACGAGGAACTTGCCTGGCGCGAAGCCGAAGACGGCGTGGCGCTCGGACACGGCACCGGTGCCTGCGCCATCGGCCAGCTTCAGGCCGGTGACCGTGGCAAGTGCGGTCATCACCTTCTTCTGCTCGCCCGGCCATGCGGCGACCTGGACGATCGAGCCCGGCGCAATTTCCGACAAGGTCACGCCTGTGCCATTGGCGAAGTTGCCATGGGAGCCGGGGCGAAAGGCCTGTCCGAGCGGTGAAAGCTGCTCAACCATGCATGCGCTTCCCTTCGGGGTCGAAGAAGTGGTTGCTGACGATCTCGACCGGGCCGAAGCGATTGCGCAGCGGGTCGGAGACCTGGGCGCGCTTGCCGTGCAGCGCCTTGCCGCCGGAGACGAGGGCGAGCGCGATATACTTGCCCAGTGCCGGCGAGAAGCAGGCGGCGGTGATGTGGCCGAGCGAGCCGTGCGGGTTTTCCGGGTCGGCTTCCATGACGATGTGGGCGCCGCCGCTGAGTGGGCGATTGTCGAGCGAGATCAGCCCCACCAGTTCGAGGCGGTCTGATGCAATCAGGCCCTCGCGGTCCATCATCGCCGAACCGATGAACGGCTTCTTCTTGGAAAGCATCCAGCCGAGATGCAGGTCGCGCGCGGTGGTGCGGCCGTCGATCTCGGCGCCGGTGACATGGCCCTTCTCGATGCGCATGGTGCCGAGCGCCTCGAGCCCGTAGGGCACCATGCCTTGGGGCTTGCCGGCCTCGATCAAGGCCTCCCAGACGTGTATGCCGTGGCCGGCGCCCGAATAGACTTCGAAAGCCATCTCGCCGGAGAAGGACAGGCGGCAGATCATGACAGGTGCGCCTGCGATCTCGCCATGGACGATGCCCATGAAGGGCAGGGCCTCGTTGTCGACCTTGGTGCCGGTGACGCAGGAAGCGAGGATTTCGCGTGCCTTAGGTCCGCCAATGGCGGCGCCGGCCCACTGGTCGGTGACCGAGGTCAGGTGCACCTTGAGGTCGGGCCAGACGACATCGAGGAAATATTCGAGATGCTGCATGACCTTGCCGGCATTGGCCGTGGTCGTGGTCATCAGGAAGTCGTTTACACCGAGCCGCCAGGTCGTGCCGTCGTCGAAGGCGATGCCGTCCTCGCGCAGCATCAGGCCATAGCGCGCCTTGCCGACCGGCAGCGTGGAGAAGATGTTGGTGTAGACGCGGTCGAGGAATTCGGCTGCGTCAGGGCCCTGCACGGCGATCTTGCCAAGCGTCGAGACGTCGACGATGCCGGCGGTCTCGCGCGTCGTCCCGGCTTCGCGGACATAGGCCTGTTCGACTGTCTCGCCCGGGTCGCCATAGATCATCGGGCGGAACCACAGGCCTGCCGAATACATGGTCGCGTCGTTTTCGAGATGCCAGTCGTGCATCGGCGTCAGCCGCTCGGGCTTGAGGTCGCCGTAGCGCTCTCCGGCCAAGGCGCCGACCGACACCGGCGCGAAGGGCGGGCGGAAGCGCGTGGTGCCGACCTCGGGGATCGGCTTGCCCACCGCCTCGGCCATGATGGCGAGACCGGGAACGTTGGAACCCTTGCCCTGGTCGGTCGCCATACCCAATGTGGTGTAGCGCTTGAGGTGCTCGACCGAAACGAAGCCTTCGAGATGAGCGAGACGCACGTCGTCTGAGGTGACGTCGTGCTGGAAATCGACGAAGGATTTTCCCTTGGCTCTGATCTCGAACACGGGCGCGGGGCGAGGATCGAGTGCTGCGGGTTCGATCTGAGGCAGCGTGCCGATCTCTATCGCCGGCAGATCCGCCGCCACCCGGCCTGCGGCAAAACCTTCGGCGATGGCTTCCGCGGTCGAGAAGACGCCGTTGAAAGCGCCGGCGCCGACCCAGCCCTTGCCGGCTTCGGGCGGCAGGAAGGCCTGCAGATCGGCATCCCAGACGGGCCGCGCGCCTGCCTGGCTGGCGAGATGGATGGTCGGCGACCACCCGCCAGACATCAGCAGGCAATCGGCCTCGATATTGCGGCCGCCACCGGGCAATGCTCCCGCAGCCGCAGTGAACGGAGCAATCTTGATGCCGGTCAGCTTCTTGCCGCCTTCGGTGCCGACGACCGCATGGCCAACCAGAAGCTCTGCGCCGCATTGGCGGGCGAGGGTGCGGCAATCCTCCGAGATGTCAGGGCGAACATCGACAATGGCGGCGATCGTCGCGCCGGCCTTGTTGAGGGCTGCGGCTGTGCGGTAGGCGCTGTCGTTGTTGGCGAAAACCGCAATCTTGTCACCCGGCAGCACGCCATACTGGTTGGCGTAGCGCTGTGCAGCGCTCGCCATCATCACGCCCGGCCTGTCATTGCCGGGGAAAACCAGCGGCCGCTCGAAGGCGCCGGTGGCGAGCACTATCTTGCCGGCCCGGATCGTCCAGTTGCGGTGGCGCGGAGCGCCCTTGGCGGCCGAAGCCTTGTGGTCGGAAACACGCTCGAGAGCGGCAACAGTGTTGCCGTCATAATAGCCCCAGACGGTGGTGCGCTTGAGCAGGCGGACGTTCTTGTGTCCCTTTAGCTCGCCTATGATGTCGCCTGCCCAGGCCGAGGCCGGTTCGCCGTCGATCGCCTCGCCCGACCAGTTGGTCGAGCCGCCGAACAAGGCGTCGAGTTCGGCAAGGATGACGCGACGGCCCGATGCCACGGCCTCGCGGGCGGCCGCAAGACCTGCCGGCCCGGAACCGACCACAAGCACGTCGCAGAAGGCGTTCATCTTCTCATAGCGGGCGGTGTCAGGCTCGCGGCCGGCACGGCCGAGGCCGGCGGCACGACGAATGACGTGCTCGCACATCATCCAGAAGCGCGTGCCCTTGAGCGGGCCGACCACCGGGCCCATGAACGTCTTGTAGTAGAAGCCGGCCGAGAGGAACCTGCCGCCGAGCTGATTGATTGCGCTCACGTCATAGGCGAGCGAAGGGAAGCGGTTCTGGCTGACCGCAACGAGCCCGTCGTAGATCTCGACCATGGTTGCGGGCAGATTCGGCTCGCGTACCTCGCCGCGCAGCACCGTCACCAGTGCGTTGGGCTCGTCGATGCCTGCCGTGAGCACGCCGCGCGGACGGTGATATTTGAAAGAGCGGGCAAACAGCGAAACGCCATTGGCAAGCAGCGCCGAGGCGAGCGTGTCGCCCTGATGGCCGGTGTAGGCTGTGCCGTCGAAGGTGAAGCGGATGGTGCGCAGCCGGTCGATGCGGCCGCCCGATGGTGTGCGGCGCGGGCTCATGCTTTGGCTCCCGGCTTGCGGCGTCCGTGCGGTGCGGCACCGTGCTCGCGGGCGAAGCGCACGCTTGCGATTTCGTGGGTGAGCGTATCGCGGACCACGGCCAGATGCGCCCGGCAGCCGCCGGCATGCAGCCAGATCTCGTTATGCGCTCCGGCCGGGTTCGGCCGTTCGTAGACATAGGCGTGCCATGCCTCGCTGTCGGTCGAGGACGGGTCGGGGCGGGTGCGGTTGCCGTCGCCCTGGTAGGCGAATTCGGAGACATCGCGCGGGCCGCAATAAGGGCAGGTGATCAGCATGCGTTTGCTCTAGTGCATCCGTGGCGTCGGACCCTGGCCCTTGTCGTCGATGACAGTGCCACGGCTGAACCGGTCGAGCGTGAAGGGCGCGTTGAACTCGTGCGGCGCGTCCTTGGCGATGGTGTGGGCAAAGCAGAAACCCGAAGCCGGCGTCGCCTTGAAGCCGCCGTAGCACCAGCCGCAATTGAGATACATGCCGGGCAGGGGCCCCGTCGTGATGATCGGCGAGCCGTCCATCGACATGTCGCAGACGCCGCCCCAGGAGCGTAGTACCCGCACAGTCGCGAGCGACGGAAACAGCGCCAGCATCTCGCTCATCACCTCCTCGACGATGGGCAGGCTGCCGCGCTGGGCGTAGCTGTTGTAGCCGTCGAGATCGCCCCCGTAGATCAGACCGCCCTTGTCGGACTGGCCGACATAGAAGTGGCCCATGCCGAAGGTGACGACCGTGTCGAGGAAGGGTTTCAGCGATTCCGACACGAAGGCCTGGAGCACGAAGCTCTCGATGGGCATGCGCTCGATGCCGGCCAGCTGCATGACCCGCCCGGTGCTGCCGGCGACCGCGACCGCGACCTTTTTTGCGCGAATCTCGCCGCGGTTGGTGGTGACGCCGACGATCCGGTCGCCGTCGCGCAGGAAGCCGGTCACCTCGCAATTCTCGACAATGTCCACGCCGCGCCGATCGGCGCCGCGGGCATAGCCCCAGGCGACCGCATCGTGACGGGCCGTGCCGGCGCTCTCCTGCATCAGGCCGCCCAGGATCGGAAAACGCGCCTGTTGCGACATGTCGAGGCCGGGCACGCGGCGGCCGATCTCTGACGGCGTCATCAGACGGGCATCGACGCCGAGATGGCGCATGGCGTTGCCGCGACGGGCATAATCGTCGAGCTGGGCCGGCGTGTGGGCGAGGTTCAGCACCCCGCGCTGGGAGAACATGACGTTGTAGTTGAGTTCATGGGAGAGGTTCTCCCACATCTTCATCGAGTGCTCGTAGAAGCGCGTGTTCTGCGGCAAAAGGTAGTTGGAGCGCACGGCGGTCGTGTTGCGGCCGACATTGCCCGAGCCGAGATAACCCTTTTCAAGCACTGCGACATTGGTGATGCCGTGCTCCTTGGCCAGGTAATAGGCGGTGGAAAGGCCATGCCCGCCGCCGCCGATGACGATCACGTCATAGGACGGCTTGGGATTGGGCTTGCGCCAGGCGGGCTTCCAGTCCTGATTTCCGGAGAGCGCATTCCTGAGCAGCGAAAAGACCGAATATTCCGCCATATAACATGTCATCCCTGGGGCTATGGGCAGACACTATTATCTGGTTCGATTGTTGAAGGCCAATATTCCGCCATCGCCTTTCGTTAGGCCGACTTTCCCACCCCAGCATTGAGGTCGGCTTGCCCGTCTGGATGCTCGTCTTTATCAATGGCGCGCCTTCGCGCAACGCATCCAGACCGTGAGTCGCAGACAAATCATGTTTCTACAGGCCTTCAGGCGTTTTGCCGTTTCGATATTCCTGATCGCTGCCGCGTCGCTGACGCAGGCTTCGGCGCAGGACGTTGGCAAAGCCTCGGCCGGCGTGATTGCCGATCAGCAGGAGGTCATCGCCAGCCTGACCACCAAGATCGACGCCCTGCAAAAGAAGATGGAGCAGAACTCCGAGGACGATGCAGGCCTTGTCGACATCCGGGTCCAGCTGGAGCAACTGTCGCGCGATCTGCTGCAGAGCGGTGTCGCGTTCCGTCCGCGGCTGACCGAGATCAACGCACGCCTCGAGCAACTGGGCAAGCCGCCGGCCGACGGCCAGGCGCCGGAACCGCAGATCGTCACCAGCGAGCGCGAGAGCCTTGCCGCCGAAAAGGCCGAGATCAACGCCGTGCTCGGCGTGGCCGAGAACCTTTCGATCCGGATCAACAAGCTGGTCGCCCAGATCACCGAAATAAGGCGCGACCTGTTCCAGAACCTTCTGACCAAGCGCTACGACATCAATTTTGCGCTGGCCTCCGAGGTCATCAGCGCCTTCGAGACGGAGATGGGAGATTTCTTCCACACGATCTCGTCGTGGCTGCGCTTCGTGTCCAGCTTCAAGCTCAAATCGATTCTGGCAGCGACCTTCCTTGCGCTGGCGGCGGCCGCTGTGATGATGGTCGGTGGCCGGCGCATGTTCGGCCGCATGTTCGTGCCGGACCCCAGGGTGACCGAACCGTCCTATCTCAGCCGCATCTCGGTGGCCTTCTGGTCGACGCTGATGCAGACCATGGCGGTCGTCGTCTTCCTGGGCGTGACCTATTATCTGTACCAGTATTTCGAAGTGCTGCGCGGCGACATCGGCACGATGCTCGGCTCGCTCTTCTATGTCATTGCGGTCGTGTTCTTCGTCTCGCGGCTGGCGACGGCGGCACTTTCGCCCTCGTTGCCCAACTGGCGCCTGATCCCGGTCGAAAGCGGTGCCGCGCGCTGGCTCGTGCTGCTCATCATCGCGACCGCCGTGTTCACCGGCATCGACTACTTCCTCAGCGCCGTCTATCAGGTGCTCGGCTCGCCGCTGGCGCTGACCGTCGGCGAAGCGCTCGTCTCGACCGTCATCATCGGCATGCTGGTCGTGCTGATCGCGCTGGTCAAACCTTTCATCGACGAGAACGGCAGGCCGAAACCGTGGCCGCCGATGCTGCGCTACATCCTGTTCGCTCTCGGCGGGGTCACGATCGCGGCGGCGTTGCTCGGCTATATCGGGCTCGCGCGCTTCGTGTCGCAGCAGATCGTCGTCACCGGCGCGATCCTGACCACCATGTATATCGGCTTCCTGTCGTCTCGGGCGATCAACGAGGACGATGCCTTCGCCAAGACGACAGTGGGCCGGCGCCTGCAACGCAGGCTCAAGCTTGATGACACGACGCTTGACCAACTGGGGCTCCTGACCAGCATCGTCATCAATCTTCTGGTGCTCGTCGTCGGTGTGCCGCTGATCCTGTTCCAGTGGGGCTTCCAGCCGGGCGACATGACGACCTGGCTCTACAAGATCGCCGCCGGCTTCAAGATCGGCAGCTTTACCTTCTCGCCGGCAGGCATCCTGTCTGGTGTCCTCGTCTTCTTCGTCGGCTATTTCCTGACCCGCTGGTTCCAGGGCTGGCTTGACGGATCGGTGATGGCGCGCGGCAAGGTCGATGCCGGCGTGCGCAACTCGATCCGCCTCGCCGTCGGCTATGCCGGCATTGCGCTTGCGGCGCTGATTGCGGTTTCGGCCGCCGGCATCGATCTCTCCAACCTCGCCCTTGTCGCCGGTGCGCTCTCCCTCGGTATCGGTTTCGGCCTCCAGAACGTGGTGTCCAACTTCGTCTCCGGCCTGATCCTGCTCGCCGAGCGGCCGTTCAAGGTCGGCGACTGGATCGTGGCGGGGGCGACGTCCGGCACCGTCAAGAAGATCAGCGTGCGCGCCACCGAGATCGAGACGTTCCAGCGCCAGTCGGTGATCCTGCCCAACTCGGAACTGATCAACAGCGCCGTTGGCAACTGGACCCATCGCAACAAGCTTGGGCGCGTCGACATCAGGGTCAACGTCGCCTACGATTCCGACGGCAAGCGCGCGCATGAATTGATGCTCGATGTCGTTCGGTCGCATCCGCTGGTGCTGAAGAACCCGGAGCCGTTTGTGCTCTTTGCCAATTTCGGCACGGCCGCGCTGGAGTTCGAAATCCGCTGCTTCCTGGCTGATGTGACCAACAGCAACACGGTCCAGAACGATATCCGCTTCGCGATCCTCGAGGTGTTCGAACGCGAGCACATCCATATTCCCTCGACACCGCGTGCACAGGACGTCAAGCCCGCCGAGAAGTGGCCCGTCGATGACGAGCAGGCCGAGGCTCAGGTCGCCGAGGAAGAAGAGGCCCGCAGCAGACGGGTGGCCGAGGCGGAGCGCAGGCCGGGGCGGCGCAGGAAACCGGACCCCGAGTAAGTCTGAAGTGGCGGCAGAGCAGATTGTGGCATGAACATGGCATTCAGTTGCCGTTCAGCTTCGAACTCATATAAGGTCCACGCAACGGGCGAGAATGCCTTGCCGATGTGAACAGAGGCGGTGGAAACACCGATGATGAAATGAACAGGTTTCTTGTCGCTGCAGGCGCGCTCTTCCTGGCCATGTCGGGCGCGGCGCACGCCGCGAGCGCGGTAAACCTTGATACTGAGCCGCGGACGCTGATCGTCACCGAAGGCGGCTCGAAGTCTGAACTGGCTCTCGCCGCCGGCGAGACGGTCGAGTTCTGCTCGAACGGCTGCTTCGTCACCATGCCGAATGGCGACCGCGAAGCGCTGACAGGCAGCGAGACGGTCGAAATCTCGGGCGGCGTCGCCCGCATCAAGTAAGTTTGGCGTGCAGCACGCCTGACAACTGGCAAAGGCCGGACTTCTGTCCGGCCTTTTTTGCATCACGATAACATCCGCTTAAGCATGACTTCCAAAATGCTTTGCGCTGGCATGCCAAGCTGCCGCCAATTTAACCAGGCGGAATGCTCCTGTTCGTTATAGCGGCGCTTGGGTCCGGAGGTTTTGCCCTCCGACAAGGGCAGGGCAGCAGTCAGATGGACGTACGATCGGAAAACAGGGCGATACCGCTTGCGGTGGATCTCGACGGTACGCTGATTGCTACGGACCTTCTGTGGGAAGGCCTTTTTGCGCTTCTCAAGAAGAACCCTCTGAACATCTTCCTGATACCCATCTGGCTTCTCAAGGGCCCGGCATATCTCAAGCAGGCCATCGCCAAGGCTGTCGACATCGATCCTGCGACACTGCCTTATCGTCCCGAAATGTTGAAGCGGCTGCGCAAGGAGCAGGCGGAGGGACGGCAGTTGGTGCTGGCCACCGGGACGCCGCGCAAGTTTGCCGAGGAGATCGCCCGTCATCTCGACCTGTTCGATGCCGTATTGGCCACGGATGGCGAGGAAAACCTGACGGCGGAGCGCAAGCGTAAGGCGCTGGTCGACGCCTATGGCGATGGCGGCTTCGACTATGCCGGCAACAGCCGCCACGACCTGAAGGTGTTCGATGCCGCGCGTCAGGCAATTGTCGTCGCGCCCGACCGGGCTGCACGGCGCTGGCAGTCGCAGCACGCCTGCGAACTCATTCCCGCCCAGGATCCCGACCTCCGCAGCATCATCAAGATGCTCCGGGTCCACCAATGGCTGAAGAACTCGCTGATTGCCGTACCAGTCGTGCTGGCCCACAAATATTTCAACCTGGAGATGCTCGTCCAGACCCTGCTGGCCTTCATCTCGTTCAGCGCCGCGGCATCGGCGATCTACATCATCAACGACTTCTTCGACCTGGCACAGGACCGGGCACATCCCACCAAGCGCTTGCGGCCCTTCGCGAGCGGCAGGCTTTCGGTGCCCTTCGGGTTGGTCGCGACCACGATGTTGCTCGTTGTCAGCCTTTCAGTCGCTGTATGCACCTCGATCGAGTTCGTGGGCGTGCTTCTGGTCTACCTCGTCGCGACCACCGCCTACTCGCTGTCGATCAAGCGCATGCTGCTGATGGACGTGCTGGTGCTGGCAGGGCTCTACACACTGCGTATCCTCGGTGGGGCGGCGGCAACCGGCGTCGATGTCTCGTTCTGGCTGCTGGCGTTTTCGATCTTCTTCTTCCTGTCGCTGGCGCTGGTGAAGCGTTATGTCGAACTGCGCACGTCGTCGTTGAATGTCGGCGAGAACATCGCAGGCCGCGCCTATCGATCGGAAGACCAGGAGATGATCGCCCAGGCCGGTATGGCTTCCGCCTTCGCGGCGGCGCTGGTTCTGGCGCTGTACATCGACAGCAGCGCCGTGCGCGAACTTTATCCCCACCCGTGGCTGGTCTGGCCGCTGGCGCCGATCGTGCTCTATCTGACCATGCGCATCTGGCTTTTGGCACGCCGCGACGAGCTGCATGAAGACCCCGTGGTCTTCATCATCCGGGATTGGCGCAGCCAGATCATGGTGTTCGTCGGTGCTGTCTTGCTGGTGGGCGCGGGTCTGGTCCAATGAATTCACCGAGCTATCAGAGCTTCGGGCGAACCGTGCCGGCTACCAGGGAGGTGTACGAGCTTGCCGCCGCGACACGGATGCTGATGAGCGGTTCGGCGGGGCCCGGGGCTTTGCTCGCCTATGGCAATGGCCGGAGCTACGGCGACAGTTGCCAGAACCGCACCGGCGCAATCGTCGACATGCGCCTGCGCAACAAGGTCTTGTCGTTCAATGCCGAAACGGGGCTGGTCGAGGCTGAGGCGGGAGCGCTGCTGGCCGATATCATCGCCTTTGCGGCACCGCATGGCTTCTTTCCGGCTGTTGTTCCCGGAACGCAATTCGTCACGCTTGGCGGTGCTGTCGCCAATGACGTGCACGGCAAGAACCACCATCGCCGCGGCAGCTTCGGCTGCCATGTCGAGCGCCTGATGATTTTGCGCTCCGATGGCCGGACCCATGTCTGCTCACCATCTGAAAACAGGCCGCTGTTCGAGGCGACCGTGGGCGGCATGGGGCTTACAGGCATTATCCTGACGGTGGCGATGAGGCTGATGCGGGTTGCCTCGCTCGACATCACCGAAACCGTGCGGCCCTTTGCCAATCTCCAGGAGTATTTCGACCTGGCTGAAACCACGGACCGCGACAATGAATATGCGGTGGCCTGGATCGACCAGCTGGCCGGCGGCAAAAATGCCGGACGAGGGCTGCTGCTCGCCGGCAACCACGCCCAATTCGGTGCCCGCACCGCCGACCGTGCGCCGGCAAAGCTGTCGGTGCCGTTCCAGCCGCCGGTGACCGTTCTGAACCGGCCGTTTCTCAGGCTGTTCAACAGCGCCTATCGCTGGCGGCGCGGCCGCGTTGGCGAAAGCCTGTCCAGCTACCGGACGTTCTTTTTCCCGCTGGACGGCGTCCGCGACTGGAACCGGCTTTATGGTCCGAACGGGCTTTATCAGCACCAGAGCGTCGTCCCGGAAGAGGCGGCCCGCACGGCCGTGCCTGAATTGCTCGAGGCTGCGCGGCGATCGGGGCAGGGCTCTTTCCTGACGGTGCTGAAGCGCTTCGGCGGGCAACGCTCGCCGGGGCTGATGTCGTTCGCCCGCAAGGGCTACACGCTGACGCTGGATTTTCCCAATCGCGGTGCAGCAACGCTTGCTCTGCTGGCCGAACTGGACCGGATCACGACCGGGTCGGGCGGCGCGGTCAATCCCTACAAGGATGCCCGGATGTCGGAAGTGACCTTCGCCGCCTCCTTTCCCGATTGGGCGCAGCTGGAAGCGATGCGCGACCCCGCCTTCATGTCGGACTTCTGGATGCGGACGGCGGGTCGGTTGAAACCAGGACGGGTGGCCCAGGCGGCAGAGTAGCGGTGCTGCGGCCAAGTGAAAGCTAAAATTTTCGGGAAGATTTCACTGAATATAAGTGGCTTACCGCTAAGCTCGCGAAAAGGACGGACAAATAAATGAAATATCTGCCATTTATCCTTTTCACAGTCATGACCAATGCTGCTGCCCAGCTTATGCTCAAGCAGGGCATGATGGTGCTTGGCCCGATTTCGTTCGAGGGCGCGAATCCGCTGGTTCGCTTGCTCCAGATCGTTTTCAGCCCATGGGTGTTCGCCGGCTTGCTGACCTTCGTCATCTCGATGGCCTCGCATCTCTATGTGCTGTCAAAGGTCGAGCTCAGCTTTGCCTATCCGTTCCTCAGCCTCGCCTATGTCGCGGTTGCGGTGTTTGCCTACTTCGTCTTCCGCGAAGACCTGAACGCCTGGCGCATCGCCGGCATCGCCTTCATCTGCGTCGGCACGGTGCTGATTGCGCAGAGCGGGCGGGAGCATGGCGAACAGGTCACCGCGGCTGCCGAAACCACAAAGACAAGCGAGTTGGTGCGATGAGACACGTCATTTTCGGAGGCGACGGTTTCGTCGGCCGTCATCTTGCCCCCAAGCTTGTTGCCGATGGCGACGAGGTGATCGTCGCTGACATCGTCAAGAGCGACCTGCCGCATTACCGCAACGCGCGTTTCGTCCAGTGTGACGTGACCGATCCCAAGGCCATTGCTGCGGTCGGCATCGCGCCCGACGACATGGTCTACAACCTGTCGGCCAAGATGCTGTCGCCGATCCAGGTCAGGGCCAAGCGGCACGACTTCTTCTTCCCGGTCAATTATTTCGGTACCGAGAACATCATCAAGGCAATGGACAAGGCCGGTACGTCGAAGCTGGTGCATTTCACCACCGACATGATCTACGGCCATACGGTGACCTATCCGATGACCGAGGATCATCCGGTGTCGCCGCTCGGCGAATACGGTCTGTCCAAGTGGAAGACGGAAGAACTGTCGGCGGTGTGGCGCGAGCGCGGCATGCGCATTTCGCTGTTTCGCCCGCGCCTGATCATCGGGCCCGGCCGTCTCGGCATCCTGTCCAAGCTGTTCAAGCTCATCGACATGAATTTGCCTGTGCCGATGATCGGCTCGGGCAAGAACCCCTACCAGTTCATCTCGGTGTTCGACTGCGCCGAGGCGGCGCGTCTCGCCTGGAAGGCAGGCGTGCCGAACGAAGCCTACAACCTCGGTTCGCTCAACCCGCCACCTGTGCGCAAGCTTCTCGGAGATCTCATCAAGTCGGCCGGGTCGAAATCCATCCTCATCCCGACGCCGGGATGGGCGGTCAAGCGCACGCTCGACCTGCTCGACCTGATGAACATGCCGATCATGGATCCCGAGCAGTACCTCATCGCCGACGAAGAGTGCGTTCTCGATGTCACCAAGGGCGAGCGCCAGCTCGGCTGGGTGCCGAAATATCGCGACGAGGACATGCTGATCGCCGCCTACAAGGAATATCGCGCCAAGATGGACGGCGTCGTCGCTCCGCAGCCCGCCCCGGCCGAATAGGGAAAGATGTCATGACGCTCAACACCAAGCCGGATACAGCCCATTCCCATGCCGTGGCAGTGGCTCCGGCCATGCCGATAGCCGCGCTCGCCAAGCCGAAGCTGATGACGGTCGAGGACGCCAAGGCGCTCGACGTCGTCAAGATGACGGACCTGTTCAAGGCGCATCTGAACCCGGGCCAGTTGCATTTCATGAAGCTGCTCGGCTTCCACAAGATCAAGATCGAGCGTGCCGAAGGCATGCACTATGTCGACCAGAACGGCCGCAAGATCCTCGACTTCTTCGGCGGGTTCGGCTCGCTTGCGCTCGGTCACAACCATCCGCGCGTCATCGAGGCGCGCAAGCGCTTCCAGGACGAGAAGCGCCACGAGATCGGCATCGCCTTCATGTCGCAATATGCCTCGGCGCTGGCCTACAACCTGGCGCAGATTTCGCCTGGCGATCTCGACATGGTGTTTTTTGGCTCATCCGGTTCGGAGGCGATGGAGGCGGCGGTGAAGCTGGCCGAGCGCGCAGCCGGGCCGACCCGTCCGAAGATCGTCTATGCCGAGAATTCCTTCCACGGAAAGACCAAGGGTGTCCTGACGATCACGGATGGCGCACTCTATCGCGGCGAATTCAAGCTGACCGACAACACGGCGCGCGTGCCGTTCGGCGATATCGATGCGGTCGAGCACCTGTTCCGCTCGGATCCGGCAATCGGCGCGATCGTGCTGGAGACCATCCAGGGCGGCGGCGGCATCAACCAGGCTCCATCAGAATATTGGCAGAAGCTTCGCGCGCTGTGCGACAAGTACGGCGTGATCTGGGTCGCCGACGAGGTGCAGTGCGGCGTCGGTCGTTCGGGGCGCTTCTATGCCTTCGAGCATTATGGTGTCGTGCCCGACATCACTGCGGTCGCCAAGTCGCTCGGCGGCGGCAAGGCGGCGATGGCGGCGATGATCGCCCGCCGGGACGTCTACATGAAGGCCTATGGCACGCCCAAGACGGCGATGATCCATGCCATGGCGACCTTCGGCGGCATCGGCGAAGGCTGCATCACGGCCATCGAGACGCTGAACGTGCTCTATGACGAGCACCTGATCGAGAATTCGGCGAGGACCGGCGACTACCTGCTGGCACGCCTGCAAGAGCTTCAGGCGAAGTATCCCAAGATCATCAAGGATGTGCGCGGCAAAGGCCTGATGGTCGGGCTCGAGTTCCACGACTTCTCGCAGACGCTGCCGATGGTTCTGCGTCCTGTCGTGAGCATGCTCGACGACAAGCTCAAGGGCTCGCTGTCGGGCTTTGTCGGTGCGCTTTTGCTGCGCGATTACGACGTGCTGGTGGCCTTCACCGAATACAATCGCAATGTCGTGCGCCTGCTGCCGCCTCTGGTGTGCAGCCCTGCCGATGTCGACGTGCTGATTGCCGCGCTCGACGACCTGCTCGGCCGCGGCATCGTTTCGATCGTCAAGGATTTCGTGAAGAGCCAGGTCAAGTGACCTGAACCAACGCCATGACAACAAATCGCCGGAGCTCGCGCTCCGGCTTTTTTGTTTCAGGTCCCTACTTGTCGAGAACGCCGAGGAATTTGGGATTGACGAAGGCGTCGTAGCAATCGTCGAGGCGGATACGGCGATGCTGGGTCAGCGCATCCTTGTAGTGATCGTAGAGCATGGCGTTGGCCGTCGTCGGCGGGCAGGTTGGCAAGAGCACGAGATCCGTCGCGGACACAGCCTTGGCTTCATCGGGTGTCAGGTCAGGCACGGCACGCATCGGGTCGGCGCCGATGGCGATCTGCAAGGGTGCCGAGCGGTTCATCAGCCATGGGAACGGGTTGACGAAGTTCAGCGACATCAGCGTTTCGAAATGGATGCCCTTGTCGCTCTCGAGCTTGCGGATCGCATCGATGGCGTCGTCGACCGAGATCAGATAGCCGATCTGGAAGTCGTAGTCGGAATAGAGCATCGGCGTCGCGAGCTCGTCGGCCGCCGTCAGATCTTCGTAGAGCGAGCGGTGTGCCGGATAAAAGCGCTGCATGTGGTCGACACGAACCGCGACCTCGCTGCGCATGTTGACGGCGCCAAGCGGGCCGAGATTGCGCTGCTTCAATCGCTCGTTCTTGACCGCACCGATGTAGGCCCGCGCTGCTCTTTCCGTGACGCTGAGCGCGGCTGGCACAATGGTGGCCGCAGCCAGCACGACGATGCCAAGCTGGAGCGGCGAGCCTGCGCCTGGCCGGATGCGTGCCGCCAGTGCGGCGAGCACGGCTGGCCAGAGGAAGATGAAGGCCTGGCTGCCGGTATTCTGGGTCTCGAACAGGATGCCTGCAAACAGCACCGCCAGCAGCCAGAAGCCATGATGATCGAGCAGGTCCGATAGCGCGCTGATGGTCGAGGTCTTGCGCTGGGCTGCGAACTGCGCGGCGATTTCGCGACGATCCGACCACAGCAGCAGCAATGCCAGCGATGCGGTGGCAAGGACTGCGCCGAAATTGATGGAGGCTGCCTGCAGAAAGCGCGGCAGCAGCGTACCGGCGTTCTTGTCCACCAGGCGCAGGATGTCGGCCAGATAGGTGCCAACGATGCCATTGTAGAGTTGCAGGGCGCCGATGATCGCAAGGAACGACAGTGCCGAGGCGAGCGCGTGCCTGAACTGCACCCGGCCAGCGAGAAAGGCGTAAAGGGCAATGACGCCGCCGGCGGCGAAGCCGGTAATCTTGAGGAAGAACAGGGCCGTCATCGACAAGGTTATGAGGATGACGAGCAGCTGCCTGTTGCGCACGAACACGAGTGCCGCGACCAGCACATACAGAACCTGGCAGACCTGCCTGTTGTAGATGCCGAAGGCGTCGGATCCCGGGAATGGGTAAAACTCACGTGTGTTGAACGGCAGCAGCGCAAAGACCAGGAATGGCACGAGCAGGGCAAAGCCCAGGCCGCGCGAGCGCTTGCCGACATCCCCCAGGACCAGCGCCATCAAAGGTGCTGTGGCGGCAAGCAGCGACCAGTGCGCGATCAGCGTCGGCTGGGCGTTCGGAAACAGCCACAGCCAACCGGCAAAGAGGTAGTAGCCAAGCGGCCCGACCGGCGTGAAGAAATCGTTGGCGGGCACCTGGCCGTCGAAGATGCGGTTGGCCGCGTCGTAATAGATGAAGACGTCCCAGTACATCGGGCCGATGGGGGCGGCCAGCGGCAGCGCCAGCAACACGCAGACAGCAACAATCGCCAGCCCTAGCAGGAACAGCGGGCTTCTGATGGCCGCGGCGAAGCCGCCCTGCCTGGATGCTTCGGACGCGGAAAATGTCATGTTCATCTGCTGCCTGTGCCGCAGGAAAGGCCAATTGCCCTAGGAAATAGCAGGCAATTGGCGAGGAAAGCGTTAAGTGGCCGCCGTCCTAGATGGCCTCGGCGAGGGTGTAGGCGAGGGCGGCCGACATGCCGACGGCCAGGGGCAGCCAGTTCTTCGAGCGCTCGATGCTGTCGATGGTGAAGAAATTGAGCGGAAAGAGGTGGTGGTGCGCCGTGGTCTGGACCGACTGGCGCGGTGCCTCCATGAAGCACTCCTCGTCGAACCAGGCCCAATCGTCGGCCCAGGTCCAGCACTTGTGCTTGCGGTAGACGTTGGCGACCTGCTCGGCATAGGCCTTGTTGGTGGGCAGCCTGATGTAGGGGCCGGGGGCCGCTGCGAAATGGCGCATCGCCAGCGGCAAGGCGCGCTCCGTGCAATAGTTCGACATCCACAGCTTGAAGCCGATCTTGTCGCGCAAGAGGCTCAACGCCCGGAACACCTGGATATGCTCTTCGTGACCATACTCGCCCCAGGGATTGTGGGTGAAGACGTTCATGTCGGGCCTGAGGCGCGGTTCCAGGCGCTCGCACAGCATCCTGAAGTTGGCCTCGTAGGCGGCCGCGACGCTGGCGGCGGCGACGCGCTGGAGCTTGATGGCCGGCAGCGCGCCGACCGACTTGCGCGCCAGCCGCGTCATCTCGCGGCGATTGGCTTCGAGGCTGAAGCCGATGCCGTAGTTGGTCAGGACGGGGTCGGTCCAGTTGGCGCAGCCATAGGCGCCCGACTCGTCGATGTCGAGGCAGGTGACGTTGGCGTGCGGGAACTCGGCAATTGCAGCACTGCGGGCGGTGCCGAGGCCGGGCTGGGCCCAGAACTCGCGGTAGACGATGACGACCTCGTCGACATCCTTGAGGATCGAGTTGAACCACAGCAACTCGTCGTCGGGATGCGCGCCGACAATCATCGAATTCTCAAGAAAATCCTGCTGCATAAATCCCCCCAATGCCCTGCTATTCTGAAGTATCCGGAGCGTCGCTGCGGTCGCGCCAGGCGCGGATGCGTTCGCGCAGGGCAAAACCCGACGCCGCCAGCCTGCCGCGCCAGGTGGCGTTCGCGGTCACCGTCCACATTTCGGTCGGGCGCGTGCCAAACTGCTTTTTGAACGGTTCATCGCCGATGGTGAAATCGTAGATTTTCCCGCCCCTTGCGATCCAGTCCTCGATCATCTGGTCATAGAGGATCAAACCAGGCGAATTCCGTCCCTGGCCGGCATAGTCGCAGCCGATGAGCAGGTAGTTGAAACGCCCCGCATGGGCGATGCCGAAGGCATAACCGAAGCCGCCGTCGTCAGTCGCGATCTCGTAGAGGCTGGCGTAGCGGTCGGCCAGCCCAGCGGCCGCGACCTCGGTGTAGAAGGCTTCGACTTCCGCCGTCTGGATCATGTCGCCGGCGAAGCGTCCGCTACGCAGGCGGGCAAGCCGGGTCATGGCGTTGCGGACGGCGTCCGGGTCGTCGAGGCGCCTCACCTTGGCGCCGGGCTGTTTCAGGAAGCGCCTCTTCTTGCGGTCGAGCATGCGGCGAAAGCTGTCGTCGAGCGCATGCTCGCGCCAGACGGTGAAAGTCGGACCCAGTTCTGCGGCGTGCGCGGAAAAGCCGAGTGGCTGCGCCTGCCCGCCAAGCAGGGACGTCCATTGTCCGACATGTTCCTGGCGGATCGGACGTATCCGCATCAGGTCGAAGGCGGGAAGTGCCGCTGCGATCGCCGGCTTCAGCGAAACGTAGGCCATCAGCGCGGATGTCGCCACCGGTGCAGCGTAGTCGCTGACGCCAAGGTCGCAGCTTTCGAGCAGGACGACGCCCGAGTGACGCCTGCGGATCAAAGGCAGGACAAGGAGCAGCGCACCGGTCGCAGCCGAGCGTGCCGTGACCACGATCTTCTCGGCGCCGCGATGCGGGCAAAGCCTGTCGTAGAAGGCGTCCAGCCAGGTCGGGTGCTGGAACGCCGTCGCGCCGGACGACGCAAACAGGTTTGCATATTCGGCCGCGCCGAAGTCGAAACCGGGCTCCTGGCCGACGACAATTTCGCGCAGCCTGTCCTTTATCGGCCCAACATTGTGGGCTTCAGCCACGTTCTGCAATTCACACCCCGCACCCTTGTGCGCGTTTGTTAGCAAATGCACTACAAACGTGCAGTTAACGGCACGGACACGTTTTTCAGGAAGTTGCGCGTCGGCAATTTATTCGAGGTCGCGCGGCCTTGTGGCAATGTCGCAAACAGGCTGCACTCGCCCTGATGCGCACTATAGTGTGCGCGCAATATCATCTCGGAGTCGTGGGAAATGGCAGAGTTTCCGAACAAGGCGAAGGTCGTCATCATCGGGCTTGGCGGTATCGTGGGCGCTTCCATCGCCCATCACCTGATCGAGCGTGGCTGGGACGACATCGTCGGCATCGACAAGTCGGGCGTGCCCACCGATATCGGCTCGACGGCGCATGCGTCGGACTTCTGCTACACGACCAGCCACGATTATCTCAGCGTCTGGACGACCCAGTATTCCATCGATTTCTACGAGAAGATGGGTCACTACGCCCGCATCGGCGGCCTCGAGGTAGCGCGCACCGGCGACGATACCTGGATGGAGGAGATCAAGCGCAAGCTTTCTTCCGCCAAGGCGTTCGGTACGCGTGCGCACTATGTCTCGCCCTCCGAGATCAAGCAAATGTTCCCCCTGATCGAGGAAGATCAGGTCATGGGCGGCATGTTCGATCCCGACGCCGGCCTCGTCATCCCGCGCTCGCAGACGGTTGCGGGCAAGCTTGTCGATGCCGCCGAAAAGTCCGGCAAGCTCAAGGTCTTCGGCAACACGCCGGCGACGTCGCTCATCGTCGAGAAGGGGCGCATCAAGGGCGTCGTCACCCATCGCGGCACCATCATGGCGGACCATGTCATCGTCTGCGCCGGCATCTGGGGCCGCCTGATCGCCGAAATGGTCGGCGAGGACCTGCCGGTCATGCCTGTCGACCATCCGCTCACCTTCTTCGGCCCGTACAACGAGTTCGAAGGCACCGGCAAGGAGATCGGCTTCCCGCTGCTGCGCGACCAGGGCAATTCCGCCTATATGCGCGACACCGGCGACCCCAGGACGACGGAGGGCGGCCAGATCGAGTGGGGCTATTACGAGACCACCAATCCGCGCCTCTGCCACCCGCGCGACATCCTCGAAAAGCACGAGGCGCGCCTGTCGCCGTCGCAACGCGACCTCGACATGGAACAGATCATGGAGCCGCTCGAGCGCGCCATGGAGCTGACGCCGATCCTCGGCGAGATCGGCTACAACGAAAGCCACTCCTTCAACGGCCTGCTTCAGGTTTCCGCCGCCGGCGGTCCCTCCTGCGGCGAGAGCCAGAAGGTGCGCGGTCTCTGGTACTGCGTCGCCATCTGGGTCAAGGACGGCCCCGGCTACGGCAAGCTGATCGCCGACTGGATGACCGACGGCCGCACCGAGATCGACCACAACTCGATCGACTATGCGCGCTTCTACCCACATCAGCTGGAAGAGAAGTTCATCGAAGGCCGCACCTTCGAGGCAGCCCAGAAGATCTACTTCCCGGCCGTGCACACCCGCGAGCCCTATGCCACCGGCCGCAACGTCAAGCGTTCGCCGTTCCATGAGCGCGAAAAGGAACTTGGCGGCTATTTCATGGAGCTCGGCGGCTGGGAGCGTGCGCATGGCTACAAGGCCAATGAGCACCTGCTGGAAAAGTACGGCAACCGCGTGCCGGTTCGTGAAAACGAGTGGGACTCCAGGCATTTCTGGCGCGTTTCCAACGCCGAGCATCTGGCGATGAGCGAGGATTGCGGCATCGTCAATCTCAGCCATTTCCACATGGTCGACATCGAAGGCCCTGACCATGTCGAGCTCTTGGAATGGCTCTGCGCCGCCAAGATCGGCGGCGACGGCAATGTCGGCAAGGGCGTCTACACGCACTTCCTCGATGACGAGGGCATGGTGCGCGCCGACTTCACCGTCTTCCGCATGGCCGATCGCTGTCGCCTGGTGAATGGTGCCGACGCCGGTCCGCGCGACTTCCACTACATGAAGCGCGTTGCCGAGGATCGCGGCCTTGACGTCACCATCACCGACACCTCGGAAAAGTTCATCACCATCGGCATCTGGGGCCCGAATGCCCGCGAGACGCTGAAGAAGGTGGTTGCCGATCCTGCCGGGCTCGACCAGGAAAACTTCGCCTTCGCCGCGATCAAGCAGATCGAGATCGCCGGCAAGCCGGTCACCGCCTTCCGCATCTCCTATGTCGGCGAGCAGGGCTGGGAACTGCACATGAAGTACGAGGACGGCCTGGCCGTCTGGGACGCATTGCGCTCGACTGGCGTCATGGCCTTCGGCGTCGAGACCTACGCCAATTCGCGGCGCATGGAAAAGAGCCTGCGTTTGCAGAACGCCGACCTTCTCACCCAGTACAACCTGATCGAGGCCGACCTTGCCCGTCCAAAGGTCAAGGACGCCGATTTCCGCGGCAAGGCCAAGCACCTGGAGTACAAGGCCAGGCCCCACCAGCCGGCCATGCTGTGCACGCTGGTCATGACCGAAAACACCGACAAATCAGGCATCAAGCGCTATCCTGTCGGCACGTTGCCGGTCATGGACCCGGAGACGGGTGCCGTGCTCATCGACGAACTCGGCCGTCGCTCCTACACGACCTCGATCGCTTTCGGCCCGACCATCGGCAAGAACATCGCGCTGGCCTACCTGCCGCACGCCTACGCCCAGGAGGGCCGCAAGCTCAATGTCGAGTATTTCGGCGAGACCTATCCGGTCGAGGTCGCAGGCGTCGGCTACAAGCCGCTCTACGACCCGGAGAACCTCAAGCCGCGCAGCTAATGGCATGGCCAAGTAGAACGATCGAACTTCGCAAAAATGTGAATGAAAAGCCCGGCTTTTTTGCCGGGCTTTTCTTTTGGCACGGGCGATTCTCGCTTACGCTTCGGAAATGTCTGCTGCGGCCAAAGCTCTTCTTGCAGGCGGCGCCACCTTGGCGCTGATGCTTGGGCTGGTGCCTCAATCCCGCGCGGCGGACCAGGTCGATGTCGAGCTTGTGCTTGCCGTCGACGTTTCGCTTTCCATGTCGCCCGACGAACTCGAGATTCAGCGCCATGGCTATGCTGCGGCGCTGACGCACAAGCACGTGCTGGACGCCATCGCCGAGGGCGCCTACGGCAAGATTGCGGTGACCTATGTCGAATGGGCGGGCACCACCTCGCAGGTGGTTGTCGTGCCGTGGACGATCATCGCCAATCGCGCCGATGCCGAAAAAGTGGTGCAGCAACTCACCGCGAACCCGCCGAACAGCGCCCGTCGCACGTCAATTTCGGCGGCGCTCGAATTCGGCGGCGACCTGTTTGCCGAGAGCGGCTATCGCGGCATGAAGCGGGTGATCGACATCTCCGGCGACGGTCCCAACAACCAGGGCGCGCCCGTCGAGCTGATCCGCGACGGCCTTGTGGCGCAGGGCATTGTCATCAACGGGCTGCCGCTGATGACAAACAGCAGCTTCGGCAGCGCCTACGACGTTGCCGAACTCGACCGCTATTATGCCGACTGCGTCATCGGCGGGCCGGGTGCGTTCATGATCCCGGTCAACGACTGGTCGCAATTCCCGGAGGCGATCCGGCGCAAGCTGGTGATGGAGCTGGCCGGACCTGCGTCTTCGTTGAGAGCCGCGGAAGAGGCTGCCCATCCACCTGTCGTGCTAGCCCAGGCAAAGCCCAAATTCGACTGCCTGGTGGGCGAGAAGCTGTGGCGAGACCGCTCGTGGATGTGGCAGGACCGCTGATCGATCCTGCCACTGGTAACGTCACTCAGGCAGCGATCAACTGCTTGCGGTCGACACGTTCCTGCTGCGGCGAGCGGGCATAAAGCTCGCGATAGCACTTGGAGAAGTGCGACGCCGAGACGAAACCGCAGGCGACTGCCACCTCGACCACCGGCATCGATGACTGGATCAGCAAATGCCGGGCGCGGTCGAGCCTGATCTCGAGATAATAGCGGGCAGGGGAACGGCCCATCTCGGTGCGGAACAGGCGCTCGATCTGGCGCCGGGACAGGCCGACATGGTCGGCGATCTCGATCAGCGACAGCGGCTCGGAGAGGTTGGCCTCCATCAGTTCGATGATGGTCAAAACCTTGGAGTTCTGCACGCCGAGACGTGCCCTGAGCGGCAGGCGCTGGCGGTCGGTGGGACTGCGAACCCGGTCGGTCAGCACCTGCTCGCAGATGCGGTTGACGAGGTTGTCGTCGAAATCGTCGCCGATGAGCTTGAGCATCATGTCGAGGGCGGCGGTGCCGCCGGCGCAGGTGTAGACGTTCTGGTCGACCTCGAAGAGATCGGCATAGACATTGGCCTTGGGGAAGGCTTCCGAGAAGCCCGGCAGGTTTTCCCAGTGGATGGCGCAACGCTTGTTGGAGAGCAGGCCGGCATTGGCCAGCACATAGGCGCCGGTGCAGAGGCCGCCGACAGCGACGCCGCGATTGTATTCCTCGCGCAGCCAGGCAAAGACCGACTTGTTGGAATAGGTTTCGACGTTGATGCCGGTGCAGACGATGACCATGGACGGGCGCTCAGGCCCTGCCATCTTCTTGCGCTCGTCCTCGAGCGAAGTGTTGACGGCACACTCGACGCCGTTGGAAGCAGGCACGGCCTTGCCGTCGAGGCTGGCCAGCCGCCACTTGTAAGCCTCATAGCCGAGCATGCGATTGGCGATGCGCAGCGGGTCTAGGGCTGTCGCAAAGGCGACCATGGTAAAATCGGGAACAAGGAAGAACACAAGCGATCTTTTGATCGGATGTCTGATGGCGTTCAAGGAACCCTCACGCTAGCCAGGAAGCTACACGACCATGTCGCGAATAGCATAGCGTCAACAGCAAATTCCCTTGCTGTCAATGGGGTTGAAGCTGTCGCTAAAATTTTGTCTGCGACATGGCTGCCGTCAGGGCAGTCGGTGGGTGTGTCGCCACGGTGCCCGAAGTTGCGAGGGGCACTGCGGTCGCGCCTTCACGTTGCGGAAGGCGCGGCCACCTCAGATCATGTCCTGTGCGCGTCGCCGGACGGCTACGCCCAGTGGGAACCGGTTCAGCCGACGAGCATGCCAAGCCGGTTGGCGGCGATGGCTGCGGTCTGGCCGGGCATGGTCCTGGCGAGGCGCTGGCGCTCCATGGCGGTCGACAGCGAGGCGTTGCGGCGGATGCGGAACAGGCGGGCGAAAAGCTTCATGACACGTCTCCATGCACCAGGGTTACACGGGTGCCTTCGCGCGCTGGAGTGGGGCATCTCGGTTTGGTGAGGCGGATATAGTGATTGTATCGCGCGCGGTATGGCGGGAAAGCGAAGCGGTGCGCCGTAAATGCGACACCGCTTGCGACATCTTCAAGGAACCTGATCTGTCGTTGGCTGGCAGATCAGGCGTACCTTGTTCAGATGGCTTCGCCGGCGTGGCCAACGCGGTAGCCGGTCTTCGATTCATAGGTTTCCGGCCAGCCGATGTCCTTCTGGAGTTCGAAGGGCAAGGAGCGAATCTGGCGCTCGGTCTGGTAGCGGGTGCGGGCCGCGTTGAACTCGGTGGCGATGCGGCCGATCGTCGAAAGAATAGACATTGCGGTTTCCTTTCCTGCGGAGCCGGTTCAAGGCCGGCCTGAGGTGCTCGCCCGGTGGGCACCGCGTGGTTTCTGCCGTTTGCGCGGATCGCGCATTCTTTGCCGGGCATTGTCGTTGCGGACCGTTGGGCGGGCCAATGGCCGTCGCTTCGATGCTGTTGACTATCGCTGACGGATCATGTTCAATCAAACGAAATGAAATGATGTCTTCGATCAGAAATATTGAAGGGCCATCTAATGAACGCGCCACTCAACCATCCGCTGCCGCTGCTCGATCTCGACGTGCTGCGCACCTTCGTGGCGATTGCCGAAACCGGCAGCTTCACCACCGCCGCGAACGCGGTGTACCGGACCCCGTCGGCCGTCTCGATGCAGATCAAGAAGCTCGAGGACATTCTCGGCCGCTCGGTCTTCCTGCGCGACGCGCGCTCGGTGGCGCTGACCACTGACGGTGAGATGCTGCTCGGTTATGCCCGGCGCATGCTGGCCATCAATCGCGAGGCCGTGTCGAAATTCATCATTCCCGACATCGTCGGCGTCGTCCGCCTGGGCTCGCCTGACGATTTCGGCGAGCGCGTGCTGCCGCATGTGCTGAAGCGTTTTGCCGAGACCCATCCGTCGATCGCTGTCGACGTGATCATCGACCAGAGCGTCAACCTGCGCCGCCGCATGGACGACCGGGCGCTCGACATCACGTTGCTCACCAATTCCTGCAAGGCGGTTGCAGCAGGCGCGGAAGTGCTGCTGACCGAGCCGATCGTCTGGGCCGGCGCCAAGGGTGGTTGTGCCCATATGCGCGAGCCGCTGCCGGTGTCGATCTGGGAAGAGGGCTGCGCCTGGCGGGCAGGGGCGCTCGAGGCGCTGGGGCGCGAGGGCCGCAACTATCGCGTTGCCTATATGAGCGCGCACACGGCTGGGCAGCGCGCGGCCATCCTCGCCGACCTTGCCGTCGCACCGCTGCCCAAGTCGTTCCTCGGGCACGAGATGGTGGAGCTCGGATCCAAGGACGGCATGCCGGAGATCGGCAACTACAGCCTGGCGATGATCGTGGCGCCGGAGGCGAGCGCGCCGGTCAAGGCTGCTGCCGAGCATATCCGCGCTGCATTCGAGACGTTCAATCTCACCGGCAAATTCTGAGGCTGCAAGCTTCTCGGCTCGGCACCTTGCCGGGCAAGGTGCGATATTTTCGCGCCACCCTTCGTACCGCTCGCCGCCGCCGCACGGTGCCCTATACCTATAGTTGAGAGGGCAGCGATGGTCGGTGGCGAGATGATCAGGCATTGCGTGTTCGTCAAATTCCAGCCGGCGGTGCCGCAGGCCGAACGGGATTCGATCTATGCGGCGTTGCGCGGCCTGCAGGTGAAGATCGACGGTCTCGAGAGCGCCGCGTTTGGCGCCAATGTCAATGCCGAACGCCTGGCCTGGGGGTTCGACGAAGGCTTCATTCTCGATTTCCGCGATGCCAAGGCCCAGGACGCCTACACAAGGCACCCCGAGCATCCGCCGATCATCGAGCGGTTGCTGGCCGCTGCCGATGGCGGGCTCGATGGCGTGTTCTGCTTCGACATGAAGATCGAGTGAGGCAGTTCAGCGGCGCATGGCGCCCGTCATCCAGTGAAACACCTTGGCCATCACCGATGGCGGCGGGTTCCAATCGAGGTCGCGTTGGATCTCCGGTGGCAGCGCATTCATGATGCGCACCGTGCGGCGTGCGCTTCGCGCCCGCCTGTAGCGCGCGCCAAGGCGGTTGAAGTCGTCGAAAAGAGGCATCGTGCCTTCCAGTTTGATGGCGCCGACGCTTTAGCGGGGGGATCAGCGTGACTGAGGTGAAGTCTTGAGCAGGCTGAGCAGTCGCCGGTCGGCCAGGGCAGACCGGCCGGCGCTGCGTCGACGGAAGTCAAGCATGCGGACCTTTGCGGCGAAGGTCATGCGCAGCGCAGTTTCCGCCGGTCGAAGGAAATGACGTTGTTCATCGAGGCGAGCGGACCCACGGGCCAGCCCAGCTCGATCTGGATGTCGAGCGGCAGCTTGTTCATCAACAGCGCCACGCGCCCGTATTTGTGCAGCTGTCCGGCCGTGCCCGTTCCGTGTGGATTGGGACCGTCGATCCAGCCGAGTTCGACCTGCAACTCGTGCGGCAGGCCGTCCATCATCCTTTCGACATGGCTGTCGCGGCCGACGTTGCGAAGCACGGCTCCGAACTGATGGAACTCACCGATGATCGACATGAACGCCTCCTGGGAATGATGGGCCGGCAACGCTACGCGAGACTGGGTACGCTGCCGGCCGATGCAATTTTACATTCGGTTTTGTTTCAGTTTGATATCGTCAAGGCGCGTTTCTGTTTCAAAATGGGTGTTTCTCTGAAACACGCGCCCGTTGGCCAAGGCTCTGTCAGTGCCCTGGGAAGATGCTCGAACGGAGCTTTCTCGACCTGATATCCTGTTCGACAGGCCAGCCGATGTCCTTCTGAATCTCTGGCGGGAGGCCGTTGAGATCGCGGACCGACCTGGCATCGCGTCGCGCCTTCCGGATGGCCGCACCATAGCGGCCGATCGAACTCATGATCGACATGGTGTCTTCCTTTCATCCTCATGCCGATGTGGAGACAGGCTCCGCATCAGGCGGTTCGACGTGTGGAAGCTATTTCGATCTTGTTTCGTATCGATTTCGTTCGGACGGCAACCGCAAGTCGAAAGGTTACCTTGCGGAAACACGCCCGAAACGCGTCATCCTAGCACAAAATGGCAGACCAGGTGAGGCAGGGTGCCTCACCTGGCAATGCAGGGATGGGGTGGCAGATCAGTCTCGGGTGCGCCGGGCGGCGCGCTCCTCGCGCGAGCGGCGGCGCGGAGTGGCCGCGTCCGCATCGCCTTCGACGATCGCCTTGCGTGGCGGCAGCTTGACCTGCTCGGACAGCTTGGGGAACGGATCGACCTTGTTGGGCAGCGCCATGGCGTTGATGAAGAGCTGCTGGAAGTGCGGCTCGAGTGCTGTCTCGATCTTTTCGATGCGGCCGACTTCCTGCTCGATCTCGCGGCGATGGTTGCGGTTGAGCAGCGCCATCAGCGCGCCGGTGCCGGCGGCGTTGCCGACGGCCTTGACCTCCGACAGGTCGCAGTCGGGGATCAGGCCGAGCACCATGGCGTATGTCGGGTCGATGAAGGAACCGAAGGCGCCGGCGAAGCGAATGGTGTCCACCGTCTCGACGCCCTGCTTCTCCATCAGGAGCTTCACGCCGGCATAAAGTGCCGCCTTGGCGAGCTGGATGGCGCGCACGTCGTTCTGGGTGACGGTGATGCGCGGCTCACCCTGGCGGCCTTCGCGCAGCAGGTAGGAGAAGGTGCGGCCGTTGGCGATGATGCGCGGGCTCTTGGCTGCGAGCGCGCCGTCGATGACGCCGTCTTCCGAAATGATCCCGGTGAGATACATTTCGGCCACGACCTCGATGATCGCCGAACCGCAGATACCGGTGACGCCGGTCTTCCAGGAGGCTTCGTCGAAACCTTCCTCGTCCGACCACTGCTCGGTGCCGATCACGTGGTAGCGCGGCTCCAGCGTTTCCGGGTCGATGCGGACGCGTTCGATGGCGCCGGGGGCAGCACGTTGGCCGGAGGAAATCTCCGCACCCTCGAAGGCAGGACCGGTCGGCGACGAGGCGGCAACGACGCGCTTGTTGTTGCCCAGTACGATCTCGGCATTGGTGCCGACATCGACGAGCAGCATCATCTTGTCCTGGCGGTAGGGGCCTTCCGACAGCGTGGCGCCGGCGGCGTCGGCGCCGACATGGCCGGCGATGCAGGGCAGCGTGTAGAGGCGCGCGCCTTGGGAGACCTCGATGCCGATCTCATGCGCCCAGAACTGCAGGGCACCCGACACGGCGAGTGCGAAGGGCGCCTGGCCGAGTTCCGTCGGGTCGATGCCGAGGAACAAATGATGCATGATCGGGTTGGCGACGAAGACGCAGTCGAAAATGTCGTGACGGTCGACATTGCCTTCCTCGCAGACCTTGCCGATCAACGAGTTGACCGCCTCGCGAACGGCCTTGGTCATGGCCTCGCGTCCGTCCGGGTTCATCATCACGTAGGAGACACGGCTCATCAGGTCTTCGCCGAAGCGGATCTGCGGGTTCGACGTGCCCGAGGACGCAGCAATGCGGCCCGACAACAGCGACACCAGATGCATGGCGATGGTGGTCGAGCCGATGTCGCAGGCGATGCCGTAGGCCTCGTTCTTGAGGCCGGGGTAGAGGCCGATGATGAAGGGCCGCGACGAATCCATGTCGCGGTGGACGACGGCGGTGACGCCCCATTTGCCCGGGCTGACTTCCGGCTGGTCGGGCAGCTTGGTGCGCAGGATCTTCTGGACCTGGGGGATGAGATGGGGGGCGACCAGCAGGTCTTTCCAGCCCCAGTCCTTTTCGAGCGCGACCTTCAGCCGGTCGAGATCGCCGAGCGGCTTGTGCATGTCGGGCTCTTCCAGCTCGACATAGCAGAGCTGGACAGCGGCATTGCGCTCGATGACGCGGTCGGTGGCAGCTTTGCGCACCACCTGGGCATTGATGACGGTGTCCTGGGGCACGTCGATGACGAGGTCGCCCATGATCATGGCCGAGCATGACAGGCGGCGTCCTTCGGGCAGGCCGCGGACGCGCTCGTAGCGCTCCTCCTTGGGACCCTTGGGCGAGATATGGTCGTTGGACGAGACGATCTTGTGCTTGGCGAAATTGCCTTCCTGCACCTCGATCTGGCAGCGACCGCAGGTCGCACGTCCGCCGCAGACGCTCTCGACATAGACGCCAAGCTGGCGCGCCGCGTCGAGAACCGGCGTTCCCACCGGGAACCGTCCGCGCTTGCCCGAGGGCATGAAGAGAACCAGCGGATCGGTGATGTTGGCGGGCGAATTCATGGCAATGCTCCAGTCTGCACCGGCCATGCGATCGGGCTGTCCACGATCCGCAATCCGGCACCTTCTCCCCGGAACCGGGGAGAAGGAAAATTCCGAGACGCCGCGGCCTGTGGCTCCCCTGCAGCGGGAGCGCGACCAGGATTATGCGCGGCGTTCCTGTTCACGATAGGCTGGTTATCCCCTTGCCATGCGAGCTTCGCGGCCACCGCGGCGGCGACCGCCGGCGGCAGCGCCGTCAGCCGGCGAGGTGACGGCAACGGGGGCCGGCGCTGCGTGTTCGCCCGGCTTGTAGTCCTTGTAGGTCTTGATCCAGTTGGTGCAGTGCTCGTCGGTGCCGTTGAGCACGTTGGCACCGCGCACCGCTTCCATTTCCTGGGGGCGAACCGGGTTCATGATCGCCGAGGTCATGCCGGCGCCGATGACCATCGGGATGAAGGCGGCGTTGATGCCGTGGCGGTGCGGCAGGCCGAAGGAGATGTTGGACAGGCCGCAGGTGGTGTTGACCTTGAGCTCCTCACGCAGGCGGCGCAGCAGGGCAAAAACCTGGCGGCCGGCGTCGCCAAGCGCGCCGATCGGCATGACCAGCGGGTCGACGACGACGTCATGGGCGGGAATGCCGAAATCGGCGCAACGCTCGACGATCTTCTTGGCGACGGCGAAACGGACGTCAGGGTCCATCGAAATGCCGGTCTCGTCGTTGGAGATGGCAACCACCGGCACGTTGTACTTCTTGACCAGCGGCAGGATGGCCTCGAGCTTTTCTTCCTCGCCGGTGACGGAGTTGACCAACGGACGGCCCTTGGCGACCTTGAGCGCGGCTTCGATGGCGGCAGACACCGAGCTGTCGATCGCCAGCGGCAGGTCGACGAGATTCTGGACGATCTCCAGCGTCTGCACCAGCAGCGCCGGTTCAGTGGCGTTCGGGTCGACCGCCGTCACGCCGGCATTGATGTCGAGCATCGTCGCGCCGCAGGCGGCCTGTTCGAGCGCGTCCTTGATGACCGTCTCGAAATTGCCGGCGACCATTTCCGCGGCCAGCTTCTTGCGGCCGGTCGGGTTGATGCGTTCGCCGATGACGCAGAAGGGCTGGTCGAAACCGATGACGATTTCGCGGGTCGCCGAAGCAACGATAGTGCGGGTCATAAATCCTCCGTAGGATATAAAGATTTCTTTATATCGTTATCTGGTCTCGTTCAAGCGCCGGTCAGGCACCCCTGTTCAGTGTGCAGTCTTGACCATGTCGACCTGGGATTCGGTGACATCGTCATGCAGTATGTGTTCGAGCCTGTCGGCGACGAGCCGGTCGTCGGCGCGGGGCTCGCGGACCCACGGGCGGCGGCCCTTGAGCACGCCCGATTCATCGACGATCTCGGCGACATATTCCTCCTGGCGATAGGCCATCACATGGATGCCCGATACGCCCGAGATTTCCTTCACCTCGTTGATGATGTCGATGCAGATCTGCTTGCCTTCCTTCTTCTGGTCCTGAGCGCCTTCGAGCCGTGTGATGATGGAATCGGGAATGTGGATTCCCGGTACGTTGGAGCGGATCCACTTGGCCGTCTTGGCGGAAGCCAGGGGGCCGACGCCGCAGAGGATGAAGACCTTTTCGGTGTGGCCGAGGTCGCGTGCCCGCTCCATGAAGGTGCGGAACATCGGCACGTCGAAGCAATATTGTGTCTGCACGAACTGTGCGCCGGCGGCGATCTTCTTGCCCAAATGGATCGGGCGGAAATCGAAAGGCGGAGCGAATGGATTGACGGCAGCGCCCAGGAAGACCTGCGGCGGCGTGGTGAGCTTGCGGCCGGAGAGGAACTTGCCGTTGTCGCGCATGATGCGGACGGTTTCGAGCAGCGACATCGAATCGAGGTCGAATACGGGCTTGGCGCCCGGCTGGTCGCCGGCCTGCACGCCGTCGCCGGTGAGGCACAGGATGTTGGCCACGCCCATGGCGGCAGCACCCAGCACGTCGCCCTGGATGGCGATGCGGTTCTTGTCACGGCAGGCGATCTGCATGATCGGTGCGTAGCCCATGCGGGTCAGAAGAGCACAGATGCCGACCGACGACATGTGGCAGTTTGCACCGGAGGCATCGACAGCGTTGATGCCGTCGACCCAGCCGTCGAAAATCCTGGCGCGGTTGTAGACGTCCTCGGGGTCGGCGCTGTCGGGCGGGTTGAGTTCGGTCGTCACCGCGAACTCGCCGCGGCGGAGCACGCGCTCCAGGCGTCCGCGCGAGGAATGGCCGGGCAGGGCGTCCAGCGGCAGGTCGATGCCATCAGGATGCTCGTCGATCTGGCGTGGGCGCGGCGGGGTCATGCGACTTCCTTGCTTGCGGTTTCGCGTGCGGCCGCTGCCTGCGCGGTCACCCTGAGCCAGGCCGAGGTTTCGCGCAGCGACTGATCGACCGGCTTCTGGACGTTGAGGATGGCGTCGCCCTTGGCCATGTTGCGCGAGCCTTCCCAGGCCTTGACCCAGACGCAGGGCATATCCGGCTCGACCTCGCAATTGCCGTTGGCGCGCACGCCGCCGCAAGGGCCGTTGCGCAGCTGCTTAGGGCAGTTCATCGGACATGACATGCCGGTCGAGGACAGCACGCACTGACCGCACATGCGGCAGTCGAACATGAAGCCTTTGACGTGCTTTTCGACGAACTTGACCGGCGCTTCGACGCGGCCGTAGCCGATCTTCTTCCACAGCGGGTGAAGCGTCAGGAATGCATCGGCGAAACGGCTGTAGAACCACTCCAGCATGCGCGAATGGCGAATCGACCACAGGCGCACAGCAAATGTGCGCTGTACGCGGCGCTGCGGCGACACGTCGGCCGGCTTGTAGTCGCTCTTGGGCGCGGCTTTCTTGACCAGCGTCGCCTGGGTGGCGCCGGAATGAGGTGTCGCGCTCGATGTCGGCTGGGTATCAACCATCTTCCTTGCCGCCTGCCTTGACGAGAGCGACCAGCCGCTCCCTGGTGAATTTTGCGTCGATGTCGGCCATTGCCTTGTCGGCCTCGGCTTCGAGGTCGTCGCCGACGGGAATCGGATCTGCCTTGCGCCATTCGGCCAGATAGGCGTCGGTGTCGCCGGCGCCTGTCCGCATCGCGCACATGTCGATTGCTTCGGTGAAGCGCAGCGGCAGTTCGCGCTTGGCGTTCTGCCGACCCTTCTTCACGATCACCTGTGCAGGGATGTCGCGCCAGTAGACGATGATCAGATCGGCCATTTCGGTCTCGCTTTCAGTGTGTTGAGCATTGCCGCAACCGGTGGGGTGCTGCTTGTTATGGGACGACGCGCGCGCCTTCAAAAGCGACGCGGCGAGGTGTCGCAAAGAGATATGCAGGGGACGTTGCTGCGGCGCTACCAGACGCCGCGACGAATGCCGGTCCAAAGGTACTGCCAGATGGTCGGATGGTACCATTGCCGGGACGGCAGTCCGGTGTCGACCGGGTTCAATCTGCCTGACAGCGCATCGTCGATGGCGCTGGCGCAAATGGCGCGCGAGAACGCCGCCTGGCGCAGGGGATAGGTTGAGATCGTGTCGCCTTTTTCAGGCTTTCCCCGAGCGTGATAGAGCACGCCGCCCGTGTCGACGCCCGCGTCGACAAGGTGGACAGTCGAGCCGAAATTGCCAGCGTCGCCCGAGGCAAGCGCCCAATAGCCGCCGTTCATGCCGCGATATTTGGGATTGATGCCGGCGTGGTAGTTGAGAACCGGGCAGGGGATGGCGGCCAGGGTCGCCTCCGACAGCAGCCGGCATCCAGCGAGAAACACCACTGAGGGCTTCAGCCTGTCGACGAGTTCAAGAACTTCCGGGCTGTTGGCCGAGGCGACGTCGATGATTTCCTGGCCGGGCCGCGGCTCTGGTTGTAGGCCCTCCGCCTCGACGATGTGCCGGATGCTGCCCCCAAACAGGCTCTTACCCAGGCGGACCAGCACCATGGTGCCCAATTGGCCGGCGACGTTCACCCAGCCGAGTTTCCTGGCCCGGCGCACGAGCAGGTCGCGTTTGGAGTAGGGTGTTTCCTGGATGACGGTGATGGGGCCGAAATGGTCGACGAGGCTGTTGGCGATCGCCCAAATATGTGGGCCGCCTTCGGTGACGAAGACGATCGGTCCGCGGCTCATTCAGGCTACCCCAGCCAGGCGAGAAATGCGTGGGTGGCAAAGCCGGCGCCACTGACGACCGCACCGACCACCACCAGCGAAGCGACGCCCACGACGCTGCCGACGGCAAAAAGGATGCCGTCGCGCTCTGAAAGTGCGAGCCCGAGAAGGGCGGTGGCAAAGGCCGGCAGCCAGTTGCCCAACGGTATGGGCAGCGTGATCGAGACCGACAGGATAAGGGCGATGATGCCGATGACGCGGTCGCCACGCCTGCGCCAGAACGGCCAGTAGCGCGGGCGCACCACCTCTTCGAGGCGGATCAGTCGCGGAATGACCCAGTCGGTAACGTTGCGAAACTGTTCGGCCGACAGCGAGCGTTTGGTGATGAAAGCAGGCAGCCAGGCTTGATTGCTGCCGAAGGCCATCTGGGCGGCGACGATGAGCAAGGGCAATCCGAGGATGGCCGAAGCGCCCGGCGGCAGGGGGAGGAGATTGAAAGCGGCAAACAGGACAAGAAGCGGCGCGAAGCTGCGTTTGCCGAGCGTATCCCTGATGTCGCCGATCGAGATGTCGCCCTTGGCGTTGTGGGCGAGCTCGGCGAATATCGAGGACAGCCGGCGGCCACGACGGCGCCTTGAGGCGGTTTCGCCTCCTTGACCTTGCTGCCCGTCCACGCCCTGCTCCATAAGTCCTTTTGCCCGTCTGCGACGTTGTTTGCCGGCACGTCGTCCCCGGTCGCAGTGTGCGACGGCGAAGTTAATCCTTGATGACGCCGGAAGGTTGCCTTGAACGCTGCAATGTGATGTCGGCTTGCGCCGATTGCAACGTCAGCGGCGGAATTCGAGAATATCCAGCTTGGATTCGTAATACGGGGCGGGGAGCTCCAGGCGCCATTCAGCCGGGCCGGTGCGGAAGGCGTAGCCGACCTGGTCGGTTTTCGGTCCGCGGCCATAGGCCTTGGGCTTTTCCCCCGATACATAACCCGAACCGAGATAGATCAGTCTCGTATCGCTGTCGGTGTAGAAACGCCCCCTGGTGCGCTGCGAGCCCGAAATCTTCTCGAGCATCCAGCCCGATCCGTCGTCAGTGACCTTGCACTTGAACCAGTCGTAGACGACGAGCGGACCGATGCCCCCGGCCTTGATGGTGCGGCACTGCCAGTTTCCGGTCATGTCGAAATCGGAGAACGGCTGAGGTTTCTTGGCAACGATTGCGTCGAGAACATCGACCTCACGCTTGAGGCCGCCCTTGGCCTCGCCGAGCGCCTCTTTGCGGGTGGCGTCGTATTTCTCGAGCTTGGCCTTGTCTGCCGGGGTGATCAGCTTCTGGACCACGCCGTCGGCGTGGGCAACGCCTGCCGATACCAGCAGGAGTGCTGCAAGGGTCAATTTGCGAACGAGCATCGGACCTCTCCCGGACGTGCCTGTTCCTGTTGCGGAATCAGGCGTTCAGCGATTTGCCGCTGCAGACGTCGCGTTGGCAAGTGCCTGGGTGAGGTCGCCATAACCGGTGGCGCGACGCTCATAGACAAGGCCGAGCATTCTGGCGGCATCTTCCGCCACCTTGTCGAGGGCGGGGTCGTCGGTCTGGGCGAGGTAGATCAGCTTTTCGTAATTGCCGAAATAATCGGTCACCAGCTCCGGATGGCGGTCGAGGCCGAGTGGCTTGATGAAGAAGGCCTGGAACTGGCGGCACAGAAAATCGGTCATGTAGAACGACATCATGTCGTCCTCGGCGACCTTCGCGTAGGCCTCGGCGCCCTGGTAGAAGGCAAAGCAGTGCGGCCCCTCGATACGTTCGACGCCGTGCTTTTCGCAGACGCGGTCGAGCAGGCCGCCGGTGCCGCAATCGGCGTAGCCGACATAGATGTTCCGGTAGCCCTCCTGCCTGGCCTCGGCGATGGCCTTGTCCATGGCGGGCGCGATGCGGTCGGGATGGAAATGGAAGTCGGCCGGCAGGCAGGTGAGTTCGAGATGGTCGAGGCCGAGCCGCTGTTTGACCGCCAAAATCTCGCGCGCGATCATGCCGCAGCCTATGACCAGCACCTTGTCGGCGGATATCTGATGTTGTGTTCGCGGCGCGCTCATGCGACCAGTTTCGCAGGGTTTAGGGTCTCGGGGGCGAGTCTACAGAACGAGGGAGACATCGTCCATGAAGCTGTCACATCTGGCGCCGATCGCCGTCATCGCCTGCGCCTTGGCGCTTTCATCCTGCGCCAACACCATCCGAGGCGTCGGCAAGGACGTCAAGGGCACCGCACACGCCATCCAGGACACGGTCCGCTAGGACGGTCCCCCAGGGCATAAACGAAAAGGCCGCGCTGCGAGGCGCGGCCTTTTCTGTTTTGGATTACGCCGAGGCGCGGACGTTGTGCCGGCGCTTCATGAAATCCTTGGCGGTTTCCACCGCAACGGCGGCGTCGCGGCAGTAGGCGTCGGCACCGACGGCCTTGCCGAATTCCTCGTTGAGCGGAGCGCCACCGACCAGCACGACATAGTCGTTGCGGATGCCCTTTTCCTTCATCGTGTCGATGACGACCTTCATGTAGGGCATGGTCGTGGTCAGCAGCGCCGACATGCCGATGATGTCGGGCTGATGCTCCTCGATGGCGTTGAGATAGTTCTCGACCGGGTTGTTGATGCCGAGGTCGATGACGTCGAAGCCGGCACCTTCCATCATCATGCCGACGAGGTTCTTGCCGATGTCGTGGATGTCGCCCTTGACGGTGCCGATCACCATCTTGCCCTGCTTCGGCGCGCCGGTGGCGGCGAGAAGCGGACGCAGGATGTGCATGCCGGCCTTCATGGCGTTGGCCGAGAGCAGCACTTCCGGCACGAACAGGATGCCGTCGCGGAAATCTTCGCCGACGATGCGCATGCCTTCGACGAGGGCCTCGGTCAGCACCTTGTAGGGCACCCAGCCGCGTTCGAGAAGGATATTGGTGCCTTCCTCGATCTCTTCCTTGAGCCCGTCATACAGGTCGTCGTGCATCTGCTGCACGAGTTCGTCGTCGGAAAGCTCGGACAGGATGATTTCGTCGTCGGACATCTTGGAAGGCTCCCTGGTGCAGGCCGTATCGCGGCGTGCGGATACTTCGCTATTCCTAGCCTGCAAGCGTTCCAAATCCATAGCTGATTTGCGACTTCCTGCAAGACGAAAGCGACTGACAATCTATCGTTTTTCTTGTCGAATTTGCGACAGCTCTTGGCGCTGACAAGCCGTTTCGATAAGGGTGCATGGCTACGATCCGGCAAGGAGCCGCGACAGGCGGCGCAAAACGGATTCAGGGAAGAAACGACGATGAGCGATAACCCGTCAGTCGATCAGGAACAGGCAGGCGGCAGGCGTGGGCGTGGCGCAAGCGGCGGTGCCGCGGCACGGCGCGCGGCGCGTAGCGGCGGCGGTCCGGGCACCCAGCTCACCTATATCAAGCGCAAGGTGAACGTCTACGAGGTGCTGAACGAGGAGGGTCTTGCCCTCATCGAGAGGAACGCCGACACGGTGCTGGAAGAGACCGGCATCGAATTCCGCGATGACGCCGAGGCGCTGCAGCTGTGGAAAGAAGCCGGCTGCGACGTCAAGGGCGAGCGGGTCCACTTTCCCAAGGGCCTCTGCCGCGAGCTGCTGAAGACGGCACCGTCCATCTACACCCAGCATGCGCGCAACCCGGAGCGGTCGGTGCAGATCGGCGGCGACGCCACGGTCTTCGCGCCGGTCTATGGCCCGCCCTTCGTGCGCGATCTCGACGGCAACCGCCGCTACGCCACGATCGAGGATTTCCGCAATTTCGTGAAGCTCGCCTACATGGCGCCGTCGATCCACCATTCGGGTGGCACGGTGTGCGAGCCGGTCGATGTGCCTGTCAACAAGCGCCACCTCGACATGATCTACAGCCACATCAAATATTCGGACAAGCCGTTCATGGGCTCGGTGACCGCGCCCGAGCGCGCCGAGGACACGGTGGCGATGGCCAAGATCGTGTTCGGCGACGACTTCGTCGAAAACAACACGGTGCTGACCAGCCTGATCAATGCCAACTCGCCGATGGTCTTCGACGAGACCATGCTTGGGGCGCTGAAGGTCTATGCGCGCCACAATCAGGCCTGCATCGTCACGCCTTTCATCCTCGCCGGCGCCATGAGCCCGGTGACGGTCGCGGGCACGCTGACCCAGGTTCTGGCCGAGGTTCTGGCCGGCGCCTCGTTCACCCAGCTGATCCGCAAGGGCGCACCTGTGCTGTTCGGCACCTTCGCCTCGTCGATCTCGATGCAGTCGGGCGCGCCGACCTTCGGCACGCCGGAGCCGTCGCTGGTGTCTTACGGTGCGGCGCAGCTGGCGCGGCGTCTCGGCCTGCCGTTCCGCACCGGCGGTTCGCTCTGCGCCTCGAAGGTCCCGGACGCGCAGGCAGCCTATGAAAGCGCCAACACGCTGAACTCGACGCTGCTTGCCGGCACCAACTTCGTGCTGCATTCGGCTGGCTGGCTCGAAGGTGGTCTCGCCTCCTGCTACGAGAAGTTCATGATGGACATCGACCAGCTCGGCATGCAGCAGAAATTTGCCGAAGGCGTCGATCTCTCCGAGAACGGCCAGGCGATGGACGCCATCCGCCAGGTCGGCCCGGGCAGCCACTATCTCGGCTGCGACCATACCCAGGCGAACTTCCAGACGGCCTTCTACCGTTCGAACATTGCCGACAACAATTCCTACGAGCAGTGGCTGGCCGAAGGGCAGAAGACAGCACCCCAGCGCGCCAACGAGCTGGCCCGCCGCTGGCTGGAGAGCTACGAGGCGCCATATCTCGATCCCAGCATTGACGATGGGCTCAAGGACTTCATCGCCGCGAAGAAGGCGTCGATGCCCGACGCCTTCACTTGAAGGGAGCCCGATACAGGCGGGGCTAAAGTCGCCAGCATCATCCACAAGGAAGTCTGGCGGAGCGCATTCTCCGACCCGGACCCGAAGGGGTAGCGCTTGCCGTCCCCCGACGTGGACATAATTTCCGCCGCGCTGGTCAGCCATGGCCTCATCCAGCGCGGCGGTTTCGTTTTCGGCAATGAGGAGACGGCACCAGATGGCCCGACAGGCAGGCCGGCGCGGTCGGTGCTGCTGGTCGGGCAGGCGGGGGCGGCGGCGTGGCCGCATTTTCAGCGGTGGCGCGCAACGCAGCCGGCCAAACTCGAAAACCCGCTCGACAGCTGGTCGCGCGAGGTCATCGGCGATGTCGCGGAAAAGTTCGGCGCGCGCGCCGTGTCGCCATCCGACAAGCCCTATCTGCCGTTCCAGCAATGGGCCATGCGGGCCGAAGGGCTCAAGCCATCGCCGCTGGGCATCCTGATGCATCCCGAATATGGGCTCTGGCATGCTTATCGCGGGGCATTGCTCTTCGATCTCGGGCTGGAGTTCGCCGAGCTTCGCGAACAGAGTCATCTTTGCGATCTATGTCCAGGAAAACCTTGCCTGAAATCCTGTCCCGTAGATGCCTATTCGGAGGCAGGGTTTGCCTATGAACGATGCCTTGGGCATGTGCGCGGCCCTGACGACGGGACCTGCCGCACGACGGGATGCCTCGATCGCAACGCCTGTCCCTACGGGCTGGCCTATCGCTACCCGGCCGATGTTCAGGCCTTTCACATGAAGAGCTACGCCGGCCTCTGAGCTCGCTCGGCTGGCCCAATCGCTTTCCCGGCTCGCTTGTTGCCTTTGCCGGCCGACAGGCATATCCAAAGTCATCAGATGACTTGATGAATGTTGCCATGCAGCCAGCCACCCGAACCAATCTCACCGACAGCGCCGCCGACAGCCTGCGAGCCGAAATCGTCAGCGGCCGCTGGGCCGTGGGCGAGCGTATTCCCAATGAAATGGCATTGACCGACCTGTTGTCGGTAAGCCGCGGCACCGTGCGCGAAGCCGTGCGTGCCTTGGTCTCGCAAGGTCTGCTCGATACGCGGCAAGGCTCCGGCACCTATGTCCGCTCGGCAGTCGACCCTTCGGCGGTGCTGGACCGCGTTAAGCGTGCCGGCTTGCGCGACCAGTGGGAAACGCGCGCCGCCCTGGATGCGGAAGCGGCGCGGCTGGCAGCATTGCGCCACACACCAGCGGATCTGGTGAAAATGCGGCGGTTGCTTGAGGCGCGCGGCACCGTGGCCGATGGCGGGCACGAAGCCTTCATCCGCCGCGACATCGACTTCCACAAGTCGGTTGTCGAGGCTTCCGGCAACCGGGCGATGATCGAACTCTACGACTTCTTCACCGGAGCGATCACCGAGACCATCAAGGCGACGCTGTCGGGCGAACTGCCCGAGCCCGATGCGCCGGCCCATGAGGCCATCGTGGATGCCGTGGCCTCCGGCGATCCGGACCGGGCCGCAGCCGCGGTTCGCGCCTTCATGGCGCCCGTACTTTTCGAACTCGACAGGTTGCTTGCCCAATGAACCAGACTTTTGTTCCCTCGGGCCGAGCCGCTGAGGCGGTGGCCATCGAAGGTCTCGACGACCAGTTGATCGATGCCGAGGTCGACAGCCGGCCGGCGCCACAGGCGCCGGTCCTGCGCAGCGGCATGGCGCGTTTCGTGCTCGGCGCCAGCCTGGTGCTGATCGCCTTCAATCTCCGCCCGATCTTTTCCAGCCTGTCGGTGCTGTTGCCCGAGGTGATGCAGGCGACGGGCCTCTCGCCGGTCGGCGCCAGCATGCTGACGACACTGCCGGTGCTTTGTCTCGGCCTGTTTGCGCCGCTGGCGCCCAAACTCGCGCAGCGCTTCGGCGCCGAGCGTACGCTGCTCATCGCCTTGTTGCTGCTCGCCTTCGGCACAGCCCTGCGGGGGCTTGGCACTGTGCCGCTGCTGTTTGCGGCAAGCTTCATGGCGGGTGCGGCAATTGCCATCGGCAATGTGCTGCTGCCCGGGCTGGTCAAGCGCGACTTTCCAGACAAGGCGGCGATGATGACCGGGCTCTACACCATGGCGTTGTGCGCCGGTGCCGCCTCGGCGTCCGGCCTCACATTGCCCATCGAGCACCTTGTTACCGGTTCCTGGTCCGGGGCGTTGGCTGTCTGGGCGGTGCCGGCCTTCATCGTGCTGCTGATCTGGACCCCGCAGGCACTCGGCAGCCGCAGGCAGGTTAGCCACAGCGGCTTCCGCGTCGTCGGGCTGTGGCGCGACCGGCTGGCTTGGCAGGTGACACTGTTCATGGGGCTGCAGTCGGCGCTCGCCTATTGCGTCTTTGGCTGGCTGGCGCCGATCCTGCGCGAACGCGGTTTCGACGCCACGACCGCCGGCGCCATCGTGTCGCTGTCGGTCATGGCGCAGGTGGTGACCTGCCTTGCCGTGCCATCCATCGCCGTCCGCCGCAAGGACCAGCGCGGCGTCAACGTGGCGCTTGCCGCGGCTGCGGTCATTGCACTGCTCGGCATCCTGTTTGCGCCGACCTCGACCATCCTGTTCTGGGCGGTGCTGCAGGGCATCGGTCAGGGCGGGCTGATTGCGGCGGCGATGACGCTGATCGTGCTGCGCTCGCCGGATTCGCATGTCGCGGCCCATCTCTCCGGCATGGCGCAGGGCGTGGGTTACACGCTGGCTGCCATCGGCCCGCTGCTGGTAGGGCTTATCCGCAACTGGACCGGCAGCTTTGCCGCATCGTCGGTGCTGTTCGTGGCGCTTGGCCTCGGCGTCGCCGTGATGGGGCTGGGTGCGGGCAGGGCGCTACATGTCGGTGCCCGCGCGGAGCCGATCGACGCCGCCTGAGCTTGTCTGGCTGGCCGGAGTCCCTATGTTCGCGACGGGACATCAGAAGGAGCTTTGCCATGGCGACCAAGCGCGACATCGAAATTGAGACGGCGGATGGCGTCGCCAAGGCCGAGCTGTTTGGACCTTCCAACGCGAAAGCCGGCGTGATCCTCTACATGGACGCCTTCGGGCCGCGAGCCGCGCTTGACGAGATGGCCGAGCGGCTGGGCAGCCACGGTTACGCGGTGCTGGTGCCCGACCTGTTCTATCGTGCCGGCGCCTATGGTCCCTTCGACGCCAAGACTGCCTTCTCCGAGGAAAAGACGCGGACGGAACTGCGGGCCCTGATCGGCGGCACCACGCAGGAGATGACGATGCGCGACACCGGCGCCTTCATCGAGGCGCTGGCGGACGCCGGCGTTGCTGGCCCGGTCGGCGCGGTCGGCTACTGCATGGGCGGCTCTCGCGCGCTCAATGCGGCCGCGGCCCATCCCAACCGCATCGTTGCCGCGGCAAGTTTCCATGGCGGCAATCTCGCCGGCGATGCGCCCGACAGCCCCTGGCGTAATGCCGCCAGGCTCAAGGCGCGCATCTATGTCGGCTCAGCCGGCGTCGACGGCAGCTTTCCGCCCGAACAGTCGGCGCTGCTCGCCGAGGCGCTGCGGTCGGCCGGGGTCGACCACATCCTCGAAAACTATGTGGGCATGGGCCATGGCTGGTGCGTGCCCGATCATGGCGTCTATGACGAGGCAGGCGCCGAGCGCCATTGGCGGCGCCTGCTGACGCTGTTTGCGGAGACGCTCAGCTAGCGCCCGGCTTTGCCAATTCCATCGATGTCGGCTATCAGGCCGGCAAATGCGTCCGGCTTGCCGTCGGGCGCCGATTTTTTGCCAGCGGAAAATCCTGATGCAATCCTTTGATGTCGTCGTGATCGGCGCAGGCGCAGCCGGCATGATGTGCGCTGCCGAAGCGGGCAAGCGCGGCCGCTCGGTGCTGATCGTCGATCATGCCTCGGCCCCCGGCGAAAAGATCCGCATCTCCGGCGGCGGACGCTGCAACTTCACCAACATCAACGCCAGCCCGAAGAATTTCCTGTCGCAGAACCCGCATTTCTGCATTTCGCCGCTCAGCCGCTACACCCAGCGCAACTTCATCGGTCTCGTCGAGCGTTACGGCATCGCCTATCACGAAAAGACACTAGGGCAGCTGTTCTGCGACGGCTCGGCGCGCCAGATCATCGATATGCTGGTGACCGAGATGCACCATGGCGGCGTCGAGCTGCGGCTTGCGACGTCAGTCGAGAGCGTGACGCGCTCGACTGACGGCTTCGACCTGAAGCTGGACGGCAACAAGGTGCGTTGCAAGTCGCTGGTCGTTGCCTGCGGCGGCAAGTCTATCCCCAAGATGGGCGCCACAGGCTTCGGTTACGAGATCGCCGCTCAGTTCGGCCTGCCTGTCGTCGAGACGCGGCCGGCGCTGGTGCCACTGACCTTCGACGCCAACACGCTGGAGCGGCTGGCGCCGCTGTCGGGTGTCGCCGTCGATGCCGAAGTTTCCTGCAACAAGACGCGCTTTTCCGAAGCGATGCTGTTCACCCATCGTGGTATAAGCGGCCCGTCCATCCTGCAGATCTCGTCCTATTGGCGCGAGGGCGACGAAATCGCCATCTCGATGCTGCCGGGAACCGACGTCGCCGCCATTCTGCGCGATGCCAAGCGGGTCAACGGTCGCCAGGCGGTGCAGACCGTGCTTGCGGCCCATCTGCCCAAGAAGCTGGCGCAGACGATTGCCGAACGGCTCGGCTCCAACGGCAATCTCGCTGATCTTAACGATAGCCACCTGAAGTCCGTCGACGCGGCGGTCAACCAGTGGCGCATCAAACCGGCGGGTTCGGAAGGCTATCGCACGGCCGAAGTGACGCTCGGTGGGGTCGACACGCGTGTGCTCGACCAGAAGACACTTCAGGCGAAGACCGTGCCCGGCCTCTATTTCATCGGCGAGGTTGTCGACGTCACCGGCTGGCTCGGCGGCTACAATTTCCAGTGGGCATGGTCTTCCGGCTGGGTGGCGGGGCAGGCCGTCTGATCTCTCCGGTCTCTGTCGCCGATCTGCATCCGATGCGGATCGCATCGCGACATCCTGCGGTTACATAGGTTTCCGATACCGGCCGACATCTTTCTCAATCAGAAGGTGTGGTGCGGATGTCGTCAACAATCAAGGCGTTTGCTGTTTCGCTGGTGCTCGGAGGCGCCCTGGCGATGCCAGCTTTGGCCAACCAGCAGCAATGCTCGTGCGGGAACCTGCAAAGCGTCCAGGAAGAGCTGAAGAACGCGGACTATCTGGCCAAGTTCTTCGCTGACATGGCAGCCCAGCTCAAGGCGGTCGAGGACCCGCTGATCGAGGCGCACCGGGACCCGACGCACCCCGATTCCGACGTCAGCATCCACGATCGCTCGTCGCGAAGGCGGGCCGAGATAATGTTGACGTTCAGGCTGCCCCATCGCCCTGCGCATGGTTACACGGGGCCGGCGACGGTGGATATGAGATATGGCAGCTGCGAGCAGAAGCCGGCCATGCTCGAAGCCTTGCGGGCAGGTTCCCAGTGCAAGGAACTTGCCGACTTTGCCTTGGAACACGAGGCCGCGCATCGCACGAAATGCACAAAAGACACCGTTGCCGCCTACTGGGACCGGTATCCGAGCCAGTTCGCTGCCGAAGAAGCCGAGCGCTACCGCGAGCAGGCCAAGGCCACGCGCGCATTGCTCAAACGTATCATCGACGAGGGTACCGTTACCATCGAGGCGAAGCTCGAACCGCGCATTTCGGGGCCGCAGTTCGACGTGACCTATTCCTACGTCACGCAATCGGCGGAGATGGAAGGCAACAGCTCGCCGGGATCCGACACCTGGACGCTGAAGGGCAAGACGCGCCGAGCGGGCAAGATCAAGAACATCAAGCTTGCTGGCATGTCGTGCACTCCGAGCGGCCAGATCAACGACGATATCGACCTGGCGCTGAAGCTCGACGGCCTGACCATGGGGCTCGACAGCACGTCCAAGGGCAAGCCGGGCGACGTCAAGATCCGCTGCAAGGGTGGTCACGGCATGTCGATGCGGCCGCAGGGCGAGGTCTCTGGCGGCAATATCTTTGCCGATGAAGCCTTCACCATCGGCACCGACGTGTCGCAGGACGTCCGCAGCTTGCCATTCGCGAAATATGTGCCCAGCGGCATGTCCGTCAGTGGAACGAACACGGTCAGCGTCAAGCTGGTCTGCCCGGGCAACTGAGGGAGGCGAAAAAAACTTCCCACCACCCCAAGGATCGCCCAAAAGCTTTCGTCCAAGTGGCGATGATGGCGATGATGCTGGAAGAGGGCGAGGCCTCCGACACCGATCTGGTCGGACGGGCCCGCGATGGGGACAGGCAGGCTTTCGGCGAACTCGTCGGAAGACATTACGACTTTATCCATCGCGTCGCCTGGCGCTGGTGCGGCAACGCATCTGATGCCGAAGACATCGCCCAGGACGTCTGCGTGCGGCTGGGGCGCGCCGTCAGGGATTATCGCGGCGGTGCGGCCTTCACCACCTGGCTCTACGCCATGACGCTGAACGCTGCGCGCGACGCCTTGCGCAAATCGTCAAGGGAAACGGCCAAGACCGCGGCCTATGGTGTTCACACGCTGGTCGCGGAAGGAGCGGCCCCGGTCGAAGATCCGGCGGAAGCCTTGTGGGCGGCGGTCAGGCTGCTGCCGGACAAGCAGCGCGACGCGGTGCTTCTGGTCTATGGCGAGGGCCTATCGCATGCCGATGCGGCAGAAGCCATGGCGATCGCCGAAGCCACCGTCTCCTGGCACATCCATGAAGCGAAGAAACGGCTGAAGCTGCTCATGCGCTCGGCCGGGGAAGTATGATCATGGTCGACGACACCGAACTGGACATGCTCAGGGGCATGAAGCCGCCGGCACCTGGTGCAGCCGCCAAGTCGCGCGCGATCGCTGCCGCCATGGCTGCTTTCGACGAAGAAAAAATCGCAGCTACGCCCCAAGGAACCGAACCGGGCAATCGTCTCACCGAGCGAGCAAGGAAGCTCTGGAGAGACATCATGCACAAGAAGCTGATCGCGGCGCCGGCACTGGCCGGACTCGTCGCCCTGCCGATCGCCGGTTACGCCACGTTTTACCTTATGGAGCAGTCGCCGTTCCAGTTCTCGGCGCCAGAGAAGGTGGAACTCGCACGCCAGCGCGCCGAAGCCCCTGTCGCAACGGCTGAGCCCCTGCAGAAGCCAGATGCCGAACTCGGCAACAGCGTCGCCAAACCGTTGGCGGCCTCGGGGGCGGCCAAGCAGAAGGCGGAAAGCGCAAGCGGCGAGGCTGCCGTCATGAGTGAGATTGCGCCTGCCAGCCCGGTTGCGCCTGTACCGATGGCGGATGCCGCGGCACGGATGAGCGTGCAGAACATGCCGACGCTGATGGTGCAGCCGCAAGCCGCCATCGCGCCCGGTGACATGCCGATGCCGCCAGTCGAAAACCGTGACCGCATCCAGGACTTCAAGACCAACCCGGTGCGCTCGGCGCTGGAGGATCCTGTCTCCACCTTCTCCATCGACGTGGATACCGCGTCCTATTCCTTCGTCCGACGCTCGCTGAAGGAGGGCGTTCTTCCCCAGCCCGACACCGTCAGGGTCGAGGAGATGGTCAACTACTTCCCTTATGACTGGAAAGGGCCGGACCAGGCGTCCGTGCCGTTCAACACGACAGTCAGCGTCATGCCTGCGCCGTGGAACGAGCACACCAAGCTGATGCATGTTGCGATCAAGGGTTATGACGTGCAGCCGGCTGAGCGGCCCAAGGCCAATCTGGTGTTCCTGATCGACGTCTCGGGCTCGATGGACGAGCCAGACAAGCTGCCGCTGTTGCGCTCGGCCTTCCGGCTTCTGGTCAACAAGCTGTCGCCGGACGATACGGTCTCGATCGTCACTTATGCCGGTGACGCAGGCACCGTGCTCGAACCGACCAAGGCGTCGGAGCGCGACAAGATCCTTGGCGCCATCGATACGCTTTCGCCTGGTGGCTCCACCGCAGGCGAGGCCGGCATCCGCGAAGCCTACCGGCTGGCGCAGAAGTCGTTCGTCAAGGATGGCGTGAACCGGGTGATGCTGGCAACCGACGGCGACTTCAATGTCGGTCAGACCGACGACGACGATCTCAAGCGGCTGATCGAGGACAAGCGCAAGTCGGGCGTGTTCCTGTCGGTGTTCGGTTTCGGCCGCGGCAACCTCAACGACCAGATGATGCAGACCATCGCCCAGAACGGTAACGGCACTGCCGCCTATATCGACACGCTGGCCGAAGCCGAGAAGGTGCTGGTGCAGGATGCATCGTCGACGCTGTTCCCGATCGCCAAGGATGTGAAGATCCAGGTCGAGTTCAATCCGGCCGCGGTCGCGGAATACCGGCTGATCGGCTACGAAACCCGCGCGCTCAACCGCGAGGATTTCAACAACGACCGCGTCGATGCCGGTGAGATCGGCTCGGGCCATTCGGTGACCGCGATCTACGAGATCACGCCCAAGGACAGTACTTCACTGGCGATGGATCCGCTGCGCTATGGTCAGGCGTCGACAGGCAATGGCGGCGTCGCCAATGCCGACGAATATGCCTTCGTGAAGATCCGCTACAAGGCGCCGGACAGCGATATCAGCAAGCTGATCACCACGCCGGTGACCAAGGCGAACGAAGTCGCGAGCTTCGATGCGGCAGGCACGGACCAGCGGTTCTCGGTGGCCGTGGCAGCCTTTGGGCAGAAACTGCGCGACGAGGATGCGACGGACAAGTTGAGCTTCGACCGGATCGCCGAGATCGCTTCGGCGGCACGTGGGGCGGACCCCTACGGCTATCGCGCCGAGTTCCTGTCGCTGGTGCGCCTGGCATCTTCGCTTCAGGGCAGCAGGCAGTAGGACAACAGGTTCGGGCAGGTGGGCCGGCCGGCGGAAAGGGGCTTTCCGCCGGCCGTTCTTTAATGATCGCTTGGCGGCGGAAAGGGGCTTTCCGCCGGCCGTTCTTTAATGATCGCTTGGCGGCGGAAAGGGGCTTTCCGCCGGCCGT
>Ga0056909_1000241_pt1 | contig 71797 bp, 52 predicted proteins | sample EBPBio102011_DNA_FD_62115 | JGI IMG/M metagenome (GOLD analysis project Ga0056909, IMG submission 62115) | Wastewater treatment Type I Accumulibacter community from EBPR Bioreactor in Madison, WI, USA - Reactor 1_1/10/2011_ DNA | ecosystem: Engineered > Bioreactor > EBPR > Anaerobic-Aerobic >... | reverse complement strand
TGGTGCTGCTGTCGTTCGGCGCCGCGTTCACCGCGCTCGCCGGCCTGGTGTGGATGTGAGCGCAGGCGGCGGGATGCTGGTCTACGAAGTCAACCTCGACGTGGACGCGGGCATCGCCGGCGAGTACCGCGCGTGGCTGGACGACCATGTGCGCGCGATGCTGGCGCTGCCGGGGTTCGTGTCGGCGCGGGTGTTCGAAGTGGTCGCCACGCCGCCAGATGCGACGCGCGCGGAGTGGTGCGTGCACTACGCGCTGCGCGATGACGCCGCGCTGGAGGCCTACCTGCGCGAGCACGCGCCGCGGATGCGCCGTGACGGCCTCGCCCGCTTCGGCGACCGGTTCCGCGCCACGCGCCGGGTGCTGCGCCCCGCGGGCGACTGACCGGCGAGAATCCGCGGGCCGCGAGTGACGGCGCGTCATCGGGGCCGGGCGCGCGGGCGATGGTCGTTGCCCCCATCCGCCTTCGGCACCTTCCCCCGCTGGACGGGGGAAGGAAACGCTCGAAAGTGGCGCAGGGATCGAAGCAGGCCAGGATCGAAGCAGCCCGAGGATCGAAGCCGTCCCGGGATCGAAGCAGCCCGGGAACCGCAGCGGCTCAGGGATCGACGCGCCGGCGCAGCCATGTCGCGCGGTCCGCGGCGGGTTGGGCCAGCAGCTCCCGGCGCAGGGCGTCGCGGGCGTCGGGCGGCGTGCGCTGGGCCAGCACGCCCAGGTCGGCGCGCGCCTGCGCCGGCAGCGCGCGCAGCGCTGCCAGCAGCACCTCGCGCTCGTCCGGCGGCACCTGCGCGAACAGGGCATGCAGCCGCGGCCAGTCCGCGCCCAGCGTGGGGCCCAGCAGCCAGCCGCGGCGGAGGCCGGCATCGAGCGCGTCGAAGCGCGCGCGCAGCGCCTGCTGCTCGGCGACGGGCAATGCCCGCCAGGCCTCGCGTGCGGCACGCATCCGCGCGCGCTCGTCTTCCGGCAGCGCCTGCCAGGCTTGCCAGGCCTCGCGCTGCTCACGGCGCAGCGCCTCGGGCAGGGCGCGCCAGGCGTCGTGGCGACGCTGCAGGGCCTCGCGCTGTTCCGGGCCCAACGCGGCCATCGCGGACGGCGCGGACGATGCTCCGTCAGCCTGCGCCTGCGCCTGCACCATCGGCGCCAGCGCCAGCGCCGTGGCCAGCACCACGCGGCTTGCGCGGTCAGCGCGGCGCATCGAACTGCTCCGGCACGGCTTCGTCGAGGTCCAGCGTAGGCGGCAGCGCCACCGGCTCCGCGTCGCTGGTGTCCTCCAGCGCGTGGACCAGCCAGGCATCGAACGCGGGATCGCCGATCGCATCCGTCTCGCCGCGGGCTTGCGCCAGCAGCAGCTCGAGGTCGCGGTCGGTCTGCAGCGCCAGCGCCGGATCGTAGCGGCCGGCCGGCGGCGCGGCCGGCGGCAGGGCCTGGGTCTGGATGCGCGGCACCGATGCGTCGTCCGGCGCGGAGGGCCACGGCCACCACCACGTCGCCGCCAGCGCAAGGCCGGTCAGCAGCACCACCGCCCACGACGCCGGCCACGGCCAGCGCGGTCGCGCCGGCGCGTTGCTGGTCGGCGCAACCGGGCGCGGTTTGGGCCGGCGGCCGTCGCGCAGCCGCGCGATCCGCTCCAGCCGCTCGCCGGGCAGGCCGCGCAGCGCGGCCTGCGCCGCCTCCGACATCGCCCGCCATGCCTCGGGGTCGGGCTGGCCGTCGTCGCGATGCGGCAGCGCCCGCTGCAGCGCCAGGCGATAGCTGGGTCGGCCGATGCCGAGCACGGCCGCCGCTTCCGCTTCGGCCAGGCCCGCCACCAGGCGCAGCAACAACGCCGCGCGGGGCCCGCTGCCGAGGCGGGCGAGATGCGCTGGCGCGGCGCCGGGCGCGCCAGCGCCACGCCCGGGGGGTGCGCCGCGCAGCCCCGGTGCGGCCAGCAGCATCGCCCAGAACCGGCGCGGCCATTCGGCGAACGGCACCTCGGCGGCGACCTCGCCGAAGCCGCGCAGGCTCGCCGCCAGGGCGACGTCGCCGACCTCGGCATCGCCTCCCTGCCATTCGGCGAACACGGCCCCGCGACGCTCGACGCCGCGCAGGAAGGCGCTCAGTGCGGCCTGTGCCGCCGAGGGGTCGTTCAAGGGACCAGGACTTCCACGAACACGGGCCGCACCGGCCCGACGGCGGCCATCATACGGGCGCGCATGGGGCCACCGGGGGCTTGACGAACCGGCACCTTGTTGTTCCAGCCCGGGATTTCGCGGCGCAGGTTGTGCACATCGGTCTTGAAACCGCCACATTTTCCGCACGGCACCACGCATTCGCCCATGTGAAGCCTTTGTTTCACGCGCAAGTGATTGATATTTTGGAAGAAATGCGCGTTGGCGCTTTTTTCGCCAAGTTGGCCGCGGGACGTCCCGGATGCCCTGAAAAACGCTGCCGAATGCGCCCGTGCACAGAGTTATCCACATAAATTGTGGATAAGGTGAAATCCCTTTGCCGACGGCGACTTGCACGCGAATCGTTCGCGAGGGGGCAGGTGCATGCCGCAAGTCGGGATTTGCGGAGCGCTGTGGAACATCGGTGTCATCGCGCGCCCGGTCGCTAGACTTCGCCGGTGCCCGACACCCCCTCTCCCCGCCTGCTCAGGGTCGCACTGCCGCTGCCGCTGCCGCGGCTGTTCGACTATCGCGCGCCACACGGCGGCGAGGCCGGGGACGGCGACATCGGCCGCCGCGTGCGCGTGCCGTTCGGGCCGCGCGAACTCGTGGGCGTCGTCGCGCAGGTGGGCCCGGCGCAGGACGACGCACCGGACCTGCGCGACGCCCTCGCCCTGCTCGACGACGGCCCCTTGCTGCACGGCGAGCTGCTGGCCTCGCTGCACTGGCTGTCGCGCTATACCCATGCGCCGCTGGGCGAAGTGCTGGCCACCGCCTTGCCGGCGGCGCTGCGCCGCGGTGAACCGCTGCCCGACACGCACGCCTGGGCGTGGCGGCTGACCGAAGCGGGCGCCACCGCACGCAGCGGCCTGCGTCGCGGCAGTCGGCCACGCCGCCTCGCCGAACTGCTGGGCGAAGGCGCGCGCGACGAACGCGGGCTCGATGAAGGCGTGCTCGGCGCACGGATGGACGACTGGCGGACCGCGGCGCGCGCGCTGCTCGCCCGCGGCCTCGTCGAACGCGTCGCCGTGCCTGCCTCGGCGCAGGTGCCCGTGCCGCAGGCCGGCCCGGTGCCCAATGCCGAGCAGCAGGCGGCGATCGACGCGGTGCGCGCCGCGCGCGGCTTCGCGCCGATGCTGCTCGACGGCGTCACCGGCAGCGGCAAGACCGAGGTGTACCTGCACGCCATCGCCGACTGCCTCGCGCGCGGCCGCCAGGCGCTGGTGCTGGTGCCGGAGATCGGACTGACGCCGCAACTGCTGCAACGTTTCCGCACGCGCCTCGGCGTGCCGATCCACGCCAGCCATTCCGGGCTCAACGACGGCGAGCGCGCGCGCACGTGGGCCGCTGCCTGGCGGGGCGAGGCGCGGGTGATCGTGGGCACGCGTTCGGCGGTGTTCACGCCGCTGCCGGACGCCGGCCTGGTCATCGTCGACGAGGAGCACGACGCCAGCTACAAGCAGCAGGACGGCATCCGCTACCACGCGCGCGATTTCGCACTGGTGCGCGGCAAGGCGCTGGAAGTGCCGGTGCTGCTCGGCAGCGCGACGCCGTCGCTGGAAACCCTGCACAACGCCGGCGCCGGACGCTACGCCTGCCTGCGCCTCGGCCGGCGCGCGGGCGAAGCGATGCCGCCGTCGGTGCGCGTGGTCGACGTGCGCAAGCGCGCGCTGGAAGCCGGCCTGTCGCTGCAGATGCTCGACGCCATCCGCGCCGCGCTCGCCGCCGGTGGCCAGGTGCTGGTGTTCCGCAACCGCCGCGGCTACGCGCCGGTGCTGCTGTGCCACGACTGCGGCTGGAGCGCGCAGTGCCCGCGCTGCGGCACGCCCGAGGTCGGCCGGCCGATGACCGTGCACGCGCACGGCAAGCGCCTGCAGTGCCACCACTGCGGCCATCGCAAGCCCGCGCCCCTGGCCTGCCCGGACTGCGCCAGCCTCGCGCTGCAGCCGCAGGGCGTGGGCACCGAGCGCATCGAGGAAGTCCTCGCGGCGAAGTTCGGCGACGTGCCGGTGCTGCGCATCGACCGCGGCAGCACCCAGCGCAAGGATGCGCTGGAGCGGCTGCTGGCCACGTTCGGGACGCAGCCGGGCATCCTGGTCGGCACGCAGATGCTGGCCAAGGGCCACGACCTGCCCAACCTCACCCTGGTGTGCGTGGTGGGCGTCGACGAGGGCCTGTTCTCCGCCGACTTCCGTTCGCACGAGAAGCTCGCGCAACTGCTGATCCAGGTGGCCGGCCGCGCCGGTCGGGCGCAGCGCGCCGGCGAGGTGCTGCTGCAGACGCACCATCCCGACCACCCGCTGCTGGCGACGCTCATCGCCGGCGGCTACCACGCCTTCGCCGGCGACGAACTCGCGCTGCGCGAGGCTGCGGGCTTCCCGCCGTTCGCGCACCTGGCCCTGCTCCGCGCCGAGTCCAGGCACGCCGAACCGCCGCTGGCGTTCCTGCGCGCCGCGCGGCAGCAGATCGAAGCCGTGGCCGGTCCGCATGACGCGCCGGCGATCGAACTCAACGGCCCCATGCCGGCGCCGATGCCGCGGCGTGCCGGCGTGCATCGCGCGCAGCTGCTGCTGTCCGCCGGCGACCGCCGCCGCCTGCACGCCGTGCTCGATGCGGCCCTGCCCGCGCTGTCCGCCCTGCCCGAGGCGCGCCGGGTGCGCTGGTCGCTCGACGTCGACCCGGTCGACCTGTACTGACCCGGCCTCGCGGCCCGCTCTACTGTGCTTGACACAGTAGTCGCGACCCGATACTGTGCGCGAAACAGTACTGGGTGCCGCATGGTAGAGCGCGACAACACGGGATTGGGCGAACTCAGGCGCGGCGTGCTGGTGCTGGCCGTGCTGTCGCGCCTGCAGGTGCCGCAATACGGCTATTCGCTCAAGCAGGCGCTGGCCGAGGGCGGCATGCCGGTGGAGGAAGGCACCCTCTACCCGCTGCTGCGTCGGCTGGAAGCGCAGGGCCTGCTCGCCAGCGACTGGGACACGGGCAGCTCGCCGCCGCGCCGCTATTACCGGCTGAGCGCGGACGGGACACGGGCATTCGCGGCGCTGGCCGAGGCGTGGCGCGAACAGGTGCGGGTGATCGGTGCATTCCTCGAGGACACGCCATGATGCAAGCCAACCAGGTGATCGACGCCTACGTCCGCGACGTGGCGACCTGCCTTCCACGCGCCCGGCGCAACGACGTCGCGCTCGAACTGCGCGCCCTGCTCGACGAGGAACTCGCCGAACGTGCGCGCAGCGCGGGGCGGCCCGCGGACAAGGCGATGGCGATGGACCTGCTGCGCGATTTCGGCCGGCCAGCGGACGCCGCGCAGCGCTATCACGCGCGCCCGGCGCTGGTCGATGCCGCGGATACCCACCATTTCGTGATCTGGGCGATCGGCGGCGCGGTGGTGATGGCGGTGCACGCCGCGCTGAATCCCGGCCAGCCCGACCCCGGCGGGTTGTTCCTGGAGTGGCTGGGCGTGCTGCTGCTGTGCTTCGCCCTTGCCGGCTGGTGGCGCCGCCGCCATCCGACGCGCTTCGGCTGGACCCCCAGCCGCGGCCCCGACTGGATGCCGCGTCCGCTCTCGGCGCTGTCGCTGGTGGCGTTCGTGGTGTTCCCGGTGGCGATGTACGCCGCGCCGATGGCCTTCGCGCGCGTGCTGCTGCCCGCCACCCTGTCGGTCGACGGGCTCGCCCTCGATCCCGGCTTCGCCGGCAGCTGGCCACGCGCGCTGACGATGGCGCTGCTGGTGGCGATGGCCGTGCAGTTCGCGATCACGCTGGCGCTGGGCCGACAGCCGGCGTGGCTGCGTCGCATCGGCGTCGCGCTCAATCTCGCGGTGGGCACGCTGCTGGTCGCCCACGGCGCGATGATGACGCCGCAGCACGGCGTGTTCGTGTCGGCGCAGGCCAACACCGTGGCCGCGCCGATCTTCCTCACCGTGGGCGGGATGATGGTGCTGGTCGCGCTGTACTACGCCTGGCGCGAGTGGACCGGCATCGACCCGGCGCCGATGCGCGGCGAAATGCCGGCGGCATAGGCGGCACGCGCCGCGGGCTCAACCCGCGGCCTTGCCCTTGGGCTTCTCGCGCACGTACACGATCTGCCCCTGGCGGCGCACGTCGAACAGCCCGATCGCGTCGACCAGGTCGCTGAGCTTGCGATAGCCATAATTGCGCGGATCGAACGAGGCCTGGTTGCCGATCTGGTGGCCCACCTGGCCCAGGTGCGACCAGCCGTCGTCGTCGGCCGCCGACTCCACCGCGCTGCGCAGCAGCTGGAGCAGGCGCGTATCGCCGCGCAGCTGCTTCTGCGTGCTCGGCTTGCTGGCGGCAGGCGCCGCATCGGGGCTCGCACTCGGCGCGGCCAGCGCCTCGACGTAGGTGAACTTCGAACAGGCATTGACGAAGGGCTTGGGCGTCTTCTGCTCGCCGAAGCCGTACACCTTCACGCCTTCGGTCAGCAGGCGCATCACCAGCGGGGTGAAGTCGGCGTCGCTGGAGACGATCGCGAATGCGTCCAGCTTGCCCGCGTACAGCAGGTCCATCGCGTCGATCACCATCGCCATGTCCGAGGCATTCTTGCCGGAGGAGTACGCGAACTGCTGGATCGGGCGGATCGCGTACTCGTGCAGCACCGCTTCCCAGGCCTTGATGTGCGGGTTCTTCCAGTTGCCGTAGGCACGGCGCACGTTGGCCACGCCGTGCCGCGCCACCTCGTTGAGGATCGCGTCGATCTTCGCCGCCGGCGCGTTGTCCGCGTCGATCAGCAAGGCGATCCGCCGTTCGATGTCCATCATCCTGCCCCTTGCCCGCGCGGCGACACGCGCAGGGTAGCGCGTCCGGCGCAACGGTACGCATTGAAACCGATGCGGCAGGCGTGCGCACGATGGGCGACAATGCGCCCCTTCCCGCCAGCCTCCCGCCCGCCGACATGCCCAGCCAGCTCGAACAGCTCCGCGCCCTGTCCACCGTCGTCGCCGACACCGGCGACATCGACGCGATCGCCCGCTTCAAGCCGATGGATGCCACCACCAATCCGTCGCTGCTGCTCAAGGCGGCGTCGCTGCCGGCCTATGCCGCGCACCTCGATGCGGCGCTGGCACGGGCCGACGGCCGCGGCGAGGCGAAGGTGGCCGACGCCTGCGACCGCCTGGCGGTGGCGATCGGCGGCGAGATCCTCAAGCTGGTGCCCGGCCGGGTCTCGACCGAAGTCGACGCGCGCCTGAGCTTCGACACCGAGGCCACCATCGCCAAGGCGCATCGCCTGGTGGCGCTGTACCACGACGCCGGCATCGGCACCGACCGCCTGCTGATCAAGGTCGCCTCGACCTGGGAAGGCATCCGCGCCGCCGAGCGGCTGGAGCGCGAGGGCATCCACTGCAACCTCACCCTGCTGTTCTCGTTCGCGCAGGCCGTCGCCTGCGCCGAGGCCGGCGTGTTCCTGATCTCGCCCTTCGTCGGCCGCATCCTCGACTGGCACCTGGCCAACGGCATGGCCACCCCGGCCACGCCGCAGGACGACCCGGGCGTGCAGTCGGTGCAGCGCATCTGGCACTACTACAAGCGGCACGGATACGACACGGTGGTGATGGGCGCGAGCTTCCGCAACACCGGCGAAGTGCTGGCCCTGGCCGGCTGCGACCGCCTCACCATCTCGCCCGACCTGCTGGCCGCGCTGGACGCGTCGGACGCGCCGGTGGCGCGCGCGCTGGAAGACGACGGCACGCGCAGCGCCAGGCCCGCCAGGCTCGGCGAAGCCGCGTTCCGCTGGGACCACAACGAGGACGCGATGGCCACCGAAAAACTCGCGCAGGGCATCCGCAACTTCGCCGCCGACCAGCGCAAGCTGGAAACGATGCTGGCCAGCCGCCTGTAGGGCATCGGCCTCCCGCGCAATCGTCGCAGCACGCCCGTCTCCCGCTTGCGGGAGAAGGTGGCGCGCAGCGCCGGATGAGGGTGCGGAAGCTTCCTTCGACAGCCCCCATCCGCCTTCGGCACCTTCCCCCGTGAACGGGGGAAGGAAAAGCGCAGACGCAGTCACATCCTGGGATCTCTTCTCCCGCTTGCGGGAGAAGGTGGCGCGCAGCGCCGGATGAGGGTGCGGAAGCTTCCTTCGACAGCCCCCATCCGCCTTCGGCACCTTCCCCCGTGAACAGGGGAAGGAAAAGCGCGGGCTGGGTCGGCGCGCTTGCCGCGGCCCGGCCTGCCGCTCAGGCGTCGAGCAGCTTCTGGATGCGGCTACCCAGCCTGAGCACCTTCATCAGGGTGGCCGGCTCCAGCTTCAGCATCTGCTCGCCCCAGTTCGACAACACCGACATCAGCGCCTGGGTTTCGCGGATGCGTGCACGCGTGCCCGCCGGCTCCTGCGTGAACTGCGGGTCCGCCATGCAGTCCTGCAGCACCTTCAGCGTCGGATCGAACTCGCGCGCCTTGCGCTCGCGTATGACGGTGCGGAACAGGTCCCACACGTCCTTGCTGGTTTCGAAGTAGTCGCGGCGATCGCCGAGCACGTGGGCCACGCGCACCAGGTTCAGGCCGCCCAGTTCGCGCAGGCTGTTGCTGACGTTGGAGCGCGCCACCGAAAGCGCCTCTGCAATCTCCTCGGCATGCAGCGGACGCTCCGACAGGAACAACAGCGCGTGGATCTGCGCCACCGTGCGATTGACGCCCCAGCGCGTGCCCATCTCGCCCCAGTGCAGGACGAAGCGCCGCCCCAGCGGTGACAGCAGCCCCTCGTGTGCGTTGTCCATGCCCGCCTCCAGCGCCCGCAGCCAGGCCCTTGATGCCACCCTAGTTTCGTCATATATTTCTGTCAAGACAGAAATAACAGAAGCTGGAGCAGGCAATGGGGCCTTCCGGACATGCGTCGATGCCGCGGGTGCTGGTGCTCGGAGGCAGTGGCTTCATCGGTCGCCACGTGGTCGCCGCCCTGCGTGTGCAGGGGTGCACGGTGGCCGTCGGCACACGCCATCCCGCGCGCCACGGCGGCGGCGACTGCCGGGCGGTGCGCATGGAGCGCCTGCTGCACGCCGATGACTGGGCGGGCTTGCTGCGCGACTGCGACGTGGTCGTCAACTGCGTCGGCATCCTCCGTCCGCGTCCGGGCGAAACCTGGGAGCGCGTGCACCACCTCGGCCCCCGGGCACTGGCGAGCGGGTGCGCCGGCCGCGGCCTGCGACTGGTGCACGTGTCGGCGCTCGGCCTCGGCAGTGCGGCGCGCAGCGGCTTCCTGCGCTCCAAGCGCAACGGCGAGCGGGCGATCCGCGCCGCCGGTGGCGACTGGCACATCGTCCGGCCGTCGCTGCTCGATGGCGAAGGCGGCTTTGGCGCCCGCTGGTTGCGCCGCGTCGCGCGCTGGCCGCTGCATCCGCTGCCGCGCGGCGCGACCGGACGCCTGGCCGTGCTCGACGTGCGCGACCTCGGCGATGCCATCGCGCGGCTGGTGATCGAAGGCGGCGGTGACGCGCGCGAGCACGAACTCGGCGGCCCGCAACTGCGCACGCTGGCCGAACACCTCGCCGCGCTGCGCAGGCTGTCGTCGCCACGACCCGCGTACACGCTGCCCCTGCCCGACTGGCTCACGCGCGGCGTGGCGCACCTGTGCGACCTGCTGCACTGGACGCCGCTCTCGTACGGACACTGGGAACTGCTGCGCCACGACAATTGCCCGCGCGCGAACGCCCTGCCCGCGCTGCTCGGGCGGACGCCGCGCGGCGTCGGCCTGGCGCCGGCGCCGCCATCGTCACCCGCTGCGGATATCCTGCCGCCATGCCCGGACCTGCCCTCATGAAGCCCCTGCCCCACGTGGTGATCGTCGGCGGCGGCTTCGCCGGCCTGTGGGCCACGCGCGCGCTGGCGTCGGCGCCGGTCCGCATCACCCTGGTCGACCGCGGCAACCACCACCTGTTCCAGCCGCTGCTGTACCAGGTGGCCACCGCGGGCCTGTCGGCGCCCGACATCGCCGCGCCGCTGCGCCACATCCTGCGCCGGCAGAAGAACGTCGAAGTGCGGATGGCGACGGTCGAACGCATCGATGCCGCCGGCAAGCGGGTGGTCCTCGACGACGGCAGCTCGATCGACTTCGACCTGCTGCTGCTCGCCAGCGGCGCGACCCACGCCTACTTCGGCAACGACCACTGGGCGGCGCACGCGCCGGGACTGAAGACGCTCGACGATGCGCTCGACCTGCGCCGCAAGCTGCTGCTCGCCTTCGAGCGCGCCGAGGCCACGCACGACCCCGCCGAACGCGAGGCCTGGCTCAGCTTCGCCATCGTCGGCGGCGGGCCGACCGGGGTCGAACTGGCCGGCACCCTCGCCGAGATCGCGCGGCACACGCTGAAGGACGAATTCCGCAACATCGACCCGGCGCGGGCGCGCGTGCGCCTGATCGAGGCCGGGCCGCGCGTGCTGTCGTCGTTTCCCGAAGCATTGTCGGAGAAGGCGCGGCGGCAACTGGAGGCGCTTGGCGTCGAGGTGTCCACCGGCACGCCGGTCGCCGACATCACCGCCGACGGCTACCGCCTCGGCGACACCTTCGTGCCGGCGAAGACCGTGGTGTGGGCGGCGGGCGTGGCGGCCTCGCCGCTGGGGCGCACGCTCGGCGTCGCGCTCGACCGCGCCGGCCGCGTGCCGGTGCGGCCCGACCTCAGCGTGCCCGGCCATCCGGACATCTTCGTCGCCGGCGATCTCGCCGCGATCACGCAGGACGACGGCTCGCCGGTGCCCGGCGTGGCGCCCGCGGCCAAGCAGATGGGCCGGCATGTCGCGCAGGCGATCCGCGCGCGCCTGGCGGGCAGGCCGACCACGCCGTTCCGTTACCGCGACTACGGCAACCTCGCCACCATCGGGCGCATGGCGGCGGTGGTCGACTTCGGCCGGCTGAAGCTCTCGGGCCTGCTGGCGTGGTGGTTCTGGCTGGTCGCGCACGTGTTCTTCCTGATCGGCTTCCGCAACCGGCTGGTGGTGCTGCTCAACTGGTGCTGGGCGTACTGGAGCTACCAGCGCGCGGCACGCATCATCCTTGGCGAGGATCGTTCCGATACAAAGTAACGGACGCTGCGCGCGGGGCTTCGGATAGGATGTCGCGTCCCCCGCCCCGCCCCGCGCATGACCGAGATCACGACCGAACACTGGTGGATCGCCCTGGCGGTCACCACCGCCGCCGGCCTCGCCACCGGCTTCGGCAGCCTGCTGGTGTTCGCGTCGAAGAAACCCAACGCGCGCCTGCTGGCGTTCGGGCTCGCGTTCGCCGGCGGCGCGATGGTGTACGTGTCGCTGGCCGAGATCCTCAACAAGTCGATCGCTTCGTTCACCCTGGCCTACGGCGACAAGCTCGGCTTCACCTGGGGCACGCTGTCGTTCCTCGCCGGCGTGCTGCTGATCGTGGCCGTCGACCACCTGGTGCCGAACCCGCACGAGCGCCTGGAAGTGGACGACCCCTACTTCCGCGACCACAACCGCGACTACATCAAGCGTGTCGGCCTGCTGACCGCCCTGGCGATCACCGCGCACAACTTCCCGGAAGGGCTGGCGACCTTCTTCGCCACCCTCGGCAATCCCGGCGTGGGCATGCCGCTGGCGTTCGCCATCGCCATCCACAACATCCCCGAGGGCATCGCCATCGCGGTGCCGGTGTACTTCGCCACCAACAACAAGCTGTACGCGTTCGCCGCCTGCCTGCTGTCGGGGCTGGCCGAGCCGGTCGGCGCGCTCATCGGCTACGCGGTGCTGCGTCCGTTCCTGTCCGACGCGGTGTTCGGCGCAGTGTTCGGCATCATCGCCGGGGTGATGGTGTTCCTCGCCCTGGACGAACTGCTGCCGGCCGCCAAGCGCTACGCCAAGGGCCACGAGACCGTCTACGGCCTGGTCACCGGCATGGCCGCGCTGGCGATCAGCCTGGTGCTGTTCAAGTGGTGAGCGCCGCGCCACGCATGCGCCCATGAAAAAAGCCCGGCATGGCCGGGCTTCCTTCGATGCCGCCGATGCCTGCCATCAGGCCGCGAACAGCGCCTTCATCTTCTTCAGCGCGTTGGCCTCGACCTGGCGGATGCGTTCGGCCGACACGCCGTACTCGTCCGCCAGTTCCTGCAGCGTGACCTTGCTGTCGGCATCCAGCCAGCGACGCTTGATGATGTCGCGCGAACGCGCATCCAGCCTCGCCATGCCTTCGCGCAGCAGCTCCAGCTGGTCGGCCTCGCTGTCGTTGCGCTCGTAGGCCTGGGCCGGGTCCTCGTCGCGCGCCATCAGGTACGCGGCCGGCGACGGCGGCGCATGGTCGTCGTCCTCGTCGGACGGCGCATCGAAGCCGATGTCGCGGCCGGACAGGCGCGATTCCATCTCCATCACTTCGCGCTCGGACACGTTGAGGTCCTTGGCGACGGCGCTCACTTCCTCGGCATTGAGCCAGCCCAGGCGGGTCTTGCTCTTGCGCAGGTTGAAGAACAGCTTGCGCTGCGCCTTGGTGGTGGCGACCTTGACGATGCGCCAGTTCTTGAGGATGAACTCGTGCATCTCGGCACGGATCCAGTGCACGGCGAAACTGACCAGGCGCACGCCGACCTCGGGGTCGAAGCGCTTCACCGCCTTCATCAGGCCGATGTTCCCTTCCTGGATGAGGTCGCCCAGCTGCAGGCCGTAGCCGCTGTAGCCACGGGCCACGTGCACGACGAAGCGCAGGTGCGAATGCACCAGCTCGCGCGCGGCATCGAGGTCTTCGGCATCGCGGAAACGACGGGCGAGCGACTGCTCGTCCTCGACCGAGAGCACGGGAATCTGGTGGACCGCGCCGATGTAGGCCTCCAGCGAACCGAGCGGAGTCAGCCCGGTGAAGGCAGGAACCGGCAAGTTGTTGGCAACGAGGGCTTGGGACATGGTGGTCTTCATGGGGAGGGAGTCTAGCAGTCGGCATCTATGACTGCTAAGTCATCGGAAAGTTCCCCAGTGTTGCAACAGTGGAACACGGGACCACGCCTGTCGAGAGCAGCTAACCCTGTCAGCAAAGCAGGAAACCATGTCAGTAGTCCGGTAGCCCTGTCAGTAGTAGACCTACGGCTCAGACAGAGTCTAAATCAACAACTTACGATCCAGCTAACCTCAGGCCAACTTGGTGTCCATGAATCGAGCCATCGATTGCCGCTGACGCGGCCCAAGGTACTGGCAAATCCCGCCCGACCACCACTCCCGCCAGTCAGGACTGGACAAGGCCGGACTTTCCAACCGGAACAGGCTGGAGAACCGGCCCATCCGGAGCAATGTCCTGACCACGAACATCAAGTAGTGGCGGCGCCACCGGATGCAAGCATCCCTGCGCAGACCGGCATCGAGGTACTCCCAGCTCCGGGGAACCGCCCGCTCGGGCAATGAGCCGAACCAACCTCCTTTCCCCTCGACGGAGATCACGGTGGCAACGGGCAGTTCCCGATGATCGGCCCAGTACCAGGCCGCCAGCTGAACCAATTGGCGAACAAGGCTGCGGAAGTCATCCAGATCCGATCGGAAGCCCGGCCGCTCCGGCATCGGCGCCGCAGACGGCTTCTCCATGAGGACCTGCAATCGATTCAGATACCCAAAGGCCTGAGATGCCGCGATTCCGTCACCCACATCGGTATCGGCTTCCCCGCCGGAATGCAGACCCTCCAGTTGGCCGAGATCGCGCTGCATAAACGCTGGCAGGTGATCGACCGGGTTCCCCTTCCCGTACAGCCACTCCCGAGGCCAACGACGCCAGCCTCCCGTGTACGTCATCTCCCAGTGAAACAGGGGCGTCTTATGCCGCCAGCAAGTCGTCACCAGCACCGGGATCCAGTCGTTGCGGAAATACGGCGTCCGTCCTTCCGCCAAATCCTGCATGAAGCAGGCCGGACAATAAGCCGAACGACTTTGCTGGGCCAGCTTCCAGCCTAGAAAGCCCTTGTGGTCTTCCGCCGGCGATCGCCAGTTCCTGACCGTCTCCGACAATCGACTTTCCAGTACCGGCCCAGTTTCGAAATCAACTTCCTTACGTTCATAGAGGGACTGTTTGGAATCCCCCAGCAAGGACTTCAGCAAATTGGGAACCGGCATCGCATAGAACTGCGCTGCTCGGGACAGGAAGGACGACATCGACTCACCCGGATAGGGTGAGTCGACGCGAATGCAAAGTACCTTCTCGGCCATGGCTACTGCGCCGAATTGCCGGGCAGGAGTCCGCAGACTGGCGGCCGAGTAATCGCCTGCTTGAGCCCATCCAGCGTGATTTGCTCGGTGCCATCCGCGATTGCGGCCAAGGCCGCGTTCTTCACACGTTCGACGATCCTCCCCAAGATGCCTTCGCTTGCCTTGGACAGGTACTTCAGGTTGTCCGGCGCAGCCAGATTGGACGGCTTCTTCAACGGAAGAACTCGTTCGTAAGCCGCAAGGAAGTTCGCCAGCGTGTTGTCGGCCTTCCAGGCCGGCAAGCTGATCTGGACAAACCGCGCCTGCAGGTGGGGATCCGCGATGAAGGCCTTCCCGGCACTCTCCGTGCCGAACGCAAGAACAGGGAGTCGTACCTCGTTCATCAACAATTTTATCCCCTCCAATGCCCGCTGCTGTTCGCGTTCACTACCCAACAACACGTCCTGAACCTCGTCCAGAATCAGCAAGCGGCAATCCACATCGAGCAGCAGCCGCTGCACCAGCAACTCACGGTCACTCAGGCGATGCGAGATCCTTGCCGGACTACCCAATTCCTCGAGGATTCGCCCATACAGGGCTCGAGGATCCCGAACACCGCTGATGGACACGCGCACAGCACTGTGCAAGTCCGGGTCGTGGTAAGCCGAATAACGGCGGTGAATGAGATCAGCCAGGCTAGTCTTACCATTGCCACGCCCCGAACAGACGATCAGCCCTCTCGCGCGCACCTGACGAGGCTCGTGCACCATCCAGTCTGCCTCCGACATCACCTGCTTCATGCTCGGGTAGTGGATCATGTGATCCTGAATGATCATTTTCGTCCGGTCGGAATCGCACGCCTCCAAAGCGCGTTCCGCAATTGGATGCAACCGGCCTTCAGGCTGCGCCTGCTGGAGAGAATCGGAAGCACTGTCGGACGATGCCGGAATCTGGCTGTTCGTATCAAAATTCATAATCGAAATCCTCGATGGCAAAGGGTTGAAGATCAAAATCGTTGTCGGGCACGTCGTTGACCGGAATCTCGTCGACGCCGCTTTGTTCAACAGGAGGGCTCGGGCAAGACTCGGAGCGGTACTTGTCTCCCGCCGCCGCCGTTGCCTTCCTTCGCTTCTGCTTGCGCGTTGCCTTGGCCTGTTTGACCGTGGCGTTGTTCCTGAGCAGGCTTTCATCCGCCTGCTTCACCAGATCAGGATCACGGCTGACCGAAATCTCGTGCTGACGGCGCGCCGACCATTCGGCGAGTGAGATCGCTGATATCCCTGGAGTGGTCACCGGTGCCTTGACGAGAACACCACCCGGGGTGCGCACGTACACATAGGTAATGTCGCGCGGGTCGTAGTGCACCAGCACCTTGAGCCTCTGCCCTACCCAAGGTTCTAGCTCATCGCCCCAGTACTGCAGGCAATGGATCTCCACACCCGTCCGCGTCAGTACGCGATCCTCTCCAGGAAGAAATGCAACCATGAACTCCTGAGCATCGTCAGGCTGCATCGCACACCGCCTCGGCATTCATCGCCTGCTGCCAAGCCACCAGCGGTGGAATGCGCAGCATCCGGTGTGGGCGAAGGTGATAGCGGCCAAGCAATTGCTCGACGAACCACCGGCGAACTTCGCTCAGGGTCAGCGTGGCATGCTTCTGTGAATCGTAGTCGCCCTTGGCCTTCACCGAGTTCTTGGTCGTCCCCGGCAACAGATGGCATTGCCCCACCATCGTCCCGATCAGACGCTCGATCGTGCCTCCGTAGTGCGGGGATCCCACCGGCCGATAGCTGAGCTTGATGCGATAGTGGTCGCAGCCCCGGACGAAAGCAATCGACTGGAAATCCTTGCCATTGTCGACGACGATCTCCTTCGGCAACCCATGCATGGGCCAATCCAGCGGAACACCGAACTCGGAGGCAGGAAGCTTCGGAAGAGCGGCGTGCGTCAGGCACAACGCCACTGAAAGAGAACTCGGTGGCTCGAACCCAATGTGGATACCGAGTACGCACCGTGTACACACATCGATTGCTACGGTAAGCCAGGGCCGTCCGATGAACTTGCATGCCGGATCATCCGAACGCGCAAAAACATCTAAGGGCGTGTGATCGATTTCCACTCGATCCAGCGGCGCTTCCGCTTCTACATGGCCGGGCATGGCATCGAAAATGAACTTGGTCTTCTTCGACCCTTCCCGCCGCAGCGTGGCTTCCCTTCCCATCAGCGCGTCGATTCGCCTCCGCACAGTGGCCTCGGCAGGGGGATTTAACCCAGCTACACGACAATCTGCGGCGACCAACTCGTAGATCGCCCTCTTCGTCGGTCGCTCCTTCTGCAGATAATCGTTCTCGAAGCGGAACGCGATGATCTTTTCCACCTCGGGATCGAGCACCGTCGTTCCAGCAGGCCTTCCTCCGACACGGGCGATCATGGCTTTGACCAAGCCGTGCCTTTCGAAATCGGCAGCAAGCCTCCAGAACTGTCGTTCACTGATGTTCAGTTGGTGTGCGAACTTACGTGCAGCTTCCGTTCTACCCACCGCCATCGCGACTACCTCTCGGACAGCGTTGGCGCGCGCATTTGCTCTTTCCCAGATCGCATCGTCGATCTTGGCAAGACTGGTCTTCTCCAACGCTTTGCTGGCGGGCGCCAAAGGAATCAATGCTGAGCGAAGCACCTCGATAATGCTGTTATCGACATCCAGACGAACTACAGCGCTATCGTGCCCGACGAACTCTTCGACTTTCCCGACCAAGCCCTCATACACGACACCGCATCCCGGCCTCAGTTCAAGCAGCATGGCGCACCTCCCTGGAAGTCTGAGAGAGATCGCAGTCGGTCAGGAGGACAACCGGACATTTGCATGCCTTGCGAACCGCGGCGAACTTTCTGGAGAGTTTTGATTCAGCGCTCAATGCACGCTTGAGAGGTTTGATTTCGACATAAGTCTCCCTGGCAAAGCCAAGCTGTTTCAGCTCGTCAGGAATCTCCGACAGTTCCACGAAGAAGTCGGGCGTATAACGGCCACGCGTACCAACGAACCTGTAGTCCACAGTGACCGGTTGCGATCGGATCGCAACGAGTTCAGGCAAACGTGCCATCCATGTGATCAACCTCGCCTCGACCTTCGACTCGAAGGCGATGCTCGGATGATCAGGCCGAACGGGATGCCATCCGCGGACGTGTCGCGAACGCGAGATCGGGATGACTCGCACGCCCTCCTGTACGCGCAAAATCTCGATATCGAGCGGTTTTTCGGGTGCGGCCAGCCGGCCGCGGAGGCTTTGCGCCTCTGCGAAGCAACTCATGGGAGTTCCTCAGAGTGATTGGCCACGCCCTCGGTGGCCATACGGATCAGCTGAGGCTTTGCCCTCGGGAGACATGCAACCGCGCGCAAGTAGTATTGACGCACGGCGGCGGCGATGGCATCGTGCGGATGTCGGTTCCAAGCGACAAACCGCGAGCGCCCTCGGGCAACGCGATTCGACAGGGCCCAAGCCGTAGGACGCTTGGGCCTTTGTCGTTTCTAGCCTCGGTTCGTTTTAGAACTATGTCTGGCTACGTCATGGCTCGTCCTCCCGTGGCTGCATCGGGGAGACATGAGGCAAGCCTCCATTTGCGGCCGCATCCAGCCAAGCGGAGACATCCCGGGTACGGGCGAACCATCCCCGCCGCCCCGGCACGCGAAAGACGGCGACAGGCAGCGCCTGCTTGGCCGCCGCACGCCGGAACGACCGGTCGCTGGTGAAGTGCAGGAACGTCCGGATCGCCGATCCTGGCATCAATTCGCCATAACGCTCCAAAAAATCCTGCTGAGCGGGTTTTCGGTCGCCTGAAGGGCGATCCTCAGGAATTCTGTTCATTTGCGGTCATTTCCGGTCAGAATTGGCCATTGGGAGCAGTTGAACACGCCCAAAGGCCCTCCGGATGCCACAGAAAATCGAATTACGCTCTAAAGGAGCTGGCCGACCGCCGAACACCTTCGGAGAGGCGATCTATCGAACTCGCGCCTGGCATTGGCTCAGCTTGGTCATGGCCAGGGCGGGCGCGGACGAACCGACTCAGATCGACCATCCCAGTCACCGCTTGGCAAAGGGCCTGCAGCAGGGGCGACGCTTCGAAAGCGTCAAAGACGACGGTTACGACCCGAACGGGATCGTCGCGAAGGGAAATACGTCCTTGGTCAAACACGTGGCGAGCCGACACGGCTACGAACCCACACTCGCGATCTACGACCATGCCTTCTGGAAATCCTTGACACGTCGTTCCTCCACGGATGCCAGTGGCAACCGTGAAATCGAGGCGCTGCTAGAACAGCATGGCCTTGCGCGGCTTAACTCGGTGGACCAATCCAATGCCATGGCACTCGGCTTGATCTCGGATTCCCGCTTCGAGCTCGGATACGGCGAAGAGTATCCGGAGGCGATCCCGCCCAGGCTCGCTGAGGTCACCCAACAGGCAACCCTCGACAGCCTCCATCTCCTGCTTCTGCTGTACCGTGAGGCACAGGATCTCGCTGATGAGGATCTTGCAGGGCGCCTAAGACGCAGGTTGTGCATGCTCGCCGAGCAGTTTGCCGAGGATCATCATTACTCGGGTGAGCAGTCGGACACATGGAAATATCTTCTCGCTACCCGGATGCTAAGTTGGAATCCCGGATTCGAACCGCCCCCCCGATACATCAAACTTGCCGAAGACGCCCTGTACGAGGAATACAAATCCACCCCAAGGAAGCCTGGAAAGCGAAGCCGTGCAGATCCGAAGACATACACGAAAGGGCGCGCGGAACGGAGATGGCGCAGATCCATCTGGGCACGCGCCTGCCGGCTGACTCTCGAAGAGCAGGGCGAGTCCGAAGACCCTGTCCCACCTGATCATCACTACGTCCCTGCAGAACTTGGGCAGTGGCTCATCGACAACCGGGAACTCATATCCCTGCACCACGACCTGTCCATCACGTTCTTGATGGACGAAGATCCGACGACTTTCGTGGAGGAAGGAATCCCATGGAATGCACATCCCACGATCGCCATGCCGGAATCCCTTTTCAAGCGGAGAAGGAGGCCGGTGGCTGACGAGCAAACCAGATTTCATTTCGGCCAGTATCTTCCATACGACATCATTCCGGTAAAGAAGAGTTAGCCGCACCGACAACACAAGTATCCGCAGCAGAGCTCCCTCTCACTAGATCCCTTTTCCCCGCTCAACGATGACGCACTGTGGCCCCTACTCCTGTGCGATGAGCAGATCGTCTGCCACATCCATCGGGGGTTCACTCCTTCCTCAATCAGGGAGGTCGCCTCGTTCCAATTGAAGTCAGGACTTCCTTCCGTCAATGGCACGACGCCATCTTGCCTTTGTCTTGCATCGCAACTAGGTTACGGGATCCCCCCTGACCTCGCCTTCCGTGATGCAACACACGACCACCATCGCCAAACCAACTGGCCGCCCCTGCAAGGACCCCGTAGCGGGGCCCATGAGTGATGCGGAGCGTGGCCGCGCCTATCGCGAGCGCAAGCGGCTCGCAGCAGCGAAAGCCGTAGCTGCCCCCAAGTCCACGGCCGCCGATCTCATCCAGGAGCACACCGACGCCGAGCTTCAGGAGGCGCTGCGCCAAGCCCTGACCGAGACACGACGTCACCCCACCCGCAAGCGCCCCAAGGAACGCGCCGCCCAGATCGTGGCCGAGTTCGCGCGGAGGTATCCCCTTGGCTAAGAGCCTTTCCATATCCAGCATCGTGCGCTGCGATCTCAGCCCTGTGGACGCTGCCCTGTTGGGATGTGCTGGGGACATCCATCAAGCAATCCACCACCCTGCCCACTAGTTGGCGGGCGCGGCCATCCACTTTTCGACACTGACGCAGGCTCCATGACCAAGACCAAGCAAGCCAAACCAGCCCCTCAGACTGTCGCCGAAGCCCCCAAGGCCAACGACACAGTCCTGGCCAACTTCATCTGGAAGAACGCCGAGGATCTCTGGGGCGACTTCAGACACACCGACTTCGGCAAGATCATCCTGCCGTTCACGCTGCTGCGTCGCTTGGAATGCGTGCTTGAACCCACCCGCGACAACGTCCGTGATGCGCATACCAAGTTCAAGACCAAGGGCCTGGATACCGACATGATCCTGCGTCAGACCGCAGGCCTGCCCTTCTACAACACCTCGCAGTATTCGCTGGCCACCCTGGGCGCCACCAAGACCAAGTCGAACCTGGAGGCCTACGTGGCGGGCTTCTCGGACAATGCCCGCGTCATCTTCGATCAATTCAATTTCGTCGACACGATCGCCCGCCTCGCCCGTGCCGACATCCTGTTCAAGATCTGCCAGAACTTCGCCAACACCGACCTGCACCCGGATGTCGTGCCCGACCGAGTGATGTCCAACATCTACGAGCACCTGATCCGTAGGTTCGGCTCTGAGGTCAACGAGGCGGCCGAAGACTTCATGACGCCGCGCGACGTGGTCCACCTGGCCACTACTCTGCTGCTAGATCCGGACGATGCGCTGTTCCGCAACAACCCGGGCCTGATCCGTACGCTCTACGACCCCACCTGCGGCACCGGCGGCTTCCTCATCGACGCCATGAACCACATCGATGGCTTCGCTGCCAGAGGCAAGGCTCCGCCTGTACTACTCCCTTTCGGGCAAGAACTGGAGCCGGAGACCCACGCGGTGGCGCTCGCCAACATGCTGCTGCGCCGTCTGGAAACCGAGCCCGCACGCGACCTGTCGACCAACATCGCCGGCCCGAAGTCTACGCTGTCCCAAGACGCCTTTGCGGGCCAGCGCTTTCACTACTGCCTCTCCAATCCTCCTTTCGGCAAGAAGTGGGAGAAGGACCAGGCGTTCGTCGAGCGCGAAGCTAAGGAGAAGGGGTTCGAGGGCCGCTTCGGTGCCGGCACCCCGAAGGTTACCGACGGCTCCATGCTCTTCATCCAGCACCTGATTTCCAAACTTGAACACCCCAACAAGGGCGGTGGCCGCGCGGCGATCATCCTGTCGGGCTCACCACTTTTCACCGGAACCGCAGGCGGTCATGGCCACAGCGAGTCGCAGATCCGCCGATGGCTGCTGGAAAAGGACTACGTAGAGACTATCGTCGCCCTACCCAACGACATCTTCTTCCGCACGGGCATCGGCACTTACATTTGGCTGCTGACCAACAACAAGCCGCAAGATCGCCGCGGCAAGATCCAGTTGATCAATGCGACCGACATGCACAGCCCCATGCGCAAGGCTGAGGGTAACAAGCGCCGCTATGTCAGCGACAGTCAAATTCAGGACATCGCCCGTCTCTATGCTGACTTCACGCCGAGCGAGAACGTGCGGATTGTGGACTATCGCGATTTCGGCTATCGGCGGATCAAGGTCCAGCGCCCGCTGCGGCTCGTCATCCGCGTTACCAAAGAGGCCATCGAAGCATTTAAGGCTAGCAAACCTTTCACCAAGCTGGACGCCAAGGACCAGAAGGCCTGGTTGGCCTTCCTCGTCAAGCAAGATGACGCCACGCACCCCTACGAATGGCTGGACACCCTCGTTGAAGCCGCCAAGAAGGCCAAAGTTGGCAAGGTTGGAAATCCTCTGTATGTCGCATTGGAAGCTGCTTTTGGCGTGCGCGATAATGACGCTCCAATCATTGTCGACGAAGACGGGGAGCCGTGGCCAGACAAGGAGCTAGAAGACTACGAGACCATGCCACTGGAACAATCGATCCACGACTATATGAGCGCAGAGGTACTTCCGCATGTCCCTGACGCTTGGGTGGATGTCGAGTACACCGACGATCGCGACGGCAAGGTGGGCAAGGTCGGCTATGAGATTAACTTCAACCGCTACTTTTACAAATACGTGCCACCGCGCGGCCTGCACGAGATTGATGCCGAATTGAAAGCGGTTGAGAAGGAAATCGCATCTCTCTTGGATGAGGTGGCGGAATGACGCCCTTGCCCTCCAGCCGCGCGATGAAAGACTCCGGCATCGAATGGGTTGGCCAGGTTCCTTCTCACTGGTCGGTTCGCCCTTTCTACTCGTTTGCAGCCGAGGTAGATCAGCCAAACACCGGATTGAAAGAGAAAAACCTTCTCTCGCTAAGCTATGGTCGCCTTGTTCGGAAGGACATGGATCGTTTGGAAGGTCTGACCCCAGCCAGCTTTGAGGGATACAACATCATTGAGGCCAACGACATCGTCTTTCGTCTCACGGATCTACAGAACGACAAGAACAGCCTTCGATCAGCTCGTTCGCTGGAGCGCGGGATCATCACTTCTGCCTACGTGACCGTACGTCCAGAGGCGAGTCCACGCTTCTTTGAGTACCTCATGCGCTCTTACGACACTACCAAGGTGTTCTACGGCATCGGTGGTGGCATCCGTCAGTCAATGAAATTCGACGACCTCAAACGCCTACCTGTTGTGGTTCCACCTGAGGCTGAGATGGATGCCATCGCCTCCTACCTCGACCGCGCCACCACCCGCATCGACACCCTGATCGCCAAGAAGACCCGCTTCATCGAGCTGCTGCGCGAGAAGCGCCAAGCCCTGATTACGCATGCCGTGACAAAGGGGCTGGATCCGGGTGCGCAGATGAAGGACAGCGGCGTGGAGTGGCTGGGGAAGGTGCCGGCGCATTGGAGTGTCGGCGCCACTCGCCGGCTCTATTCATTTAACCCTTCAAAGCGAGAAATATCCAACCGCCCTCGCTGCGAGGAGGTTTCGTTTCTGCCCATGGAAGCTATTGGAGAAACTGGGACCCTCGACCTGACGCGGACTCGCCAGATCCAGGAAGTGGAAACGGGGTATTCGTACTTCGCAAACGGCGACGTCGTTGTCGCAAAAATCACACCATGCTTCGAGAACGGCAAGGGCGCGGCCGTCGATGACCTGATTGGTGGGGTTGGCTTCGGAACAACCGAGCTGATCGTATTGCGGCCGTTTCAATCAGTGACCCAGCAGTATTCTTGGTGGCTGTTCGCTGCAACTGGATTTCGTCGGTTTGCTGAGGGCCACATGGAAGGTTCGGCGGGTCAGAAACGCGTACAGGATGATTGGATGAAGGCACAGAAAGTAGCCATCCCGTCACGCCCTGAACAGGAAGCGATCGTCGCCCACCTCGATCGCGGCACCTCCCGCATTGACACCCTGATTGCCAAGACTGAGCGCTCTATCGAGCTTCTTCGAGAACACCGCATCGCCCTGATCACGGCCGCTGTAACCGGCAAGATCGACCTGCGTAACCAACCACTCCACCACCCTCTCACCATTACGACCATGACCTCTTCCAATCGCGGCGGCTCATCTGGCGGCAACAACAAGCCCTTCTCCCCCGGCACTGGCGGCTCGGGCAACAAGGGGACTGGCCCTGGAACGAGCACCCCCACTGGCGGCGGCAACCGTAGTGGCAATACCAACAGCGGCGGCCCGCGTAATCCGCCCGGTGGCCATAAGTCCAAATGAAGCTGTCAGAGGCCAGAGAGAACTACTACTGTCACTCCGCTGCGGCAAGTTCCGCGGCGCGGCAGCTGGCATTCGCCGGCATCGCCGCCGTGTGGGTGTTCAACCAGCCTCAAGCACAGCCTGGGATCGCTCTCCCACCGATACTGACCTGGGCCATGATCTTGCTTTGCTTCTCCTTGGCCTGCGACTTGTTGCAGTACGCGACTTCATCGGCGATCTGGGGGTATTTTCACCGGATCAAGGAGAAGGAGTTGGCGGCCAAGTCGATCACAGCCGATGCCAACGTTGCTGCTGCCCGCTGGTTCAACTGGCCGGGGATCTTCTTCTACTGGTCCAAGCTGGCTCTGATCATCGCCGCCTATGCTTGCATCGCTGGCTTCCTCATCGCACACCTGGGCGTTTCCACGTAAGGACACACCATGCACTCCGCCTTCACCGACACCGCCCATCGCGAACGCTACTTCGAGGAGTACGTCGTCAAGCAACTGGCTGCTCGCGACTGGAAGGTGGGAACTACCGCTGGCTACAACCAGAACTTCGCGCTGTACCCCGAAGATCTGGCCAAGTGGGTACAGACCACGCAGCCGGACAAGTGGGACAAGCTGGTCGCGAGCAATGGCGAGAAGGCCACCGCCACCCTCATGGATCGATTGGCCCAGTCGCTGGAGCGCGAGGGCACGGTCAACGTGCTACGCAAGGGGATCAAGGTGGCCGGCGCAGGCGAGATTGCGCTGAGCGAAGGCCTGCCCGAAGACGAGCGCGACCCGAAGGCCTGGGAGCGCTACAACGCCAACATTCTGCGTGTGGTGCCGCAGCTCATGTATCGCCCTGGCAGCAAGCTGGCCATCGATCTGGTGTTCTTCATCAATGGCCTGGCCGTGGCCACCGTCGAGATCAAGACAGATTTCACCCAGTCGGCCGAGGCCGCCGTTGAGCAGTACAAGAACGATCGACTTCCGATGGAGCCGGCCACGCGACGCAAGGAACCGCTACTGACCTTCCAGCGCGGCGCGGTTGTTCACTTCGCCATGTCCGACAGCGACATCCAGATGTGCACCAAGCTGGACGGCAAGAACAGCTACTTCCTGCCCTTCAACCAGGGGCGGGACGGCAGCAATGGCGTCTGGACGGGCAACCCCATCCGCGAGGACGGAGAGTACCCAGTCTCACACTTCTGGGAGCAGGTCTGCCAGCGCGATAACTGGCTGCGGATCTTCCACAGCTTCGTGTACACGGAGAAAAAGGACGTGGTAGTTCTGGCGGGCAATCACACCCGCAAGGAAACGCAGATCTTCCCGCGCTTCCACCAGTGGGATGCGGTCACCCGGATGATTGCCGATGCCAAGGCCAATGGCCCCGGCATGACGTACCTGTGCGAGCACTCGGCAGGCTCGGGCAAGACCAGCACCATCGCCTGGACCGCGCACGACTTGATCCGCCTGCGCAGCGATAAGGGCGCCCCCTACTTCCACTCGGTGATCGTGGTCACCGACCGCACGGTGCTGGACAAGCAACTCCAGGACGCCGTCCAGCAGATCGACCACCAGCACGACCTGATCGCCGCCATCGGCGACAAGGACACCGGCGAGAGCAAGTCCAAGGAACTGGCCAAGGAAATGGAACGCGGCACGCCCATCATCGTGGTCACGCTCCAGACCTTCCCCTACGCCATGGAGCAAGTGCTGACCAATGGCAAGCTGCGTGATCGCAACTTCGCGGTCATCATCGACGAAGCCCACACCAGCCAGACGGGCTCGGCCGCCTCCAAGCTGCAGGCCACACTCTCCCTGCGCGATGCCAAGGAAATGGAAGGCCTCACGGTCGAAGAGTTGCTGGAGAAGATCCAGTCCTCGCGCGTGCGCCCGAAAAACGTCTCCTACTTCGCCTTCACGGCCACGCCCAAGCACGCCACCCTCACGCTGTTCGGACGCCCTGCTGATCCGACCAAGCCGGCAAGCAAGGAGAACAAGCCAGAGTCGTTCCACAAGTACCCCATGCGCCAGGCCATCGACGAGGGCTTCATCCTCGATGTCATGAAGGGCTACCTGCCTTACAAGACAGCTTTCAACCTGGCAGAGCCCATCAAGGATGGCAAGCGGGTCTCCCAAAAGGTGGCCAAGCGTGCCCTGGCCAAGTGGCTGAACCTGCATGCGACCAACGTCACCCAGAAGGTCGAGTTCATCGTCGAGCACTTCGCAGCGAACGTCGCCCCACTTCTGGGCGGAACGGCCAAGGCCATGATCGTGACCTCCTCGCGCGCGTCCGCAGTGCGCTACAAGCGCGCCTTCGATGCGTATATCGACACCCACCCCCAGCACAAGGCGTTCCAGGCCTTGGTGGCGTTCTCAGGCTCTCTCACGGGCAAGGAAGTCGTCCATAGCTCCGACGAGCAGTTGAAGGACGATCCGTTCGCTGCCCAAGACGACGAGCAGTTCACCGAAAGCAACATGAATCCGCGCCAGTACGGCACCGACCTGCGCAAGGTGTTCGACCGGCCCGAGTTCCGGGTCATGATCGTGGCCAACAAGTTCCAGACCGGCTTCGACCAGCCCAAGCTGTGTGCGATGTACCTGGACAAGAAGATCGCCAACCCTGTGGAGATCGTCCAGACCTTGTCCCGGCTCAACCGGATTGCGCCCGGCAAGGACACCACCTTCGTGGTCGACTTCGTCAACGACCCGCAGGTCATCCTAGATGCGTTCGCCAAGTACGACAAAGGCGCCCGGATCAATGATGTCCAGAATCCTAATGTCATCTACGACCTACAGGCTGACCTGGACAAGGCCGATATCTACACGCAAGGCGAGGTAGACGCCTACGCAGCCGTGCGCTTCAAGTCGGCCGCCGCGTTTGCTGCAGGCGAGCAAGCACAGCACAAGGAGCTGTACGCGGCCACCAGCGCGCCCACCGAACGCTTCAACGACCAGGTCAAGAAGGAGCGCGCAGCAATCCTGGCGGCCGAAGCCGCATACGAGATCGCCAAGACCCAGGGCAATGAGGCCGGCATGAAGCAGGCCGACGCCACCCGGACAGCGCGCGCCGAAGTCTTGCAGCGACTGCTGGACTTCAAGTCCGGCCTGACCCGGTTCGGATCGCTGTACACCTACATCGCCCAGACGATCGACCTAGGTGATCCTGGCTTGGAAGCGTTTGCCAGCTTCGCGCGCCTGTTGGCCAAGCGTCTCAATGGCGTTCCGCCTGAGCAAGTCGACGTATCCGCCCTGGTCCTGACCGGCTTCGACATCAAGCCTGAGGACATGCCCAACACCGACGAACCGCCTAAGGAAGATGCCGACATCCTCAAGCCAGTGGGCCCCGGTGGCGGTGGCCAAGCTGAGCTTCCCGTGTACTTGCGCCAAGTGATCGCGCGCCTGAACTCGATCTTTGGCGAGGCCACACCCCTGACCGACAAGGTGGCCTTGGTGAACCACTTGGCCGACATCGTGCGCGAGGACGCCAACACCGTAGCCCAGATCAAGAACAATCCCCGCGACGTAGCCATGAACGGCAACATCAAGGGTTCGGTCCAATCGGCGCTAGTGCGGGCCTTGGGGTCGCACACGGACCTGGTGACCCATGTCTTGAAGAACGACAAGCAAGCGATGACGCCACTGGTCGGGTTGCTCTACGAGTTGGTCAAGGCTGAGCAGAATATTGACCGCAGGGAGCTGGGCGTGTAATTCGCAAACCCCAAGCGGAGCGGCTTATCATCTAGTTAACCGATCCTAAAGCGGGAAGTTCATCATCAGGGGGTTGTTCGTATGCAGGAAAAAATGCTGATCACGTTCCATCGGATTAACCGATGCGGTTACTACACGCACGGGGCCAAGCAGCCTTCATTCGGATCAACAACCGACCTACTCGACCAACTCCAGCAATGGTCAAATGGAAAACTATTGGGTGACACCAAGTTAGCAGAAGCGTCCAACGGCGGTGAGCTGCCGCCCGTCTATTTGTTTGGCATCAACAAGCAGGATGGATGCTCGTTGATCACCACATGGAACGAAGTTCCTGCCACAAAGGGCGGAAAAATTTCATCGGTTGCCGCTAGCGCACAGGTAGGCCACGCACAAGTGGTGCTCAACAATGTGAAGCAAGGCACCATTCCAGGTTATCCCACGTACTTCTGGGCCATCCCCAACAAAGATGTCATCGCCACCCTTCGCTTCGGCCAGGTAGCCACGGGGCAAACAGGCTTCCAGGAATACTGTGAGCATTTTCTAACCACACAGTCCAAATATGCCGTTCAACTTCCCAAGGACGATGAAGATGATGAAGACACTATTACTGTTTATGGCTACAGGGAAAAGCAGAACCAAGCCCCTAGCACGAATGTTCACCCACGCTTCCGAACCAGCCTCTTCTTTAAGCCCGGCATGCATGCCGACATCATCAAGCGGGCCGATGAGATCCGGCATGTACATCGCCGTGTAGATCTCGAATTGAAGGTTAAAGAAAAGCGAGCCTCTTGGCAGAAGGCGCTTACGTGGATGAGTCTCGGTGTGCCAAACGCCCCACCGAAAGTCGCCAAATTGCGCTCCAGCTTGTCCATGACGCTGACACAAAGGGAAGTGAAGGCCATCATCAAAGAATGGGATGATAATGGTGGATCGGAGCACGACGATTTTGGATTTCGATTCACGGGAGACAGCACAATCCACTGGCTTGCCGGAAGCCGTGCAGCGGGCGAATTCATGATTGAAGTGATGCGTGATGGTGCCACCGGACAGATCGATGGCCGACATCTCCTGACTCAGGTGATGAACATGAAGAACACTTTGCTCAAACTACTGGCATGACCGCCAAGCTCATCAAGGTGGTCGCTTGGATTGGCTCCGTCGCACTGGTGGCCATAGCCTTTTCCATTGGCTCTCGCATTCCTTTTTCTGAGCAGTGGCCGCTATACGAAGCACTCCGCACTACTGCCGCCATCATTTTTGCTGTTGTCGGCGCATGGCTTGCTATCGTCTACCCGGATCGGCTTCGCCTATCCCTCGGCAATGGTGACCGTAATTCACCCGCCGGCCAAAGATTCAGCAGCCTGTTCACGCCTATTGCCAACTCGACCGTCATTCTGTGCTTGGTGCTGATCATTGGCGTACTTGTGCCTATCGTCCGACAAATTCCTGCATTAATGTCGCATATCGGACTGCTGAGAGCTTTTTCATTCTCGGTGCTGACAGGACTTACGCTGTGGCAAGTATGGACTGTAGTGCTGACCTTGATCCCTGCCGACCAATTGAAGAGTCAGGCCGACAGAGAGGTCACCCATGTCAACACGATGAATGGCCTCCGCGGCCTTGGCTCTGCCGAGAAGCCTCGAAAGAACGCTGATCAGGAATGACCGCCCTTTGCGCCTCACTGACCTTCTGCTTCCCTGCTCGAGTACGCCGGGGAAAATGCCTCAGAAGACCGATCCCGGATGATTAGGTCGCCGATTGTGTAGAACTGTCGCGGACTCGGCGGAGTACCAAGCATGAAAGGGTCTGACCACGATTTACTAGCGGGTTTGCCAGAGCTGTCGGATGAAGAGAAGCATCAGCGCACCTTGGCTGGTCTTGCTGACGTGGATGCGGGCAGAACGATCTCCCACGAGGAGATGGTGAAATGGGCGAACTCCTTGTTTGATCGATCTGGCGGCTTGGACTGAAGATCTCTGATCCTGGTCGGAAACCGTTGCTCCTCATTCTCGTTGACCAGATCGGTCCAATGATCACGCCCTGCTGGCCAGAATGTTCAACATCGCCGGCGCTTGCACCTGCTGACGCTACTCCTCCATAAGTCCCTTAAAGCGTCGCCGATGATGTCGAAGCTGCTGAACTATCGCCGGCGATCCCGTAGTGGCGGATACGCGTTTCACGTAACTGGGATTGTTGGCGCGCATCCAGAACTGACCCAGTTTCAGCGGTGATGCGCGGATAAAACTGACCCACCTGAAGCCCACATCCTGAGCATCTTTTGCTCGGGGGATTTCAGGAGTGATCACCATGGTCATGTTGGCCAAGATCCGGCGGATGCACATCCGCGATGGCCTGCCGCTGCGCGAGATCGCCAAGCGCACCGGCCTGTCCCGCAACACCATTCGGCGCTGGCTGCGCAGCGGCCAGTCCGAGCCGGTCTATCCCAGGCGCACCACGCCGACTCGGCTTGACCCCTATCGCGCGCAACTGGAGACCTGGCTGCGCGCCGACAGCCATCGTCCCCGACGCGAACAACGCACCGCCAAGGTGCTGTTCTCGCAGTTGCAGGCGATCGGCTATCCCGGCACCTACACCCGTGTCGCCGCCTTCATCCGCCAGTGGAAGGCCGCCGGGGGCGCCAGCCGCCGCCCGGCCTTCGTGCCGCTGCACTTTGTGCAGGGCGAAGCGTTCCAGTTCGACTGGAGCCGCGAGTACGCCTTCGTCGGCAGCCACGCGAAGATGCCGCTGGAGGTGGCCCACGTGAAGCTGGCCTGCAGTCGCGTGTTCTGGCTGGTGGCCTATCCAGCGCAGAGCCACGAGATGTTGTTCGATGCCCACACCCGGGCGTTCGATGCCTTCGGCGGCGTGCCCCGCCGCGGCATCTACGACAACATGAAGACCGCCGTGGACAAGGTCGAGCGCGGCCGCGACCGGCGGGTCAACGCCCGCTTCCACGCCATGGCCAGCCACTATCTGTTCGCGGCCGAGTTCTGTAACCGGGCCGCGGGCTGGGAGAAGGGGCGCGTGGAGAAGAACGTGCAGGATCGGCGCCGGCAGATCTGGATCGAGGCTGGCGCCCGTCACTGGCCGGACCTCGACACCCTCAACGCCTGGCTCGCCAGCGAGTGCCACGCCGCGTGGCCGATGCAGTCACACCCCGATGCCCCGGGCATCACCGTGGCCGAGGCACTCGAGGACGAACAGCCCCACCTGATGCCGATGCCGGCGCACTTCGATGGCTACATCGAGCGACCGGTGCGGGTCAGTTCGACCTCGCTCGTGTGCTTCCAGCGCAACCGCTACAGCGTGCCGTGCGAACACGCCCATGCCGTCGCCAGCCTGCGCGTGTATGCGTTCGAACTGGCCGTGGTCGTGGGCGAGACCGTGGTGGCCCGCTGGCGACGCAGCTTCGAACGCGACCGCGTCCACTACGACTGGCAGCACTACATCGCGCTGGTCCAGCGCAAGCCCGGGGCGTTGCGCGACGGCGCTCCGTTCCTGTCCATGCCCGATCCACTGCGCCAGTTGCAGCAACGGCTGTTGCGACAACCGCACGGCGACCGCGCCATGGCCCAGGTGCTGGCCGCCGTGCCGATCCATGGGCTCGAAGCGGTGCTGGTGGCGGTCGAACTGGCACTGGAGTCCGGCCTGGTCCGCGCCGAGCACGTGCTCAACGTGCTGGGCCGGTTGCAGCATCCCGACCGCACGATCCAGGCGGTTGCCTCCCGCGTGACGCTACGCCTGCCGCCTGTGTCGGATCCGGCCCGCTACGATGCCCTGCGCCGGGAGGTCGACCATGTCGACGCCTGACCTGCCGCTGCGCATGCAGCAGCTCAAGCTTCACGGCATGCCCAGCCAATGGCCCGAGCTGCTGGCCAAGATGCGCCTGCACGCGATGGACCCCGAACACTGGATGGCCGAACTGCTGCAGGCCGAGTCCGCGGAACGACAGGTCCGCGCCCAGGCCAACCAGATGAAGGCCGCACGCTTCCCGATCCACCGCGACCTGCTCGGGTTCGACTTCACCGCCAGCCCCGTGGATCGCGCACGGCTCGAGCGTCTGCACCAGGGCGACTTCATCCACACCGCCGAGAACCTCGTCCTGGTCGGCGGGCCCGGCACCGGCAAGACCCACCTGGCCACCGCCATCGGCATTCAGGCCGTGCGACAACATCGCCTGCGCGTGCGCTTCTTCTTCACCGTCGAACTGGTCAACGCCCTGGAGAAGGAACAGGCACAGGGCAAGGCCGGGCAGATCGCCCTGCGCCTGACCTATGCCGACCTAGTCATCCTCGACGAACTGGGCTACCTGCCGTTCACCCCGTCAGGCGGCGCGCTGCTGTTCCACCTGATCAGCAAACTCTACGAGCGCACCAGCCTCGTCATCACCACCAACCTGACCTTCTCCGAGTGGGCGCAAGTGTTCGGCGACGCCAAGATGACCACCGCGCTGCTCGACCGCATCACCCATCACTGCCACATCCTCGAGACCGGCAACGACTCCTGGCGACTGCGCAACAGCACCGCCACGGCCAAGGCCAGATCTCGAAACAAGGCGAAGGAGGCCACCACCCAGACCGCCAACTGATACCCTCAACCCCGTCCACCGGGTGGGTCAAAGTTCAACGCGCACGCCGGGTCAGTTTTAAGTGCGCGCCAACAGTGGGCTTCAGGTGGGTCAGTTTTACCCGCGCATCACTGTCGAAAGTGGGTCAGTTCTGGATGCGCGCCAACACTCTGCCCAAGGCCAAACCGCGCTTCGTCAGCCAGATGCTCGACTCGGTACTTGCACAGGCCGCGCGCTAGAACGACGAAGCCCGTTCAGGGGGCGGGCTTTGGTATCTGGCTATTCGGTGTTGCAGTTCATCTCAACACTTCCAGCCGGAATGAGGGTCTCGGGATCACCCAACAACCAATCATCTACCTTCACCACGCAGCGCTGCCCGACGAACGTCCATGGCCCAGATGCGGAATCGCCTGGATGCACAATTTGCATTTTTGCGCCGTGGTGAACGCCTGACTCAAGCACTTTAAGCACCGTTAGATCGTAAGAGCGTGAAACTCCGCCTTCGAAGTCATCGTGTATAGCTTGCGATTGAAATGATGATATTTCGACACTTAGCGATAACTCGTTGCTCACGGCACCCTCGCTCTTCACTGCTCCTGCGGCTTCCGAAAATTTGATGCGATCATCGCAACCAAACTGTAAGCCGAGTGTGAGATACAGAATGACCGATACGATCAACCGATCCTTTGACTGGCGAAAGTTAGAACGGCACACTTCTCTCTCCCCAGTATTTCCTGATTCTAGGCCCAGCATTGTAGTGGCTCGATAAGGAGCCCCCAGGCTGTAGCTCACTGCGAATGAATTGTACGTTTACCGTGCCGGCCGAAGTTCGATAACCGGGCGAAGATGCACTGAAGCCAGCATCTATCGCGAACTGCTCTGTTCGAATTCGAGCATCAACTTCATTGAACCCTAAGTGATGTTGGTACTCGTGATACAGCGATAGCGCCGCTTGTCTGTTCGTCAGACCCGCATTGAGTCGAATTACGCCATCCTTGTAGTTGCCTTGAAGTGTTTCGCTGAGATCTCTAACGACTGCCTTGCCACCTGGCTTTGGAAAAGTATCGCTTGCGCCCTCGAAACTCATGAGTTCAACCTCACTTGCCTGCAGTTCAGCCAGGAATGCACTGCCCACTTCAGACTCACTAAGCAGATCCTTTACCTTTCCAGCTGACCATTTAGCGCCTCTTTGGCGATCTCCAGCTCGGTCTTCGCCTTCAGACGACCGCCCCGCCATCGCCGCCTGGATGGCGCCACTGATCGCCCCGTTTGCGAACTTTCCGCCAGTTGCTTTACTGATTGTGCCGCCAATCAACGCGCCAGTGGCTGCCCGTGCGACATCACTCCGAATGCCCTTCAGGTTCGGCATGACCGCTGCTGTTAGCCCCGCAGCAAAGAATCCGTTGCCAAAGTTCCCGCCTTGCAGCGATTCCATGATGCCGCCCGACGTTGCCTGCGCAGCAATGCGAGCCATGTTGCCCCATTCGTAGGTGTTGGCCGCCCATCCGATGCCTGCCGTCACGGCGCCGGTAAAGGCGCCCATGATGGCCCCTTTCCATGTCCCAGTAGCAATGGCACCTGTAATCGCACCCCCAATCATGGCGGCATAGATGGCAGTAGCGCCGGTCAGGTCCCATGTGAAATATGCGTAAACCGCGGCAAATACCACGGCAAAGAGTTGCCGGAACGAGAACATCCCCGTCGGATCTGTATACGCGAACGGGTTGTTGAACACGTAGGTGTACGCGTTCCAACTCTGTGTGTTGTTCGGCGCCTGGATCAGCGGATCGGCCTGCAGGAACCGCCCCAGTTCGCTGTCGTAGATTCGCCCGTTCATATGAATCACGTCAGTGTCATCGACGTATTCATGGCCTGTGTAACCGCGTGGTGTGTAAACGGAGGCGAGCGCGAATGCATCGTGGGGATCACTTGGGTTGCGACGTGCTCCAAAAGCTTGATAGTCCAGTCGCTCGGCCACGCTGCCGTCAGCATTGGTAATCCGCACCAAACTACCTAAGTGGTCGTGGAACAGATACTTCGTACTCTGCACTACGCCATTGACGACCGCCTGCAAGGCAATTCCGCCAACGTAGCGCTTGAACGTAGTAACACCGCCCAGGACAACGACCTCCACGCTACCGAAGTAGTAGGTGACCTTGCCCCCCTCCTCGCGCTTGTAGCGTTGGCCATCCGGCCCGTACCAGAACCTAACCCGCTGGCCAGATCCCATCAGGATCTCGTGAGCCTTGTCGTCGAACGAGTAATGGATCGTGCGATCCCGCTCGGTTCCTCTTGCTTCCCTGTGGATCTGGTTCCCACGCTGGTCATAGGTATAGAAGGTTGTGTTGTCGCCCAAAGTCAATTGTTTGACTGCATGCGACCCACCCGAACCGGAGCGGAGACAGCCAGCCGCACCCCCATACGTATACTCGCTGTTGCCCCGGCTGCAGATATTTCCCAAACCGTCGTATCCCAGTGAAACCGTCTCTTGGTTCACCGTCACGCCGTCGCGCATCAGCAGGGCGCCCGTCGACAGTCGGTTCAGGCTGTCGTACGTGAAGCCCTCCAGATAGCGCTGTTCCTTGAGGTGCGAGGTCAAGTTGCCCGCCGCGTCCCATCCGTATTGTTCGTTGACCAGGTTGCAGCTGCTGTTGCCCGCACAGATCGACGCGATTCGTCCGGTATCGGCCCACACCGTGCGCGCCACCTCCAGGGCCGCACTGTCGCCGCGCCGTTCTCGTGCGACGTTGCCCCAGGCATCCACCTGAAGGGTGCGCTGGACCGTGTCCGCGCCGGGACAGATCGGATCCTCATTGAAGACGGATATGGAGCACAGCGCTCGCGCGTGCCCGCGCGGACCGAACTCGGTCTTAACCCCTTTTCCCGAAGCATCCATAGCCTGCCAAGGGCGCCCCAGGATGTCGTAGGCTACGCCGTCGCCGAAGACTTGCCCATCGACCTGGACCACGCTGCTCGTGGGTCGGCCCATGACATCGAAGTTATAGTCGCGTCGGTAATCGTGGGCTGTGCCCGGCTGGCCCGACCAGCCGACATAGGTGCCGGTGATGGTCTCCGCGGTCCGCTGGCCTAGCGCGCCGGTGCCTAGGTCGAACGTGAAGGTCGATTCGGTCTCGGTCAGGCCGTTCGCGTCCTTGACCACCGTGCGCCAGATCCGGCCGCGCGCGTCGAGGGCGTGTTCGATGCGGTTGCCCGCCGCGTCGACCTGTGCGGTCAGCTCGCCCAGCGCGTTGTACTCAAACGTGGTCAGCCCCGTGTCGGGATCCTGCTGCTGTGCTTTCCGGCCCAGCACGTCGTAGGAGAAGTAGTTGGCGATCGTGCCGGCACCCGCGTCGCGCATGACGCTGCCAACGGTACCGTCTGCAAAGTAGTTGTAGATCATCGTCAGGCCGGCCGCATCGGTCACTGACACCAATTCGCCCAGGCCATTGCGGCGCTCTATGGTCTGATTGTTGCGTGGATCCGTCTTCGTCGTGGCGAGGCCGACGTAGGCCACGCTCGCCTGACTACTGTCCGGTCCAACCACCTGAGTCGGACGACCCAGCGCGTCGTAAGTGGTGGTCGTCCACTTCCGGGCCGCGGCGGTGCAAACATTAGCGATGCTGGCAGGACCACTAAGACCCGCGGTGCCCGTCAGGAAGAATGGATTCGAAACTCGACGAGGCTGCCCGGCAACGGTGTAATCGGTACAAGTGGCCGCCATGTCCTCGCCAGTGACACCGGCGTTGAATGTCTCCGCCGCCTGCATCACCGGACGGCCCAGTACATCGAAATACGTCCACTGGCGCGGCGCCGCCGTTGTCTCGACCTGCTGGCGGAAGGCTGCGCCGGTGGGGCAGTCCACCTGGGCGCAGGTGCGGTAGGTCGTCAGCGTGCGCAGGCCACCCTGACCCGGCGACGTGAACTGAACGGTCTGTCGCCAAGCGTAGTACGGGCGACCTAGCAGGCCTTCCACGGCGTAGCTGTGGACGTTGTTGGCGTCGTAGACGCTTGTCGGATCGCCGAAGACATTGCGCTCGTAGATGCGGCTGGTCTGGCGCTCCTCCCCTCCGGTCTCGGTCCAGAACGGTTCCCAGGTGCCCGTCGGGAACCGACCTCGCTCATCGTAGGTCACCCGTGCGTAGCGCCTGACCTGAGTGGCCGTGACGGGGCGGAACTGGAAGCCGCTAGTCGAGCATGGCGTCGCCGGTCCCGCACAGGTGGTGGTCTGCAGGCGGTTGCCGTAGTCGTCAAGTTGGTACGTCTTGGTGGAAGCCAGATTTGCAGCGCCGCCTGGTTGCACGCGCTCCTCGGTCAGCAGTCCGGTCGTAGCGCCGCTCATCTCGTAGCTGAAGCCGGTGGTGCGTACGACATCCGCCTGGCTCGGGCGGCGGTGGGTCACGGTACTTGAGGTCAGGCGACCCAGACGCCACTTGCCGACATCGTCGGCATAGCTGTTGACAGTAATGACTGTCGAACTCGGCGTAGTCTCCGATCGGGTATAGGTATCGACTGCCGTTTGTATGACATTGCCGTGGCTGCCGTAATTGAAAGCGGTCACAACACGGCTGGTCTGCTCTCCGGTGAACGGATCGCGCAGGCGCTCCTCAGACCCGATCGTGCGCACGTGCAGGGGCTCCAGCGACGCCAAGCTGGCCGGCGCCACTTCCCAAGATTGCCAATTGTCAGAGAACCAACTGCCACCGAGGTCGGTATGCGCCTGACCTGGCACGCCAAAGCAAGTGTTATTGATCGTACTAGTCACGCATGGCAGCGCACTGTACGTGCCGTTCACCACCCGCTTGGTCGTCTGCATTGGCATGCCGATGAACGGGAAGTTTTGGGAATACGTTGTCTTGGTGACAACGTAGCCGCCGCTTTGATTCGGGTCGATCGTCTCGATCGTGCCAAAGCCCAAGAACCCGCGGCCGCCGGCCTGAACGCGGCCGTTGGCATAGCGGTAGTGGACGGAGGCCATGGCGTTTGGATTGCCTGCCTGCGGCGAACTGCTAGAGGCGCGAACGACGACGTACATCGGGGCCAGCAAGTCAGATACGGGAGCGCCACGGCCCCAGTTCGTACCGTTTCGGGAAGTATTCGAGCGCCGGTAGGCCGCCGTATTGGTCAGCGTGGCATACGCCAGCTCAGTCCTCGATCCAAGGCCATTGGTGAAGCTGACGATGGTGTCCCTCGGCACGAAGCGTTGACTGCCCCGCGAGAAATACAGGCCTAGATTGCTCGATGAAGCATTGAACGACAGGAAGTCCAGATTTCCGTCGCCATCAAAATCCGCGAAGATCGGAACGCGCGCCTGTTCGTTGCAGCCGCTGCCTTGGCAGATCCTCGCATTCCCGCCAGGCAACGGGGTTGATGGTCCATATCCGCCACTCGGCAATGCATATCGGACGTAGTAGACCTTGTTGGCCCCATTCACCACATGGAGCATGTCCGTTCTGCCATCACCATTGACGTCCGCAAAACGGACTTGGTCGCGATAGCTGCTCAACGGGAGGCTTGTCCCCGCTACGAAGCCCGTTCCCGTATTCACGACCGAATACCAGTCACTGCTCGCCGTATTGCGGAGGAACGCGTCGGTGAGGCCATCACCATTCACGTCCCCGAACACGACGCTCTCAGGGTTTCCGACACTGAATGTCCCATGGTTGGAGAGATTGACCGACGTGGATGTCAATCCCGCCACCACCAGAGCATGGAGCGCATCATTCGTAACGGTCGTCCAGCACGGGTCGAATGGCGCGCCAATGGTCACCCACGAGTCGTCATTCCAGTAGCCCTCCACCACGCCGTCGGCACCGCCAGGATATGACGGGGCACCAAGAGGTTCGTTGGTGCAACCAGGCACTCCTGGCTGACGATAATCTGCGCTTGTGGTGATTCGTAGAAGCAGGTCCGACGCAGCGTCGCCATTGAGATCTGCGAGTTGCGTGAAGCCTGCCTTGGTCGTCGGCATACCCGATATGACGCGTTGGCAGTTCCGCACGTCCGGATTCCACTGGTCGCCACACCCCATGGGCATCGGAGGCAATGAGGCCTCGTCAATCACGACGCTTCTTTCTGCGGCGTCCCAGGCAAAGGCCCCGCCGCTTTGCCGGACCATGAGCCGCGCTTTCAGCCCCGCTCCGGTCGGATAGACGATGTCAGTAAGACCATCGCCATTGAGGTCCGCCAACTGAACCTGATCAAGCCTGTCAGTTCGCGAAGGAATCGACAGACCGGATATCAGGTTTGTGGTCATGTCGAAGTGCGTGCCATTGGATGGGTGCATGCGCCATCCGGCGCCGTTCGCACCTGAGACGAACAGGTCATCCAATCCGTCGCCATTGTAGTCAAACAGATGCCATGCCCCTGAGCCCCGATTGACGATGTTCGTCGGAACGCAGTTGTAGATAGTGCTGGCGAACGTTGGCCGTCCTGCGCCATCGAACGTGCCCAGCATGCTGACGACCCAGGACCCGCCGACACAACCGCTACCCGCCGTGTACAACAGCGCTAGATCCTGCCGGCCATCCCCATTGATGTCAGCCAGTTTGAAATCGTGATACGGATCCGTCGTGAGCGTGGAGCTACTGGGCGACTCGCTGCTGGCAAAATTGTGAGGCGCGGTACTCCACTCGAATGTCGTCGCCGATGCGCACACGGCATCCGTGCGGTTGTCTCGACATTCCCTCAGGCTGACCAGTGTCTCAAGCCCGCTACCAGACGGGCTGTTCAGATATCCAAGTACGTAGTGGCGGACTTGAGAAAAGGTCTCGCACGCGATCGTCGCGCAGGAGGTGATGCTGTCGAGCTTGCGGCTTTGCGTCAGCAGGCCGCCAGAAACATAGCCCTTTCCCCATAACTGAGTTGCCCGTGCCGAATAGTTGAATACCACGCGCGCGAAGGGTCCCGAGGCCGGTGCACTTTGTCCCGCGAGGGCCACCTTGCCGGTGTAGCGCACCTCGCTGATCAGGTGTTCGCCAACCGCACCTCCCGAATTTTCCAGGTACAGGTAGTCGATGTAGTTGCCCGTAGAGTCCTGGAATCGGGTCTGCGCCCAAGACAGCGCCTTGCCCGTCTGGCCGGGCGCGGTGGATTCGAAGTAGCCGTCAGGTCGATTTGAGGAAGCATTTTGATCACGATCGCCGTACCAACTGATCGAGCCATCCTTTCGTTCGGCGGTGAAGAAGGCGGGGCCGTTTTCGCTACCCGCGGGCGTGTAGGCGCACACGCGCTGAAAGGACTCGATCTCTGTGGCCAGGGGGGATGCGGACATGCCGCCCACGTTCGGACAAGTCGCTACCGAGGGCACGAGCCGCTGACCGTCCAAGCAGAACCTATCGGATGCGCTGAAGTTGATGGGTCTCGGATTTCCGTCGGGCGTTGCTGCTGCAAGGAAGTCGCCCGCCTCGCGTGTGGCGCGGCAGCGTGAGATCGCCGACAGGCCGCTTACGGACCAGCCGCGGCCCATCGGGCCGTAACCACCCTGGCTGGAGTAGTTCAGCGACAGCTGCGGCGCTACACCGGCGGTGCCTGGAACCACGAAAATCGGAACCGAGTAGGTGGCCGCGCCGGATTCGTCGACGCGGAATTCCGCCGGCGTCGCGGCGACGGCGTCGGAAATGGGATCAGGAGAGATCACCAGAACGCCCGGCCCGGAGTAGGCCGTCATCTGTGCCCATACTTGGGAGAAGATGATCCCAACGGGAGCGAGCAGGATCGCCAAAACAAGCAGAAACAACGCCGCGGCCGTCCGCGACGTCCGGATCTCGACGTGAGTCATGTTGTCCCCCAGATTGACGTCCTTGTGAGCCATCAGATGCCCCCGCATCCAGGCCAAGCCACGCTTCCAAGAAGGCGGCCACTCCGTTGGCACTTTCCTACGCCAAAATCATGCCGGAGTCAAGTCATTCCGATAAGTGGAGATTGGAGTTACCAGGATCTCGTGGACACGACACGATATCGTCAGATATCCGAATACACCTTTGCAGCCTCAATCGCAGCTTTCATCCGCTCGATATGGGGGGCCGGATCCTCGGCAAGATAGGGTCGTTCGCCGTGATCCAGAATGCTGTCGAGCACAGGCTCGAGGACCACGCGACGGTCTGACGCGTTGCGGATCTCTAGTGTGCTCCATGACTCGTCGCCTCGTACGAAGCCGACCCGTAACGTTGTCCGGAATCGCTCGCCTGGATTGAATCCCCCCTGTTCTCGATAGTCGTCGGCCAAAATCGATTCCGCTACAGGTGTATCGGCGCCATTGATGTAAAGCAATGCTCGCCACCTCAATCGACTCACTGGGTGGCTTGATCCATTGGTCACGACGGCCTTGATTTCTGGCTGCAGGCCGAAAAAGTTCTTCTCGATGCTGAAACGTGCTTCACGGGCCACGATCTTGCCCAACTCCACACGCATGGGAGCGTCCACGTCCGCCTGCTTCTGCAGAGCTTCGATCTTGGCGGGATACGTGTCCAGAACATCCTTAACCTCGCCGCGGATGATCTGCCGCGGACTTCCACCTGGATACCGGGCGTGGATGGCGGCGAGGTCGAGATCGGATGCAGCCCACGCCAAGCCTTCCCGTTCGTGCTGCGACATCTTCGGTGTCATGGCCTCTAGCGAGGCGAAGAACTCCTGCTCCGTCCCTCCGGTCACCAGCCCCTCATCAGCCGGTTGCGTACAGGCCACGAGAACCCATCCGGCCAGTAGAAGAGTCAGGAGGGGCTGGCACCGCATTCTGGACGCTACCGATACTCCCTTCCTTATGCGCATTCCGGCCTCCAGCCTGCAGTGGGTGACCGGGAGCATACCCAAATATTCGAAAACACGGTATCTGCGTATCCGGGTCCGGGCCCTAGCGTGTGCACCACCTGTTTCGCGAGGCCTCGTGCCTGTGGCCAAGAGCCTGTACCGGATCGAGAACCTGGAACTCGCCGCTCTGCTGCGGGACCTCCGCGAAGGCGGCGGCATGGTGCAGACCGCACTGGCGAAGCGGCTCGGGCGCACCCAGACGTTCGTCAGCAACGTGGAGTTGGGGATCCGGCGGTTGGACCTTGTTGAACTACGGGACTACTGCGCAGGCCTAGGTATCAGCCTCGGAGAACTGGTCGGCCAGTGGGAAGCTCGGATCGCAAAGTTGTCAAGGACAGGTCGCGGCAGGTCGAAGCGGGCGGTTAGATAACCATGTCAGTAGGGATTTGCCCAGGAAGCGTAGCCCCGTCAGTTGCTGGCAAGTAGGCTCGTAACCCTGTCAGCCACGCCTTTGTCGAATCACGCTCCCAGACTGCAGGCACGGTAAGACCCAATATAGAAATCAAAGCCTTACGAGATCAAGCAACCGAACTGACACGGTTAGCTGCACTCGACAACGCCCCCGCCCCCGTCGCCCCGGCTGCCGCAGGAGCCCATCGCAGGCCGTTGAATTTTATCAAAATCAATACGTTGCAGTCACCACCGGGGGCGCCTTGGCGGCACCCCGGGCGATCGGGGCCCGGATCCAAGGGCGTCGGGTCGATGCCGGCGCCGGCTTGCGGACGGCAGGAAGGCAGGCCGAGGCCTGCCTTCCCGGGGACGCCCCCCGCCGCGGCTCAGAACCGCTGGCGGTACTGCAGGTAGAGGAAGCGTCCCGGCAGGTCGTACTGCGGGTCGAACAGATTGTAGGCCGTGGTCAGCGAGCGCGGCGGATCGCGGTCGAAGACGTTGTTCGCGCCGATCGCCACGGTCGCGTTCCAGGGTGCGTTCCAGCGCAGCTGCACGTCGTTGTAGAGCGTGGCGCCCATGCGGTTGCGCGGCGACGGGCCCTCGGCGGTGACGCGTCCGGGGTCGGAGCAGTAGTCCTGCGCATCCTGGCCGTCGAACGGGCAGGCCTCGTCGATGCCCGACTTGTAGCGCATGCCCCAGGTCGCCGCCCAGTCGCCGAGCGACCAGTCCAGGAACAGGTTCGACTTGATGCGCCAGTACGGATCGCGGTCGAAGTACAGGCCCTGGCGCTGCTCGGGCGCCGAGTCCTCGGTGGCCTTCACCGCCCAGTTGCTGGTGTAGGTGCTGTCCCACGAGATCCGGAACTGGCCGAAGCGCGTCTCCGGCAAGCGGTAGTTGAGGGTCACGTCGTAGCCCTCGACGTCGTACGACGCCAGGTTGAGCAACGGCATGTCCATCTGGGTGATGATGTAGTTGTCGCCGGGGTAGGCCGGATCGCGCGAGAACAGCGCGCAGTACACGGCCTGCTCGCCGGGCGTGCCGAGGTAGCACTTGTCCAGGATGAACTGCGCCTCCGGACGCGTGAACGCGTTCTCGATCTTGATCCGCCACCAGTCGACGGAGATGTCGAAGCCCGGCAGCCACGTCGGGTTGAAGACCACGCCGAGGGTGCGGGTGGTGGCCGTCTCCGGCTGGAGTTCGTCGTTCGACTTCCAGATGAAGGGCTCCAGCGTCTGCCGCGAGGAGCCGTCGCCCGGCTGTTCGAAGCCCACCGGCACCCCTTCGGCCGCGCAGCGCGCCGCCACCTGCGGGACCGCGCTCTGCGGGTTGTGCACCGAGCACGGGTCGGCGTAGGTCTCGTACGAGTCGGTGTCGCCGGCGAACAGGCTGTTGATGCTCGGCGCGCGGAAGCCCTGGCTGTAGTTGCCGCGCACCAGCAGGTCGTCGACGGGCTTCCAGCGGAAGCCGAACTTGCTGTTGGTGGTGTTGCCGAAGTTGCTGTAGTCGGAATAGCGCGTGGCGATGCTGACATCGAGCAGCTTCGCCAGCGGCGCGTCGGCCAGGATCGGGATCGACAGTTCCAGGTAGGCCTCGTCCAGCGTGTACGAGCCCCTCGTCGGCTGGGTGGCGTTGCCGGTGCTCAGCCCGGCGGCGATGAAGGCGTCGGGGTCGAACTGGCCGCTTTCGGTGCGCCGTTCCAGGCCGGCGGCGAAGGCGAGCGGGCCAGCGGGCAGGTCGAACAGTTCGCCGGACAGGTTGGCCATGCCGCCGCGCGACATCAGCCGCGAGGAGTCGTGCGCGGTGAACGAGGTGTAGTCCAGCGCGTCCTGCGTGATCGAGCCGTTGGGACCAAGCGGGTTGAGCGGCACGCAGCCGGCGATGATGTTGCCACCCGGGGCGTCGACGCACACCGGCACGCCGTCGCGAAGCTCCGACGGGCCGTAGGCGAGGTCGAGGTTGGCGGTGTTGAACAGGCCGTAGGTCAGGTCGTTCTGGTCGGTGCGGTCGTAGCGGAAGCCCACGTCCCAGTCGAAGGTGCGCGTGCCGACGTCGAAGTAGCCCTCGAAGCCGCCGTAGAAATGCCAGGTCTTGGCGTTCTGGTTGAACGAGCGGCCGCCGGTCTCGATGAAGCGGCGGTTGACGCCGATCAGGTCGTAGCCAAGCGGGTTGTACAGGCTGTCGGCGCTGAGCACCATGCCGGTGACCGGCATCGCCGCGAGCAGCTGTTCGGAGACGCGTTCGTTGTACAGCGCCTCGGTGCGGAAGCTGACGCGGTCGGTGATGTCGAAGCTGCCCTGCGCGTACAGCGCCGTGCGCTCCTGCGGCGTCAGCAGGTAGTTGTCGGGCGAGGTGTTGTAGCCATGCACGGCCGACACGTACGGCGTGAGCACGCCGTCGATGTAGATCATGCGCTGGCCGGTGTCGGCGACGAACGAACCCGGGAAACCGGTGCCGCTCTGCCCGGTGAAGAACGGCGGGCCGCCGGCGGAGATCGCGCGCGCGCCGGCCATCACCGCGTCTTCCTTGGTGTAGGACAGGCCGAGCATCGCCGAGCTGCGCTCGCCGCGCGCGCCGATGGTGAAGTCGTAGGACTGGCGTGAACCGTCGACTGGCCGTACTGGCCGAAGTACGCGCCGGCCTCGGCGCCCTCGAAGTCCTTGCGGGTGATGATGTTGACCACGCCGGCGATGGCGTCCGAACCGTAGATCGTCGACGCACCGTCCTTGAGCACTTCCACGCGCTCGATGATCGAGGCCGGGATGGTGTTGAGGTCGACGTCGCCGGTGATCTGGCTGCTCCAGCGGCGCCCGTTGAACAGCACCAGGGTGCGGCCGGACTCGAGGTTGCGCAGGCTGATGCTGGCCGAGCCGTCGCCGCCGTTGTTGTAGGTGGTGTTGAGCGCCGCGCCGTTGGTGGAGATGCGCTGCAGCACGTCCGCGACCGAGACCAGGCCCTGCTTCTCGATGTCCTGGCGCTGCATCAGCAGCACCGGCTGCGAGGTCTCGACGTCGGCGCGCTTGATGCGCGAGCCGGTCACCTCGATGCGGTCGAGCGTCTGCGGCGCGCCGTCGGGCGCGGCCTCCTGCGCGAACAGCAGCGCCGGGGCCAGCGCGGTGGCGATGCAGGCCGGCAGCACGGCCACGCGTGTGCGGTTGGGGGAACAACTGGAAATCATGGGTTCTCTCCGAAAGCCGTTACGGGTGCGTTAAACACCCGGTGACGTTACGGAGCGCGTCCCGCGACCGCTTGGCGCTGCATGTCGACTCGGTTTGCCGCGCCTGTCGGCAGGATTGCATCGCGCAGCCGGTACAGCGACGGCGGCACGCCGAACTGTGCGCGGAACGCCCGCGAGAAGCTGCAGTTGTTCTCGAAGCCGCAGGCGGCGCCGACTTCGCTCACCGACTGCCGGGTGTGCCGCAGCAGCCGCGAGGCGTGCTGCAGGCGCAGCCGCGCCGATGCCGCCTGCGGGCCCTCGCCGTACAGCGCGTGGAAGGTCTTGGTGAAGTACCAGACCGAGACGTTGCTGATCTGCGCCAGTTCGGTGATGCGCACCGCGCGCCCGAGGTTGCCCTCCAGGTACAGCCGCGCGCGCTGCATGCGGCTGAACACCTGGCGCTTGCGCCGCAGCGAGCGACCCGGGCAGCGGTCCACCAGCCCGCGATAGCCGGACTGCAGGCCGGCGAGCAGGCGCAGCACCGGCGCGAACGCCTGGCGATCGACCTCGCGCAGGCGCGCCTCGTTGCGGCTGAAGGCGGCGCAGCGTCGCCACAGCGCGAACGCCAGCGGCCGCACGCCCCGCCCGGCCTCGCCGCGGCCGGGGAACACCGCGACCTGCGCCGACTGCTGCAACTGCGCCTGCAGGTCCGCGCCCAGCGCGACGCCGAGCACCAGCGCGCCGGCGCCGGCATACACCGCGGGGCATGCATCGCGCTCGAGCAGCAGCCACTGGCCCGCGCCGAGCACGAAGCGGCCCTCGCGACATTCGATCTCGGCGTCGCCGCGCAGCACCAGCCACAGCGACGCCACCGGCGTCGCCATGGACACGCTGCCACCGCGGCTGAGCGCCACCAGCGCCGTCGATTCTTCTCGACCGGGCCCGGGTTCCACGCCCAGCGGGTTGCCACGATCGGCCCACACCACCTGCATCTCCATGGCCATCTCCTTGGGGGAATGTGGCCATCGGTTTGACGCAATCGCGTCCGAAACTCAGGAATGCGTGGCGAAATCTTGCCGAAATTGCGCCGTCGCGCTTCCGAAAGTCATGGTCGCGCGACGCGCGGCACGGCCTGCGGCGCCTGCATCGACGGCGGCAGCGCGGTCCAGCCCACGTCGATGTTTTCGGCCACGGGCAGGCCGAGGTAGATCCAGCCTGCCCGACGATCCACCGCGGGCGAACCCGCGATCACGCCGCCGTCGCGCGACAGGCACGGCGGACGCGGCGCATCGACCGCCGCGCCGGCGCTGGCCGGCAGCGGCCGCCACACCGCGGCGCAGCCCCCGCTCGAACCGACGTAGTAGGGCATGCCGTCGACGAGCCCCCAGTGCCGGTACAGCTGCGGCGCGGGATAGGCGTTGGAGGCCTCGACCACGTTGCGCAGCATCGCGTCCGCGCGCCACAGGCCGACGCGCGAGGGCCGGGTGAAGTAGATCGCGCCGCCGGCGTCGTCGTGGCGGGCCACGGCCACGTCGTCCTCGCTGCCCAGCACGCGCCAGTCCGGCAGCGCATACAGCACCAGGCGCAGCCGCCCCTGGCCGCTGTCCACGCCGACCAGCAGGCGGTCGCGGGCGCCGGCATAGCTGGCGAACGCGGGGACGCCGTCGGGCACGGCCAGCGTGCGCACGCGGCCGCTGCCGGCTTCCACCTCGAACAGGCGATCGCCGCCCGCGGTCTTGCCGACGACCAGCAGGGTGTCGCCTGCCGGCGACCACGCCGCCGGATGGCGCGGTACCGGCGTCAGTCCTTCGATCGCGCGCAAGGTGTCCGGATGGCCGACCTCGCCGATCCACAGCTGCACGGCCATCGAACGATCGGAGAAGAACGCGAGCGTATCGCCGTCGGGCGACAGCGCCGGCAGCAGGTCGACGCCGCTGGAGGGAAACACCGCCTCGCGCAGCGGCGGCGCGCCGTCCGCGCCCGGCAGCAGCCGGAACAAACCGCTGCGCGACTGGTCGATCTCGAACACCATCGACCAGTCCTTGAGCGCGATGTCCGGATAGGTGGCATTGCCGCTGGAGAGCGAAGGCAAGGGCCGGATCGCGCCGTCGGCGAGCGTGTACAGGAACAGGCTGGCCTCGGTGGTGACGTGGCTGAAGACGAGGCCGCTGCTGTCGGGCAGCCAGTCCCAGCCGCGGATGTCGCCCTTGAGCTCGGTCAGCCGCCGCGGCTCGCCGCCAGCGGCGGGCATCATCCACAGGTCGGCAAGCGAGGTGTTGCGGCGGAACGCCAGCCAGCGTCCGTCGGGCGAGTAGCGCGGGATCAGGTCGGTATCGTCGTCGTCGATGCCGTATGCCAGCGCGCGCCATTCCCCGCTCGCGAGGTCGAGCACCCGCAGCGAGCCGCTGGCATTGACCTGCTCGCGCAGCACGCCCATCACCAGGCCACGGCCATCGGGCGTCCAGTCGAAGGCGGAGAATGCGCCCCGGAAGCAGTCGCCGACCTTGCGCGGCTCGCCGCCGCTGGCGGCCACCACCATCAGCTCGCAGCGCGGACCGGCTACGCGCACGAACGCGATGCGCGTGCCGTCGCGCGACCACACGGGCAACTGGTCGTAGCCGCGCGGCGGCGCGGTGAGCACCCGCGCGGACGCATGACGTACGTCCTGCAGTTGGATGCCGGCGCGGTCCACCCCTGCCGACAGGGCGGTGAATGCGATCGTCGATCCGTCCGGCGAGAGCGACGGCTGCCGCTCCTGCCCCGGCAGCGAGGTGAGCGCGCGGTAGTTGAGCACGATCGGGGGCGGCGCTCCGGGCGCGGGCTCCCCGGCCGCGGCGGCCGGCGCCGAGGGCGCCCACGGACGCGTGGCCACGAGCAAAGCCACGGCCAGCGCGGCGGTCGCCAGCACCATCGCCCAGCGCCACGGGCGCCGCGTGTGCGCGGGCATGGCGCGCGGCGGGGCAATGGTCTTCGCGTCGGCGTCATCGCGCGACGGGCTGGCCGCGACGATCGCATCGTCCGCCGCGGCCGGACCGCCCACCGGCATCGGCGAGCGGCCATCGTCGCCCCAGGCCACGTCGGCCAGCAGGCGATAGCCCGCCTTGGCGATCGTTTCGATGTAGCGCGGCGCGTCGCGATCGTCACTGAACGCCTTGCGCAGCTGGGCGATGGCCTGGGTGAGCACGTCGTCGGTGGGCATGGTGTCGGGCCACACGCGCGCGAACAGCACGTCGCGGCTCACCACCTGGCCGCGCTCCGCGACCAGCACCAGCAGCACCTGCATCGCCTTGACCGTGATCCGCAGCGAGGCACCATCCGCGCGCACCACGACACGGCGCACGGTGTCGACCTCGCAATCGCGTACACGCAGCACAGGCGACCGCGGCGTGATCACGGTTGCGCGCGCGGACACCGCCGCACGCCTCCGCGACCGCCGGGAGCGCGGTCCTCCTGTGCCCTCGTTCGCATTCGCTATCCCTGGTGGTCCGGAAGGCGCCGCCGGCGCCTCGCCCTGCCGGCGCAGGATTGCATCGCCGCAAGCGCCCGGCATGTGCCTTTGGTCTTGCCGGAGACGGCCCGAATTCGCCATTCAGGCACGCCTGCGACGTCGACGCCGCCATGCGCGCACGCAGGCCCTGCGCCAAGGGTTTGCACGATCTGGCGCGTTGCGCGGCGCACGGGTGACGCGCAATGCACCGATGCTAGGTTCGCGCACCTCCACGTCCACACGCCGGGCTGCCATGACCCTCCGCTGCTTCCTGTTGTCCCTGATGCTGGCCTGCACGCCGACGGCGCTGGCCAGGCCCGCGCAGGCGCCGATCCCGGTCGCCGACTTCGTGCGCCATCCCACCTACAGCACGGTGAAGATCTCGCCGGATGGCACCTACCTCGCGATGACCGTCGACCGTGGCGACCAGGACGTGCTGACCGTGCTGCGCACCGCCGACCTGTCGCTGGTGCGCGTGAACCAGCTGCCCGACGGCAAGAGCGTCGGCCAGTTCGAATGGGCGGCACCGGACCGCCTCGTGTTCAACGCCATCCGCAAGATCGGCAGCTACACCCAGCCCTTCGCCACCGGCGAGTGGTTCGCGGTGAACGCCGACGGCACCATGCCGCGCACCCTCGTTGCCTACGGCACGCGCGACGCCACCCAGCGCGGCAAGGCGGTGGGCAACGCGGTGTTCTCGCTGCTGGACACGCTGACCGACGACGATCGCAACGTGGTGATGCAGGTGAACACCCCGCGCTCCAGCGAAGGCGCGGGCACCGAGGTGGTGCTGCTGGACGTCTACAGCGGCCGCCGGCAGTCGCTGGCGCGCGCGCCGCGCGAGAACTGCACGATCGCGCTCGATGCGGCGCACCGCCCGCGCTTCGCCAACTGCGGCACGAGCAAGGCCGAGGATGGCGGGTTCGAGACACGCAGCCTGCTGTTCCGGCTCGACGACGGCCGCAAATGGGCGCTGGTCAACGACTCGCGCGACAGCGGCCGCCATCTCGAGGTGATCGGGGGCGATGGCGGCGACGACGCGTACGCACGCGCCAGCGACGGCAAGGCGCCGGCCGCGTTCGGTCGCGTCGACGGGTCCGGCAAGCGCTTCAGCGAACTGTTCCGCGACGAGGTTGCGGACGTGTCGTCGCTGGTGCGTTCGGCGGACGAGCGCACGGTGATCGCGGTCGCCACCGAAGCCGGCGTGCCGCGGGTGGAGATCATCGAACCGGCGCATCCCGATGCCGACGTCTACCTGGAGATGTCGCGTGCCTTCCCCGGGCAGAACATCGCGTTCACCAGCGCCACGCGCGACGGCAGCCGGATCGTGGTCGGCGTGTCCGGCGCGCGCAATCCCGGCGAGCTGTACCTCTATGATCGCGCCAGCGGGCAGGCGCGCTTCCTGATGCGCAACGTCGACTGGATCGACCGCTCGCGGCTGGCGCAGGTGCGCCCGTTCTCGTTCACCGCCAGCGACGGCACGCGCCTGCACGGCTACCTCACCGTGCCCGGCGACGGCACCGGCAAGCGCCTGCCGATGGTCGTCAACCCGCACGGCGGCCCGATCGGCCCGCGCGACCGCTGGAGCTACGACTGGTCCACGCAGCTGCTGGCCAGCCGCGGCTACCTGGTGCTGCAGGTGAACTTCCGCGGCTCCGGCGGCTACGGCCAGGCGTTCCAGGACGCCGGCCACGGCGCCTGGGGCACGCGCATCCAGGACGACATCAACGATGCGGCGCGCTGGGCGGTGGCGCAGGGCTTCGCCGATCCCGATCGCATCTGCATCTTCGGCGGCAGCTTCGGCGGCTACTCGGCGCTGATGGCACCGATCCGCAGCCCCGGCCTGTACAAGTGCGCGATCGGCTACGTCGGCGTCTACGACATGGCCCTGATGTACGAGAAGGGCGACGTCGAGGACAGCAGCGGCGGCCTGCGCTTCCTGCGCCACACCATCGGCAGCGGCCGCGCGTCACTTGACGCGATCTCGCCCGCGCGCCAGGCCGACCGGATCGGGATCCCGGTACTGCTCGCGGCCGGTGCGCGCGACTTCCGCGCCGCGCCCGAGCACACCGAGGCGATGCGCGATGCACTGGTGAAGGCCGGCAACCCGCCGGACGAAACGATCATCCAGTCAGGCGAGATGCACGGCTTCTACGATCCTGCCCACCGCGAGGCGCTGTACACGAAGATCCTTTCGTTCCTGCAGCGGAACATCGGCGGCAACGTCGACGTCGGCGATCCCGCGCAGGTGCGTTGATCGACGCGTCCTGTCGCCATTGTTTGCGCGTTCTGGCGGCTTTTTCATGTCGTGATCCGTGTTGTTAAGCGCGTGTTAGCGTCGATCGAAACCCGGTTGTCCCGGCATCCGGACTCACGCAGCAACGCTTCAACACGGAGACTCCATGAAGACTCGCAACAACTCGCGCGCCCGTGCAGGCGCCCAGGTGACGACGCTTGCCATCGCGCTCGCCGCTGCGCTTGCCGGCGTCGCGCAGGCGCAGGCACCGCAGGGACCCGCGCCAGCCGCCAACGACGAGGCGGTCGAACTCGATGGCGTGGTCGTCACCGGTTCGCGCATCAAGCGCAACCAGGTCGAAGGCCCGTCGCCGGTCACCATCATCACCAGCGAGGACCTGCAGAAGCAGGGCTTCGTCACCATCCACGAGGCGCTGGGCACGCTCACCCAGTCCACCGGCTTCGTGCAGAACGAGCTGATCACCAACGGCTTCACGCCCAACGCCAACATCATCAACCTGCGCAGCCTCGGCCCGGGGCGGACGCTGGTCCTGGTCAACGGTCGCCGCGTCGCCGAGTACCCGCTGCCTTACAACGCGCAGAGCAACTTCGTGAACCTGACCTCGATCCCCGCCTCGGCGGTCGAGCGCATCGAGGTGCTGTCGGGCGGCGCGTCGGCGATCTACGGCTCCGATGCCGTCGCCGGCGTGGTCAACATCATCACCAAGACCAACTTCGAGGGCGACCTGGTGCGGCTGCGCGCCGGCACCACCACCCAGGGCGGCGGCGACACCGGCAACCTGCAGTGGGTCGGCGGCCGCTCCGGCGACAACTGGAACGTCACCTACGCGCTGGAGTACCTCAACCGCGAGCCGGTGTACGCCTACCAGCGCGACTTCATGGACTCCTGGCTGGATGGCCCCACCGACGCCGCGCGCCTGCCCAGCCTCGGCCTCGGCGTGATCGACCGGCTTGCCGGCAACACCTACTTCGATACCACCGCCAACGGCACCTGTGACCGCTTCTTCGGCCATTTCGTCGTCCGCCAGACGGGCGCCGGGCGCCGCTGCGCGCAGTTCGACGCGCCCGCGTTCCAGTCCGTGCGCAGCTCCGACGACAACGTGTCGGCGTACCTGTCGGCCAACTACCAGCTCGGCAACGGCGCGCAGCTGTTCGCCGACGTCGGCGCGTGGCGGTCGAAGTCCGTCTACGCCAGCGGCATCCTCGGCTGGTCCACCATCGGCACGCCGTTCTACGACCCGAACTACGACACCATCGTGTCGACGCTGCGCCTGTTCCAGGTCGAGGAGACCGGGCGCGATGCGCTGGAGATCCGCAGCCGCGAGCAGGCATGGAGCGCGACCGCCGGCATCCGCGGCGGCCTGTTCGACAACCGCTTCGACTACGAGGCGGCCTACAGCCATTCGCGCTACACCACCGATGTCTCCAACGTGCGCCTGATCAATGCGCCGCTGACGCGCTACTTCCTCGGCGAGGACCTCGGCCCGGACCCGTACTTCGGCGCGTTCCCCTCGTACGCGCTGGATTTTGACCGCTTCGTCACGCCGATGACGCCGCAGCAGTTCGCCGGCATCAGCCGCCGCCTCGTCTCCACCGCGGAATCCTCGGCCGACCAGCTGTCGTTCACGCTGTCGGGCGACCTGTTCGAGCTGCCGGCCGGACCGGTCGGCTTCGCGGCGGTGCTCGAAGGCGCCACCCAGGAGTACCGCCTGAGTCCCGATCCGGCCAGCCTGCCCAACGCGCCGGCGGAGGAGATCACCTACAACTATTCCGACACCGGGGGCGGTGGCAGCCGCGATCGCTATGCGCTCGGCGTCGAGTTCAGCCTGCCGCTGCTGGACAGCCTGAAGGGCAGCATCGCCGCGCGCTACGACAAGTACGACGACATCACCGCCGTCGACGATGCGGTGACCTGGAACGCCGGCCTCGAATGGCGCCCGGTCGACCGGCTGCTGCTGCGCACGTCCTACGCCACCAGCTTCCGCGCGCCGGACATGCACTACGTGTTCGCCGACGAAAGCGCGTCCTACAGCAGCATCCGCGACGAGTACCTGTGCCGCCTCGACGGCCTGTCGATCACCGACGCGGATTGCCTCAACGACGACCGCTACAACTACCAGGTGCAGAACTTCCGTCGTGGCAACCCCGGCCTGGAGGAGGAAACCGGCAATTCGTGGACCGCGGGCTTCGTCTGGGACATCACCGACGCCCTGTCGCTGCAGGCCGACTACTACGAGATCGAGATCGAGAACGGCGTCAACGACCTGTCGGCGGGACGCCTGCTGCGGATCGAGGCCGGCTGCCGGCTGGGCACCGACCGCGACGGTAACGCGGTCGACACCGGCTCCGACCTGTGCGTGGACTACCTGGCGCGCGTGAACCGCATCGACGCCCCGGGCACGACCATCGACGAGCAGGTGGCCAGCACCCGCCGCGTGCCGATCAACAGCGCGCTGGAACGCACCTCGGGCATCGATGCCTCGATCCGCTACAAGCTCGACACCGACCGCCTCGGCGACTTCGACTTCAACCTCGCCTGGTCGCATACGCTCAAGTACGAGCGGACCCAGTACGTGCAGGACGGCGTGGTGGAAACGCGCGACTCGCTGTTCAACTACGATTTCCGCAGCCGCATCGCGGCGACCGCGGCCTGGTCGAAGGACGACTGGAACGTGGCGCTGTTCGGCACCCGCTGGGGCTCGCTGCCGAACTGGGGCGAGACCGCGCGCATGGGCCCGTACATGCTCTACAACGCGAACGTGACCAGGAAGGTGACCGACAAGCTGACGCTGGGCTTTTTCGTCAACAACCTGCTCGACAAGAAGCCGCCGAATGACCAGACCTTCGAGGACTACCCGTTCTTCTTCTACGCCTACGACCCGATCGGGCGCGAGGTGTTCGCGCAGGTGGAATACCGCTTCGATTAAACCCGGATCAAGCGTCGAAACGCGGGATCGACGGGCCCGGCGCAAGCCGGGCCCGTTCGTTTCCGGGGCATGTCGCGACGGCGGCGGGACGCGCCCGCGACGTTGCGCGATCTGGCGCGACGCCGTGACGAGCGTCACCGGCACTTCAAGCAGATTCGCAGGCGCGCGTCGTTGCCTAGCCTGACTCCGGGGATCGACCCCACCCCGAAGTCACGAGGCCCTGCCATGAACAAGACCACGATCCTGCTTGCCGGACTGATCCTCGCCGGACACCTGCTGCCGGTGGATGCGAAGGCATCACAACCGCTCGCCAACTGCGTGCAACTCTCCAATGCCCATGAGGGCACGCGCTCGGGCACCCAGTACCTGCTGCTGAAGGACGGAGACACGCATTACCGGGTCGGCTTCGGCGGCTCCTGCGACGCGCTCGCGCGCAGTTCGATCGTGCAGGTCGCCACCGGCCGCGAGAAGAACAAGCTTTGCGCGAAGGGCAGCAACGTCAGTTCGCGGACCGACTTCTGCCCGGTGCGCTCGGTGGAAACGATCGACGCCGACGAGTATGCACGGGTCGCGCGCCGCAACCGCCGCTGACGGGCCGCAGCCTCCGGAGACGGGACGGCCGCATCCCGTCTCCGGCCACGCCGGATTACTGCGGGGCCGGCACCGAGCCCGCGCGGTACGGGTACTTGGCGAAGATCCCGGCGATGGCGCCATCGATGCGCGCATCGCGCTGCGAGGGATCCTTCGAATTGGACACGCGGCCCACGGCCACGCCTTCCCAGACCAGCCGGTTGCGGGCCACGTCGACCAGGTCGACGTTGATCGTGCCCTCGGTGTAGCGGTAGACGTCGGTGCGGTCGCGCCAGTAGGGCATCACGAAGTAGCCGCGGGCGCGATAGCTGTAGTAGTAGGCGTAGTCGACCGTCGGATAGCTGCTGACGTCGGTGCGACGCTCGGTATAGGCGTTGATGTTCAGCCACAGGTCGGGCTTGTCGCTGTACTGGTAGCCCAGCGCTTCCATCTGCGCGCGGGCTGACGCCTTCATGCGCTCGCTGGCGGCCGAGGAATAGCCGTCCTTCTCGATCGCCAGCGGCGAGTAGAAGGCGAAGGTGCGGTAGCGGGCGAAGTCGGCCTCGGGGTCGGCCTCGGTGCTGATGCGCGGGCCGGTCGCGCAGCCTGCGAGCAGCGCGAGCATGAACAGCCCGCAAGTCCAGGCCGTGATGCGGAATGCTTTCATGGCGAATCCCTCCTGTCGTCCGCGGGACGCTAGCACGCGGGCCATGACGTTGACTGAATGCCGGCCCGACCCTTACCAGCGGCCACCCAGGACCGACGGGCGGCGGCCGGTCCGTCGACCGGCAAGGCCGGCAAAGCCAGCCCCCGGATGCCGCATCACGCCCGGTCGCGGCCGCGTCCAGACTGGCGGCACGACTCGAAACACGTGCCACGCATCGAATCGACTCTCTCTCCGATCCGATCCCCTGGGCGCCTGCGGGCGCCCTCTTTTTTGCAGGCGCCAGCCGGGACTCCACCCGTCGCTCAGCCCTGTCGGTAGACCTGCCCGCCCTGCGCCAGGAACTCCGCCGACTTCTCGGCCATGCCCGCGTCCAGCACCGCCTGCGCGTCCACCCCCTGCCCGGCCGCGTAGTCGCGCACGTCCTGGGTGATCTTCATCGAACAGAAATGCGGGCCGCACATCGAGCAGAAGTGCGCCAGCTTGTGCGCGTCCTTGGGCAGTGTCTCGTCGTGGAACTCCTTCGCCTTCTCCGGATCCAGGCCGAGGTGGAACTGGTCCTCCCAGCGGAATTCGAAGCGCGCCTTGCTCAGCGCGTTGTCGCGCACCTGCGCGCCCGGATGGCCCTTGGCGAGGTCGGCGGCGTGCGCGGCGATCTTGTACGCCATGATGCCGTCGCGCACGTCCTCGCGGTTGGGCAGGCCCAGGTGTTCCTTCGGCGTGACGTAGCAGAGCATGGCGGTGCCGTACCAGCCGATCATCGCCGCGCCGATGGCAGAGGTGATGTGGTCGTAGCCCGGCGCGATGTCGGTGGTCAACGGACCGAGCGTGTAGAACGGCGCCTCGCCGCATTCGGCGAGCTGCTTGTCCATGTTGGCCTTGATCAGCTGCATCGGCACGTGGCCGGGCCCTTCGATCATGCATTGCACGTCGTGCTTCCAGGCGATCTTCGTCAGCTCGCCCAGCGCTTCGAGCTCGCCGAACTGCGCCGCGTCGTTGGCATCGGCGATGCAGCCCGGGCGCAGGCCGTCGCCCAGCGAGAAGGCCACGTCGTAGGCCTTCATGATCTCGCAGATGTCCTCGAAGTGCGTGTAGAGGAAGTTCTCCTTGTGGTGCGCCAGGCACCACTTGGCCATGATCGAGCCGCCGCGCGAGACGATGCCGGTCACGCGCTTCGCCGTCAGCGGCACGTGGCGCAGCAGCACGCCGGCGTGGATCGTGAAGTAGTCCACGCCCTGTTCGGCCTGCTCGACCAGCGTGTCGCGGAAGATCTCCCAGGTCAGTTCCTCGGCGCGGCCGTCCACCTTCTCCAGCGCCTGGTAGATCGGGACGGTACCAATGGGAACGGGCGAGTTGCGGATGATCCACTCGCGCGTCTCGTGGATGTGCTTGCCGGTCGACAGGTCCATCACCGTGTCGCCGCCCCAGCGGATCGCCCAGACCAGCTTCTCCACTTCCTCGGCGATACCCGACGACACCGCGCTGTTGCCGATGTTGGCGTTGATCTTGGTCAGGAAGTTGCGGCCGATGATCATCGGCTCGCTTTCGGGATGGTTGATGTTGTTGGGCAGGATTGCGCGGCCGCGCGCGATCTCGTCGCGCACGAATTCCGGCGTGATGACCTGCTGGATGCTGGCGCCGAAGGACTCGCCCGGGTGCTGCGCCAGCAGGCCGGCGTCGCGCACGGCCTCGAGCCGCTGGTTCTCGCGGATCGCCACGAATTCCATCTCCGGGGTGACGATGCCGCGACGCGCGTAATGCATCTGGCTGACGTTGGCGCCGGCCTTGGCGCGGCGCGGCAGCAGGCGATTGGGGAACCGCACCGCATCGAGCTTCGGGTTGTGCTCGCGCGAACGCCCGAACTCGGAGCTCAGCGCCGACAACGCTTCGGTATCGCCGCGCTCGGCGATCCAGCGCGCGCGCAACGGCGGCAATCCGCGCGACAGGTCGATGTCCGCCTGTGGATCGGTGTAGGGGCCGGAGCAGTCGTAGACGGTGACCGGCGGATTGTCCTCGCCGCCGAACAGGGTCGGCGTCTTCGTCTGCGCGATCTCGCGCATCGGCACCTGCAGGTCGGCGCGCGAACCTTCGACGAAGATCTTGCGCGAGCCGGGGATCGGCCGGGTCACGGATTCGGACAGCTGTTCGGTCTGCTGGATCAGCGAGGCGGGCACGGCATTCATCGGCATCGTCCTGTAGCGGGACCGCGAGGGATTCGCGGGCCACGAACGAAGCGAAGGCGCATGGCGGGCGGACTGCGGGCCGGAACTCCGGCGGGGGCAATGCGACGGCCTGCGAAGCTTCCCTACGCCGGTCTCAACCGGATCAGGTTCCAAGGGACTGTCTCAACCCGTCTGCCGGCCGTGGCCGCGGACGGGTACCCCCGCTTCGCCTGCCATTAGACCCCCGCCGGACGCGCGATGCCAGCCTTGCCGCGACGGCGGGCCGGCATCGGCAGCGCGTCATCGCCACGCGACCGCCGCGAGCGCCCGCCGGCAGCCCGTCCGCCGCGCCCGGCACGCCGGTCCGATCGCGGCCGGAATCCGGCGCCCGAGGTTGCATGCGAAACCACCGCGGCGACGCTTGACGCGCTGCATCATCGTCCGGTATTCATGGCGCCCCATGACGTCCGCAGCCGCCATCCTCGTGCCCGAGTCCGCCGCGCCCACCGCGTCGCGGATCGCGATCACGACCACCACCGGTCCGATTCGGGCCGGGGTGCGGACGCGCGTGCAGGACTGATCGACACACGCCGCTCCGCACCCGATCCGGGTGCGGGCCGTCTGGCTTCCACCTCGACCGGACGCGGAGCCCCAACCGGAGCTTCTGCCGCATGTCGTCCGCCCCCCCCTCCGTCCTCGCCGACGCCGTGTCCGCCGCTGCCTCGTCCGTGTTGGCGGCGGCGCGCGCCGCACGCGTGACGCGCACGCACAAGTTCGGTGGCACCAGCGTGGCCGACGCCACGCGCATGCTCGCCCTGCGCCCGCTGGTCGACGACGGCGCCGATGCCAGCGTGGTCGTGGTGTCGGCGATGTCGGGCACCACCAACGCCCTGATCGCGATGGCGGACCTGGCACTGGCCGGCCAGGACTGGCGTGCCGACTGGGACGCGCTGCGCGATCGCCACCTGCTGGCCGCCGACGCGATCGACCCCGATCGCAAGCGCGACCTGCACCACGCGGTCGTGGCCGACTTCGACGCGTTGCGCCATGACCTCGACGCCCTTGCGCTGGGCACCGGCGACGGCGCGGCCCTGCTGGCGCAGGTGCATGGCCTGGGCGAGATCGTCTCGTCGCGGCTGGTGCAGGCTGCGCTCGGCGACGGCTGGGGCCGGCTGGACGCGCGCGACGTGCTGGTCGTGCACCCAGGCGAGATGGGCGTGGGCGTCGACTGGGCCGCCTCGCGCGAACGCCTCGCCGCATGGCGCGCGCGCAACGCGACGACGCGCGTGGTCGCCACCGGCTTCGTCGCGCGCGACCGCGCTGGCGCCAGCACCACGCTCGGGCGCAACGGCAGCGACTATTCCGCGGCGATCCTGGCCAACCTGTTCGACGCCGACGAGCTGACCATCTGGACCGACGTCGACGGCGTGCTGTCGGCCGATCCGCGCCTGGTGCCAGATGCCATGGTGCTGCCGACGATGTCCTACGCCGAGGCCTGCGAGCTGGCCTACTTCGGCGCCAAGGTGCTGCATCCGCAGACGATGGCGCCGGTGCAGTCGCGCGGCATCCCGCTGTGCATCCGCAACACGCTGCGGCCGTCGGCGCCGGGCACCTGGATCCTCGCCGAGAACCCCGAAGGCGATGCCGAACTGTCACCGGTCAAGGGCCTGACCATCGTCCGCGACATGGCGGTGCTGGAACTGGTCGGCAACGGCATGGTCGGCGTGCCCGGCACCGCCGAGAAGCTGTTCGCGGCGCTGCACGGCGCCGGGGTGTCGGTGGTGATGATCTCGCAGGGCTCGTCCGAACATTCGATCTGCTGCGTGGTTCGCGCCAGCCAGGTCGAGGCCGGGCGCGCCGCGGTCGAGCGCGCGTTCGCCGACGCCATCGCCGACACCCAGGCGCAGGCGGTGGACGTCACCCACCACGTCGCCATCCTCGCCGCGGTCGGCGACGGCATGGTCGGCATCCCGGGCGTGGCCGCGCGCCTGTTCGCGGCACTGGCGCAGGCGCGGGTGAACATCCGCGCGATCGCGCAGGGCGCCAGCGAACGCAACATCTCGGTCGCCATCGCCGACGCCGACGCCACCCGCGCCCTGCGCGCGGCGCATTCGGCGTTCTGGCTGTCGCCGCAGACGGTGTCGATCGGCCTGATCGGCCCGGGCCAGGTCGGCCGCGCGCTGCTGTCGCAGATGTCCTCGGTGCTGCCGAAGCTGCGCGCCAGCTCGCAGGTCGACCTGCGCCTGCGCGGCATCGCCAACAGCGGCTACATGGCGCTCGACCACTTCGCGCTGCACCCGGACGAAGCCACCGAACGGCTTGCCGGCATGGACGTGCAGGCCTTCGATGCCGAGGCCTTCGCGGCGCACGTGCGCGCCGAGCACCTGCCGCATGCGCTGATCGTCGACTGCAGCGGCAGCGACGCGATCGCGCGCCACTACCCGGCCTGGCTCGCCGCCGGCATCCACGTGGTCACGCCGAGCAAACACGCCGGCAGCGGCGACTGGGCACGCTACGTCGCGATCCGCGACGCACGCCGCGGCGGCGCGCGCTTCATGTACGAGGCCACCGTCGGCGCCGGCCTGCCGGTGATCCAGACCCTGCGCAACCTGCTCGACACCGGCGACACGGTGCATGCGATCGACGGCATGCTCTCGGGTACGCTGGCCTGGCTGTTCAACAGCTACGACGGCAGCCGCCCGTTCTCGGCGCTGGTGCGCGAGGCTCGCGAGCTGGGCTACACCGAGCCCGACCCGCGCGACGACCTGTCCGGGCTCGACGTCGCGCGCAAGCTGGTGATCCTCGCGCGCGAGGCAGGGCTGGAGCTGTCGCTGGACGACGTGGCGATCGAAAGCCTGGTGCCGCCGGCGCTGCAGGCAGTGTCCCGCGAGGAGTTCCTGGCGCGGCTGGAGGAACTCGACGCGCCGATGCAGGCGCGCCTCGACGCCGCGCGCGCCCAGGGCCTGGGCCTGCGCCACATCGCACACCTGTCGCAGGACGGCACGGCACGCGTCGGCGTGGTCGCGCTGCCGGCCGACCACGCCTGTCGCCATACCCGGCTCACCGACAACCTGGTGCAGTTCACCACCGAGCGCTACGCCAGCAATCCGCTGGTGGTGCAGGGACCGGGCGCGGGGCCGGCGGTGACGGCCGCCGGCGTGTTCGGCGACGTGCTGGCGATCGCGCAGTCGCTCGGCACCGGCCTGGGTGGTCGCGCATGAGTCGTCGCGCCACCGCGTTCGCACCGGCCAGCGTCGGCAACATCGGCGTTGGCTTCGACCTGCTCGGGCACGCGATCGACGGCCCGCGCGATGTCGCCATCGTGCGCCGCATCGACACGCCCGACGTGCGCATCGACGCGATCCGCGGCGACGCCGCCGGCGCCGCGACGCTGCCACTCGATGCGGCGTCGAACACGGCCGGGCGCGCGCTGTTGTCGTTGCGCGAAGCGCTCGACCTGCCGTTCGGCTTCGCCATCGAACTGGAGAAGGGCATCCCGCTGGGCTCCGGGCTGGGCGGTTCGGCCGCATCGTGCGTGGCCGCTCTGGTGGCCGCCAACGCGCTGCTCGACGCGCCGCTGCCGCGCGCGGCGCTGTACGACTTCGCGCTCGATGGCGAGTCGGCGTCCAGCGGCAGCCGCCACGGCGACAACGTCGCGCCGATGCTGCTTGGCGGGGTCGCGCTCGCGACCGCGACGCGTGCACTGTCACTGCCGGCGCCGGACTGGCTGTTCGCCGTCGTGGTGCATCCGGACCAGGTGCTGGAGACGCGCCGTTCGCGCGCGGCGCTGTCCGCCCCCTACCCGCTGCACGACCTCGTCGCGCAGACCGCGCACCTCGCCCAGTTCCTGCTCGGCCTGCAGCGTGGCGACGCCGGACTGATCCGCGATGGCCTGCACGACGTCCTGGTGGAACCGCGGCGCGCCCCGCTGATCCCGGGCTTCGCGCGGGTGAAGCAGGCCGCGCTGGACCATGCCGCGCTGGGGGCCAGCATTTCCGGCGGCGGCCCCAGCGTGTTCGCATGGTTCGCCTCGAAGCCCGACGCCGAGGCCGCGGCACCGGCGATGCGCCAGGCCTTCGTCGATGCCGGCTTCGATGCGCGCGCCTACGTCACCCCGGTGAATGCACCGCGTGCCGAAGTGATCGCGACCTGATGCAATGCCCCCTCTCCCGCCTGCGGGAGAGGGCCGGGGTGAGGGCATGCTCGACGAATCCCCTCATCCGCCCCTCCGGGGCACCTGCTCCCGCACGCGGGAGAAGGGTCAATGCTCACACACCTCCAGGAACGCGCCATTGTTCACCAGCACCCGCGGACAGATCCCACCGACGCCCATCGACGTCGCCCTCGTCGCCGGCCTCGCGCCCGACGGCGGCCTGTACGTGCCCGGGGCGTTCCCGACAGTCGACTTTTCCGCGCCGGCCGGATCGCTCGCGGAAACGGCCACGCGCACGCTCGCGCCATATTTCACCGGTTCCGCCCTGCGCGACCGGCTGCCCGCGATCTGCGCCGAGGCCTTCTCGTTCGACGCGCCGCTGCGTGCGCTCGCCGGGCCCGGCGACCACGTGCTCGAACTCTTCCACGGCCCCACCGCCGCGTTCAAGGACTACGCCGCGCGCTTCCTCGCACGCGCGCTCGAGGGCCTGCGCGATCCGGCGGCGCCCGACACCACGATCGTCGTCGCCACGTCCGGCGACACCGGTGCCGCGGTCGCCTCGGCCTTCCATCGCCGCCCCGGCTTCCGCGTGGTGATCCTGTATCCGGACGGCCGGGTGTCGCCACGCCAGGCGCACGGGCTGGGCTGCTGGGGCGACAACGTCGCCGCGTACCGCGTCGCCGGCACCTTCGACGACTGCCAGCGACTGGCCAAGCAGGCGCTGGCGGACGACGCGCTGCGTGCACGGCACCCGCTGGGCTCGGCCAACAGCATCAGCCTCGGCCGGCTCCTGCCGCAGGCCGCCTACTACGCGCACGCGGCGTCGCATTTCCTTGCGGCGCGCGGCGAGACCTTGAACGTGATCGTGCCCACCGGCAACCTGGGCAACGCCTGCGCCGCCTTCGTCGCGAGGTCGATGGGGGCGCCGGTCGGCGAGATCCGCCTCGCCTGCAACGGCAACGACACCCTGCCACGCTATTTCGCCGGTGACGACTACGCGGCGCAGCCCACGCGCGCCACGCTGGCCAACGCCATGGATGTCGGCGCCCCGAGCAACTTCGAGCGCCTGCGCCACTGGCACGCCAACGACGACGCGCTGCGCGCCGGCTTCGTGGCCGAGTCGGTCGACGACGCCACCATCCGCGCGGTCATCCGCGACGCGCCCGCGCGCCACGGCGAGGTGCCCTGTCCGCACACCGCCACCGCGCTGAAGCTGCTGCAGGACCTGCGCGCGGCTGGCGACGCGCGGCCGTGGGCCGTGGTCGCCACCGCGCATCCGGCGAAATTCGAGAGCGTGGTCGAGCCGCTGGTCGGCCATGCGGTCGAACCGCCGCCGCTGCTGGCCGAGGGACTGGCGCGCCCGGCACGCGCGGAGGCGCTGGCCGCGGACTATGACGCGCTGCGCGCGATCCTGGCGCGCTGAACGCCACGCACGACCGTCACCCGTTCAGCGCACGCCCGAGCCCAGCATCCGGATCCAGACCGGGCGATAGACCGCCTCGCCGATCGAGCTGCCGTGTCCGGGCTGGCGCCCCTTGCGCGCCTTCTCGCCCAGCGGCAGGTCGAGCGCGAAGACCTGGTCGGCGGGCACGCCCAGCGCCTCGCCGATGCGCGCCAGCCGCGCGGCCTGCGGCTCGAGCACGTGGTAGGCGTAGAACCAGCGCGCGGGCGGGGTCACCGCCGGCTGCGCGTACCACGCCGCAATCTCGTCCGGGCTGGCGTTGTCCCAGCCGCCCGAGAACGACAGCACCCGCGCCAGCGCCTCGCGCTTGCCGAGGTACTGTGCCATGCCGCCGCCCTGCGACTGGCCGGACACCGCAATCCGGTCCCAGGCGGGCCGTCCGTCGCGCAGGTACTGTCCCCAGTCGCCCTCGGGATCCTCGCGCGACAGCGTCTCCAGCAGTTTCACCAGGCGCGGCACGATCGCGTCATGGGGCTGGTCGGGGATGCCGTCGAACTCGCCGTCACCGTAGACGCGCCGCTGCCGGAAGTGCGCCGCGCAATCGCGCTCCGAACGCAGCCGCGCCTGGGCGCAGACCTGCGCCACGGCCGGGTAACTGATGTAGGCGAGGGTGAGCACGCGATAGCCCTGGTCCAGCGCGGTGCGCAGGAACTCGCGCGGCCCCGGGCCCGGCTTCTCGGTGGTGCCGACCAGGAATATCAGCAGGTCGTGCGCGCGCCCGTCGGGCACGTACTGCACGTGGTGCGGTACGTCGAAGGCCTGGATGCGCGGGTCGGTATGGCTGGGCATCACCTCGATCCGGCGGACCCCGTCCGGCAGGGGCGTCGCCTCGGCGTCCGCCCGGGCCTGCGCCACCCACGGCGCGAACCCGCCCACCACCGCCAGCAGCACCGCCAGCGCCAGCGCGCCCATCCCGCGTCGATCAGCTGCCATTCCATTGCCTCCGGAAAAATGAAAACTCAGAACCGGGGTCAGCAGAAACGGGGTCAGAGTCGGCTTTTCCCGGAACTCTTCCGCAACCGCCGCGGGCTGGGGGAAAGTCGATTCTGACCCCGGCCTTTCCCTTGCCCTCACGAACGCCCGTACACGTCCTCGTAGCGGACGATGTCGTCCTCGCCGAGGTAGCCGCCCGACTGCACCTCGATCAGTTCCAGCATCTCGCTGCCGGGATTCTCCAGGCGGTGCCTGGCACCCAGCGGGATGTAGGTGGACTGGTTGGCGTGCAGTTCGAACACGTCGTTGTCGCGGGTCACGCGCGCGGTGCCGCGGACCACGATCCAGTGCTCGGCGCGGTGGTTGTGCGACTGCAGCGACAGGCGCGCGCCGGGCTTGACCTTGATCCGCTTGACCTGGAAGCCGGCGTCCTGGTCGATCGAGTCGTAGCTGCCCCACGGCCGGTGCACCTCCCGGTGCAGCACGGCATGGCTGCGCTGCTCCGACTTGAGCCGGGCGACCACGTCCTTGACCTGCTGCACCTTGTCCTTGCGCGCCACCAGCACCGCGTCGTCGGTCTCGACCACGACCAGGTCGTCCACGCCGACCAGCGCCACCAGCCGGCGCGCGTAGGCATAGCTGTTGCGCGTGTCGACCGCGATCACGTCGCCGTGGTGCGCATTGCCGCCGCCGTCCTGCTCGCTCACCTCCCACAGGGCCGACCACGAACCGACGTCGTTCCAGCCGATGTCGACCGGCAGCACGCGCGCCGCATCGGTTTTCTCCATCACCGCGTAGTCGATCGAGTCCGACGGGCTGGCGGCGAACGCCTCGCGGTCGAGGCGGACGAAGTCGCCGTCGCGGGCGGCACGCTCGAACGCGGACCGCACGGCGGCGAGGATGTCGGGCCGGAAGCGTTCCAGCTCGGCGAGGAACCGCGAGGCGCGGAACAGGAACATGCCGCTGTTCCAGTAATAGCCGCCGGCATCGAGGTAGGACTGCGCGGTGGCCGCATCGGGCTTCTCGACGAAGCGCAGCACGTCGCGCACGCCGTCGCCCGCGCCCGCCTGGATGTACCCGAAGCCGGTCTCCGGCGCCGACGGCACGATGCCGAAGGTGACCAGCGCGCCCGCGTCCGCCGCCGGCATCGCCACGCGCACGGCGGCGCGGAAGCCCTCGGCGTCGCGCACGACGTGGTCGGACGGCAGCACCAGCAACAGCGGATCACCGCCACCGGCGCGGGCCTGCAGCGCCGCGGCGGCAATGGCGGGGGCGGTGTTGCGGCCGACCGGCTCCAGCACGATCGCGGCATGCGCCACCCCGACCAGGCGCAGCTGCTCGGCGGCGAGGAAGCGGTGTTCCTCGTTGGCGACCACGATCGGCGGCTGCGACGCCAGCGGCGCCACCCGCGCCCAGGTGTCCTGCAGCATCGTCGCCTCGCCCGCCAGCGGCAGGAACTGCTTGGGATAGGCCTCGCGCGACAGCGGCCACAGCCGGGTGCCCGACCCGCCCGAAAGCAATACCGGCTGCAGATTCTCCATTGCCACCTCGCCCGGAATTCCGCCGCAGTTTACCCTTGGCGCGCCCGGCAGCCGCCGGGAGGAGATGCCATGGTTCAGCCCACCGCCACGCCCGACCGCGAACAGCAGCGCCTCGACTGGACCCGCGCGGCCCTGTCCGACGCGGCCGTGGGCCTCGAGCGCGCGTCGTTCGATGCCGATTTCCGCAGCTACTGGCGCACCACCGGCCGCACGCCCAGCCTGATCCTGATGGACGCGCCGCCCGAGCGCATGGACGTGCGCCCGTGGCTGGCCGTGCGCGAACTGCTGCTGTCGGGCGGCCTGCGCGTCCCGGGCGTGGTCGCGCAGGACGTCGAACAGGGCTTCCTGCTGCTCGAGGATCTCGGCGTGCACACCTACCTGCACGTGATCGACGCCGGCAACGCCGACGCGATGTTCGACGTCGCGCTGCGCGAGCTGGTGAAGCTGCAGTCGATCCCGGTGCCGGCCGGCTTCCCGGCCTACGACCGCGCGCTGCTGCTGCGCGAACTGCGCCTGTTCGACGAATGGTTCCTCGGCGTGCACCTGGGACTCGCGCTGGACGACGGCGAGCGCGCGGCGCTGGCCGGCGTGTACGACGTGCTGGCGGACGCGGCGCTGGCGCAGCCGCAGGTGCTGGTGCACCGCGACTACATGCCGCGCAACCTCATGCCCTGCGCGGACGAGGTAGCGATCCTCGATTTCCAGGACGCCGTGCGCGGCCCCATCGGCTATGACGCCGCGTGCCTGTTCAAGGATGCGTTCCTGAGCTGGCCGGAGGCGCGCGTCGCCGGCTGGCATGCGCGCTATCGCGAGCTCGCCGCGCATGCGGGCCTGCCGGTGCCGGCGCTGGAGGCGTTCCGCCGCGACGTCGACCTGATCGGCGTGCACCGCCACCTCAAGGTGCTGGGCATCTTCGCCCGGCTCAGGCACCGCGACGACAAGCCCAAGTACGTGGCCGATGCGCCGCGGTTCCTCGCCTACCTGGACGCGGTGCTGCCGCGGCACCCGGAACTGCGCCCGCTCGCGGACCTGGTCGAGGCGCGCGTGCGCCCGGCGATGCAGGCGCCCGACGCCGCGATCGCCTGAGCACGCGGATGAAGGCCCTGATCTTCGCCGCCGGCCTCGGCGAGCGCATGCGCCCGCTGACCGACGCCACGCCCAAGCCGCTGCTGCGCGCCGGCGGCAAGCCGCTCATCGCGTGGCACCTGGAAAAGCTGGCGGCGATCGGCGTCGAGGACGTGGTGGTGAACACCTCGTGGCTGGCCGAGCAGTTCCCGGCGACGCTCGGCGTCGGCCGCGCCTTCGGCCTGCGCATCCGCTATTCGCACGAGGGGCCGGTGCCGCTGGAGACCGGCGGCGGCCTGTGGCACGCGCTGCCGCTGCTGGGCGAGGCCCCTTTCATCGCGGTCAACGGCGACATCTGGACCGACTTCGACTTCGCGCGCCTGCCGCGCGAGCCCGATGGCGACGCCCACCTGGTGCTGGTCGACAACCCCGCGCACAACCCCGCCGGCGATTTCGCCCTGCCCGAGGACGGCCGCGTGCAGTCCACCGGCGAAACGAAGCTGACCTTCTCCGGCATCGGCGTGTACCGCCCGGACGTGCTGCGCGACTGGCGCCACGTGATCGGCGACGCCGCGGGCGCGCACGACACGCCGCCGCGTTTCCGGCTGGCGCCGCTGCTGCGCGCGGCGATGGCCCGCGACGCCGTGTCCGGCGAGCACCATCGCGGCCGCTGGACCGACGTCGGCACGCCGCAGCGGCTCGTCGAGCTGGATCGTGCGCTAAGCTGAGCCGGTCGCGCGCGGCGCGCGGCCTCCGCCCGGGGTGCAGGATGCGCAGCGCATCGCGGATCGCCGGGGCGCGACGCGCTACGCTGCAGGCACCTCTTGCCGGCCAGGGCTGGTCGGCGCCAACGATGCATTTCGGTCCCGCGGGTGATCGCCCGCCCCCCATGACCGGCTGACGGAGACCACGGATGACGACCTCGCCGTTGCGCCCGCTCGCCCGACTGTCCGACCTCGCCGACGGCGTGCCCGTCCCGATCGATGCCGACGGCACGCCGCTGGTGGCGCTGCGCATCGGCAACGCGGTGTCCGTGTTCGAAGGGCTGTGCCCGCACCAGGGCAGCCGGCTGGCCGACGGCGAGGTGGTCGACGGCCATCTCGTCTGCCCCGGCCATGGCTGGCGCTTCGACTGCGCCAGCGGCCGCCGCGCCGGCGATCCACGCACCTGCCTGCATCGCTTCAGCGCCCATGTCGCCGAAGACGTCCTCGCCATCGACGAGGGCGAACTGCAGGCCTTCCGCGAACGCGGTACGCCCGCCGCGGCGAAGACCCGAGCGTTCGACACCCTCCCCGGGCCCAGGGGCCTGCCGCTGCTGGGCAACCTGTTCCAGCTGCGCGAGACCGACCAGCACCTGGTGATGGAGGACTGGGCCGACACCTACGGCCCGCTGTACCGCATCCAGCTCGGCCCCTACCGCATCCTGATGGTCGCCGACCCGCACCTGGTCGAGGACGCGTTCAAGCGCCGGCCCGACACCTTCCGCCGCATGAGCACGGTCGAAGGCATCGCCCGCGGGCTGAAGGCCGCCGGCGTGTTCACCGCCGAGGGCGACGAATGGCGGCGCCAGCGCAAGGTGGTGGTGCAGGCGCTCACCCATGGCCACCTCAAGCATTTCTTCCCGACCATGATGCGCATCGTCGCGCGCCTCAAGCGGCGCTGGGAGCGCGCCGCCGACGAAGGCCGCGAGATCGACCTGCTCGACGACCTCACCCGCTTCACCATCGACGTCACCTCCACCTTCGCCTTCGGCCAGGACCTCAACACCATCGACGGCCACGAGGGCACGCTGGAACGGCAGATCGGCGAGATCCCGAAGGCGCTGTCGCGACGCGTGACCGCGCTGCTGCCGTACTGGAAGCTGGTGAAGCTGCCGGCCGACCGCACGCTCGAGCGCGCCCTGGTCGGCATCCACGACACCCTCGGGCGGCTGATCGCCGATGCGCGCCGGCGCCTGGCCGACGATCCCGGCCTCGCCCAGCGCCCGGGCAACTACATCGAGGCGCTGGTGGCGCAGTCCGAGGGCGGCGGCTTCAGCGACGAGGACGTGACCGGCAACGTGATGACCCTGATGCTCGCCGGCGAGGAGACCACCGCGCGCGCGCTGGCCTGGCTGATCCACTTCATGTGCGAGCGCGCCGACCTGCGCGACACGCTGCGCGCCGAGTCCGACGCCGTGCTCGGCGACGCGCCGCTGCTGCACGACTTCGCCGCGCATCCGCGCATGGTCCGCATCGAAGGCGCCGCGCACGAGGCGATGCGACTCAAGCCTGCCGCGCCGGTGCTGCGCCTGGAGGCCCTGCACGACACCGTGCTGGGCGACGTCGAGGTGCCGGCGCGCACGCCGGTCTTCCTGCTCACGCGCCATGCCAGCATCCGCGAGCAGGCCGCCACCGGCGCGGCGGCATTCGACCTCGAACGCTGGATCAAGGCCGACGGCACCGCGCTCGATGCGACCGCGGCCAAGGCCTTCTTCCCGTTCGGCGCCGGGCCGCGCTTCTGCCCGGGGCGTTTCCTCGCGCTGCTGGAGATCAAGGGCGTGGTGTCGATGCTGTGCCGCAACTTCGAACTCGAACGCGCCGGGCGCGGACCGGTCGAGGAGAAGCTGGTGTTCACCATGCGCCCGGACAACCTGGTGATCCGCCTGCGGCGGCGTGCCGATGCCCCCCTGGACGCGCCGGCGCACGCGGGCACGATGCGGGACGCGCGCGCCGGCTGAGCGGCGCGCTCAGCGCAGGTCGTGGGGGTCCAGCACCTCGCGCAGGAACGGCACGGTGATCCGGCGCTGCGCGGCCAGCGAGGCCTGGTCGAGGCGGTCGAGCAGGGCCGCCAGCGCCGACAGGTCGCGCCCGGCGCGGCGCAGCAGCCAGTCGATCGCCGCGTCATCCACCTGCAGGCCGCGCCGGCGCGCACGCAGGCGCAGCACCTCGCCGCGGCCGGCGTCGTCCAGGCGCGCCAGTCCCACGCGCGTGCATTGCGCCAGGCGCGAGCGCAGGTCGGGCAGCACCAGCGGCAAGGCGTCCGGCGCACCGCGCGCGGTGTACAGCAGCGCGCGGCCGGCATCGTGCATGCGATTGTGGAAATGGAACAGCGCCACTTCGTCGTCGTGGCCGCCGGCGACCGCGTCGAGGCCATCGAGCGCCACCAGGTCGAGCGCGTGCAACGATTCCAGCGCCTCGCCCAGGCGCCCCGCGGCGCTGGCCAGCGGCAGGTAGCCGGCGCGGCGCCCGGCGGCGTCGGCCTCGGCGCAGGCGGCGAGCGCGAGATGGGTCTTGCCGGTGCCGGCCGCACCCACCAGCAGCAGCCCGGCGCCGCCCTGTCCCCGCGCGAACGCGTGCAGCTGCGCCGGCAGCGCGGCGTCGCCGGAGAAGAAGGTCTCCAGCCGCTGGTCGGGCGGATAGCGCAACGCCAGCGGCAGTTGCGGCGAGGACGCGGCCATCGTCGCGCTCAGGCGTCGCGGTCGCCGCGCGCGTCGCCGATGTCGTCGTCGAGCACGATCCCGCCTTCGCTGACCTGGCCCTCGAGCACGATCCTGGGCGCGTCGCCGGCATACAGCCTGCTGCGCGTGTAGCGCTCGTGGACGAAGCGCAGCAGCACGTTGCCGACCGCCGCCACCGGCAGCGCGATCAGCATGCCGACGAAGCCGAACAGCTGGCCGCCGGCCATGATCGCGAAGATCACCGCCACCGGATGCAGGCCGATGCGGTCGCCGACGATGCGCGGGGTGAGGATGTAGCTCTCGATCAGCTGGCCGACGGTGAACACCACGCCCACCAGCACCAGCAGCTTGACGTCGAAGCCCTGCGCCTGGACCAGCGCGGCCAGCACCGCCAGCACGATGCCGGTGGCGGCCCCGAGGTAGGGCACGAAGCTGATCAGGCCGGCGACGATGCCGATCAGCAGTCCCAGCTTGAGGCCGACGATCGACAGTCCGATGGCGTAGATCGCGCCCAGCGCCAGCATCACGATGAACTGGCCGCGCAGGAACGCGCCCAGCACCTCGTCGGATTCCCGGGCCAGCCGCGACACGGTGGCGATGTGGTCGCGCGGGATCATCGCCGCGACGCGATCGACCATCACGTCCCAGTCGCGCAGGAAGTAGAAGGTCAGGATCGGCAGCAGCACGATGTTGGCCACCCACGCGAGGAAGGCGAAGCCCGACGAGGACAGGTAGCCGAACAGGGTCGCGGCGACGCCGCCGGCCTGCTCCCAGTGCATGCGCACCAGTTCGATCAGGCGCTGCGGGTCGAGCCAGGCGGTGATCTCGATGCCGGTGCGCGCCTCCACCCACGGCAACGCGGTGCCGATGAACCATTCGCGGTACTGCGGCAGCGCCTCGACCAGGGTGCGCACCTGGCGTTCCACCATCGGCACCAGGATCAGCACCGCCAGCACCAGCACCAGGGTCATCAGCACGAACACGAGGGTCACCGCCACCGGGCGCGAACGCCCGGTGCGTTCCAGCCGGTCGACCAGCGGATCGCCCAGCCAGCCCAGCAGCGCGGCCAGCACGAACGGCGTCAGCACCGCGCCCAGCAGCCACACCAGCCACAGCACGGCGAACGTCACCAACCCCCACTGCAGCCGCCTGAGGAAGCGGGCGATGTCGAGGTTGGCGTCGGCAGGGGTTTCGGGCATGGCGTGGTCCGGTCGGGTCGGTGCGGCGTTCAGCGCAGCTGGTACACGGGCGTCGCGCCTTCGCCGCCCTGGAGTTCCAGCAGCACGTCGCCATCGACGGTGCGGCGGAAACCGGACATGCCGGTGATCAGGTCGAGGTCGACCTCGAGCCGCTCGCCACTGGCGCTGGCCGGGCGGATCGCGCGCACCACCGACATGCGCTGCAGCGCGGTGGCCAGGCGCAGGTAGTCGGCGCCGCTGCGGATGCCGGTGAAGACGATGCGCTGCGACGCCGGCGCACCGGCGCTGCTGGCCCGCGCGTAGCGGCGGATCAGCGCATCGGCGGCGCCGTCGGCGCCGGTGGCCATCGCGCGGCGCGCGTCGGCGTTGGCTTCCGACCAGCGCGACAGCACGCGGCCGTTGTCGACGAACACCCAGTCGGCCTTCCAGCCGGCGCCGTCGCGGTAGAGCTTGCCCAGCAGCTGCATCGGCGGCTGGTAGCGCGCCGACAGCCGCGCGATCGCCGCGGTGTCGCCGCGCCAGATCGCGCCGACGGCCGCCTGCTCGGCGGCGCTGCCCGAGGGCAGGCCGAGCCGGTAGCCGCGCTCGATCGCGCGCTGCAGCACCGGCCGCGCGGCGTTGTTGTGCTGCAGGCCGACCAGGCGCGGGCCCTTGCCGTCGTCGATGGCGAGCCACAGCACCGGCTTGGGCCGCGGCTGCGGCCACACCGGCAGGCCGAGCGCGGCGACCACGCCGTCGACGGCTTCCGGTTCGAAGCGCACCACCAGGGTGGTGCTGAAGCTGGGCGCGCCGCTGGCGCCGACGCCCTCGTCCTGGCGGTAGTCGTAGCCCTTCACGTACTCCTGCGCGCGGCGCAGCTCCTGGCCGACGCCGGGCCTGGCCGAGATCGAGCGGTCGCCCGACAGCTTGCCCAGCACCTGCGCCAGCGCGCGTGCGAAGCCGGCCTCGCGCTCGGCCTCGGCCTGGCTGCGCACCGGCACCTCGGCCTCGTACACGCTCCCGGCCGCGGCGCGATCGCCCTCCACGCGCTGCGCGAAGGCCGGCGCCGCCAGCGCGAGCGCGGCCACCAGGAGCACGGCCCACGCCACTCCCGTCGCCGGAACGCGGGCCCACACGCTACGAGCTGCCAGACGCATCCGATGTCCTTTCCACCTGCGAATCGTCGCGAAATGGTGCCACAAAGCCGTCGTCCCGACCCTCACGACCCCTGCCGCCCACGACGCGCGGCGACCGGCGCATGTGACCGCGGGAGCGGCTGGTAGAATCGCAGGCCGTCCGGCCACCCGCAGCGCCCGTGAATACCCCCACCCCCGCCCCTCCGGGCCCGGTAACGCCCGGGATGACCTACCGCGACGCCGGCGTCGACATCGATGCGGGCAACGCGCTCGTCGAACGCATCAAGCCACTGGTCAAGCGCAGCTTCCGGCCCGAGGTGATGGGCGGGCTGGGCGGTTTCGGCGCGCTGTTCGACCTGTCGGGCAAGTACCGCGAGCCGGTGCTGGTCTCGGGCACCGACGGCGTCGGCACCAAGCTCAAGCTGGCGCAGCAGCTCGGCCGCCACGACAGCATCGGCATCGACCTGGTCGCCATGTGCGTCAACGACGTGCTGGTGCAGGGCGCCGA